>Ga0210405_10003524_pt1 | contig 15298 bp, 10 predicted proteins | sample IncBWH11MmetaG_FD_155492 | JGI IMG/M metagenome (GOLD analysis project Ga0210405, IMG submission 155492) | Forest soil microbial communities from Barre Woods Harvard Forest LTER site, Petersham, Massachusetts, United States - Inc-BW-H-11-M | ecosystem: Environmental > Terrestrial > Soil >... | reverse complement strand
CCCCGGCTGCGAGATCGGTTCCCCCAGCGACGCCTGATCGCTCCTCGCCAGCACGTGGTTGTTGCTCAAGATATAAAAGCTGCCATTGCGCGTCAGTAGCGACCCCAGCGTTCCTCCACAGCAAAACCTGCCGCTAACGTCGTCTGCGTTTCCTCCCGACGTCCCCAGTTTGATTGGCAAGCTCTGCGGATTCTGATTTATATTCGACTGAAACACCTGCACGCGTCCGGTTCCCATCTTTGTTGTGTCCGCCTGGGAAACCGCCGTCACCACCACTGTGGAAGGGCTTGGCAGCGCATTCGGCGCCGTGTACATTCCCGTGGTCGTTATTGTCCCTACTGTTGCGTTTCCTCCCTGCACTCCCGCCACCTGCCAGTTCACGGACGTATTCGTCGTCCCCGTCACCGTCGCGTTGAATGGTACCGTCTGTCCAATCACCACGGATGTAGCGCTCGGAAATACAGCCACGCTGATACCGGCATTTCCGCCGCTCGTGGATTGTCTCCCGCTGCATCCCGCGCACCACAAAATGGCCAGGGTTAGAGGAATTTTTCCATTGCGCCACATCGTCGTTCCTCGCACGTTTACTCACAGCAAGGCTAGTATGAAGGGGGCTGGCCACAGGGAATCTGTAAATTCCCTGTAACCTATCTGTCCACTGCCCTCTCGGGCAGGTCCTCCAAGGTGTTCAAACGCTCTGCACTTCAGCGGGCGGGAAATTCCCTCAGGTGTAGGGGCGGCTTTACGCCGCCTTCTTGGGTTACTCTTACCGTTGCTATGGCTTCGCTCGTCGTGTGTCGGCCACACCTAACCAGAGAAGCGCGCCTCTTCAGTCCAAATCGCGCCAGTTCGGGCCGGTGCCCATTTCCACCACCAGCGGCACCGCCAGTTTGTGGACGTTCTCCATCTCTTCTTTCACCAGCTTTTCCAGTTTGCCTTTTTCTTTCACCGGCAACTCAAACAGCAATTCGTCGTGAACCTGCAAAATCATCTTCGCGGCCAGCTTCTCTTTCTTCAACCGCGCGTCAATCGAAATCATCGCCATCTTGATCAGGTCCGCCGCAGTCCCTTGCAGCGGCGAATTCAGCGCCGTGCGCTCCGCAAAATTCCTCAGTTGCGCTTGCGGCGAATTGATCTCAGGGATTGGCCGGATTCTGCCAAATAAAGTCTTCGCCACTCCCGTCTTCCGCGTTTCCACCAGTACACTATCCAGGTACTGCTTCACGCCGCGATACCTTGTGAAGTACGCATTGATGAATTGCGACGCCTCTTTCTGCTCAATGCCCAGTTGCTGCGCCAGTCCAAACGCCGATAGTCCGTAAATAATTCCGAAATTGATCGCCTTCGCCGCGCGCCGGTGCTCCGCCGTCTGCGCCATCGGCCCCACGCCGAACACTTCCTGCGCCGTGCGTGCGTGAATGTCCTCGCCGTTCCGGAACGCCTCCGTCAGCACGGGGTCCTTGGAAAAATGCGCCATGATGCGCAACTCGATCTGCGAATAATCCGCCGACAGCAGGATCTGACCCTTTGGCGCCACGAACGCAGCGCGAATTTCGCGTCCCAGCTCGCTGCGAACGGGAATGTTCTGCAAATTGGGGTCGCTCGAACTCAGCCGTCCCGTCGCCGTTCCCGTTTGCGAAAAGCTCGTATGCAGCCGCTTCGTCTCCGGATGGATCAACTTCGGCAGCGCATCCACATAGGTGGATTTAAGCTTGGCAATTTCGCGATACTCCATCACCTTCCCGGGCAGTTCGTGCTGCTCTTTCATTTCCTCCAGGATGTCCGCCGCCGTCGATCTCACTTTCCCCTTGCCCCGCCGCACCGGCGGCTGCAGGTTCAGCTTGTCGAAGAGAATCTCCGCCAGTTGCGTCGGCGAATTCACGTTGAACTCCGAGCCCGCCAGCCTCCAGATCTCCTTCTCCAACCGCCGCACTTCCTTCTCCATCGAGCGCGACATCTTCGCCAGCGCGTCCGGGTCCACAAGAATCCCGGTCCGCTCCATGTCCGCCAGCACTCCCGAGAGCGGCAAATCGATCTTTTCGTAAACGCCGTCGAGGCTCTGCGCCTCCACTTCCTTCCGCAAAACCGGCGCCAATCTTTGCAGGTAATCCGCTCGCTCCCCCGCCCCGCCGCCGATCGGTACTTTGAACTGCCGGAAAATCACGTCCGCAAAATTGTGGTTCGCGGTCGTCGGCCGCAGCAAGTAAGAATAAAGTTGTGTCGCGTGCTCGATCTTCTCCCCGCCGCCCGCCAAAAGTTGAAACAGCTTCGGGTCATGCGCGATCTTTCGCCGCTTCTCATCCTGCACCGCCGCAGCCAGCGCCTTCATTGCCTCGCCCTTTTCGTCCGCCCAGACCGCCCGGCCCTCGCCCTCTTTGTGCGAAACCTCAATTCCCGCCACGCGCGTCCCGAATCCCTCCGCCTCGCGCTCCCCCGGCTCCAGATTCAGCCACACCGCCAGCTCTGCCTTCACCGGCAGTTTCTTCAGGTACGCCTTGAACTCCTCCACATTCGCAAACTGCGCGTAATCCTTCGCCGACGCTTCGCCATCTTTGTAGCTCACCCCTTCAGGGGTGAGGCCTTCCCCCACACCTCCGCCCACTTCAGCCCCGCTGGCCAGCAACTCCTTCAGCAACGAATTAAATCCGAGTTCCCGGTAAAGCTCCGCCAGCGCCGCCGGATCCGCCGCGCGCACCTGCAGCTTCTCCAGGTCCACCTCCAGCGGCACATCCAGATTGATCGTCGCCAACTGCTTGCTCATCATCACTTGCTCTCTCTGTTGCTGCAGCGCCTCGCGGTACCTCTTGTTCGTCACTTCATCCGCGTGATCCAGCGCGCTCTCCACGCTTCCGTACTTCTGAATCAGTTCCGTCGCGCCCTTTTCTCCAATCCCTTTCGCGCCCGGAATGTTGTCTACCGTGTCGCCCAGCAGCGCCATCAGGTCGATCACTTTCCCCGGCGGCACTCCCAGGATCTCCGTCACCTTCGCCGCATCCACAATCGTGTCTGCCTTCGCTCCACCCGATCCGGTACGTAAGATCCGCACGCCCGGATTCACCAGCTGCATCATGTCTTTGTCGTTCGATATCACCAGCACATCGATCTTGTTCGCCGCGGCCTTCTTCGCCATTGTGCCGATCACGTCGTCCGCCTCGTATCCGTCCAGCTCCAAGATCGGCATCCGCATCGCCTCGCACAACCGCCGCACATACGGCAGTTGCACACCCATCTCGTCCGGCATCGGCGGCCGCTGCGCCTTGTACTTCTCGAACAATTTGTCGCGAAACGTCGGCTGCCGCGTGTCGAACACGATCGCCACGTACTCCGGCTGGTAATCCTTCAGCAGCCTCCTCACGATATTCGCGAACAGGAACGGCACCTTCGTCGGAATGCCGCTCGGCGCATTCATCCGATTCATCGGCGCATAAAACGCCCGGTAGATGTGCGCCATCGCATCCACAAGAAATAGCTTCTTCGTATTTTCGCTCTTAGCCGCCATGCGGGCGAGTATAGCAAAGCCCCGTGTCTCCAGGCGCTCGTCGACAGCCAGGTGGCACGGCCATTCCTGGCTGTGCTCTTGGGGGTTCAAGTCCTTGTAGGCCCCGCCTTTTGAGGCGCGTCTTTTGCGCCCCGGAGGCCTTTGTGGGGCGAGCCGCTCTTACATGCGATCTTTGACCGCTGTTTGAACTGGTCAATCCGCTTAAGGCTTCGGCGTTCCTGCCGCCTGCGTCACCAGCAACATCTGCGTCCCGCTCGCCAGGTGAAGATTCTTTCCCGTGGAAGTAATCACCGACCCTTGCGCCGCGCCAGCCGTCGCCGAACTCAGGTTCACTCCCGGCAAACCGAAAACTCCCCGGCTGCCCGATGTCAGCTGTCCTGCGGCATTCAGTCCGCCCGCTGCTCCCTGACTTGCCGCGACGGTGTTCCCCGCAGAACGAACCGTGGAATTCACCGTTCCCCCCGCCGTGTCGCCCACATTCGCGGCCGTATTTGTCACGGCGCCCGCGGCTCCGCCCGCTGTGGAGGTCACTCCACCGAGTCCCCCGCCACTCATCGGTCTTCCCGAACCCATCGCGGACCCGCTGGTGCCGCTCATAATTCCTGTGTCATCGCCTCCACTCGCTACCGCAGTCGATTCCCCCGACGCCAGAGCCTGAATAGCGACATTCAATGGCATCTCCTCGCCGTTTTTCAGAATCGCTTTGTCGAACACGATGCCCAGCGCCGATTCCGAATCTCCCTTCGCACGAGACTTAACTTCGCTCAGGTGTCCCACAAGTCTTGAGCCCTTGGGAATCACTGTCTTGCCGTTTGATTTTGTGGCTTCCGTCGTCCGCGCTGCCACCGCATCACCTGGTTTCGCTTTCTTCGAATCAATCGGCGCGCTCAGCTCTGCATTGATCGCTGCCCCGCTCCCGAGCGAACCATTCGCCTGCCCGTTCTGCGCCGAAGCCGCGGTCGCCGCCGAAGCAGATCCCGAACCTTGTGCTTGGGTATTCCCCGTTCGTGCCGATGCCTGCCCGCCAGGCTGCGCGCCCGCTTGGGGTTGAGCGGCGGCAGCGCTCGCAAACAGAATCCCGGTCGCCATCAAAAATCCAATGCGTTTCATTTCCGAAACCTCCTCATTTCAATCGTCATTGAGCAGGCTGGGCATGCCCGTCAAGACAGAAGGGTAGCGACGGCATCGTTTGATATTCGCAAATCCTGTGCCAAAACTACGCCCTTTGTTATCTATGCTTTGTGGATGGAAAAAGTTGCATAAATTCCGGGCGATCCTGTCTAAACCACCGTTCCGGGGGAAAAATTACATACCGTTGATTTAGGCAGGGCTCGGCTTCGTTCGCCTCAAACAATTCCTAAAGGCTTTGCCACTTCCTCCAAAATCTCCACCGCTTTCAACAGGTGTTCCCTCTTGTGCGCGGCGCTCACCATCGCCCGCAACCGCGCCTTGCCTTCCGCCACAATCGGATACCCAACCGCCGGTGCGAACACCCCCGCCTCGAACAACTTCCGCGAAAATTCAAACGCCTTCGCCGCGTCTCCAACGTGTATCGGCACAATTGGCGTCTCGCTCGTCTTGAACTGAAACCCGCGCTTCTTCAATTCACGCTTGAAAAATTTCGTGTTGGCCCAAAGCTTCTTCACCAGCTTCTCGCCATCGGGCGAATCCAGCAGCGCAAACGCCGCCGCGCAAGCCGCCGCCGTGGCCGGCGGGTGCGAAGTCGAAAACAAAAACGGCCGCGCACGCAAATATAAAAAGTCGATCAGGTCGCGCGAACCGCACACATACCCGCCCATCGAACCGATCGCCTTGCTCAGCGTCCCCACCTGGATGTGCACCCGCCCGTGGCACTGGTGATGATCCACCGTCCCGCGTCCCCCTCGCCCCAGTACGCCGCTCGCGTGCGCATCGTCCACCATCATGATGCAGCCAAACTTCTCCGCCAGGTCGCAAAGCTCCGGCAGCGGCGCAATATCGCCGTCCATCGAAAACACGCCGTCGGTGATAATCAGCTTCTTCCCTGGAAACGAAGCGTGCTCCTGCAGAATCCGCTCGCAGTCTTTCACATCCTTGTGCTTGAACACCTTGATCGTCGCTTTCGAAAGCCGCGCCCCGTCAATAATTGACGCATGATTCAGCTCGTCCGAAATGATCAGGTCCTCTTTCCCCAGCACCGCCGAAACCGTTCCCGCATTCGCCGTGAACCCCGACTGGAACACCACGCACGCTTCCACGTTCTTGAATTTCGCGATCTGCTCTTCCAGGTCCATGTGGAGCTTCATCGTGCCGGCAATCGTCCGCACCGCTCCGGCGCCCACTCCCAGTTTCCGCACCGCTTCAATCGACGCCTTCCGCAACCTCTTGTCCGACGTCAGACCCAAATAATTGTTCGACGCCAGGTTGATCACTTCGCGCCCATCAAACACGCACACCGGCTTCTGCTCGCCCTCCAGCACGCGCAACTTCGGCGCAACGCCCTTAGCCCGCAACTCATTCAGTGCCTCTGTTACGTACTGCAGCGGATGCTGTTTAATCACCTGCGTCACACTCTCACTCATGACCTATCTCCCAACTCTCAGCGAACTCTGCGCCTCTTCCTCAGCGTCCTCTGCGTTAAGTCCTGCCTTTTGCTTTTCTACTTTCCAATTTCCATTTTTTAATTTCTATGCTTTCAATCCATTCGGATAAATCAAAATCTTCCCCGCCATCCCGCTCTGCAACTTGCCGAACGCATCCTCAAATTTCTCCAGGGTGATCTTCTCCCCAAACAGCGGCTCCAGGTTCAACCGCCCCGCCTTCAGCAGCGCCGTCATCTGCACCCACGTCTGATACATCCGCCGCCCATAAATCCCCTGCACCGTTGCTCCTTTGAAAATCACGTCATTCACCAAATCCAGCGGCACATTTTCGGTCGGTATCCCCAGCAGCGAGGCGCGTCCGCCCGCCCGCAGCGCCTTGAACCCCTGCTGAATCGCGCTCGGCACGCCGCTCATCTCCAGCAGCACATCCACTCCCGTTTCGTCCGTCTCCGCCAGAATCTTTTTCACCGCGTCTTCCGCCGCTGGATTGATCACCACGTCCGCGCCCATCTGCTTGGCCATCTCCCGCCGGTGCGCGTTAGTCTCCGTCGCAAACACCGTCGAACTCCCGCAAGCCTTCGCCACCGCAATCGACATCAATCCAATCGGCCCGCAGCCCGTCACCAAAGCCGTCTGCCCCGCAATCGCTCCCGCCAGCACCGTGTGCACGGCGTTCCCCAACGGATCCAGGATTGCTCCATATCTTTCCGGAATCGCAGCATCCAGCTTCCAGATATTCGTCGCTGGAATTTTCACGAACTCCGCAAACGCCCCATCCTGATCGATCCCGATCACTCTCACATTCGGGCAGATGTGCGCTTCGCCCAACCGGCATTGGTGGCAGTGCCCGCAATTCACGTGCATCTCCGCGCTAACAAAATCGCCCGGATGCACCGCCGTCACGTCCGCGCCGACGCGCTCCACCACGCCGCAAAACTCATGTCCCAGCGTCACCGGAGGTTTGATCCGTCCCTGTGACCACCGGTCCCACCCATAAATGTGCAAATCCGTCCCACAGATCGAGGCCGCCTTCACCCGCACGAGCGCGTCCCCATGGCCCACCTCCGGCACCGGCACGCTCTCAATCTGCAATCCCCGCGCGGCCTGAGTCTTCCTCAGCGCCTTCATCGTCACAGCCATTCCAGCAAGCTCCTCACTACTTCCCCAACTCCTTACCACACAATCTAAAATCCTAGCACCCTTTGCAGCGCGGCGCCCGCAGCCCCCGCTTTCCTGCCGTAATCAACGCCACCCAACTCCTGTCATCCCCTTCCGCCTCACCCCCTAAATTTCTCGATCAACCAGCGCGTCTCGACGTGCTTGAGGGTGCCCCATCCTCCGCGCCTTTTGCGGAGGGTGGGCTCTTACGATCGAAGGACTCGGCCATCTTCTCTGTTCTTCTCTGTTCTTCTCTGTTCTTCTCTGTTCTTCTCTCTTTTTCGTTGCTTCATTACTTCCTTACTTCTTTACTTCACTTCCTCCACCACCCCAATCTCCTCCAGCGCCTTCAAATACTCCAACACGACCTCAAACTCCACCGGCCCGTACTCCGCCGAAACCCCATCCCGAATCTCGTACGCATTCCTCTTCCCATCCGCAAAATTCAACACCTCGTACGCATACTCCTCCCCGCCGCCCCACAATCCCTGGTACTCCAACAATTTCGGCTTTGTCGTATGTCCCCGCCTCGCCCACTCCCCCTCAAAATAGTCATACCCAAACACCGCCATCGGCCCGCGCCGCGATTGCTTCCTCGAAAACTTAAGGAGTCCTTCTCCCCTATCTTCAGCTCGATCTTTTCTCCGCATCTCTATTTCCTGCGGCGGAACAGCGCATAGATAGATATCATTTAGCTCGGCTACTTCCGGCTCAAAGTGCTGTATGGAACACCGGACATCCTGTTCGTACTCCGCGTATGAGGCCGTGAGTACATTCACGTCCCTAGCTTCACCTTCGCCCGACAGTTCATAGTTCTTTTTCCGGTAGGCAAGCATCCTGTGGACACTCCCTTCTTCCGTAAAACGCTCCACCCAAATCGCTCGTTCCGTATCAAGGTTCGCCAAAAAATACCCGCTCGCCGCCCCGATCAATCCCACCCTCTTCAACTTCGTCGCATCAATATTCCCCGGCGCATCCAGATTCGTGTGAATAAAACGGTCGGGCCAGTCATTCAAATAAATCGCCGGTATCCCGAACGACGAATCCTGATACACATCATGATCGCTCCCCATCGTGTACGCCGAATACTCTGCCCGCAGCGGCTCCGCGCCGCCCTCCGCCGACACCAGCGGATACTCCGCCTTCCCTGTTGCCGCAAACTTGTACGACTCCTCGTTCACCCACTCCGCAAACGCCCAAGCCACATCTTGCACAAACGACGGCAAACTCATCGGCCCCCGCGTCACATGAAACACCGCCTTCGTCTCGGGCCCCCCGCCCACCATGTCCATGTGCACCACCGCCTTGATGCGTTTCGCAAATTCCGGCTTGCCATTCAGCAGCGCCAGCGTTCCCTCAATCTCCGGCGGAAAAATAAATCGAATCGTCCGCGCCGGTCGCGCCAGCTTTCCCTCCGCAATCAACTTCTGCAGCGTCCGCGCCACCTCCAGAATCGTCGCGCACCCGCTGGCATTGTCGTTCGCCCCCGGCCTCTGATGATCCAGGTGACACGAAAACGCAATCTCCTCCTCCTTCAACTTCGCATCCGCCCCTGGAATCGTCGCCGTCACCACCTCATAACTCCCCGGATGCTGCCCTGCCTTCACCACCGCATGCAGCCGGATTGTTTCTCCCTTCGCTAGCCGCCCTTGAAACGCATGCGCCGTCCTCAACGACACCATGAACCCAAACGTCTTGTTCGCTGAAAACGTCTCCAGATGCCCCCACCGAATGGCATCTAAATTTTCGCCCGACCATGCCGTCTTCTGGTTCTGCGCGTAACTCACAATCCCCACCGCGCCGAACTTGCCGACTGCCAAGTCCTGCACTGCACCCGGTTGCGCACTCACCAGCACAATCTTCCCCTTCACCTCTTTTCCGGCATAATCGCTCTCCTTCGTTCCTTCACCCACATCCACTAACTCCGCCGTAACATCCTCGCTCTCGCTATCCTCCGCCAGTGCGACAGGTTCTACTTCAAAGCTGGCGATCTTTTCCTTTACCTCATTTCCCTCCTTTACCTCCGTCAGTTCTCCTTTCTCCGCATCCCAAGCCGGCCGCGACCTCTGTGTCCCATAAAAAATCTTTCCATCCGCCGGAAATTCCAGAATCGCCACATCGCTCAACCCGTACGCCCGCAGCCGTTCCGCCACCAACTCTGCCGCCTCATGAAATCCTTTCGACCCCCGCTGCCGGTGAAACCGCGCAATCCCCTCTAGATTCCGCTTCGCAGTCTCTCCGCTGATCTCCCCCGCAATCGCCGCCACATCCTTCTCTCCCAGTAGCGGCGGCTTCTGTCCCCACGCCCCAGCACTGACTACGAAAATCCCCACGACCAACGCGGTAAATTTCATCCGGGCTCCAACTCTCCGCTGACTCTGCGGCCACTCTGTGCACTCTGTGGTAATTCCTGCCTTTCTCTTCTTTCCTTCCTTCGTTACTTCTTTGCTTCTTTACCTCTCCTCTTATCCATATCCACCTTCATCCCCTTCATCGGCTCCCTCTTGTTCAACCTCGCCGCCTCCACAATCAACTTCTTCAGCGCCGGCCTCTTCACATCCGCCGCCGTCCGCACCTTCACATGCCGCACGCTCTTCCCCGTCCCTTCCAGCAACCCCTCCGGGTCTGGCAGCGCCGCGCCGCGCAAAAAAATAAACGTCACATGCTCCTTCCCGGTCATGAAACCGCACACGGTCCCGTTCGAATCAAACGACGGAATCTTCCACGGATTCACATACTCCTCGCACCCCGGAACCGTCTTCTTCACCAAGGCGCGCAGCCCCTTCATCACTCCCTTCAATTTCCCCGGTTTCGCCACATACTTATCGATCCATGCCCGTCCTTCTTTTCCCTCAATCGTCGGCATGTTCTTCTCCTCTCGATTCGGCACCAATCCGGCCACATTCTATTCCTTTCCCTTGTATCTATTCACCCTCTCGTCTCATCGCACCTTTATACTTACTAAGGATTCGGCTTTTTCCTATGCCCGACACCACCGCCTCCGCCATCGCCGACCCGCTTCCAGAAGCGGCCGCCCCACCACGCTCTCTCGAACGCTCGGCCGGCACCGTCGCCGAAATTCTTCCCACCGTCTCCTTCACCTTCGTCTGCTACTTCACCATTGGCATCCTGCTTGCCATTCTCCCAATGCACGTTCACCTGCAACTCGGTTACGGCACCTTCCTCGCCGGGCTGGTTGTCAGCACCCAGTACGTCGCCACCGTGCTCTCCCGCCCCCGCGTTGGCCGCATAGTCGACGTCCTCGGCCCCAAGCGCATCGTGGTGCTGGGTCTGTTTATCTGCGCCGCCAGCGGCCTTTTTACCTTTGCCGCCGCCTTCGTCCGTTTCCCCGCGTCCTTCAGCCTTGCGCTTCTGCTTATCGGACGCCTGCTCCTCGGTCTCGGCGAAAGCATGGTCGGCACGGGCGCCACCATGTGGGGCATCGGGCGCGTCGGCGCGCAACACATCGCCAAGGTCATCTCCTGGAACGGCGTCGCCACGTTTACCGCCCTCGCCGTCGGTGCTCCCTTCGGCGTTCTGCTGCAGCAGCATTGGGGATTTGCCTCCGCGGGCCTGGTCATTTTTGCCGTGTCGCTGGCTGCCGTCGCCTTCGCACTCCGCATGCCGCGCATTCCTGTCACGCCGTCGCGCCATCTGCCGTTCGCGCACATTTTCTGGAGCGTCGCTCCCCACGGCACCGTGCTGGCCCTCGGGGGAATCGGCTTCGGGGTTCTCGCCACATTCATCACCCTCTATTTCGCTAATCTTCGTTGGGCTGGCGCCGCCTTCACCCTTTCTCTCTATGGAGCTTGTTTCGTCGTCACGCGCATCCTGTTCAACGGCTTGATCACTCGCATCGGCGGCTTTCCCGTAGCCCTCGTTTCGCTTTTCATAGAAGTCTTCGGCCTCCTACTGCTCGGATTCGCGCGCGTTCCCTCTGCCGCGTTTGTGGCCGCGGCTCTGATCGGCATTGGTTATTCCTTGGTTTTTCCTTCGCTGGCCGTCGAAGCCGTTCGCCACATCCCCAATGAAAATCGCGGTACAGCCCTCGGCGCCTACAACGCCTTCATCGATCTCTCCCTCTTCCTCGCCGGGCCGATCGCCGGCGCCATCATCAGCCGCGCCGGCTATCGCAATCTCTTCCTAATCTCCGCCGCCGCTGTCTTCCTGGCCTTCTGCCTAACCATCACCCTCGCCTCCCGCCACCACGTCCCTCCCACCACCTGAAGCCGCCGCCACTGACTAAACTGCACCCAAAAAAAATTGTCATCCTGAGGCTATCCGACGAGGATAGCCGAAGGACCTCGACGAACAGACCTTACACAAGCGTTTCAGCGTAAGGATCTTCTCCTTTACCTCCCCAACCTCCTTTACGTCTCCTCTCCTCCCCGCATCAAACTCACATGAAAGTTTTTCTTCCCTTCCCGCGTATCATGAACTGACGCCACCTCCATGCCCACCGCCGACCCCGCCATCCAACTCGACCGCGTCTCCCGCCACTACACCATGGGCGAAGCCTCCGTCCGCGCCGTCAACGAACTCTCTCTCTCCGTGCCCCACAACGAATTCCTCGCCCTCCTCGGCTCCTCAGGCTCCGGAAAATCCACGCTCCTTAATCTGATCGCCGGCCTCGATCGCCCCACCTCCGGCGCGATCTTCGCCCACGGCCAGAACATCGCCTCGCTCTCCCCGCTCGATCTAGCCCGCTATCGCCGCAACACCATCGGCATGATCTTCCAGTCCTTCAACCTTCTTCCCCGAATGACGCTCGAAGAAAATGTCGAACTCCCGCTCCGCCTCGCCGAAATCGATCGCGCCGAGCGCCCCGCGCGCGTCCGCGAAGCCCTCGAACGCGTTCGCCTCACGCATCGCCTCGGCCACCGCCCCACGGAACTTTCCGGCGGCGAACAACAGCGCGTCGCCATCGCCCGCGCCCTCGTCAATCGCCCGAAAATTCTTCTCGCCGACGAGCCCACCGGCAATCTCGACTCCGCCACCGGCGAAGCCATCCTTACTCTTCTCCGCGAACTTCGTTCACAACTCGGCATGACCATCGTCATGGTCACGCACGAACGCCCCCTCGCCGAAGCCTTCGCCGACCGCCTCGCCATCATGGGCGACGGCAAGCTCCTCTCCACTTCCTCGCCAAAAGGCCTCCCGCAATGAAGCCCCGCGACCTCACCGATCTCGCCCTCCGCAATCTTCGCGAATCCATTCTCCGCAACGCCCTCACCACGCTCGGCATCGCCGTCGGTGTCGCGTCTTTCGTCGCCATCATCTCCATCGGCGTCGGCCTGCAACAACTCGCTTCCAGGCGCCTTTCGGAAAGCGGCCTGTTCGACACGATTATCGTCACTCCCAAAACCAATCTCCGCGGCATGGGGGGGCCGCAACGAGAACCTCAATCGGACAAGCCGCCGCGCCCCCTCGACGAAGACGCCCGTAAGGAATTCGAGAAACTTCCCAACGTTGTCGAAGTCTATCCCCAAATTCGTTTCTTCACCGAAGTCCGCTTCAACAACAAGCCTTTCGCCACCGTCGTCGCCGGTATGCCCGACTCTTCCAGAAACTCCGGCTCCTTCGACGGCATGCAGGGCCGCTACTTCTCGTCCGTGAGCGCCGACGAAGCCATCCTTCAGATCGAATTTGCCAAGGAGCTCTCGGATCAGCCATCTTCGCTCCTCGGCCAGGATCTGATCCTTCGCTACGCCGAGCGCCAGGCCCTTCCTTCCTCAACCACCGGTAACGACGCTTCCGCCGCTCAACCCGATTCCTCCGGTGGCGGCTTTTCCGTCGTGCCCAAAGAGCTGCGCCTCAAAATCGTCGGCGTCGTCGAAACCGAGCCCGCCGCCGGCTACGGTGGCTACGGCAACGCACGCCTCCTCATCCCACTCGCCACCGCTTCCACTCTCCGCGCCGCTCAAGTCAACGACCTGCGCTACATTGTCCGCGACTCCGGCTCTAACAAAACCACCTTCGCCTCGCTCTCCGTTCGTGCCAAATCTCCCTCGCAGGTTGAAGCGCTCGAAATATCCATCAAAAGCATGGGATTTCGCGCCTTCTCGTTGCTCGACGCTTCCAGGTCCCTGCGCATCTTCTTCACTGTCTTCGACCTCCTCGTCGGCATTTTCGGCAGTCTCGCCCTCGCCATCGCCACGCTCGGCATCGTCAACACCCTCGTCATGGCCATCCTCGAGCGCCGCCGCGAGATCGGTGTCCTCAAAGCCCTCGGCGCTTCCGACTCGGACGTCCAGCAACTCTTCTTTGTCGAAGCCGGTGTGATGGGTATTCTCGGCGGTGTTCTTGGAGTCGCCGCCGGCTGGGCTCTCGGTCGCGTCATCACCTTCGGCACCAACACTTATCTTGCGCGTCAGAATCTCAATTCTATTCAGCTCACTTCGGTTCCCTGGTGGCTCGCCCTTGCAGCCCTGGTCATCGCCGTTCTTGTCAGTCTTGCCGCCGGCCTCTATCCTGCTTCTCGTGCCGCCAAACTCAACCCCGTCGACGCCCTCCGCTATGAGTAGTTCCGGCCCTTCCTTTGGTCTTTCCATCAAAGCGCGCGAAATCCAAGTGCTTGAGGGTGCCCCACCCTTTGCGGTGTGTGCAAAGGGTGGGCTCTTACGATCGAACGCCGCGATCCTCCCCTCTTTCCTTTACTTCCTTTCCCTCCTCTACCTCATTAACCTCCCTCTCTTCGCCGCGACCGGACGCGTCGAATGCAACTCCCTCCCCAGCAAAATCCTCTCCCGCGGAGTTCCCTACTGCATCGTCCTGCCTCCATCCTTCGACTCCGACAGAATAAAACACTTCCCCATCCTCTATTCCCTCCACGGCCTCGGCGACAACGAACAGTTCTTCATCCATTCCGGCCTTTGGAATCTTGTCGAAGACCAACGTGAAAAAGGTGAACTGAAAAATTTCCTGATCGCCACGCCGGACGGCGGCGCGGGCTTCTACATCAATTCAAGGGACGGCAAAAACCGCTACGAGGATTTTCTGCTCCAGGAATTTTTCCCGTTCATCGAAAAACGCTATCGTGTCGCCCCAGGCCGCGCTAACCGCGCCATCTCCGGCGTCTCCATGGGAGGCTACGGCGCGCTGCATCTTGCCTTTCGCCACCCGCAACTCTTCGGCTCCGTCAGCGCACACAGCGCCGCGCTCATCGAAAAACTTCCCAGTTTCCTCAGCGCCTCTCCCACTTCTCCCCGCGCGCGCGTACTCGGCGGCGTCTTCGGCAATCCCCCCGATCCTGTTTTCTGGGACCAGAACAGCCCCCTCGTCCTCGCTCGCTCCGCCAATCTCGCCGGCCTGAAAATCTATTTCGACTGCGGCGACAACGACGACTACGGCTTCTACGCCGGCGCCACCGCCCTCGACAAAATTCTCGCCGCGCGCCGCATCCCTCACGAATTCCATCTCTACCCCGGCCGCCACGACGCCGCCTACTTCGCCGAACATCTCCCCGCGTCGCTCCAATTCCACTCCCGCCTCTTCCCGTAGCCCTGAGCGATTCCCACGGAGGGCGCCTCTTCTCTTATCAGCGCCCTCTGCGTCCCCTCTGCGAACTCTGTGTTAAGTCCCCCTCTTTTCTTTCCTCCGCTTGACACCCGTACCCACCTGATCAACGATCCTGATCGATCAACCTTCCATGACCAAATCCCCCATCAAACTCCCCGCCCCCGTCTTCAACGACGAAAAACACCACATCCGCCTCTACCAGGGCGACTCCCTCGAACTCCTCGCCCTCCTCCCCGAATCCTCCGTCGACCTCATCTTCGCCGACCCACCCTACTTCCTCTCCAACGGCGGCATCACCTGCCACGCAGGGAGAATGGTCTCCGTCAACAAAGGCGATTGGGACAAATCCCAAGGCCCCGCAGCCAATCACGAATTCAATCGCGCCTGGCTCTCCGCCTGCCAGCGCATCCTCAAGCCCAACGGCTCCCTCTGGGTCTCCGGCACCGCCCACGTCATCCACTCCGTCGGCTTCGCCATGCAGCAGCTCGGCTTCAAGCTCCTCAACGACATCTCCTGGGTCAAGCCGAATCCGCCTCCCAAT
>Ga0210405_10003523_pt1 | contig 15299 bp, 13 predicted proteins | sample IncBWH11MmetaG_FD_155492 | JGI IMG/M metagenome (GOLD analysis project Ga0210405, IMG submission 155492) | Forest soil microbial communities from Barre Woods Harvard Forest LTER site, Petersham, Massachusetts, United States - Inc-BW-H-11-M | ecosystem: Environmental > Terrestrial > Soil >... | reverse complement strand
TCGGAGCGCAGCGAAATTCCGCTGCGCTCTTTTTGTTTTTGCGAGGTGCTCCAGAACATCCCTGCCGCCACTATTTCCGCACTGCGCAACATTTGTGGTGTAGAGGTGTTTCATAGAATATAGGGCGCAACCCGAGAGCAGTCCTGGAGACGCCCGGGAGGACGCAATGTTTACGAATATTTTCAAGTCCATGTTTGGCAAGGCAGCTTTAGCTACGGCCGTATTGGGTGGCGCTCTGTGTTTCGCGGGCGCATCCAACGCACAAGCCGACGAGCGGGATCGCGGCAGGGATCGAGATCGCGTCGTCCGCCACGATGACTACAGGGTTCGCGAAGACGTCATCCGTCGCGGATCTTACAGTCCCCGCGCTGACTACTGGCGCCATGAGCGCCGCGAAGTGATTGTCCGCGGCTACTATGACCGCTTCGGTTGCTGGCACCGCTACTAAGTTTCAGTAAATCGCAAAAGAAAAACGGGGCGCAAACATCTGCGCCCCGTGTCCATTTTCAACCCTTTTCTAATTCAAATCTTCGAACGAATTAATTCTTTGCGGCGGCAGCCAACTCGTCGGAGAAGACTGCTTCAAATCGCCGCTCTTCGTCCTGGTCATGCAACAGCACCACCGGAACCACGCGCAGCGATCTCTTGCAGGAATGGCACTGCGTCACCTCGCCCTGCAAATCCTGCAGAAAGCCGTCCGTGAAATGATATAGCATCCGCTCGCGTCTGGCATTTTTCTCGTCTCGCGCCCCGCAGTACGGACACACAAATTCAACCTTGTCCTGCTGCGGATCGCGGTCTAGAGCAGCCCAACCCGTGCGGCGCACGCCTATTGTCTCGACATTACGCCCATCCATCGGGATAACCCTCCTTCAGATCCACGTCCACAACCATGGGATGCGCCAGAGGGCATTTTCGGTTCATGCAAATAAGCGCTCTATAATCAGTAAGATGCAGTTGCCTCTCGGCACTCCGGCATCCGTTCCACGTCGTCCATTTGCGATACCGCTTCACGATCCTCGCAAAAGCGCGTGGATTCTTCGCAAGCTTCTATCCGGGATAATCGGCAGTTTTGCCAATAGGCGTGCGCTTGACTTCGGCTCACCATGAAACGTGACCCAATCCAGTTCCAGGACCGGTCAAACGATTTCGCATTATCGGATGCTGGAAAAACTCGGCGGCGGCGGGATGGGTGTGGTCTACAAGGCCGAGGACACACGCTTGCACCGTTTTGTCGCACTGAAATTTCTGTCCGATGACGTAGCAGAAAGCCCCGAGGCCTTGGAGCGTTTTCAGCGCGAAGCCAGAGCCGCTTCTGCTCTGAATCACCCGAACATCTGCACCGTTTATGATATTGGCGCAGAGGACGGCAGAATCTTCATTGCCATGGAGCATCTGGACGGCGACACGCTAGGTCGTAGTTCTGATGGTCCGCTCGAAGTGGAACGTCTGCTGGATATTTTTATCGAGGTCCTGGATGCACTGGACGCCGCCCACGCTCAAGGCATCATTCACCGCGACATCAAGCCTGCAAACATCTTCGTCACTCGGAAAAGCCATGCCAAGGTTCTAGATTTTGGCCTGGCCAAGATTGCACCTAAAAAGGAACCCTTCGCCAGCGTCATCACGCTGACAAAATTTCCCAGGGAACGCGAATGCCTGACGACTCCAGGAACGCCGTTGGGTACTGTCGCCTATATGTCCCCGGAGCAAGTCCGTGGCGAAGAGTTGGACTCGCGCACCGACCTTTTCTCGTTTGGAGCAGTTATGTACGAGCTAGCTACCGGCCGGCGCGCTTTTACGGGAAATAATTCCTGGAGTATCTTCGATTCAATTCTAAACAATCCTGTGGTTTCCTTACTGCACTTAAACCCGAGATTGCCTGCGGAGTTAGATCGCATCATCAACAAAGCACTAGCAAAAGACCGGGCTCTGCGTTACCAAACCGCTGTCGACTTGAGAGCTGATTTGCAGCGGCTAAAGCGAGACATGGAGTCTGGACGTGCGTTCCTGGCCGGCGGCGCGCTTCATCAACAACGAGGTCCCAAGAGCACCAACTCACTTGCCGTTTTACCCTTCCTAAACACGAGTAATGACCCGGACAACGAATTCCTCAGCGACGGAATCACCGGATGCCTTATCAATGTCCTCGCCACACTACCGAAACTGCGAGTAATGGCACAAAGCACCGTATTTCGATATAAGGGCCAGGAAATTAACCCTCAAATGGTTGGCCGCGAACTCCAGGTGCGGACCGTCCTCACAGGATCAATAGCGCAGCGAGGCGGCTCTTTGATTATCCGAACCGAATTAGTGGATGTAGCGACAGGCTCTCAACTGTGGGGCGCGCAGTACAATCGCAAGCCAGGAGACATCTTTGTCATCCAAGAGGAAATTTCCAACGAAATTTCCGGCAAGCTGCGGCTGCATCTGACGCCTGCTGAGAAGAGGCGGTTAGCCAGGCGTCACACGGAGAATGCCGAGGCCTATCAGCTTTACCTCAAAGGCCGCTATCATTGGAACAAGTGGACTGAGGAAGGATTTCAGAAAGGCATCGAGTACTTCCAACAAGCCGCCGAGAAGGACCCTAGCTACGCCCTAGCGTACTCCGGATTGGCTGATTCCTACGTTCTCCTCGGATGGAACAGCTATCTGCCAGCAAAAGACGCCTTCCCCAAAGCGAAGGCAGCGGCAATCAAGGCCCTGCGCTTCGACGAGAATCTCGCAGAGGCGCATACATCTCTAGCTGCTCCCCTATGGTTACACGATTGGCACTGGTTAGAGGCTCAGACGGAATTCAAGCGCAGTCTCGAACTTTGTCCTGCTTACCCAACGGCGAGTCATTGGTACGCCGAGTATCTGATGACTATGGGACGACACGACGAGGCCATCGCTAGAATAAAGCGCAGCCAAGAGCTAGATCCACTTTCCCTCATTATCAATGTGGCTGTCGGCTGGTCCCTCTACATGGGGCGTCGATACGACGAAGCCATCGAGCAGCTTCGGAGAACCGTGGAGTTGGAACCAAGCTACCCTGTCACGCATTGGATTCTAGGGCTCGCCTATAGGAAAACGGAGCATTACGAAATGGCCATCGCCGAGGGCGAAAACGGAGTGGCTCTTTCAGGCGGCAGCCCCCTGATGCGCGCCGCGCTCGCCCATACTTACGGAACCGCTAATAAAACCAAGGATGCGCTTGAGACGCTTGAGAGCCTGACGACACTAGCGAAGCAAAAATATGTTGCCCCTTACTTCCTGGCGGGAATCCACATCGGTATCGGAGAAAACGACCATGCTCTTGAATACCTGGAGAGGGCCTTCGAAGAGAAATCCCACTGGCTGATCTATCTTCATGTGGATCCCAGCATGGACACCTTGCGTGACGACCCGCACTTCGAGGATCTGCTTCACCGCGTAGGTTTACCTCCAACGGGATCCTCAGCCGAGCCCATCCCGGACGAATGACGGGCCGCTCGGAACTAAATCCACATGCCCGATCAACGCGGTGGTCTCAATGGGTCGATGCAACACTAAGCGCGAAGTCTAACTGCTGGAGCCTCAAAGGCTAAAATCGTCTGCGGGCTTTGAATCACGCGGAACACTCCTTGCCAGATTTTGATTGAGTACAGCCCAACAGATCGATTTTCTAGTGGAAGCACTGTTGGATCAGGCTGTTAGATGGCGTTGCATCGACCCGTTGACCTGGCAGCCCGTTATCGGAAACTGACCCACTACCCTCCGCTGCTGCCGCTTGGGAACAAACAGACAGCGTTTGCTGGTGCGCACGGGAACTTGTCCATCTCCCTGGTGTCCAACTTAGTGAGGACGCGCGCACCTCACATCCCTGCGAGCGCGGCGCCGGTCTCCTGCGGTAGTTGAGCAACCCACAGGAAGCCGGCGTCGCAAAAATCTCCGTTCTCACTCGCAGAACTTTTTTGTGGAGGTGTGTGATGTCTATCGAATCCGGCCCCAGTCCGCAAAATGATTTCGGTTCCCTGCAAGGCTGTTTTGTAGAAGGCAGCCCCGAGCAGCGCGCACGTGAGCGCCGCATTCGCCGACGAGCATTGATCATCTCAATCGCCGCGCAAAGCGCAATTCTCGCAGCCATCATTCTGTTTCCGCTATTTGGAAAACCAGAGCGCATCGCGTTGGCCAATATGACTCCGATCCCGCCGTACTACCCGAACAGGCTACCTGCACGCCCTGACACTCCTGCTCGGCCTAACACGCCTCATCCGCGAATTTCTACGGACACCACTCTCTACCAGCCGCCCGTCATTCCTGGGCGAATTGATGAGAGCCCCGAACCTCCGTCTTCGGAACCGCCCGGAATTCCCGAAGTACCCAGCCCAGGCACCCCTTGCGTCGGATGCATCACTCTCGACGACAACAGACATCAGCCACCTCCGCCTCCACCTCCGCGAACGCCACCACGTGTCCTTGTCGGTCACCTCGAACCGGCGATGCTGCTCCACCGCGTCGAGCCCATTTATCCAGCGCTCCCGAAGCAAATTCATCGCGAAGGCCAAGTGGAATTACGCGCTGTCATCGCCACCGACGGGACGATCCAATCCTTGCAAGTGGTCAGCGGCGACACGCTCTTCCTGCAATCCGCCACCGACGCCGTGCGTCAGTGGCGCTACCGTGCCACCGTTCTCAATGGCCAGCCTGTCGAGATCGAGACCTACATCACCGTGATTTATACGCTCCAGCATTAAGTGTAGGAGGATTCCTTGAACCTCAACGCAAATGAGAAGGAGCCGCTTCTTATTTCCTGCGGCTCCTGATTGTTCCTAAAGTTTGTGTGAAGACCAGCTACGGTTAACTTCCGCCCCGTTAGAGCAACGGCTCTCCGGAATGGCGCGCAATAGTTTCGCGCGTGGTATCGCGAAGACGAATGAGTTCGTGCCACGCGGAATTTTCCTCAGCGTTTTCCGTTGCGCTCACAACACGCGGGAAAATTGGCGGAGACACGGTAATGGTCACGCTGGTCGGCCGCGGCAAATAGGTTCCGTCACGCAGGAATCTTCGCGTGCCCGCCAGCGAAACCGGAACAATCGGCACGCCCGCATCCACTGCGGCTTTGAACGCTCCGAGCTGAAACGGCCGCACGCCGTCTTCGCCTGTAAACGTTCCTTCGGGAAAAACAAAAATCGATTCTCCCTCGCGCAGCAAGGTCTCCATTTCCCTCATCTGCCGCAGCCGCGAACCCGCATCGCTCCGGTTAAATCTTGTGTGCTTCATCTTCGTCAAAAATGTACCAATGAAAGGCATCCTTCCAACTTCCATCTTGGCTACGAAGTGATACGGCACGCCAAGGCCCAGCATCAGCGCCAACACATCAAAATAGCTTGTGTGATTCGCGGCATAAACTTTTGCTCCGGGCGAATCCACGTATTCCTTGCCAACAACGAGCACGCGGCAGCCAATCAACGCAAACAGAATTTTCAGCGCCGCCGACGTAAACCGCCCCGCTTTGCGATAGTCGTTGATGAAATTTACGATCGTCCAAGTCGGAACGATCCACACCAAAAACACGACGCCAAAATACAAGCCGTACAGAATTTCCAAACCTCGCCGCACGCCCGACCAAATCTCCGCGCCAGCGGTGCGCGTCGCGCTGGACGTAGCAAGCCGCGCGATCTGCACCCACGCCGGCGCTTTGCCCGCGGACAACTTACCAGCGAGATAAAGTTGCTTGGTTTCTTCGCGGCGCAATTTTCCGCTCGACGTTTTCGGAATGCTTCCCGGCCGTATGAGCTCGACTCTGTCCGGCGGCAAACCCAGCCCTTGCGAAACTTGCTCCGTCACCGCGGCCACAATCGCCGCGCGCCGCGACGCTTCACGCTCGCGAGTTTCTGCCACCACGATCAGCTTCTCGGTTCCCGAGGCTTCATCTTTTTGCCCGAACGCCACGATGCAGCCTTTGCGTATTCCTTCCGCGCGCGCCGCCAGCTCCTCCACTTCGTGCGGATAAAGATTCCTCCCGCCTTTGATGATGATGTCTTTCACGCGCCCCGTGACGTAGATTTCCCCGTCCGCACGGTACGCGCGATCGCCGGAACTCACCCAAGCATATTCGCCATCGCCCACCGCGGGCCCCATGGGCAGCAATTGTTCAGTTGCCGCAGCATTTTGATAGTAGCCGCTCGTGGCTGAAGGTCCTCGAAACCACAGGAATCCTTCAGTCCTATCGCTGACTTCTATTCCGCTTGGATCCACGATGCGCACTTCGTGCCGCGGAATCGGCTTGCCCGAGGAAACGAAAGATATCGCAGTCGCATCGTCCGTCCGTGCCGCCACCGCGCGGCCCTGTGCGGTGAAAGTCTCGCGCTCGATGCGGTCGATCAGCGGCCCGCGATTCAGCGGCGGCACCGTCACCGCGAGTGCAGCCTCCGCTAGTCCATACACCGGCAGTTGTGCTTCGCGCCGAAAACCGTAGCGCCCAAATCGCTGTGCAAACCGGTCCAACGTATCGGGATTCACCGGCTCGGCGCCATTCAGCGCCGCGCGCCAGCTGCTCAAATCCAGTCCTTGGATATCCTTATCGGCAATCTTTCGCACGCACAATTCATATGCAAAATTCGGCGCGGCTGAAACTGTTCCGCCGTATTTTTGAAACGCGCGCAGCCAGCGTTCGGGCCGCGAGAGAAACGCCAGCGGCGACATCACCGCCAGCGGCAGTCCGAAATGCAGTGGCGTAAGCCACGCGCCGATCAGTCCCATGTCGTGATAAAGCGGCAGCCAGCTCACGCCAACATCGCCGGGGCCCAATTCCACCACTTCGCCGATCGCTCGAATGTTCGCCAGCAAATTCGCGTGCGTCAGCACAACTCCTTTTGGATCGCCCGTCGAGCCGGAAGTGTATTGCAGCAGCGCGATGTCACTCGCCTTTCGCGCTCGGCCGCCCGTGAGATGCAGCGGCAGCGCGCCTGGCGAAGGTGGCGGCGCCTTATCCGCAGCGTCAATCAGTTTCTGAGCATCGGCCACTTCCACGAGCGAATGCACGCGCGGTTTCAAGAGCCGCGCCACCGCTTCCGCTTGACGAAACGTGAGCAGCAGGCATACTCCCGCATTTTTCAAAATCGCCGATTGCCGGGACGCGTACTCCTCGATGCGGTCCGCGCGAAACGGTGGATAAATCGGCACGGGAATCGCGCCCGCAAGCAAAATTCCCGCGTAGGAAACAAAAAACGTGCGCGACGTCGGCAGCATCAGCGCCACACGCCCGCCAGCCGGCACGTCACGCCGCGCCAACTCCCCCGCGCAACGCTGCGCCGCGGCGTAAAGTTCGCCAAACGTCAGCGTCACGCTGCGCTCTTTTCCCCCTGTTTCTTCGGTGATCAGCAGGTGAGTCCGCTCGGCATCGTGCATCGCGCGATACCACAGCACATCCAGCAACGTCTCCGCCGAAAAAACGCCGGCGTCCGTTGCTTCGCGGTGCATTTTTTGCGTCGTGATGGCAGCGCGCAGAGCAGACGCCGCTTCGTCTTCCAGCGTTTCCGCTCCCGGCGCGACTAGGAGGGCCTTCGCCAAATCTTCCGGCGTATTTGCTTCCGCCACAACCCGATCTGGCAGCCGCACGCCAAACGCTGTCTCGAGCCGCGCAAGCAATTCCACGCGCTCCAGGCTGCCAAGTCCCAGGTCGCGGTCGAGCTGCGACGCTCCGTTGAGCATCGGCAAAGCTCCACGGCTGCCCAATTCCTCAAGCAGGCACCGAATGACCTCGAGTACGCGTTCACGAACCTCCGACGCGTCGAGTTGTGTTGCAGGAGTCGCCACAGGTCACACGAATCACATGAAGGACAATTTCGCTTCCGCCAGAGGCTACCACGCCGACATGCCGTTTGCCATCAACGCAAGCGGCTTTCCGCTCGATGAATTGCGCGCCGCAAACTACGTGTGATGGGCTACGACTTGCCCTCGGTGATGATGCAACGGTAGTCTCCTCCCTGGAATCGATGTCGCACGCAGCCTGATATTCCGGACTGTGGTACCAACTCTTCGCTTCTTCGTAAGTGGGGAATTCGAGGATGATGATTTCCTCAAGCGCGGGACCCTCCAGGACTTCATGACGCCCATGAATGGCGAGAAAAGTTGCCGGATGCTGCTGAAAACTGGGTGGAACCAACTTTTTGTACTGATCCAATTGCGCTTCGTCGCGAGTCCTTTCGCGCGTGAAGACAATGTAAGCGGTCATTTCTTCTCCTCAGCGGCGTCCATCTGATAGCAACAGAAATTACGCGTCGTAGTTACGCGCCGTGGTTACGCCTCGAAGCTACGCACTTTTCTGTTTGGCCTGCGCTGCGACGTAACCGCGCGGCATGAGAGTAGTCGTAAGGTCCACGCCAGAAAGATCAGCTCCCGTTAAATCCGTCTCGCGAAGAATCGCCACTCCCATATCCGCTCCGCTGAATTTTGCGCCATTCACATTCGCTAGCCTCAGATTCACGTTTCGCAGCCGGGCGCGATGAAAAATCGCATTCGAAAGATCGCAGCGAAAAAATTCCACGCCGCTCGCTTGCGCTTCCGTCAAATCCGCGCCGGGCAAAATCGCTTCCGTCATGTCCGTGCTCCGGAGGTCAGCCTTGCGAAGATTCGCGCCAGACAAATCCGCGCCCGGCAATTTGGCTTTTCGAAGGTCCGATCCTTCAAAATTAGCACCACGCAGAATCGCCCCGCTCAAATTGATGCCCTGCAAATCAGCGCGCGAAAGATCCGCCCCAGCCAGGTCAGCGCGCGTCCCGCCTTCCTTCCCGCGGAAAAACAGCGAGTGCGCGTCAATAATATCCATTAACCGCTTGCCGTTGTGCTTGATGCTTTTCGCTTTTCTCAATCCCATGGTGTGCTTTCCACTCCTTCTTTCAATACTTCATTTTACCTGCTCTGCGGCACGCTGACGAGCGCTTCCCTGACTCTTCTCCGGGCAAAGCGTCTCCACAAGAACCTCCGCCGCCCACCGTAGTTTGTGATAGCTTTCTAGAAATGCCCGGTTGCCCGGAAGGTGAGCGTTCCTTTGAGGTCTAGAAAGATATTCCTCTCTCTCCTGCTTGCTCTTCTCGTCGTCACTTCTTTCTCCTCGGCGGAGCCCTCTCCCCCGCTTGCAATAACCCATGTCACCGTCATCGATGCCACGGGTCGGTCACCGCAACCTGACCAAACTGTTCTAATCGAAGCTGGCCGCATCACGGCCGTCGGTGCAACAGCAACAATCAAAGTACCAAAGACCGCGCGCACCATCGATGCTTCCGGAAAATTCCTGCTCCCCGGCTTTTGGGACATGCACGTCCATCTCGCAGGAATCAACGCCGATCCCCCTTGGAGCAAACAGGTCCTTCTCCCGCTGCTTCTCGCTAGCGGGATCACTGGTATACGCGACATGGGCGGCGATCTCGACGCTCTCCTCTCCTGGCAACGCGACATCGAGTCCGGTGCGCTCCTCGGGCCGCGTATTGTTGTCGCCGGCCCTTTCCTTGCTGCAAGTGGCAAGAAAACTCCGGAGCAGTATCCGGTCCACAACGTCGAGGAAGCCCGCGCCGCCGTTGATGAGCTCAAAAAGCGCGGCGCCAATTTCATAAAAATCATCTCGATGCCGTCGCGCGACGCCTTTTTCGCCGTCGCCGACGAATCTAAAAAACAAACCATCTCCTTTGTCGGCCATTTGCCGTTCGAAATCGGCGTCATCGAAGCCAGTGACGCCGGCATGCGCAGCATCGAACACCTTCTTTACAGCGCCTTTGCGCTTTCCTTTTCCTCGAAGGAAACCGAACTGCGACCTCGCCTCGTGCTAGCTGAAAAAAATGGCGACGCCGCGGCCTGGGAGCAGATCGCCCACGAAGCCGACGCCACCTACAGTCCGGAAAAAGCCGCCGCACTGATCCTAACGCTCAAGAAAAACGGTACCTGGGTCACTCCCACCCTCGCTTCCTTGGACATCACCTCCCATCCTGGGAACTGGAAAACCGACGACCCCTTGCTCGCCTTTGTCCCCCCGGCGATGGCGAAGCAGTGGCGTGACTCCTTCGACGACGCACAGATGAAACAGCGCGCCGCATGGCTGGGCCGCCAGGCCTCCAACGACTGGAAGCTAACCGGTGAGCTTCATCGTGCGGGTGTGCCGATCCTTGTGGGCTCAGACTCGCTCGATCCCTTTGTCTTCCCCGGTGACAGCTTCCACCACGAGCTTGCCGAGTTGGTCCGAGCTGGATTTACACCAATGGATGCCTTACAGGCTGCGACCCGTGGGGCCGCACTCTTTCTCGACCGCGAGAAAGAGTTTGGGACGGTCGAAACGGGCCACGTCGCTGATCTAGTCCTGTTAACCGCAAATCCGGTTGAGAACGTCGCGAACACTCGAAAGGTTTGGGCCGTGATTCGCAACGGCGGCTACTATGACCGCGCCTCTCTCGATACACTACTTGCGCGAGCGAAAGAGGCCGCAGCCGCCGTCTTAGAGGAGAAGCCATAGCAACGCTGCGATACAGTCAATCGTCCAAGGGGAACGCACGCGCCGATTTACCGCGCCAGGTATCCATGAAGGTTTTGACTACATGCAACCACCGATGGATCACTCCAGTTTCACTGTCTCTATTGCTACTCGCGTGGCTCGCCCTCTCAAAAGTCTCGCCTGCCCAGGACCGTGATCGCGCTGACGAAATCGTCGCCAATCTTGCCGGAGGCCGCGTTATCGTTCACGTAGCTAAAGACAAAATCGTCTTCGCGGCCATCGATCAACCTGTCGAACCCAGCTCCATTCCTCCGCGTGTCTTGAGCATCGATCGCAGCCATATCGGCGTTCTCCTGGGAGCTTCTGAATGGCGCAGCCCCGCCGATCCCAAACCCGTGCGGCTGGACAAAGATTTCCCCCAGCTTTCGGGTAAGGACCCGCACTACGCCGTCAATCCCGACGAAGTCGCGCCAGATTTGGATGTAATCGGTGTCGCTTTTCTCGAGCGGCTACGACCTCTCGTCTCCCAGCTTCACCACAAAATCGAATTCAAACCGGAGGAGCCGATCTTTGAAGTAGTTCTCATTGGTTATGCGCCCGATGATTATGGCCCTGAAATCTGGACCATCGAATACCGCATCCAACAGGAAGAAATCGCAACACGTGGCGACTTCTGGCAGACCCGTATTCTCCGCCCGCGCTTCATCCAACTCTATCCTCCGGAAAAGCACGCGCCGAAAACGCTCGTCGAGATTCGCTATCCAAACACAATTCAGGGACCGACGTTGCAGCAACTCATTCAGGGAAACGATCCGGAACTTGATAATTTGTCGCGAGGCGATCCCAAATTCTCAAAAGTGATGGAGAACATTGACCGCGGACAGGCAAACAAGGCAATTCCTGAGGATGCCACGGATTTTCTCCGGGCTGCCTTGCCGCTCGTTTCAGAAAAGGCCAAGTTCATCCTTGGCACCGTCACCGAGCGCGGTTTCGATTGGGTCGTTCCGCCGGACGAGCCGGTTGAAAAGGCCAAAGAAGATAAGAACAAGCCACCAGAGGCGCCAACGCTGCGCAAAAAGCCGAGTCCGTAAACTCCGGCAGAATCCCTAGAACTCATCTCATTATTGCTTTGGGGAAGGGGATTTATGCCGCACCTACGGTGCTGGGACCTGGTTCTCGAGCCTCCCAGCCCTACGGGCTGGGTCAATCTGTGCCGCGCCTACGGCGCTGACGAGGAGAAAAGAACTACGTGGGTGGCGTGCTCGGGCAAGGCGGGGCGGCGAGCTCGATGCTCGGTACGCGCCGCAATGTTCAAACATATGGGATGGCTTCTAGTCTCCTGCAGCTTTTACACGGCCGTCTTGGGCGCCAATGTCTTTACGATAATGCATGCCATCAAAATGAATCTTCGCCACCGCCTGATAAGTCATGGTCAAGGCAGCTTCCAAGGAATCTCCCGCGGCAGTTACGCCCAGCACGCGCCCCCCGCTGGTTATCACAGAATCGCGTTCCTGCCTCGTGCCTGCTTGGAAGACTTCCACACCAGTGTCTTTAGTTATAGAGGTTAGTCCTTCGATTCTCTTTCCAATCTCAAATTTTCCGGGATATCCGCCCGAAGTAAGCACAACGCACACGCTTGCTCCCGACTTCCAGCGCAATTTCGCGGGATCTAGCCTCCTCGCCGCTACATCTTCCAAAACCTCCGCGAGGTCGAAATCCATGCGCGCCACAATGGCTTGCGCCTCCGGATCACCTAACCTGCAATTAAACTCAAGCACCTTTGGCCCGTTTTTGGTCAGCATCAGGCCAACATACAGAAAGCCCTGGTAGGGGATACCATCCGCCGCGAGGCCTCTAAGCGTGGGTTCCACAATCGTGGAGATCACGGTATCTCGAAAACCAGCCGGTAACAACTCGTCAGAAGAATAGGCCCCCATGCCACCGGTGTTTGGTCCACGGTTGTCGTCAAACACCCGCTTGTGATCGCGGGTCGGCACCATCGGCGCGTACTGTTCCGCATCCGTCAAAATGATGAAAGACAGTTCGTCACCCTCAAGCGTCTCTTCTAGCAGAACGCGATGGCCGCCAGGTCCAAGCTCATTCTTCTCCATCACCGACTCAAGGAATTGCTTGGCCGCCTCCGCATCGGCTGCCAGCACCACGCCCTTTCCAGCGCACAGCCCATCGGCTTTGATCACCAGCGGCCAATCGACCCTGCTCAGCGCGGCATACGCTTCGTTCGCCGAATCGTAAGCTCCATACATTTTTGCTGTGGGAATGTTGTGCCGAAGCAGAAATTCCTTGGAAAAAATCTTGCTGCCTTCGAGCTGGGCGGCCTGCCGCGAAGGGCCCACAGTGGCCCAGTTTCGCTGTGCAAACGCATCCGAAATACCGTTAACGAGCGGCAACTCCGGTCCCACGACCGTCAAATCTGGCGCGATCTTTTCTGCCAGCGCTACAAGCGCCGCAACGTTTCCCGCATCTACGGCAACGCATTCAGCGTCCTGTGCGATTCCACCGTTGCCTGGCGCGCACCAGATTTTCTCCACGCGCGCGCTCTGCTTCAGCTTCCAAACCAGCGCATGCTCGCGCCCGCCGCCGCCAATCACCAAAATCTTCATCCAAAAGACCTCTCGTAAAATTCAATTCGAACGATAGTCGTCAGCTAACAGCGTGTCAACTCGCGGCGGTTTTCGGTAGTGGGTCAGTTTCCGATTATGCGACTTACCAGGATTTGACGGTTTACTGAATTGCTCGGCTTCTTTTCCTGCCTTGGGCGTTGAACGTGATTCTAAACTAGACTTATCAGCATGCCTCAGAAAGCAACCAACGGAAAAGCGGGTCCGCTACGCTTGAAGCCCAGCGACATGGTTACGATTGATGAGTTTAAACCATGGTGGATTCGCTGCTCAAAGTGTTCACAGCTGGCATACATGATGCCAATGCAGCCCGAGACAGAAGGCGAATGTAAATGCCCTTCGTGTGGTGGAATTTATAAGATTTCGTTTGACCCTGAATACGACAGGAGATTTCCTAGCTTGCCTCTGTGGCTAAAGGCCGATTTCAGAGGGAATGTTTTCTGGGCGTTGAACGCTGAACACCTCCAATTGCTTGAGCGGGTGATTCGCTCCCAATTGCGAGAAAGGCCTATTTACAAGGGAAAGCGTTTGTCTTTGACGACTCTAATGCCGTTCAATCTCCCATCGTGGATTTTGTCAGCCAAGAACCGGCCCGATTTGCTCAAACTAGTTGCGCGCCTCCGAAGCACGATTCCTGCGGAACTAGCGGCTCGTCTTGACCAAGCGCCTGAGTAACGCCGTTATCGTCCAAGTGGAATTGGCCCAGGTCCCGGCATCGGGTTATACGATCAATCGGGAACCTATTATTTTATTTCATCTCCGTCTTGGCCGGGCGTTTCTGGCCTACGCGCTTAAAGAACTCCCGCATTCCACTAGAACCGAGATAAGTCCAATAGTGGTTCCCCTCAAAATGGATGTGGACAATTTGCTTTCCCGCAATCAAGTTTGAACCCACTACGACGACGCTCCATGCATCCTTTGCGACGACGGTGTAGGGATTCGCCGCCACGTGAGTACCCATGGTTGAGTAGCAATGAGTGCGCGTATAGCGCAGCTCAAGTTTTCCAAAAAGACTCAACAACTTCATTTTCTTTGAGGCAGGAATGTCTCGTCGGGCCGCAAGTTCAATGGCCGTCTTCCGAGCATCGGAACGCCACGTGCCGATGAGTCGAAAATCGTTCATACCTTGCAGGTTCTCACAATTTAGGGGCTAGTGCTTGATTAACCCGACTAACCAGGCACAAGATCAATCCAGCGGATAATACGTGAATTTTCGCGTGGTGGTTTTCATCGACCAAGTTGAATCGCCACGTGATTGGCGGAATTCGCGGCGTGCGATCCAATTTCCAGATTCATTAGACTCATATTCATATATCTTGATCCCACTAGCTGGTTCATCGGGCATAAGGTCATTGAATGTCCAGATCCTGCTGGTGCGTCCTCCAGAATCGTATTCATACTTGTACTTCCCGTCTCCCAGCGGTTTACCGTCTCCTTTCAGACCGTATGTTTCTGCAATTCTGCCTTCGGAGTCATAGCTGGATAGCCACTGCTCAACGAGCGTGCCATCAGGTAGGTAGTACCTCGAATCGGATGTTTGAAGCCCACACCCGGCGTACTGAAATGTCTTTTCTCTTTTTAGAAGATTGTCACCATCGTACGCGGCGAAGGATAAAAGGAGATTTCCTTCGTAAACTTCGACGGTGCGGTTCGCAAATTTGCCATCGGTTTCACTGACCGTTATGACTCGATTCCCTTGCGTTTGATGAACAAGGTCGTTGCTGTGGATTTGGCGTCCCGTGGCGTCGAATTCGAGGGAGCGAGACATCTTTCCAGAACTGTTGTATTCAAAATGGTTTGACCCGATTGCAGCTCCGGCCATGCTGTACGTTGTTAGTCGCAGGATTTGACCGGAAGGAGAAAACTCGACGTCGTAGCTATCGCGATTTGGTAACTGCTCTAGGCCGATATTCCAAACTTTGCGCTGCTCCAGCGTGTGAACGCGGCCTTTAACATCATATTTGTCATTCATTCTCAAGTGCGGTTGGCAGCCAGTAGGAACCGGGTAACCAAGGCACTGCTTAATTTTATCACTCTGTCGCAGCCGGAGCTCGGCTGAAGAATGAGGTTGTGCCTGGTAAACGCCGTTACCGGAAACTGGCCCACTGCCCGATTTCCCATGCATTTCTCGCGCGATCTGTTTTCCCTGAAACTGCGCGCCATCGAGCTTCCGGGTCCGATAGTCTCACAGGCTTTGTGGCGTAAGCCGCAAC
>Ga0210405_10003522_pt1 | contig 15309 bp, 14 predicted proteins | sample IncBWH11MmetaG_FD_155492 | JGI IMG/M metagenome (GOLD analysis project Ga0210405, IMG submission 155492) | Forest soil microbial communities from Barre Woods Harvard Forest LTER site, Petersham, Massachusetts, United States - Inc-BW-H-11-M | ecosystem: Environmental > Terrestrial > Soil >... | reverse complement strand
AAATTCTGGACGGAATTGCCGCTCGAAGATTTGAAGGAAATCTCTCCGGTATTTGAGTCTGATTTTTCAGATGGGCTGAACGTCAATGCGGCGCTCGGGGCAAAAAAAGTTCCTGGCGGAACCGCGCCCGACGCCGTTAGAAAAGCCATTGCCGATTTGGAAGAACGTCTTCACAGAAAAACCACCAAAATAGGAGCCACACCATGAGCATGCAAACGGCAGTCCAGCTGAACACACCAACCTCCATCTCGGAGGAGAGGAGGTCGCTTCCGGGGGCGGCGCGCTAGTCACACGGATATCCCGCTGATGAAGCACGCACTCTCCGAAGCTTCTCTCCCTCGCGGATTTCGGTTCGCAGGCATCGCCTGCGGATTGAAAAAAACCGGCGCGCTCGATCTCGCGATTATTTCGAGTGACGTACCTGCTTCTGCCGCCGCAGTGTTCACGCAAAATCTTGTTGTCGCCGCACCCGTCACGATTTCCAAGGAACACTTGCGTGCGTCAAAAGGCCGCATGCGTGCTGCGATTGTGAATGCAGGCAACGCGAACTGCGCAACGGGCGCCGCAGGCCACTCCGCGGCACAAAAAACCGTTGCCGAAACGGCCAGGCGGCTCGGCTGCACTCCCAACGAAATCATCGTTTGCTCGACAGGAGTGATTGGCGTGCCACTGGCTGTTGAAAAAATCCTGCGCTCTCTGCCGAAGCTCACGCGCAACCGTCGTCCTTCGGCCCGGTCATTCGCAGAGCTGTCGCTCGCCATTTGCACCACGGACACCCGCCCAAAAACCGCCGGCGCTGCGTTCAAAATGGCCGGCAAGAAAATTCACATGGTCGGCTGCGCCAAGGGTGCGGGGATGATTCATCCCAACCTAGCGACGACGCTCGCCTTCGTGGTGACCGATGCCGCCATCGCGCCCCCGCTTCTACAGAAAACTCTGCGCGATGTTTGCTCGCGTACGTTCAATTGCATCAGCATCGACGGCGATTCTTCGACGAACGACACGCTGGCGGTTTTCGCCAACGGAGCGGCGGGCACGCCCGCGATTCGCGCCGGAGGTGCAGCACATCGCGCTTTCACTGCGGCGCTCGAGGAAGTTTGCCGGTCACTCGCGCTGCAGATCGTCGCCGACGGTGAAGGCGCCCAGCGCGTGATCGAGATCGAAGTGCGCGGGGCAAAAACCGAAGCCGCAGCGAAGCGCATCGCAGAAACAATCGCCACGTCTCCTCTAGTCAAAACCGCGTTCGCGGGCGGCGATCCCAACTGGGGCCGCATTTTCGCCGCGGCCGGCCGCGCCGGGATCCCCTTCGATCCCACGCGAGTCGACATGAAGATGGCGGGCATCCCTGTTTTGCGGCGCGGCAGTCCGCTCCATTTCAATGAACGCGCTGCCAGCAACCGCCTGCTCGCCGAACACGTCCCGATCATTCTGGATCTGCATGCAGGCACCGCCAGCGCGCGCTACTGGACCTGCGACCTTACTGCGGAGTACGTCCGCATCAACGCTTCTTACAGAACGTAGGCAATCTGGATCGTAAATTCGGCCCAGCGAGCAAGCATGGCGTGATCGGGCTGACCAAGTCCGCGGCGCTGGAAAACGCGAGCAGCGGCATTCGAGTAAACGCAGTGCGTCCGGCAGTGATTGAAACAGCGATGGGCGAGAGGCTCTTTGGCGATCCGGAGACTAACAGGCGAGTACTTCGTCTCCATCCGATAGGCCGCTTTGGAACGTCGATGGAAGTCTCCGAAGGCGTGGTGTGGATGTGCTCGGAACGGGCCTCGTTTATGACGGGGCAGAATTTAGTTTTGGACGGAGGATTTTTAGCAGGGCCCAGTCCTGCAAACTTGTTGGGCCAGGTCTAGAGATCTCCCCGTCAACGATTTACGAGGCGCCCTTGATTTCGAGCGGCTGTCCCGCTGCACAGAGAGGACATTGCGAAGGCGTCCATAAGTTATAAGGCATGCGGCGGAGAAGTTCGAGCGGGAGATGATGTTCTTCTGCAAATTCGGCGATGGAATCTCCGAGCGCGAGGAGCGCCCCTACGGCGACAACGTGAGCGCCAATGGATTGCAAATCGGAGAAGGCTCCGCGGACAGCCGAACCGGCGCTAATGACATCATTAACGATCGCGATCCGTTTGCCCTGGACTACTGACTGAAGCGCTTTCGGAAGACGGTACTCGATCGCGTATAAACCTTCGGGTGCTGAATTGGCGAAGCGCTCGGCGTAGACGAACTCGCAGCCAAGTTCGAGGGAGACCAGTAACGAGATGAAGGCGCCTTCAACGAGCGGCCCGCAGACTACTTCCACCTTTTGCGGCAAGAGTTTTGCTGCGAGTTGAGCGGCAAATGGCTGTATTCCACGGGAATGCAGGCACAGGGTCTCGAGCTCGAGCCACAGTTCGCCATGATGACCGGACTCCAGCCGGAAATGTCCCTGGCGTGCGCGGAAAAAGGAAAGAAGATTCTCTTCCATGAGAGTCCGATCAGCCGGCCGCTGGGCCGCAACGCCGGACAAAAGAAAACAATCTAGCCGAGTGGCGCGTTTATTGAATATGCCTGCCGGGAGTATATTGAGAAGCTTGCGGCATTCAAACTCCCTTTCTATGTAAGGGCTTTGTGACTCCAACTTCGAATAAATCGATGATGATTCTGATTGCCGGGCCCTACCGTTCCGGAACGAATGACGATCCCGCTTTGATCGCAAGAAACGTTCACGAGATGGAATCGTATGCGCTGCCCATCTTTTGCGCAGGACACATCCCGATTTTGGGCGAATGGCTGGCCCTTCCGCTTGTGAACCTTGCCGATTCCAAGAAAATCGGCGACGAGCCGTTCAACGAGATTTTTCATCCCATCGCGGTCAGGCTTCTGGAAAAGTGCGATGCCGTTCTTCGCGTCGGAGGCTCTTCGGCCGGCGCGGATGAAATGGTGCGAGTCGGCCGGAGTCTAGGATTAAAGATTTACACCGATCTCGCAGAGATTCCAGCTCTCTGAATTGCAGAGGAATTTCTGCTGCAATGGATCCCGCTAGCGCGATCATCAAACTTGAGTCGTAAGACGCCGCGGATTGAGTGGGGGCACGGCATACCATGCCCCTATGTCAGGACTTGTTCCGACTTCGACTCCTCGCCTAGAAGGAATACCGCAGAGCGAACTGGATAAGCCGCGGCGCTCCCACCGTACTGGTGATCTTTCCGAAGTTGCCCCCTTCCACGTCAGTGAAAGCAGGATTGGCGAAGTTCGCGTGATTCCAAATGTTAAAGAAATCGGTAGTGAATCGCAGCTCCTGCCGCTCGGTAATCTTGAAGTTCTTGATCAACGAGAAGTCCCAGTTCTGCTGACTCGGCCCGCGGAAGGTGTTGCGTCCCAGGTTTCCGAAGCCGGTAGTGCAGAAGTTGGGATTGTTTATAGGATCGCACTGAGCCGGGTAGAGAAGCGGCGCCGGTGTGAACGCGCTGAGATTCAGATAGCCGTTGACCCGTGTGCCGATGCCTCCGCTGGTCTGAGCGCTAGAAATCGTAGCCCCTGGTGCCAGACTTGCCGTCAGCACGCCTGGAGCGGATCCCGATCCTAGAAACCCTGTGCCAGCTCCGGAATCCAGGACCGAGAACGGCGCGCCGGATTGAATGATAGTGATGCCACTCACCGCCCATCCCGCGAGCAACTGGTGGGTCAAGCCTTCCGCGGATTTGAAGAATGGCAAATCGTAGCGGTAACTCACGGCCAACCGGTGCGTGCGGTCGAAATCAGACAGCCCGCGCGAATCATTCAGTGTGGATTCGTCGTTGAAGGCGGTATTGAAGGCAGTATTGCCCGTTGATGTCGCGTCGGTCGACTTGGAGAAAGTATAGGCGGCCTGGAAATACCCGGCGCCCCACCGGCGCGATACCGTTGTCTGCAGCGAATTGTAGTGCGAGTAAGCATCGTTGGCGAAGAGCTGAAACCCAGCGTAGCCGTTGATGCCCTGGGCTCGCGAGCGAGCGATAGCGTTGGCGAACGTGTTGGTGGTTATAACGCAAGGACTGGGGTTGCAAAACGTGCTGCTGATGTCTACTGGATTCGTCGGTGTCGCGTCCTGCGATTGCAGTGCATCACGTGTTTCGCGCAGATGGATGGAATGCGTGCCTACGTAGCCAACCTCAAGCACCCACTGCTTGCCGAGTGAATGTTGAACGGTCAAATTCCACTGCTGCGTGCTCGGTACGACGAAGTGGCGAGGCACAGCCAATCCGAAGATGCCGAGTGTATTGAGTGGTCCTGGGCAGCCGTTTCCGGCAGCCTGTCCATAATTTGCAGCTTGCGTGGTATCTCCTCCAGGGAAGCCCTGGAAAACGTTCAGGCAGGGAACAAAGCCCGGGTCCAACGTGCCGGCTTGCGGCAGCGCGTTCGGGTTCGGGGTCGGGCAGCCCGGCAGCGGCGTTGCCGAGAAATAGGTTCCCAGGCACCCCGGCGCGCCCCCACCGAAAGCCACCGGAAGAAACGGCGTCTCAAACGACAATTGGTCCGCAGTGCCAACGTCCTCGCGCACGTAGTAGATGCCGTATCCGGCGCGAATCGTCGTATTGTGATGCCCGAAGAGGTCGTAGGCCAGGCCGATGCGCGGTCCAATATTCGTAGAGTAATTGTTGTTAAACGTAGTGCCATTCGCGCTGCCCGTCAGTCCCGCAAGGTGCAGGTTGTTCACGCAGGACGGGTAGATGAAGGGGAACTCTCCAGCATTCGCGAGAGTCGGATCAAGATTCCCGATGTGGCAAAGATCGTCATGAAACGCTCCGAATATTTCCGTTCGCACTCCCAGATTCAGCGTCAGATTCGGCCGGATTTTCCAGTCATCCTGTGCAAATACCGCATAGTTATTGGACCGGTATTCGTGATTCGAAAGGCCACCTCCCCCAAAGCTGAATTGTGGCGCGCCCAAAAGAAAATTCTGGAAGTCGGTCGTCGCAACACCTGTCAGCGGTCCCGACCCCGCCGGCGTATTTGTGAAGAACAGTTCCCCGTTGAACACCTGCGGAAAGTTTTTGTTCAAATTCACGCGCGTGAAGTCGCCACCGAAACGCAATACGTGTGCGCCTTTTACCCAGCTCACGGTGTCCACAAGATTGTAGTTGTTCTGGTCCTGTGACTGGTTCCCGAAGGGCGCCGGTCCAATCTCGAAGCCGGAACTCTCGAAAATGAACTTATAAATCGAGTCCGTCACGCTGTTCGTAGGCCGGTCGATGCCCAGGTCCGTGGTGGTGACTGGCGCCACATTGCTCAGTACGTCGTTGATATGCACGTAGCCGAACCTGAATTCATTCACGAGCGTCGCTGAGAAGAGATGCGTCTCCGTAATATTCAGGAATCGGGCATTCACCGGCGTGTCAAACGGAAAGTTCAGCGAAGAAGAGCTTACGCTGCTGGCCAGCGTGCTGCCCAGAGATTCCTGCAGGTCGCCGCCGCCGAAAGGCAAAAAGCTCTCGGAATCAGAAAAGAAAAACCTGGCGGAAAGTTTGTCCTGGCCGCTACGGAATTCGCGGTCCCAGTTGGTTGTGAATTGGTTGTCGGTATATTTCCCTGCCCGGCTGATGGCGAATGCACCCGTCGCAGGGTTGCTGCTCGGAATCAACAGCCCGTTGGTCGTCCCGCCGAACTGGTTGCTCTGAAAACTCAACAGCTTCAACACCACCGGATCGATCGGGGTCGTCGTATTCCCGAAAAAAGCCTGCGAAATCGTGGCTTGTGTTCGGACATCTGGAAGCGACGGGATCGTCGTGCTGATGAGCGTGCCCGGGGAATCGCCGCTGCGCTGCCGCGTGCCCTGGTAATTCATGAAAAAGTACCCGAACTTCTCCTTTATCACAGGTCCGCCAAGGCTTCCGCCGAAGATGTTCTGTATAATTTCGGGACGTGCTAGACCTTCGCGATTCAGGAAGAAGTCATTGGCATTCAAAACCGTGTTGCGGAAATATTCGTAAGCGTCGCCATGGAACTCTCTTGTGCCGGACTTTAGAATCGCGTTGACATTTCCCCCGCCGTCGCGCCCCTGGCTGGCGTCATACAGCGAAGTCTGGACCTTGAACTCCTGGATTACGTCGGGATTGGGAAGCGGAACGTACGTCGCTTGCGCAACGTTGTAGTCCGTGGCGCTGATTCCCTCGATCAAAAAGTTGTTGTTGTCTTCGCGCTGGCCGTTAACGAAGAGTTTCACGCTACCGCGCCCAAGCTGCGCCGCGGCGTTCAGTTCGCTCTGCGCACCGGTGGAAAGCGTCAGCAGTTGCTGGTAGTTCTGCGTCGCCAGGGGAAGCTCGCGGATCGTGGCGGTGCCAAGGGATTCGCCGGTTGTGGCGTTGCTGGTTTCCACGGCCGCCACTTGCGCCGAAATTTCGACTTTTTCCGTTACCGCTCCGGGTTTCAGCGTGATCGTCACGCGCGTCGTCTCTGTAACGCGCACCTCGATGTCCGTGGCTTTCGCTTCTCCAAATCCGGATTTGTTTACAACGATGATGTAATTCCCCGGCGGCAACAGCGTGGCAACGAAAATTCCCTCGGTGCTCGTGGGAAGCTTGCGCACGATCGATTCCGTCCGCGCATCGATAATCTGCACGTCCGCCGAGGCGATGGAGCCTCCGCTGGTATCAACCACTACGCCGCTGATGGCGCCCGTCGCGCCGCCTTGCCCGTACGCGTTCACGCCTGCCAGCATTGCTGCGAGCAACAACACCCCTGCAAACAATCTACTGATACCCCACATGATTCACCCCCCCGGTGATAACTTAAGGTCTGTCTTACCTTGAACAATGACTATCACGGCGTTTAATGCTTCGAATCGCGCCAATGTCCCCCGGAACACGGCACGCGCCAGTGAGCATTCCTATTTTGAAACTAGCGATTCAGCTTCGGTGTGTCAACCCGCGAAGGCATAAATTTTCATAGAATGTTCATAAATGTTTTTGATGAAGCAAATCATCAGCTGTGCCGCCAAGCCTCTCGCCGCGTCTGGTCTTGCTCGTCTGTCCATACTCGACACTTGACGCGGACTTTACCCGGCGAGACCATTACTCTTGGGTTGAATGGGCGCAACCTGTTCCGCTTGCTATCCGTCTAACGAAATAGCTGATGATCAGCCACCGTCGCCTATGGGGGTGACACATGACTTCTAGCACCGTGTTCCGTTCGCTCCTTTCCTTCTCGTTCTTCGCTCTCTTGGCCGGCTTCCAACCGGCCTCTGCCGACTCTAGCCATGCCCGCGTCATTCGCCTCAGTCTCGTCCAGGGCGACGTGCGCTTTTCTCGAGAAACCCATGGCGATCCGCTCGCGGATCAAAAGGCACATTGGGAAAAGGCCCAGGCCAACCTCCCCATCCGTCAGGGTTACGTGATTGCCACGGACAATGGCCGCGCAGAGGTCGAATTTGAGAATGGCGCGATGGCTTTTCTCAACGAGAACACCGTTCTCGAATTTTTCGATCTTTCGCTCGACGATGGCGCACGCACCACGCGTCTGGTCCTCCGCCAGGGCTCCGCTTCCTTCTACGTAAATCCCGCAAACGAGGACTATTTCAGCGTGACCGGCGGCGATTTCACGGTCGAGGCCAACGGTAAGAGCTCCTTCCGCCTCAACAACTTTGACGACGGCAGCAACGTGGACGTGATAACCGGCCACGCCTCCGTCTTGCACAAGAAGGAGACCACGCAGCTTGGCAAGGGCCAGTCACTTTCCATGAAGGCAGGCGAAGATTCCGTGAACATCGGCCGCGTTCCCACAGATGACGATTTCGATCACTGGGTCTCCAGCCGCATCGATACCGTTTCTTCGGCAACGAATGCCTCTCTTCAATACACGAACACTCCCTATTACGCGCCCGGGTACGCCGATCTTTATACGTACGGTGCTTGGTCTTCCTGCGGAGGCTACGGGTATGGCTGGCGCCCCTTTGGCGCAAGCCTGGCGTGGTCGCCGTTTACCATGGGTCAATGGATGTGGGATCCCGGTTTCGGCTGGACTTTTGCCAGCTACCAACCGTGGGGTTGGGCTCCTTATCACTATGGCGGTTGGCTCTTTGACGCCTCTTGCGGCGGATGGTTCTATTCGCCGCCAGCTTACTTCGGCTACGGAGGCTACGGCCGATACCCGGTAAAGCGTCCTCCTCCCATCGTCCATCCACCGCGCCCGCTCTATCGCGCGACTACTGCCGTTTTCGTCCGCCAAAACGGCCAGCTCGCTGTCGTGCCAATGCACCCGCTCGATAAGAATGGCAAGACTCCGCTGAACCTGGAGCATGGTGTTTTTTCCGTCGATCCCGCCAGAAATGCAACGGTGCCGGCTCTCTCCGCGTCGGGTGGACAGAAATGGGAAACCGTAAAATCTCCGCAGCGCGATGCGCTTAGCGGCGGTCTCGTTGCTACAACGGCGCCAGTGCGCACTTCGCGCACGCTTATTGAAGGAAGCAGCGGGACGCGCATTGTTTCCCTCAACCACGATTCTTCCATCACGTACGACCCACACGAGCACCGCTTTGTTAACAACAATGCTGCTCCACCTTCCGTACGCGAGACAGAACCACTTGCGGGAAAGAATGTGCCGGGTGGGGCTAGGAACGATCACATCACACAGATTCCTCCAACCGTAACGGCAACGCGTGTTGCTAGTGCATCCGCTCCCGCGCGAGCCACGGCTCCGCCCTCTCGTTCAATGGCACCGCCGCCGGCGTCTCGCTCCTCAAGCAGCGGTGGGGGCGGTGGCACTTACTCCGGCGGAGGCGCATCCTCGCGCGCTTCATCAGCGCCTTCTTCGTCAGCGTCGCACGCTTCAGCTTCTTCCTCTGGCGGCGGTGGAGGCGGCCGCCCGCACTGAAGCATTTATCATTTCAGAAATTCCCGAAAAAACGGCTCCTCGATTGGGAGCCGTTTTTCGTTTCTAGGAGAAGAGCACTCCGGCGTAGCCTACGACCGCGTCAAAGTCTCCGGAAACATCCCCCGACGTCGCATAACGCACCAACTCTGCCCGCGCGCCGCCCAGGCTTTGCAGCGCCGTCAGCATAGCTACGGTCGGCCCCAATCCACACATGGAGATCGCCTCATTCCGGCAGGTGTCGTACAGTCCCCGAGCGTCCAGTGCCAGAATTCGGTCGATTGCCATGCCATCCTTCGCCCGTGTCGCTGGCTCATTTTCGTAGTGATTCAAATCGGAAGTCGTCACCAAAAGTATTTCCTCCGTGGAAGCGGCCAGCACTCGTCCGATAGCTTCGCCCACGGCGACAAGATCCTCGAAACGCAATGTCCCGAGCGCGACAGGCACAAACGTAAACCCCGGCTGTAGCACCTGCAAAAACGGGATTTGCACCTCCAGCGAATGCTCGCTGCTGTGCACCACGCTGTCTTCGCGCAACAACGGGCAAACCGCGCGTAACGCCTCCGCTAAAGCTTGATCGATCGCTGCATCTCCTAACGGCGTCCTCCACGCTCCGCTAGAGAGAATCGCGGCATTTTCCCCTCGCGGATAATGCCGGACGCCGAGAATCACAATTTTTTTCGGTACCGCTATTCGCGCATAAACCGCTCCCGCCACGTGCCCTGAATAGACGTAGCCCGCATGCGGCACCAGACACGCTTTCACCCGCACGGGCGTGGCGTTTCCGTCAGTTTTTGTGAATTCCCGAATCAGTGCAGTCAGTTCCGTTGGATGGGAGGGGTAAAATCGTCCGGAAACAGCGGGCAGGCGAAGCATTAAGCCGTTCCGCAAATCAAAGTGGCCTGGAGGGTTTGCCTTTGACCTTGAGGGCTTTCAACGACGTCGGGTCGTAATAAACCGTGACCTTGTCGCCGTACTGGTAGCCGCCCCGGTCGACAATTGTCTGCATTTCCGTTGACGCTCGCTCGGAGAGTGCGAACGTCTGGAGGGACATGTCATTTCCCTTTGCGCGCACCGTGATCTGCACAGTGTTCGCATGCATCACGTAACCTTCAAACTTGCCAAGCCCCACATATTTCGGCTTCGGCTTGATCGTGTTGACGATAATCGGTACGGCGGTATCAATAATAACGGGCTTAACTACCTCGGGAACCTGCGCGCGAATTGGCGCGCTAAAAACGCCCGCCATCACCAGCGTCGCAGCACTCAATCCCGCGATTTTTGTCAGTGCCTTCATTCGATGTCGTCCGTCGCAATCCTCAACGATTTCAAAAACCGTACATCCTGCGGCGTCATCGTCAGTCTTGCCGCGGGCTTCTTGTCCGGAATCTGATCAAACGATTCCTGGTCCACCTGAATTCTCAACGATTCCAAAAAGCGCCGGTCCTGCGTCGTCAGCTTCGCCGCTTCCGCCGCGGCTGCATCCCGCTTCGCCAAACCGATCGTCGCATCCAGCTTCAGCACGATATCGTAGCCGTGCGCACGCACTCCGGCAATGGCGCCTGTGATCCGGTCGGAGTCGGACACCGTATCATTGATTGCGTGTCCCAATTCACGAAGCAAGTTCTTCAGGTGATCGTCGAGTTGCAAGGGCTGCTCCCCTCACTTCAATTGTCATTCTAGGCCCGCATTTCTTAGGATACAAGTCACCTCGTTTGCGTTGTCTCCAATAGGTTCACAGTACGTTAGTGCAGGTCTGGAGCGCCTTCCGCAGCCTTTCTACTCCATTCCTCAACGCATTTCACTCCTTGTTTTGCGCTAAGATGCACTCATGTCTTCGATAGCCACATCACCGGCAGCCGCGGGTCGCCAGGGAGGTTTTCAGCGCTTTTGGCGTGCGCTGAAGCAACTCTTCCTCGAGCTGGCCGGCGCTGCGTTTGCATTTCTGGGAATCCTCTGGCTCAATGCCGCTCTGCGCTCCTGGACGCGCGACGTATCCTATTGGATCATCGCCACCGCCGTAGCCTTCGCCCTGCTCTTCTTTTTTTTCGCACTAAGTTCGTTCCGCCGCGCCCGCAAGCTGTAATCTATTCCCGTAGGGGCACGGCACGTCGTGCCCGCTCTTGCTGTTACCTGTTCCCAATTGGCTCAAAATATCGGCGCAAAAATGTCTGACACAAAAACCAAGCCCTCCGCCGAACGCAAAGAGCACTTCACAACTCTCTCCGGCCTTCCCATCGATCGCCTCTACACCCAAGACGATCTTTCCGGTGTGGATCCGGAATCGTCCATCGGCTACCCCGGCGAATTCCCCTACACCCGCGGCATCTACCCAACGATGTACCGCGGCCGCCTCTGGACCATGCGCCAGTACGCAGGCTTTGGCACTGCGGTCGAATCCAACCAGCGCTACCGCTATCTCCTGAGCAAAGGCCAAGCAGGCCTCTCCGTAGCCTTCGATCTACCAACGCAAATCGGCATGGACTCCGACCACCCGCTAGCTCTGGGCGAAGTCGGCAAAGTCGGCGTAGCCATTGATTCCCTCGAAGACATGGAAACCCTCTTCGACAACATCCCCCTGGAAAAAGTCTCCACCTCCATGACCATCAACGCTACCGCCGCCATCCTCCTCTGTCTCTACGTGGCCGTCGCCAAAAAGCAAAGCGCCAACCTCGCAAAAATCTCCGGCACCGTACAAAACGACGTCCTCAAGGAATACATCGCCCGCGGCACCTACATCTATCCCGTCCGCCCCGCCATGCGCATCGTTACGGACATCTTCGCCTGGTGCCGCGACAATCTCCCTAAGTGGAACACCATCTCCATCTCCGGCTACCACATTCGCGAAGCCGGCTCCACAGCCATCCAGGAAGTCGCCTTCACACTAGCCGACGGCACCGCCTACGTCCAAGCCGCGCTAGACGCCGGCCTCGCCGTCGACGAATTCGCCCCACAACTCTCCTTCTTCTTCAATGCCCACAGCGACCTCCTCGAAGAAATCGCCAAGTACCGCGCCGCCCGCCGCCTCTGGGCCAAAATCATGCGAGACCGCTTCGGCGCAAAAGACCCACGCTCGCTCCTCCTACGCTTCCACGCCCAAACCGCCGGCTCCTCCCTCACTGCTCAGCAACCCGAAAACAATATCGTTCGCGTAGCCATCCAAGCCCTCGCCGCCGCTCTGGGCGGCTGCCAATCGCTCCACACCAATTCCATGGACGAAGCCCTCGCTCTCCCCACCGAAGACGCCGCGTTAATCGCCCTGCGCACGCAGCAAATCCTCGCCCACGAAACCGGAGTCACCAACACCATCGATCCAGTAGCCGGCTCCTACGCCATCGAACATCTCACCAATGAAATAGAGCAGGGTGCCGTCGATTACATTTCCAAGATTGACGCCATGGGCGGAATGCTCCGCGCCATCGAATCGGGCTTCGTCCAAGGCGAAATTCAAAAAGCCGCCTACGATTTTCAGCGCACCGTTGAATCCAAAGAACAAATCATAGTCGGCGTAAATGACTTCATCGCCGAAGAAGAGCGCTCCATCCCCACGCTCCGCATCGAACCCGAAATCGAACGTTCCCAAATCGCGCGCCTAAATGCCCTGCGCACCAAGCGCGATTCCGCCCGCACGAAATTCGCCCTCGCCGAACTCCAGCGCCGCGCCGTCACCACAGAAAACCTTCTCCCCGCCATCCTCACCGCGGTCGAAGCCCACGCCACCGTAGGCGAAATCTCCGACGCCCTCCGCCGCGTCTTCGGCGAATACCAGGAATCGGTAGTCATCTGAGCCTGCATAAGCCCGCTATGATCACAGACAAAGGCTATCGTAAATGAATCGTGCTGAAAGCGAGTTGGCAAGGGGATGCTACGGATACGGCCGCTGGAAAGCTACATATTGGTTCATTGGTCCAGAACAAGGGCAATCCGCAAGCGAAAACAACAATCTCACACTCCGGCACAAAGCGTTTCGCAAGTTGGAAAAACACGGCCTGTGTGACTGTGGCGCTTTTCATCACGCCATTCACGAAGAAAGATGGCACAGAGTGAGGCCTGCACTCCAGCCAACGTGGAGGCGCCTGATTTTGTTGCTGATGACGTTTCTCGAAAAGAAGAGAGATAACGAGAGCCTACGCGGCTACCAACGTGACCGATGGGGAAAACGAAGTGGAGACACCTGCGTAATTGAGCTGTCGGGACTCCCAGCGAGGAATCAGAACGTGGCCAGAGAACGTGAAGCATTCCGCGAAAAACGAATCGAGCTTATTCGCCAGAAAATGCTCGCTTGCAAGCCCGTCTTTGTAGTTATGTACGGCAAGGGAGCCATGAAATACTGGAAAGGAATCGGCAGTAACAGGTTAAGCCCTGGCTGCGCCCAGAAGATTGGCTCCACCATTTTTGTGGTTGCGACACACCCAGTTGCTCGCGGGCTGGGCAAGAAATATTGGGTAAAGTTGGGCCAAAGAATGCTTCGGGAATCCCGGCGGAGACCAGCAAAATGCAAGTAATCACCACAGCTCTTAAGCTACTAAGCAGCAAAGCCACTCAGCCTCGCGGAAGATTCAGGCGACCGTCGCGCAGTTCGGTTTTTCTTCCTTTAACTTTGGACTTTGAGCCGTCAACTTCGCTCCCGTTCCGCAACTTCCACCCTGCCGCGCACTACTCACTCTCCTTATGAAGCTCATTCTCGCTTCCACTTCGCCACGGCGCGCGGAAATTCTGCACGATGCCGGCTTCTCCTTCCTTGTCGTCTCCTCCGCCGTGGACGAAACTCCCATACCCGGCGAACCTCCCAGTGAGCTCGTTCAACGCCTGGCCGACGCTAAAGCCGAACTAGCCGCTACCCGCGCTGTCGGCCCCGCAATCGTCATCGCTGCGGACACCGTCGTCACCCTCGACGGCCGCATCTTCGGCAAGCCCCGCTCCGCCGACGACGCCCGCCACATGCTCGAACAACTCTCCGGCCGCACGCATGCCGTCGTGACCGGCGTCACGCTCATCAGCCTGCCCGACGCCGAGCGCCACACCTTCGTCGAATCCACGCTAGTCCATTTCGCCCAGCTCTCCGCCGAAGAAATCACGCGCTACCTCGCCACCGAAGAGCCCCACGACAAAGCCGGCGGCTACGCCATCCAAGGCCGCGCCGGCCGCTACATCCCCCGCATCGAAGGCGACTACTTCAACATCGTCGGCCTCCCCCTTGCCCGCGTCACCCAAGCCCTGGCAGACCTCGGCTGGTCCGAAGACTGATCCGCAGATCTCCGCCCTCTCCCTGCTCGTTATTTTCCTCCCCCGCTAGAATATTATTGACACGGTAATCATTCATATGGTATTCTATATCCGTTCAGAAGTGCGCCTCGCTTCCGCGAGACTCCCCCAAAATCCCAAATCTTTCTTTCTGGAGACTTCCATGTCCACTAATCGCTCCGTTGACCGCTCTGCGGTCACACATGCAAAGGACCGCGCGTCCTTGTGCTCTTTCACGTTCGCCGATGGCCGCCGTTGCCGCAGTCCACGCCGCGACAGCCATCCGCATCTCTGCACCTTCCACGCCCGCAAGGAGGCGCAAGCCCTCGGAGGCGAAGAGGCCGGCAAGGACATCGCCTTTTTTCTTTCCGGCGAGTATGTGTCTGCTGGCGACCTAACCTTCGCACTGGGACGCCTCTTTTCCGCCGTCGCCCAGGGCCAAGTCAAACCCAAAACCGCTTCCACTCTCGCCTTTCTCGGCCAAACGCTCGTCCAGAGCCTCCATCTCGCCCAGAATGAATACATCAGCGCCTTCGGCACCGCTTCCTGGAAGGACACTGTCCGCAACAATTTCGACCAGTGCGGCGACCACCAGTGCCCGCCTGATCCGGCCCCCGTTCTAAAAAACTCCCCTCAATCCGCTCCGCCTGAAATAGCGGCTCAACCAGTCCCTGTCGAACCATCTACCCCAGAATCCGAATCCAACATGGCCACAAATTAGCTCCAAAATTCGCTCTTTTCTAACTCTCTTAGAATGAGCACTCCCAAAAGTGCAACAAAATAAACAACTTTATCTACCTTTAGAATGAACACTTATGCAAAAACCCAGGGGGGAGGGGTCCGGGTGGGACGGTGGTACAGTACAGACCGGGCACATGCCAGACCGGGGGGTATCCCTGTCACTTTTCTTAGTGAGGTGGGGACAGCCAGCCCCTGCACCGTCGCATGTGCATTTCGCATGCGATGAATCTTGGCTCCTCCACATTTCGCGACTCAGGAAAGGGAAATGTGGGCCATCAAGTCTCCTCGCATCATCACTTCACAAACATAAAAAAGAGGTGCCCTCCTCTCGGAGGGCACCTCTTTCGTTTCAGGGGGTGGAGAAACCTACGACTTTGGCTTCGCGCCTGGCTGTGTCTTGGCGTTGTGCTTCTTGTTGTAGATATTCTTCGACGCCGCGTTCTGTTCCTTGTTCACTTGCGTTTTCTCGCCAGGTGTCAGCTTCCCGCCA
>Ga0210405_10003521_pt1 | contig 15309 bp, 14 predicted proteins | sample IncBWH11MmetaG_FD_155492 | JGI IMG/M metagenome (GOLD analysis project Ga0210405, IMG submission 155492) | Forest soil microbial communities from Barre Woods Harvard Forest LTER site, Petersham, Massachusetts, United States - Inc-BW-H-11-M | ecosystem: Environmental > Terrestrial > Soil >... | reverse complement strand
AAAAGGAGCTAACCCGATCCCCGTGTCCCCCGACAGGTACCCGACCGGGTTAGCGTCTTCCGCGGCCGGCTCTTTCCCCAGAGTCGGCCGCACCTAGTTTGCGGCGCCAACGGCACCGCGCTTCACTTTTCGCTGGCTTGGCAATTCCCCGATAGTCCCACGACGGCAGTCAGCGTGTTGTGTGATCGTGGCTTTTGCAAGGAACCGAGTAAACTGTTCACTGCTGCCGCGGCGGGGTGTGACATTGGCCCACTTTGCGCCGCGCAATTGAGACCGCTTCATTCAAGCAGTCGGCGCTCCCGCCATATCATCCATCATATCAATAGTTTGCGGGACGCAGCGACCACCGTCACGGCCGTCATTTGACCATCACCCAGGCCGGCTGCAACAGCGGATAGGCGACCAGGCCGATCACCGCCGTGGCGGCGATCAAAAGCGCGTTGTGCACCTTCCAGCGGAACAAGACCGCGAGCGAAGCCACGCCGATCAGCGCGGTCAGCCAGTCGCCGATGGCGATGCGGCCGAGCAGGATGCAGGCGCCGAGGATGGTCCCGATCGCCGCCGCATAGGCGCCCCGGACAAAGCCCTGGATGTTCGGGTTCGACCCGTACCGCACCAGCAGCGGGGCGACGACGAGGACGAGGATGAACGAGGGGAAGAAAATTCCGACCGTGGCGACGACCGAACCCCAAAAGCCGGCCACCAGATAGCCGACGAAGGTCGCGGTAATCACCACCGGCCCTGGACTGATCATGCCGACGGCGACCGCGATCAGGAATTGGCGCTGATCGAGCCAGCCGTATTGTGCGACGACGCCTTGCTCGAGAAACGGCACGATCACGAGGCCACTGCCGAACGTCAGCGAGCCCGCCTTGAGGAAGAACAACAGGAGCTTGCCCAGGGTCGAGCCGGATGCCGCGGGCGCCGCAAGCGGCAGCGCCGCCGGCAGCGCGAGCGACAGACTCGCCGGCGGCGGGCGGCGAAACAGATTGCCGTAATAGAGGATGCCGACGAGGCCGGCGCCAATAAACAGCAGCGCAACTTCGGCCTGCAGGATCACGGTGACGACGAGACAGGCGAGCGCAATCGCCCATTGCAGCTTATCCTCCATGCCGAGCTTGGCCAGCCGATAGCAGGAGTGCAGGATCAGCGCGATCACCGCGGGGCTTACGCCATAGAATATCGCGGTGACCGGTTTGAGATCGCCGAGCCGGACATAAAGCGCGCCCAACGCGGCGACGATCAAAAAATTCGGCAGGATGAATGCCCAGCCGCCGATCCAGGCGCCCCAAAAACCACCGCGCAGATAGCCGACATAGATCCCGACTTGAATGGCGAGCGGTCCGGGCAGCGACTGGCAGATGGCGATAGCTTCGCGCATTTGCTCTTTGGTCAGCCAGCCGCGCTCGGCGACGACTTCGCGCTCCATCTGACCGACGAGCGCGACGGGGCCGCCAAACCCCAGCACGCCGAGGCGAAGGAAGTAGAACAGCAATTCCGTCAGCGGACCGCGTTTTGCTGCAGCTGTATCGATCACAAAAGCTCTCCGGTCTGGGGTTGGGCCGCACATGTGGCGGCCCAACGCCGGTGCGCTATTTTTTTAAAGTGAGTTTTTGACGTTTGCCATTTCATCCAAGGCGGTGCGCAGCGTCTTGGCGAGCTTGACGGCGTCATCGTTGGCCCAGAAATGCATGAAGAAGAGCCGCGGCTGTTCGTCCAGCATGTGGCTGTGCAGCGCGGTGACCTCGATGCCGCCGGATCGCAGCGCCTTGATGACCGGATTGACCTCGCTTGCGATCATGACGAAATCGCCCGTGATCGCTGCATGACCGCTGCCGGTCGGCTGGAAACCGATCGCGGTCGCCACGCCCAACGGGCCAACCGGGGCGAGTGTCATGCCGGCTTCAGTGACCGGATCACGCCGCGGCACGGCAAATTGATAGACGCCGCCATTGGGCTGGCCTTTGGCGCCGACGATCTGGTCGAGTTGCGCGGTGTCGAGATCGATTGCAGGCGGGGCAGACGTCGGCGCGGGCGGGGTCAGCGGCGTCTTGCTTTCCGCGAGCGCCGCTTTAATGGCGGTCGCCAGTTTGACGGGATCGCCATGGCCGCCGACATGCATGTAGAAAGTCGCCGGATTGGCGCGCAGCAGATGATTATGGACGGCCGTGATATCGAGGCCGTTCTCGATCATCTTCGTCATGACGGGCTTGATCTCGGTTTCCAGCAGCACGAGATCGCCCATCGCCATCACTTCGCCGCCCATGGGCTTGAACGCCACCCAGCCGCCGAGCGCGAGCGCGGGTTTGATGGTGACGCCATCGAGCGTCACGGTGAGGTCGGTGCGCGGAAAACCATAGCGATGAACGTCGCCGGATACGACCGCGGCCTTTCTGCCGAACGCATCGTCGACCTTTTGCCAATCGATGTCCTGGGCGCGGGCGGCCGTCGCCGCCACCAGCGCCGCTCCAATCAGCGCAATTGAAAACACACGCATCACATCCTCCTTTGTGGGCTCATGCCCTGTGAGCGCCCCTCAACCATTCCGTGGTGCCGCTACGACATGTCAGGCATCCATCAGCGTCAGTGCGCCGCGATGCGCCGGCGAGAACACGTACAACCTGTCGGGCGCGACCAATGCGGTGGTGTGGGCGCCGGCAGCGGTGATGGTGCGATTGCCGGCGCCGGTGCGCGGATCGATGGTCTGAACGATGCCCGGCTTGCCAATGGCCACGTGCACGAGACCGGTGGCCGGATTGAAGAACGTCACGTCCGGATTTTCAGCAATGGGCCACTGGTTGCACGCGGCGCGAGAGCCGATATCGACTTCCACCAGCGCGCCATCGTCACAGGCGACATAGAGGCGGCCGCGCTGGCGATCGATATCGACGCCATGGGCGCCGCTGCAAGGAAGTTGCCAGTGCTCAACGTCGCCCAAGGCAGGCAGGGTGGCGACGAGAACCATCGAAGGATCGCGGATGGCGAGGAATACGCGCTTGGCGGCCGCGTCCGTCACGCACCATCGCGGCCGCCCGGGAAGTTCGATCGCGTGATAGCGCCCGTCGCGGCTGAACACCTCGAGCTTGGCACCGTGATTTTCATCGCCGATGGAGGCGACGATCGCCAAACCGTGTTGCGGCACGATGGCAACGCCATTGGGCCGTTCGCCGGTTTTGAAGACGGCCTGGATTTTCAGGCTATGGGCATCGAGCCAAGCCAGGCTTGCCGCGCCGCGATTGGTGACGAGGACGGCGCCGTCGTCGGCAACGACGCCCGCGGCTTCCGGAAATCCCGGCAATGTCGCGATATGTTTGCCCGCGTCATGATCGATGACCTCGATCCTGTCGCGGCCGGTATGGGCGACGAAAATCCGCCGCGTCACCGGGTCGAACGCAGCGTGATCGAATTCGCTGCCGGCAGCGTCCGGTATCGCGATCATGCCGATGGTTTTGAGCGACATGATCACCCCGCTTTGCCGTCTTGCAGGCGGCACCAGGTGTAGAGCGCGTCGTACATGACCAGGCCGTGCTTGAGCATCTCGTGGTCGTCGCGGAAGTTGGCCGACAGCCCGTATGAGATCGCCAGCAGACCCTCGCATTGCGGTGTCAGATCCGGCCGCGACGTATCGGCGCCGCGGACGATGGTTGCGAGGCGGTCGAGCGCCGGATCGTGGATGTCGTAGGCGCGCACGATGGCGTCGAACGAGCAGCGCTCGCCGACGTGACCGAACGCGACACCCTTGATGTCATAGGGCGTGCCGCCGACGTCGGCGGCGACCTTGGCGACGTCGTTCGGCGGAACGTAAATGAATTCCGCGCCCGGATTGACGAAGCGGCTAATGAGCCACGGGCAGGCGATGCGGTCGATCTTGGGGTGCTCGCGCGTGACCCACTTGTTCTCGGATGCATCGCGTTTGCGCCGTGTCGGCAGCTGCCGTTCTTTCCAGTCCGCGATGCCGCCTTCGAGATAAGCCGCCTTGATGCCGGCGTTTTGCAGAGTTTTGGCGACGCCTTGGCTGACCTCGTGGCCGCGGGTGCAATAGACGACCACTTCACGATTTTTCGGCAGATCGGCGCGCCAATCCGACACCGATTCCGGCGGCCGATGGATGGCACCGATGATCACGGCCTGGTCGGCGCCAAATGCTTCGGCACGACGGACGTCGACGAGCAGCGGCGCCGCTGCCGTGCCCAACCGTGCATAGAGTTCTTGAGAGGAAACCCCGTCCATGCGCAACCTCCTCGACAAAGCGAGCGTTGCGCAGAGCTTGGACAAGGGCGTCTATCGGGGAGTCTGCGTTTCCCCGTGGCTCTAATTTAGCTGTTCCAACATCCGAGCGCAAGGATGGTCGGGCGCGGGCGGTGCCTCGGTCCGGACTGAAGGGTGCGCGCGTTATCGCTTCGGCAGTCGCTCGAAGGCCGGCAAGCCGTCAGGGATGTGATGGAAAGCCTGCTTGTCGACGGTGTAGATCGCCATCTGCGGCCCGCCAAAAAGGCTTGGATCGTCGAGCGTGCCGATTTTCAAGATCACGGCGGCCAGGCCGGGCCTGCGCGTGATCAAATGCGTGCCGCATTCGGCGCAAAATTCCCGCGTCACCGCGCGTTCAAGATCGCTGCGGGTAAATTGCTTGGGCGCACCCGCGGTGTAACGGAAGCCATCGGGCGGCATGAGCATGAACATGTTTGGCGAGCCGCCACTGATATATTGGCATTCGCGGCAGTGGCACTGCGCCTTGAACATCGGCTCGCCCTCGGCCACATAGCGCACCTTGCCGCAATAGCACCCGCCTTCCAGCTTCATGGCGTTCTCCCGGTGTCGTTCTCCTTTATCACGGGGGGCAGGCGGTGTGGACGTCAACCGCCGCAAGCACACGGCGTGATGTTGTCGATCCGGTCGCGCACGGCCCGGGTTCTGAACCGTGCGAGCATGTTGATCGATGCCGCCGTCGATGCCAGGGCACGCCTATCGGAACAACAACACGACGCCGGATGCCAGCAGCAGGATGAGCACGACCCTGCGAAACTGCGCCTCGTTGAGCCGTCCATAAAGCTTCAGCCCGAGCCAGGTGCCGACGAGGAGGACAGGGAGGGCGACGACGAACAGCCACCACACGTCGCGTGGGATCGAGCCCTGGCCGCCGAGCCAAGCGGCGGTCATGGCGAAGGTGGCGACCCCGACCGGCTGAAACACGGCGCGCTGCTGATCCTTCGGCCAGCCGCGCAACTGGCACCAGATCGTCGCGACGATGCCGGCAAAACCGGTGGCGCCGCCGAGCGCGCCGTTGAGGAAGCCCGCGCCGGCGTCGGCAACGGCGCCACCGAAGACCAGCGGCTTGAACGTCGGCCGCAACAATCCGTAGAGGCTGAACAGCACCAGCACGACGCCGATGCAAACCCGCAAATATTGCGGGTTGGTGTGCGCCAGCGCGAAGACGCCGATCGACACCCCGAACGCCGAGCCGAGCACAAGCGGCGCGAGTTTGGTCCACTGCAGCGCATGCCGCAGCTTCCAGACGGAATAGCCCTGCACGACAAGTCCGAGGCCGGTGATCAGGATCGCGGTTTGCAGCGGCGTGAGAATGTAGAGCCACATCGCCGCGGCAACGATGCCGAAGGCGAAGCCGCCGACGCCCGTGACCAGCGCGGCGAGGAACGTCCCGGTGAGGAACACAGTGGTGAACATGTTGAAGCCGAGGCTCGAATCCATGGCGCCCGCTCCCAAAGCTTGAGCGAGCAGCGCTTGCATGGGCGAACCCACTTGACGGGGAGGCTGCGACGCCCCCGTGCCGCGATCATCGTCGAAAATGACTGTGGACTCAAGGTGGCGACGCTTTTTCCTTGCTCACTGTTGCGCGCCGTTTCGCGGCCGCGAGAGCCAAATGCCTTAATTGTTCGCCGCGGCGTTCTTGAATATTGCCCGAGCATCTGCCACATAGAATGCGTCGGGCCACATTGCAGTCGCCCGGCTCAGCCAAGGCATATCGCCCAAGCACTGCACTTGCTCCCGCTCGCGGGATTGAGGGCTTTTGGGGTTTTTGGCGAAATATCCAATCTCCAAAAATCTTTCGTCCCGCAGCGGCATTGCATTCCGGGCTCTCGACAGCCGCCCGGTGAGCTGCCGTGTGCAGCCAAGCGTTGTCTCATCGAAGGAGATGAGAAATGTCTTGCGCTTATGAGAACTCCTCCGTCGCCAGATCGGGAACGGATCAGTGTCAAAATTCCGTCGTGACGATCGAGCTGACCGCAACCGAACCAAAAAAATACCGGCATAAGATCAGGCCGCGTGCGCTGCCCGATTCCACGCACAGGTGCCCCGAATATGTCTGGGGCGACGAGGGACCGGTCAACGAATAGCGATAGCTGCAACTGATGCCCGGCCAATCAATCGCCGGGCATCTTTCGCGCCGCTCACACCGCTTCGACGATTTTGTCGGTCTTGCCGCGGAAACGGTAGCGCGGGATGGCGTCGAGATCGGTGCCGGTGATGCGGATCACCCAGGCCTTTTGCGGATGCGCGGTGGAGTGGATGAGGCCGGACGAATAGGCCTGGGTGTCTCCCGGGCCGAGCGCGTATGCCTTAGCCTTTTCCAGGACGACAGTCTCTTCGCTCGCCGGATTGATCCGGCGCCACTCCGTCATCTCGGTGACGCCGCGGGCGGTGCCGTAGATCGCCCATGAGGCGCCGTGGCTGTGCGGCTTGCCGACCTTGCCGCCTTCTTGCACATGGGCGAGCACGTAAACGTCGGTCGCCGGATCGTGCCACAGCTCGCGGCGGCCGATGGGCGTGTCGTCGTTGAATGTCGCGCTGACGAAGGCGGGATTTTTCAGGAGCTGCGACAGTTTTTGCGCGATGTCGGGCAGGCCACTTTCGCCTTTGCTCTTGAGCGTCGTCGACAGATCGGCGCAGAATTCGGTGAACGTGTACGGCATGGTCATCTCCTCAAGATCGCTTCAATTCTTGTCGGCTCCCACCAGCGCATTATAGCGCGCGATGACGTCGCGCGGGGTGGCCGCGGCGTGGGCGATGGATTTAAGCACGGTCTCGCCGTCGATGGGACTCATCTCGATGCCGAGTTTTTCGGCGTCGGCCAGCACCGCGGGATCGTTGCACATGGCCATGAAGGCGTCTTGCAGCGCCTTGGCGCGGTCCGCCGGTATGCCGGGCGGCGCCGCGAACGGCAGCGAAATGGAAAATTGCAGATTGGCGAAATCGATCAGCGCCAGCGCGTTCGGATCCTTGGTCAATTCGTTGCCGGTCGGCACGTCGGCAAAGTCGGCGAGCCGCGTCGAGCGGCCGAATTGCAGCAGCGGGCGGAACGCGCCGTGGCTCCACAGATCGCGCTGGCCGGTGCGCACCGAGCTGAAGCCGATGATCTGGCCGTCGATCTCGCCGCTCTGCATGGCCAAGAACATCGGCGCAGCGCCGACATAGCCGCGCACCACCTTGATGTTGAGGCCGAGAATTTCCTTGGCGATGGTGGCGAAGATCAGGTTGCTGGAGGCGGCATTGTCGCCGCCGAGCGTGATCGATTTACCGGGTTCTTTCAGTTCAGCGACCGATTTGATCGGATTGGTCGCCATCACCAGCATCAGATAGGAATCCTTGGCATAGGACGAGAGGCTGCCGAGCCAGGTGATTTTCAGCGGATCGAAATTGACGTTGGGGTCGCCCTGGATCGCCAGCATCGGCACCGCGCGCTCGAGCTTGACGATGACGGAGCCGTCGCGCTCGAACGTGTTGTAGAGCCGGTTGGCCGAAGCGATGCCGCCGGCGCCGGGCTGGTTCTGCACCACGATGGCCGGGTTGCCGGGAACATATTTGCCGAGATGGCGCGCCACGAAGCGTGCGGTGATGTCGTTGATGCCGCCGGGCGCGGTGCCGACGATCATGGTCATCTGCCGGCCTTTGTAGAATTGCTCGACCGTTTGGGCGTGCGCTGCATCGGCGCCGACGAGAATGCCGCAAGCGATCGCCAGCGCTGCGCAACGCTTGATCATGGAAACGCCGCGAGCAGGTGGCCGTAGCCGCGCACGGGCTGGCGCACGTGCAGCCGCTTCTGCATTTCCCACACCCGCGCCGGCACCGGATGCACCACCGGGACCTGCAAATCCTGCTCCAGCATGTCGATGATGTTGAGCGTGCGCCAGCCGGAGCCCAGCATATAGATGGCGTCGGCGCCTTTGGCTTTGAGGAAATTCTTCTTAATGTGGGCGTAGACCTGCTCGCCGGACAGGTTTTGCACCTGATCGAACGGCACATCGATGCCTTCCATGCCGCGGACCTTGAAGCCGGCATCGGCAAAATATTTGGCGAAAATTTCGTTGAGCTTTTTCGGGAAATAGGTGGCGCCGACGAAGCTCTTGGCCTTGAGCGCGTTGAGCGCATTCACATGGTTCTGCGCCACGCTCATCACCGGCACTTTGTATTTCTTCTCCCACTCAGCGACGATCTTGGCCTCGCCCTTGCGGCCGAGCACCATGAAGGGCGGCGCGCCGTGCGGATGGATGAGATCGCATTTCTCCTCGGCCAGCACCGCCACGAGCTTTTCGTAATGCGGCATCATGGTGTGAAATTCGTCCGCGGTGCCGCGCTTGATGTTGAGGAACAGCGGAATGAGGCCGATACCTTCGGGCAATAGCCGGCAGACTTCCTCGGTCACGCCCGGCCGCATGGTCGGATTGATCATGCCGACGACACCGCGCCAACTGGAGAACGCCATGAGGGGACCTTTGCTGAATGAGGTGGTGTGCGAAGGGGACGGCAGTCTAGCTCGATTTTGCCCGTCCTGCCTGCACGGCGCGGTAGCGGATGCTGGCTAATGTTGCTTCGCCGCCACAGCGTGCGGGAAAGCGCAACCGGAAGCCGTTTTCAGGCAATATGACAGCCTCGGCCGCTGTTCCCGGTGCACCCGTAAGGGTATCCCTTACATCGGGTTACGGGCTGGGCTAGGGCGCGAAGTTCTCCCAGCAAGTTTGGCGATGCCGGCGGCGTGGGGCGGCTGGCGGCGCTCGATCAAGAAAGAGCCGGGGAGGCTCAGGTGTCCCGTCGGTCCACGCTTCGGCGTGCAGACTGTGGTGTAGTGGCGTTGCTGCGTTGCGCGGCCGGCGCGCTTGCCATTGCCGCGTTGCTGCCGGCAATGCCGGCCTACGCCGATTGCCAGCCCGATCCGGCCGTGAGCGGCCAGACCGTCATCTGCCAAGGCAACGATCCGAACGGCTTTGCGGCCAATCCGGGCGTCGATGCGCTCACCGTGCGGGTGCGCCCCAACGCCACCGTGCATGACAACGGCTCGGCCGCGATCTCGGTCAACGACGACAACGTGGTGCGCAACCGCGGTACCATCGACGCCCATGCCACGACCATCGGCATCCTGGCCGGCGACAACAACCTCATCATCAATACCGGTCAGATAAAAACCGGCGCCATCGGCACCGGCATTTTCGTCGGCGACAACAATATCGTGCGCAATCGCGGCGACATCACCGTCGGCGGCGGCGGCACTGCGATCTTCGGAGTCAACGCCAATACGATCACCAATTCGAGCACCGGAACCATCAATCTCGGCGCCGGCGGCACGGGCATCGAGGCGTTCGGCTCCGGCTTCGACTTCATCGTCAACAACGGCACGATCACCGGTGCCGCCTCGACCACCGGCATCGCGTCGTTCGGCTTCGGCTCGACAATCATCAACAACGGCGCGATTACGCTGGGCAAGGCCAATCCGAGCCCGAGCGTCGGCGTGCTCATCAACGGCGGCAGTAATCTCACCAACAACAACATGATCCAGGTCGGCAATGGCAGCGAAGGGGTCCAAGTCAGCGGCCCGTTCAACACCATCACCAACAACGGCACGATCCAGGCCGGTACTGGCGGCCAAGGCCTCGAAATCCTCGGCCCGTTCACCACCATCACCAACAACGGCACGATCCAGGTCGGCAATGGCGGCCAAGGTGTCCAAACCAGCGGCCCGTTCACCACCATCACTAACAACAACACGATCCTGGCCGGCAACGGCGGTGCAGGCATCCAGTCCAGCAGCGAGTTCACCACCATCACAAACAACAACACGATCCAGGTCGGCAGCGGTGGCACAGGCATCCAAGCCAGCAGCGACATCAACACCATCACCAACAATGGCGCGATCCAGGTCGGCAATAATGGCTTGGGCATCGCAACCGGGACCGGGTTCAACACCGTCACCAACAACGGCGCTATCCGGGTCGGCACCGGCGGCTCAGGCCTCCAGGCCGGCGGCTCGTTCAACACCATCACCAACAACAACACGATCCAGGTCGGCAATGGTGGCGCGGGTATCGAAGCCCTCGGCTCGTTCAACACCATCACCAACAACAACACGATCCAGGTCGGCAATGGTGGCGCGGGTATCGAAGCCATCGGCCCGTTCAACGCCATCACCAACAACAGCACCATCACGGCCGGCAAAAACGGCGTCGGCATCGCGGTCGGCCTGCTCGGAGGCAACAACACCATCATCAATAACGTCACCGGCAACATCACCGTCAGCGGTCCTTTGGCCGATGCCATCGTCATGCAGAACGGCGGCGCCGTGTTCAACGCAGGCACCATCGCCAACACCACGCCCGGCGGCGTCGCCATCGATTTCTGCTCCTGCAGCTCCGGCTATACGTTGACCATCGCGCCGACCAGCGTCATCACCGGCCTCGTCACAGCGACCGGCAGCGACACCTTCCAGCTCGGCGGCACCGGCAACGGCACGTTCGCGCTCAACAGCATCGGGGCGACCAAGCAGTACGAAGGTTTTGGCGTGTTCAACGTCGTCAGCGGCTTCTGGACCGTGGACAAGGTGTTCGGCCAGAACGACGCCTGGAATGTCATCGGCGGCACGCTGTCGGGCACCGGCACGCTCAAAGATCTCAATGTCTTCGCCGGCGGCACGCTGCAGCCCGGCACCGCACCCGGCACGGCGCTGAAGGTGAACGGCAGCCTCGTGTTCCAGACCGGCGCGTTCTATGTGGCGACGCTCAACGCCACGACGTCGACGCTCGCCAATGTTTCAGGCACCGCGACGCTTGCCGGCAATGTTGCAGCGAATATCCAGGGCGGCCTGTCGAACAAGACCTATACGATCCTGCATTCGGGCGGGCTCGGCGGCACCACCTTCGATGGCTTCACCAGCACCATGCCGGGCTTGACCGCCACGCTGACCTATACGCCGACCGACGTGTTGCTTGCCTTCAACGCCAATCTCGGCATCGGCGGCAATCTCAACATCAACCAGCAGAACGTCGCCAACACGCTGAACAATTTCTTCAACGCCGGCGGCGCGCTGCCTGGAGGCTTCGTGCCGGTGTTCGGTCTCACCGGCGGCAATCTGCAGAATGCGCTGACGCAGCTGTCCGGCGAGGCGAATGTCGACGGCCAAGCCGTGACCTTCCAGCAGATGACCCAGTTCTTGACCCTGATGCTCGATCCGTTCGTTGCCGGGCGCAATGGCGTCGGCGGCGGGGGTGCCGGCGCGCTTGGTTTCGCGCCCGAGCAGGAGGCGTATTTCCCCTCCGACATCGCGCTCGCCTATAACGCCATCCTCAAGGCGCCGCCGCCAAAACCCGCGACATTGGATCAGCGTTGGACCGCGTGGGGCACGGCCTATGGCGGCAGCGACAAGACCAACGGCGATCCGACCGTCGGCTCGAACACGTTCACGGCGAACACTTTTGGCTTTGCCGCCGGCATGGATTATCACCCGGCGCCTGACACCATCCTCGGCTTCGCGCTCGCCGGCGGCGGTACCAACTGGGCGCTCGCGCAGGCGCTCGGAGGCGGACACAGCGACGCGTTCCAGGCCGGTGTCTATGGCACCAAATATTTCGGCCCGGCCTATGCCGCCGCTTCCCTCGCCGTCGCCAATAACTGGATGACCACGAACCGCACCGCGCTGGGCGATCAACTCACCTCAAGCTTCAACGCGCAGAGCGTTGGCGGACGGGTGGAAGCCGGCTATCGCTACGCGGTGCAGCCGGCCATCGGCGTCACGCCCTACGGTGCCTTGCAGGCGCAAAATTTTCACACCCCGAGCCGCAGCGAGATCGACCTCACTGGTGGCGGTCTTGGACTGAGCTTTGCCGCGATAAACGCGACCGACACGCGCAGCGAACTGGGCGCGCGCTTCGATGGCCTCACCACGCTCAACGGCTTGCCGCTGATTTTACGAGGCCGCTTGGCCTGGGCCCATGACTGGGTCAGCAATCCGGCGCTCTCGGCGGTGTTCCAGGCGCTGCCGGGCGCAAGTTTTGTGGTCAACGGCGCGGCGCTGCCGACAAATTCGGCGCTGGCCTCGGCCGGCGCCGAGCTGAAACTCAATCCCCATGTGTCGCTGCTCGGCAAATTCGACGGCGAATTCGCCAACGGCTCGCAGACCTACGCCGGCACCGGGACGCTGCGCTACACGTGGTGACTGCGGGCGTTTAGCGCTGCGCGCGCCGCTCGGAGCCGTATTTCTTGACGAACGCGATCATGGTCGCGACCGCTTTCACCGAATTCGGATCGAACGGATGCTCGTTGACGAAGGTGTGGCGCGCGCCTTCGTAGAGCGCGAGATCCATGGTGCCGCCGGCGTTGCGATAATCGGTGGCGAGGCGTTGGGCGAGCTCGACCGAGGTCCATTGATCCATCGTGCCCTGGAACACCAGGGCCGGCGGCAGAAAAACCTTCTCGCCGCGCTCGATGATCAAAGCCGGGGTCGCCTCGATTTGCGCGGCTTCGCTGCCGAAGAAGACGTCGTGGCCCTTGGCCAGCGTTTCGTCGCCCTTGGCTTTGGCGAGCTTGTAGCGCTCGAGCGGAAACAGCACGCCCCAGCCCGACACCACGAAGGCGAGCTTTGCATCCATGTCGGGGGCGTCCGCGAGCGGCAGCGCGCGGTAGCGCGGATCGTCCGGGCGGATTGCCGCCAACAGGATTTGATGACCGCCGCTCGAGGTGCCGTAGGCGCCGACCTGACCGGCGCTGCTGCCGAACTCGCCAGCGTGCGCCTTGAGCCAGCGGATGCCGTAATTGATGTCTTGCAGCGACGCCGGGTAGGGCGCCTCGGGCGCGTTGCGGAAATCGATCGACAGCACCACGATGCCGGCAGCCGCCAGATCGAGCGCGGTGTTCTGGCCGTCGGTACGGTTTTTGTTGTTCCAGGCGCCGCCATGGACCTGCAGTACGGCCGGGAAGGGGCCGCTTCCGGCCGGCTGGTAGAGCCGCGCCAGCCGCGGCTTGTCATCGCGATGGTAGACGATGTCCTTGACGACGAATTCGTGCGCCGCGCCGGCCTGCGCCCGCGCCATCGCCGGCAGCATGGCCGCGCCAAAAATCGCTCCGCCGGCTTGCAGCAGCTCGCGTCGCTTCAACGTCATGCCAGCCTCCCTGGTTTTCAGTCTCTTGTGAGGCGGCAGCTTAGCGCAGATCGATCAAAATCTCATCCCCGGTAGATCGGCGCCGGCTGGGCGAAGAAGCTCCACAGGATGTGATAGACCAGCGCAAAATTCTTCTGCTGGAAGCTGGCGTGGGAAATGCCGGGCATCACGGCGAAATGCTTGTCCGGGTTCGGCAGCTTGGCGAAGAACGCGACCAAGTCCTCGAAGCTCGCGATACCGTCCCATTGGCCGCGCATGATGAGCGTCGGCACGGTGATCTTTTCCGGATCGACCACCGGCAGCCGCGAGCACATGTCGACATAGGTGCCGGTCGGTACGGAATCGTCGAGCGCGGTGACGGCGTCGGCGAAGGCGTCGATGACTTTTTCCTCCGCGGTGCCCGGGTGATCGCGGTCAAAAATCGAATGGATGAACGCCTTATCGATCGGCCGGCGGTTCTTTGCAGAAAATTCCGGCAGCTTCTTCTTGCGCTCGGCCAAGGTCGGCGAGCCTTCGCCGGTCCACACCATGGCGTCGAGCGCCAGGCGCGCGACCAGATCGGGATGGCGCTGGGCGAACAGCGCGGCGCGCAGCGCGCCCGATGAGATGCCATAGACGAGGAGAGGGCGCTTGCCGCGCAGCTTATTGATGTGGGTCGCGGCGGCGAAACAATCGTCGGCGCCCTGCGCGATCGGCGCGTTGTTGTCGCGATCCTTGGTGGAACGGCCGTAGCCTTCCATGTCGACGCACCAGCAGTCGAAATTCTGCCGGGCGAAGAAATCCATCACCGAGGAGTCCGGCCGGCCCGGCACCTGCAGATCGAATGTCGGCTGCGCCGCCATGGACGAGCCGTGCACGAACAGGATGGTGCCCGCGGTCTGTTGCGGATCGCCGGCGCATTTTTCGAACATGAAAAGCTTGGCGCCGTCCCTGGTGGTCCAATGCTCCTCGCCTTTGATCGCCGCGGCGGGTTTTGTCATCTCGTTCATCGTTTGCACCTAATTAATGAGAGCGATGTGGTTGGTCTCGATCACCTTAGCCCATTTGGCGATTTCCGACTCCATGAAGGCGGTGAACACGGCCTGTGTCATCACCATGGGCGAGGCGCCCTGTTTCTCCCAGGCGTCCTTGATCTCGGGGCGCTTGAGGATGTCGGTGATGGCGCGGCTGAGCTGATCGACGATCGGCTGCGGCGTCGCCTTTGGCGCCATGAAGCCGACCCAGAGCGTCGCCTGAAAGCCGGACACGCCGGCTTCGGTGAAGGTCGGCACGTCGGGCAGGATCGGCGAGCGGAGCCTGCCGCTGGTGGCGAGCGCGCGGACCATGCCCGATTGCACGGTCGGCGCCATGGTCGGAATCGAGTCGAACAGGATTTGGATTTGCCCGCTCAAAATGTCGCTGCGCATGCCGGTCGAGCCTTTGTAGGGCACATGCACGATGTCGATGCCGGTGAGGCTTTTCAAAAGCTCGGCCGCCATATGATAATTCGAGCCCGGCCCCGAGGAGCCGAAATTGAGCGTGCCGGGCTTGGCGCGCGCCAGCGCCAGAAGCTCCTGCAGAGTCTTCGCCGGCACCGATGGATGCACGACCAGCACCAGGTCGGTATCCATCAAGGGCGCCACCGGCGTCAGGTCGCGCATCAGCTGATAGGGCTTTTTGGTGTAGAGCGTCTCGTTGACCGTTTGCGTGCCCGACACCATCAGCAAGGTATAGCCGTCGGGTGCCGCGTGCGCGACGAGATCGGTGCCGATCGTGGTGCCGGCGCCGGGACGATCTTCGATGAAGAAGGTCTGGCCGAGCGATTTTTGCAATTCGTTGGCGATCGAGCGCGTGTAAACATCGGTCGGCCCGCCGGCGCCGAACGGCGCCACGATTTTTACGGGCCGCGACGGATAATCGTCGGCACGGGCCGGCGTTGCGGCAACGACGC
>Ga0210405_10003519_pt1 | contig 15313 bp, 19 predicted proteins | sample IncBWH11MmetaG_FD_155492 | JGI IMG/M metagenome (GOLD analysis project Ga0210405, IMG submission 155492) | Forest soil microbial communities from Barre Woods Harvard Forest LTER site, Petersham, Massachusetts, United States - Inc-BW-H-11-M | ecosystem: Environmental > Terrestrial > Soil >... | reverse complement strand
CTGCTTTTTCTCCTCTTCTCGGTGCCCTCTGTGCTCCGATCTCTGCGCTCTCTGTGTTAAATCCTTATCTTTACTTCCTCCAAAAAAAAAGGACCCGCGCAAAATCCTCGCGGGCGACCAATAAGCGCGAATTGTCCCTTCGCTATCTCTTCAGTTCCTCAGCTCTCCTCCGATGCTCCACCAAAATGCAAGCATCCTCCACAACCACGAGTCCCGCTGCAAGCGCCTTCTCCGCCGCCGCCTTATTCTCAACTCCCGACTGCATCCAAACCACCTTCGCCCCGATTCGAATCGCGCTCTCCACCACCGCCGGCACTTCCTCCGCCCGCCGGAACACGTTCACGATTCCAATTTCCTCCGGCACATCCTCCAGCCGCGCATAGCTCTTCTCCCCCAGCACTTCCTTCTCGTTCGGATTCACCGGAATGATCCGGTACCCCGCCTCCTGCATATATTCCGTCACTCCAAAACTCGGCCGCATCGAATTCGACGACAATCCAACAACCGCAATCGTTTTCGACTTTTTCAGGATTTCTGCGATAGGATCCGCGAACTCCAACCCTTCCGGAACCAGCACTCTCATTTTGTCCTTCGTTTTCCCCTCTGTGTCCTCTGTGCTCCGGCCTCTGTGTTCTCAGTGTTAATTCTTTTTCTTTTGCTACTGGCTGTTAGCCCTTCTTTTCATCGCGCCGCGAGTTCACCCTTGCCCGCGCGCTTCATCATCACCTGCGCCATGGCCGACAGACATTTGTCATTCTCTTCCCCCGTCCCCACCGAAATGCGCATCGCCTCAGGAAATCCCATCCATCCCAGCGGCCGCACGATCACGCCCATCTGCAGCAACTCATCGCTCAAATCCTTCGCCTCCGGCCCCACTGCCATAAACACAAAATTCGCCTCGCTCCCCACCGGCCGGAATCCCAGCTTCTCCAACCCCTCGCTCAACCGTTTCCGCTCCGTCGCATTCGATTGGATGCAGCGCGACACGTGCTCGTTGTCATCCAGTGCCGCCAGCGCCGCCGCCTGCGCCACTCCCGAAGTATTAAACGGCGTGCGCAATTTATTCATCGCCGCCAGCAGCTCCGGCCGCCCGATGGCATACCCAATCCGCAAACCCGCCAGCCCATACACTTTCGAAAACGTCCGAAGAATCAGCAGATTCTTTCGCTTGCGGTACGCTTCCTCCGAATCCCGCAACCCCATGCTCACCGCGTAGTGGATATACGCCTCATCCAGCACCACCAGCACGCCGTCAGGAACCGCCGAGAGAAACTCGTCAAATTCCGTGCGCCCAAACGCGCTCCCTGTCGGATTGTTTGGGTTCGCCAGATAGATCACGCCCGTCTTCGGCGTGATGGCCTTCGCCATGGCCTTCAGATCAAACGCAAATGCTCGCTGCGGCGCCAGCACCAGCTCCGCCCCGCTCGCGCGAATCGCCACCGAAAACGGCGCATACGTCCCTTCCGAAGTCAGTCCCTGCAGCCCAGCGCGCAGCAACACCCGCGCCGCCAAATCAATAATCTCGCTCGACCCCAGCCCGATAAAAATCTCTTCCGCCGAAACTCCCCGCCGCTCCGCCAGTTTTGCGCGCAGCAAGTGCGTCCCGCCGTCCGGATACCGGTTCGACTCTCCCAGCACCGCCCGCGCCGCCGCCATCGCCATCGGCGATGGCCCCAGCGGGTTCTCATTCGAAGCGAGCTTCACCGCATGAATCTTCAGCTCCCGCTCCACTTCTTCAATCGGTTTTCCCGGAACATACACCGGCAGCCCGCGCAGGTAATCCGGTATGAGGTCTTCAATCGTCCGCGTCATCTCCCCTAGTTTACTTCTTCCACCTGTCTCCCCGCCAATCGCCGCTCCCCCGCCGTAGCCATTTTCTAAACGGCATCGGCCTTGTAGGGGCCGCCTTCTGAGGCGGGCCGCTCTGCTCCTGTAGTGGCCGGTCTTCAGACCGGTGCTTTTGCCCTCCGCGCCCTACGGTAAAATTGTCATTCCGAGCGTAGCGAGGAATCTGCTTTCTTCTAATGGCGAAGTTCGGCAGCCTCCGCAAGTGTCTGGTAGTGGGTCAGTTTCCGACTAGCGTTAATCAGGAGTTTGATAGCAAATCTAGGCGCCGTCGTGTTTAATTGCTTTCGGGTAGTACACGCGAGGAGACTTGAAGAATGGAATTCTGGACAAAACTAGCATTTCTAGGCATTTTCTTGTCCACGTCGTTCGCTCCCGTTTTCGCCCAAGGACCTCCGATTGCTCCGCCAGAATTCACAGACTCGAATCTGGGATTTCGCTATACACCGCCGCCGAAAATGCGGGACTTGACAGCCTTCGACAGACAAAACATTCGCGAGAGAGCAACGGCACGAGGCACAACCAATACACTTACGCTTCTGCTTTCGCTGCGATCTGGTCCGGACGATACCGCTGCGGATTGGCATACGATTGGGATTCAGACCTATCCTCGCGAGAAGTTCGGAACGCTAAGCGATCGTGATGCGAGTGTGAAGTTTTCACGCTCGGTGGCTGGAAATGCAAAAGAAGTCGGTCAACCATCGGATATAACAATAGGGGACTTCCATTTTGTTGTTTCCTCATTTGAACTGCGGGAAGGTCAACTCACAAAACGAGCCCGTGTTTACACTACGGTTCGTAAAGGATTGATGCTATCTCTCTCTTTTTCGGCCAATTCATCGGACACCCTGGATCGTATTGTATCGTCCATGAAGACCTTTACACCGCTGGAAATCAAATAAGAGTGGTCGATCTGATTCCCAACTCCTAGTAAGTAGCCTAACCTGACAAGTTGCTCTCAGTACCCCATTCTTTATTATCGGAAGTAGGGAATGACCAATTCCTTGAAGCAAACCCAAGCCGCAAACGCAACGAAGAATCCAAACACGCCGAAAAGTACAATTGTCGAAGCTTTGTAGGGTCTTTTGGGAAAGGGTTGTAGATGTGGCCTTGATGCTTCCTCTAGTGCCATCTCCAACTCAATCTGGTCGAGTTCTGCTTTATTGCGCCTATAACGCTCGACTAGTTTTTGCCAGAGTTTTTTCATGGGAAGCCCAGCAACGTAATTCTAGTCCTTCCGTCAACTCCTTGTAAGCCTTATAGGAAACTGACCCAGTACCAAAGATCCCGTTCTTCTCCTTTACTTCCTTTACCTCATCTGCTTCATTTACTTCCCTTCAGAGGCTCTTCAACTTCGCCACTTCCCGCACCGTCAGCGCCCGAAATTTTCCCGGCGCCACATCCAGCACCAGTGGCCCCAATTGCACCCGCTTGATCTTCTCCACCAGAAACCCCACGCTCTGAAACATCCGCCGTATCTGCCGGTTCCGCCCCTCGATCAAAATCACCTCGTACCAGGGATTCGTCCCATCCTCCACCAACCGTATCTTCGCCGGCGAAGTCTTCACTCGCGTCCCATCCTCCAGCTCAATCGTGATTCCCGCCCGCAAACGCGCCATAGCCCGCCCATCCGGCTTCCCGCTGATTTTCACCAAGTAGGTTTTCGGCGCGTGCGAACCCGCTTTCATCAACTTCTGCGCCAGCGCCCCATCATTCGTCATCAAAAGCAGTCCCTCGCTCGCATAATCCAGTCGCCCCACCGGATAAACGCGCTCGGCGCAATCCTTCATCAGCTCTATAACCGTAGGCCGCCCCTCGGGATCGCTCACCGTGGTCACATAACCTTTCGGCTTGTGCAGCATAAAATACAGCAACCGCTCCCGTTTTTTCAGCGGCGCTCCATCCACGCAAATCAAGTCCTGCTCCGGATCCGCCTTAGTCCCCTGCTCCGTGACCACCTTTCCGTTGAGCGTCACCCGCCCCGCTGCAATAATCTCCTCCGCCTTACGCCGCGAAGCCACGCCGCAAGCCGCCATAATTTTCTGCAATCGTTCCGAAGCCATCGTACGAACCTTTGCGGTTGACTAGTGCGCCGTCAAGAAGCTGTCAAGCACCGTAGCGCGGAGCTGGTACTACCCTGATAGCGCTATTGGATGTCACGGCTTGCCTGACGTGATCTCGTAGACTTTGGAATGCTTGCAAGTCAGGCCTGTGGAAAATGCGCTTTATCAGATTCAACCCGGGATCGTAACTGACCGAGATGACCCACTGGGCAGGCGTTTCTTGAGGCCCACCACCCATGTACGAGAGGGCTACCCAGAAGGGATCTTTCCCGTGCCGAGCCCAGAAACCCCAGCCGTAGTCCTCCTGGATAATATTCGAAAGGTTGAAACCAGAGTCTGCGAGAGGCGAGATCTTTTCTTTCAACCACGCCGCAAAGTCCTCTCCAAAACAACAAGGATTAATGAAGTGTGGCTTCACTTCTCGATGCTCAAACTGGTCGGTTTCAACCGTGATCGTCTCATCCACGCCGCTCTCCGCCTTTTGCCCGCGGGCGAATCGATGGCATCCGCAACTTCTCCGCGTCCTCTGCGTCTCCTCTTCTCTTCCTCTGCGTTAAAACCCTTTCTTCTCTTTCTTCATATCGCGATCTTTCCGCATTTCCCTCTCCGTCTTCTCAACCTTTCCCAGCCTCTCCGCGTCTTTTTGCTCGATCAATCGATATCTCCCCCGCGGAATCCCCTCCACCGTAAGCCCCCCCAATCCAATCCTCTTCATCTTCTCCAGCGGATGCTTCTCCTTGAACAACACCCGCCGCAACTCTTCCTTCTTCGTATCCCGCATCCGCACCTCATACCAATAATTCGCCGCCCGCCCCCGCGTAGCATCCGGCTGCCGCACCGTCTGCATCCGCACGCCAATCTCTTTTCCCAACCGCTCCAGGTCCGCCAGCGTCAGCATTCCTTTCACCTTGACGTGATAAACCTGCTCCAGCTTCGCCCAATTCTTCAGCATCTCCGCGGCCAGCTCCCCGTCATTGGTCAAAAACACCAGCCCCGAAGCCGCATACTCCAAATTCCCCACCGGAAACACTCTCTCGGGCAGCCCCCGTAAACAATTGCGCAAAGTCGGCCGCCCTTCCGGATCCGCCATCGCCGAAACGACTTCGGGCGGCTTATTCAACAAAATGTAAACCCGCCGCCCCTCCTTTGCCTCCACCACTCGCCCCGCCGTCTCAATCCGATCCTTCGCTGCATCCGCTTTGCTCCCCAGCTCCCGCACCACCTGCCCATTCACGCGCACCTGTCCGCTCAGAATCAGCAGCTCCGCATGCCGCCGCGAAGCAATCCCCGCCCGCGCAATAATCTTCTGCAATCTTTCCTGCATTAGGTTGCGAATCGCTTTCTGGAGAATGTCACTTACGTCGCAGTGGATCGCTCTGATCTCCGTGCAAATTTATCAACAAGTTTTCCGAGCAACGCGTACAAGCCCGCGTTCAGAAACGCAATGATCGACCAGGCGATAAAACCTTCAATCGAATGCGCATTCAAATCAAACAGGAAGAATGACAAGAGTGCAGGTGGACAAAGGATGTTCCCTACCACCAGCAAGAGATCGCTCCGCTCACCTAAATGGGAACTTGTAAGTTCGAGGTAAGCGAAGAGTGCATATCCAATTGCCAGTCCCGCCATACCGAGCACAGCTGCAGGTCGTGTTCGTTTAGTCCTCACCAGTACACCATTGGCGTACGTTCCGAAATCTATCTCCCGTTGCTTCCACCAATTTTTCCTTTTCTATTTTCTACTTCCTTCTCTTCACTCACCCGCCGCCGCCGCTTTCGGCAATTCGTTGCTCTTGTCCCCTGCCATTCCCTCGTTGTTCGCGGCTGTCTCTTCCAATAATTCTTCCCGCGCTTCCATCTTCGCATTCGCAGTGTTCTCTGCCGCCGTCGCCGCAATGCTCGCTTCGTCCGTCGACGCATTTTCCCCCGGCGCGAATCCCTCATCGCTTCCCAACGCCTCCCGCGCCAGCGCCTCAAACTCCTTCAAGCTCGGCAACTCCTCCAAATCGCTCAGCCCAAACCGCATCAAAAATTCCTTCGACGTCTTATACAAAATCGGCCGCCCCATCACTTCCTTCCGTCCCGCCGTTGTGATCAAGTGCTTGTCCAGCAGCGTGCTGATCACCCCCGAAGTATTCACCCCGCGAATCTCCGAAATTTCCGGCGAAGTCACCGGCTGCTTGTAAGCAATCACCGCCAAAGTCTCCAGCGCCGGCATCGAAAGCCGCAAAGGTGGCCTCAAACTCTTGATGAACCGCCGCACCACGTCATGCTGCTGCGGCTTCGTATACAACTTGTACCCGCCAGCCACCGCCCGAACTTCGATCCCCCGCGATTCCGTGGCATAGCTTGCCACCAACTCATCCAGCGAAGCCTGCACCGCCAGCTTCTCTTCGCCCAGCGCCTTAGCCAGTTGCTCGATCGTCGCAGGCTCATCCGCCGCATAAATAATCGCTTCCAACGCCGCTTTTCTCTCTTCGTTAGTCATAGGCAATTCGCGCCCTCTTCATTTGGTAGCGCCGGCATCCTTGCCGGCGGTTTTTCTTCTCTGTGCCCTCTGTGCTCCGAACTCCGTGAACTCTGTGTTAAATCTTCTTTCCTGTTTTTCCTAACTTTCGACTGTCAACTATTTGTATTCCTCATCAATCTGCTTAATTCCGCCGCTCTCATCAAATACCAAATCAAACATCTTATGCTTTCGAACCAAAATATCCCCAAACTGCTTCTCCTGCACCAGCGCCACCGCCTGCAATTTCACCATCTCAAGCACCGCCAAAAACGCCACGATCATCGCGTGCCGCGAAGGGCAAGCCTCAAAAAACTGAATCAAATTCACCGCATTCTCCGCGCTAGCCAAAATCTGCGCCCGCAAAGCCGCGATCATTTGCGCCACGGTGAATTCTTCATGCCGCAACTCGATCCGCGAAACTTCTTTCTTCCGCTCCAAAACCTGCTGGAACACTTTCACCAAATCCACCAGCGAAACCACCAGCTCGCCTTCGGTCCCTTCCTCGTTGTAGAGCGACTTGTCCGGCTTCGACCACACGTTCTCTTCAATCTGCTGCTTCTGGTACAAAAGCTGCGCCGCGTTTTTGAATTTTTCGTGTTCCACCAGGCGTTGCACCAATTCCGCACGCGGATCACCAGATGCGTCTTCCGTCTCCCCCAAAGGATCCGGCGGCAGCAGCATCTTCGACTTGATGTAAATCAGCGTAGCCGCCATGTAAATAAATTCCGAGGAAACATCCACGTCCAACTCTTCCAATTTGTGAAGGTAATCGAGGTATTGCGCCGTGATTGTCGAAATTTGAATATCGTGAATGCTCATCTTCTGCTGCTTGATCAAATCCAAGAGCAGGTCGAGGGGGCCTTCATACATCGGGATATTTATTTTGTAGGGCGTCTTCGGCGCGGTTCTCTCCGCTCGCTCCTCGCCGCGGGTTTCCGCGTCCTTCCCCGTCATCTTGTTTCCCGGCGTCGCCATTCTTTCCTTTATCCTTTGCCGACCATCATAGCGATTGGCCGGACGATGAAAAAACCAAAGAGAGATTTCTCGCTCCGCAAAACCGACCGGCGCGCAAAAAACGCGCTTCGTTCGAAATGAGGGTGGTTAGTCACGCGCCACTCGCGACTTCTTTCCTTTTCTTCTCCCACCCAAACACGGCTTCTCGCACACACTCCATTGTTCCCTGTGCCACGGCGCGGGCCTTCTTCGAACCTGCATCCAAGATTTCCAACACCTGCTTGGGGTTCTTCTCGTACTTCACTCTTCGTTCGCGCACCGGAGCGATCCACTTGATCAAATTCTCCGCCATGGCGGCTTTGCACTCGATGCAGCCGATCCCCGCAGTCGTGCATCCTTGCCGGACCCACTCCAGCCGTCCCGGCTCTGCCGCCGAGAACAGTTTATGCCAGTCATACACGGGACACACGTCCGGATTTCCGGGATCGGTGCGCCTCTTCCGCGCCGGGTCCGTCACCATCACCTTGGTCTTCTTTCGAATCTCCTCATCCGTCTCGCTCAACATAATCGTATTCCCATAACTCTTCGACATCTTCCGCCCATCTAGCCCCGGTATCCTCGGCGTCTGGGTCAGCATCGCATCCGGCTCAGTCAGAATTTGAAGCATCTCAATCAGCGGCCGAGAAGAACGATGATCTTCTGACAAATTAAGTAATCCTATTTCGCTGACGCGATGACGAACTGCCGTAACTAGGGCTGCGTGCTCCTCGAAGGTCAACTTTCCCTTCTTAGCCAAGATTTCTTTTGCCTGTTCCTCAAGATCTAGGAGGTCGAGCGCGTTTACAACCCAGTCCCTCGCCGTTTTTTCTTCCAATAGAAAAAAGTCGGCGCTCAGTTTAAAACCATAGAATGAATTGAATCGCCGCACGATTTCGCGGCTGACCTCCACATGCGAAACCTGATCCTCTCCCGTGGGCACAAACAAACCTGCAATATCAGGCGAGCTGTAAATCACAATGTCTGCGCACTGTAGGATCGGGTAGCCAAGAAAGCCGTAGTTGTGGAGGTCCTTGTCCTTAACGTTTTCCAGCGCCTCTTTATACGTTGGCACGCGCTCCAGCCAGCCCAGCGGCGTCACCATGGACAGCAACAAATGCAGCTCCGCATGTTCCGGCACCATCGACTGCAGAAAAAGCACGCTTTTCGCTGGGTCCAGCCCTGCCGCCAGATAGTCGATCATGATTTGCAGGGTGTTTTCGGCTACGCCTGACGTGTCTGCGTAGTCGCTGGTCAGGGCATGCCAGTCCGCGATGAAGTAGAAGCACTCGTACGCCGGATCATTCTGTAGCCGCACCCAATTCTGCAACGCGCCAAAATAATGGCCGATGTGCAGCCGCCCCGTGGGCCGCATCCCGCTCAAAACTCGACTCTTCTTCGCCTCAGCCCCGGTCGCCAATTCCCGGCTCCTTGTCCCCGTCGCCCTTGTTTCTTTTCTTCATCTCCGCATCAAATCGTTCTTCGAGGCTTTGCATGAACTTGAAACGTTCGAACGCTTGTTCGCCCGTAAATTCAATCACTCCTTGGTTAAGCATCGCCACCACGGCCTTGCTCCAGTCCGCGCGGGGGTCGTCCAGCGCCGCGTACACCGCGCTCCAATCGTGGTCGGCATCGCTGATTGGTTGAATCACTGTCTTCATGGCCACTTCGGCGGCTTCAAGTAGCCGGGCATATTCCTGCGGATCTATTTTCGCGAGGACATACGCCATCGCGTTCCCCTGCGCAGCGATCACTTCAAACCGCTTCATGAGTTGCCGAACAGCGTCACGAGCGTCCGCATCCTCAATAGAGCTTGCCACCTGTCACCCCCGACTGCCTCACTTCCATGAAAGCCCCAGGGCCGTTGGATGCTTCGGCTGATACAGGCCAATCTCTCCTCCACCGGGCAGTTTCATCTTCGTGATTGAACCCCATCGCGCTTCCTCAACCTTTGAGCACTTCACACCTTTCTTACCGAGTGAATCCATCTCCGCTTTCAAGCTGTCGCACAGGAAATAGAGTTCGTGCGGACCGTTCTCGCCCGCTGGGTGGAATGCGGCTTCCCCCGGCGGCAGTGCGAAGATTAGCCAACCGTGGCCCGCATCCACAGATTTGAACCCGAGAACGTCCCGGAAGAAGGCGCGGTCGGCTTCCGCATCTTTAGTGTGAACAACGACGTGAGCGCCGAATATCATTTGGCCCTCCTCGAAACTTCCCGCCCTCTTCTCCGTGAACTCTGTGTTTCCCGCCTCTGCGCTCTCTGTGTTAAATCCTTCTCTTGTGGCACATCCACTCCTGGCTGCGCTCTTGATGCGACCAAACGCAGAACAGGCAGGAATGCCTGTTGCACTTAAACCTCGCAATCAGCTTGCTGCAACTTTCTGTTTGCCCGGCGCGCCAAGCAGCTCGCGGGCGATGATCATGCGCTGGACCTCGCTGGTCCCCTCATAAATCGTGATTACCCGCGCATCGCGGTACATGCGCTCCACATCGGTCTCCCGCGAGTACCCCACGGCCCCATGCGCCTGCACCGCTTTATACACTACGCGGTTCACCATTTCGCTGGCGTACAGCTTGGCCTTGGACGCGCTTGCGCCTACTTTCGTGGGGTGCGCGTCCTTCAACCACGCCGCGTAATGCGTCAGTCCTCGCGCGGCTTCAATCTCCGTCTGCATGTCCGCGATCATCCATTGAATCGCCTGGAATTCGCTGATGGACTTCCCGAACGCCTTGCGCTGCTTCGCGTACTTCACGGTCTCGTCCAGCGCGCCTTGCGCCAGCCCGACTGCTTGCGCTGCAATTCCAATCCGCCCGCCGTCCAGCGCGCTCAGCGCAATCTTCAACCCTTGCCCCTCTTCCCCCAGCCGGTTTTCCACCGGCACCACGCAATCATTCAGCAAAATCTCGACCGACGGCGACGAGCGCTGGCCCATCTTATCCTCGTGCCGCCCCACGCGAAATCCCGCAAATCCCGGCTCGACCAAAAACGCGCTAATGCCCTTCCCGCCCACCGCCGGATCGGTCTTCGCAAAAACAATCAGGACGCCCGCAGCGCTCCCGTTGGTCACCCAGGTTTTCGTTCCGTTTAATTTATAAGCATTTCCGTCACGAATTGCTCGTGCCTGAATTCCCGCCGCATCCGAACCCGCGGCCGCCTCCGTCAAGCAAAACGCGCCAAGCGTTTCTCCCGTCGCCATACGCCGCAAATACTTTTTCTTCTGCGCCTCGGTGCCAAACAGCAGCAGTGGCGCCTGCACCGCCGAATTTGTCACGCCAATTGCCGTGGACATGGCCGTGAACACGCGCGCAACTTCTTCCAGCATCAGCACATACGAAACAGTATCGAGGCCCGGCCCACCCCACTCTTCCGGCACCAGCATCCCGCAGCAACCCATCTCGCCCAGTTTCTTGATGGCCTCCGCAGGAAATTTTTTGGCTTTCTCCATCTCCTTGACGGATGGGCGCACTTCCGCCTCCATGAATTGGCGGACGGTATCACGAATCAGTTTTTGATGGTCGTTGAGCGAAAAATCCATCGTGTCGAGTGTACACGCGATGCTCGTCGCGTTCCAAGTTGTCTCGCCGAAGAGCAGATAGGGACGCGCTTCCCGGTAAAAACCACCGGGGCGCAAAAGGCACGAAAGCGCGCCCCTACAACTGCCTGCTACGCGGGCGGAGTTTGCTGGGAGCGGGTTTTTGCTGACGGATCTTTCGAGAAGGTGCTCCCGCAAGAGAGCGCTAGACGGCGCCGGCTGCCTTACCTTTAAGGAATTTAGTGTCGGCAGCGAGGCCGAAGCCTTCCAGCACGTTGGCTTGCACTTGCTTCGTGAGGGCGTTGATCTCGTCGACACCGAAGTTCTGGGGGCTGACGAAATACCTCAACTGCCTCTCTCCCGCAGGAGTCTCGATAATGCGCAGAACAGCGTCCGCGACTTCCTGAGCATTTCCGGCCGTGGAGGAAAGAGCGGCGTTGATCTTCGCAGGGAACTCCTTGGCAGGGCCATACGTATCGGTGCGACCTTGGTCGGCAGCCGTCACTGTATTGCCGAAAACAGAAGTCTCATATTGACCGGGTTCGAGAATCACGGATTCTATTCCTTGCGCGGCAAGTTCGTAGCTGTAGGCCTCGGCCAGCGCCTCGAGCGCAAATTTGCTGGCGCAATAGAAACCCACGGAAGGAAGAACCACGCGTCCGGCGCCGCTGCTGACGTGGATGAGCACGCCGCTGCGTTGGCGCCGCATGTGCGGAAGCACGGCGCGATTTACGCGCACCGGACCAAGAAAATTCGTGTCCATCAGGCGCTGCGCTTGTTCGGTGGTGACGGCCTCCTCCAGCCCGGAAAGATAGTAGCCGGCATTGTTGATGGCCACGTCGATACGGCCGGCCTTGGTGACAGCGGCATCCACAGCCCGCTCGACCGAGGCGTCGTTGGTCACATCCATTTCCAGAACATGTATTGGCAGTGAATCCTTTTCCGCAAGCGCGCGGATTTCGGAGGCATTCTTGGCATTGCGGCCTCCGGGGTCACGCATCGTCGCGAAAACGGTGTGCCCTTTGCGAGCCAGGGTATCGGCGAACAGTCTGCCGAAGCCGGTGCTGGAGCCGGTGATGAGAACCACGTGCTTGGAATTCATGATTGTCCTCCCTTGTGACTCTACCGTGAACCAGTTTGATGCCAGAAGTAAAGCGGTTAGTCATAAAAAATGAATTTCAACAGATTGGCGGGCGTTGACGCTGGCAGGGACGAGTCTCTTCGAAATATGGGGACTTGTCCGTCGGACCCGCGCTACTGCAACGTGGCGATTGTAATCAGCGTCGCATCGGCCGCCGAGAAAGGAGATCCATTGAGCATGGTCAGCGCCCCGGTCGTCGCGTCAATGCTGAAGACGGTGATCGAGTTCCCTCCCGGGTTCGCCGCGTACAGATATTTACCGGAGGGGTCCACAGCTACTGTTGTGTTGCAGTTGCTGAAGCCAAACGGCGTGCCCGCGATCGGAGCCAAGGTGCCGCTGGCCGAATTTACAGTGAATGCGGATATCGTGCCATTGCCGTCGTTGCAGGTATAGAGGAAGTTTCCCGCAGGGGACAGTCCAAGAAACATATCACCGTTGACTGCGGAGAAGGGGGACCCCGCAACCTGGCTGGGAGTCCCGCTCGCGGGATTGATGCTCATTCCGAGGACGGCATTATTGCTGGGAACAGTCGCATAAACAGTGCCGCCCGCAGGGGCGACCACAAGGTTGTAAGGTCCCATGCTCAACGGCGTTGCCGGGTGCCGCACCCTACGGTTCTCAGGGTGCGGGTGTTGACTTTCTTTCAGTCCGACGGCTGCGTTTTCTCTCTTCGCTTCTCTAATTCCTATTTTATAGTTGGGCAACCGAAGGCAGGAGCTTCCCAGCGGCGAGGGCATCCAGCGCTCGAAGGCGCTCGGCGAGTTCGGCGTCGCTCAGGCGGCGCTCGCGGTAGAGCCAGCGGAGAAAATCGCCAGCCGCGCGATCGCATTTCTGGGAGTTGCATTGGAGACAGCAGGAGACCAAGTTGCGGTAGGAATTGCTTCCCAAGAGGATGCGCGGGACGACATGGTCGATACAGCGACCCGCAGGCGTAATTCGGCGCAGGCAATAAAAGCAACGGCCACGTTCGCGCGCATGGATGGCCTGGCGAAGAGACTTATTTTTCATGAAATCCACTTCGTGGGCGTAAACAGGGCGCGGGAGGCTCAGTTGGTCGCGAGTTCTGCGCGGGTCGAGTTCCGTGGAGTGAATCTCGTCGGGGAGAAGCACCTCGACGACGTGGCCGGCTTTGCTGCATTCGACCAGGCGCAAGGCGCCTCGGGCGATGAGGCGTCGCACAGCGGGGCGCGCCGCGCCATCGCAAAGGCGAGTGCTGCGGGCGAGCCAAGCCATGGAAAAGCGGAGTCGGAGCTTGCCTTCCAGGCGAGAGTGGCGCAAGAGATGCGCGTAGACGGCGCGGTCAATGACAGACAGGCACAGCCGCGGAACGAGCACGTCTTCCAATTGTTTCCAGAGGAGTTCAGCGTTGGGCTTTTTGTTTTTCATGGTTTGGGTCCAGAGTGGGATTGTCGAGAAAGAAGTTGATGGTCCACCGTTGAAAGCCAAAGAAAAGACAGGGACTTAACACAGAGAGCACGGAGTCCGGAGCGCGGAGGCCATAGAGAAACAGAAAAAAGCAGAACCCTCAGGGTTCCCGACCGGGCGGGGACAATCCCGGCCGGAGGTGCAGATCGGGATGAAAATTGTTCGTTGGCAAGTCCGGGAGCCTGACGGCGGAAACCGCTAGAAGGGACCCGGCGGCGGCGAGGTCGCCAGTGGGCGTGCGGCCTAACGTTTGAGTTTTCAGCAGTTTGAAAGCCAGAGCGATCCGCGGGAGGGTGACCGTAAAAGCAAAAAGGAGAACTGCGGAACTGCAGTTCTCCCTATTCAATAGCATATCACATCTAATAGCTTTGTCAAGTATTATTTTAGCTCTTTTGCGACACTGCCGTAAGTGCCGTCCTGACAATACTTTGGAAATGTGGTCAGGCAAACGGGCCGACGGGGCGGGCGGAACGGGCTTGCCAGGCAAGGGCGGGGCGTGCGCACGATGCTATCACGAGCGCAAAGTTCGACCCAACCTAACTAAACCAGAAGTTGTGACGCTTCTCCAACCAAGTCCAAATAATTGCGAAGGTCAATCCTAAGCCCCAAACTTGATATTGTGGATGGCCCGTCGCAATGGAATCCCATATCGAACTTACTGCGACCCAGAATGAAAACGTCACCAAGAATACAAAGTAAGTTCTCCTTGTGCGCTGCAGCGTAACTTTTGGCGTTGCCTGATGCTCGATCGAACCATGCGAAGTGGACACGTTGACCTCCCAATACGGCCTACAACTTGAAGAGTTCGCGCATGCGCTTGATTTGCGAGCGGCTTACGGGAATTTCGGTGTGCTTCTTGTCGTCCATTTTCAGCATGTAGGTGGAGTTGAACCACGGGACGACTTCCTTGATGTGATGAATGTTGACCAGGAACGAGCGATGCGGGCGCCAGAAGGACTCTGAATCGAGCGCCTCGGTGAGGTCCTCGAGGGTGCGGTAATTCGACGAGCCCTCGGCTTCGCGAGCCATGACGGAGACCGAACCACGGTCGACGGAGGCCCAGACCAAATCTTCGCCGTCCACCAGGAGCAATTTCTGTTGGGACCTCACCAGAATTTTCACCGGCGGCGAGGAATTCTGTTTCCCCGCGCCTAATTGACTGACCAATTGTTCCAGCCTGTCGGTTGCGGAAGTTTGCGTCTCCACCATTTTTCGCGCGCGGGCGATGGCCTTGGCGATGCGCGCCTTGTCAAAGGGCTTGAGGACGTAGTCCACGGCGTTCACGTCAAATGCCTGTACCGCGAATTGGTCGAATGCCGTGGCAAAAACCACGTGCGGCATTTTCATTTTGGCCGCGACGAGCTTTTTCAAAACGCCAAAGCCGTCGAGGCCGGGCATTTTCACGTCCAGGAAAACCAAATCCGGCGCGTGCTCCTTGATCAGGGCCACGGCCTCGACGCCGTTCGTGCCCTGGCCGATCACATTGATCTCAGGGAATCCCTTGAGGAGGAAGGCCAGCTCGTCGCGGGCCGGCTTCTCGTCATCCACGATGATGGTGTTGATCGACATCCGTTCGAACGGGCATGTGGGTGCGCCCGCCTCCGAGGTGAACCCAAACGCCGAGTATAGGCGCTGCGCCTCCCTGCAAGCAAACCAGGACGGCATCGGGTAGTGGGTCAGTTTGAATTTTATTAATCCTGACAATCGGGGTCAAAATTCAAACTGACCCACTACCCGGAATCGGGCGCGGCGTGGCGAAATCTGGGTTTCCCGGTATCATGGGCCGCACGAAAGCGAGCCAGGGAAAA
>Ga0210405_10003516_pt1 | contig 15318 bp, 10 predicted proteins | sample IncBWH11MmetaG_FD_155492 | JGI IMG/M metagenome (GOLD analysis project Ga0210405, IMG submission 155492) | Forest soil microbial communities from Barre Woods Harvard Forest LTER site, Petersham, Massachusetts, United States - Inc-BW-H-11-M | ecosystem: Environmental > Terrestrial > Soil >... | reverse complement strand
TTCGATCCCCACCGCCCCTACCATCCATCTTTCTGATGGATGGACACTTAACAAAAACATGCGGGGGCAAAAAGGGGCAGATTAGGCGGATGATCCGGTTCTGTGTTCCTTTCCAGTGGCACGAGTGACAACCGGACACGCCGATTTCAACCATTCAATCGAAACTTCCAGGGACCCCGTTTCTGGATGGTTTCCGATTTGCCGACAATCCACTCGCAATTGGATACCAGAGGTAATCGGAAAGCAGAGGCGCTTCTGATTAGCTTACCGCCCGTTTGGCTCATCTGTTTTCGGCAATATCCAAGTTCGTGGGGACCACGCTGACATCGAGTCGAACCAAATTTACAACTCCGCGAGGAACACAATTGCTGTTTCCGGGAATGATGCCGAAATTCGAAGAAACATTATCACAAACACCCCAATCGGAATTCTAAAGTCTGCCAGCGTGCTGTCGATTAACGCAATGGGAAACCATTTCGAAGATGTGGACAACCTATTTGTTGATCCCAATCCCTCCTAATCACCCCAGACACCACCCACCCAGAAAGATAGCCGCATTGGACAAGACAAATCCGTTACTGAGCCCTTCTCGGTCATTGCATGTGTGCCTCCTGCCCAATATTTCGGTGTGGCGAAATTTTGAACCGGATTATTTGAGATTCCGGTCACCCGCGCTGTGGGGAAAAGTCCCGTGCAATCTTTAGGGTAATCACCGGATTGTGGGAGGAATTTGCCTCCGCTATCGTGCGGCTTGGGTCAAGGTTTCGTTCGCCGCATAAGCATTCTGAATGGCGCGACGAGTTTCACGGAATCCAAGCCTGGCATCGATCGGGAGTCCAACCGAAATGGGACTCCAATGGCGGTAGCTTCTCTGGGGGCACGAATGAGCACGCGGAATCATCCCTGGCCGTGGTACGCAATTCTGACCAAGACCGGCCGGGAAAAGAGTGCAACGTTGTTGTTGGAAAATTCCGGATTTGAATGTTACCTGCCTGTCAGCAAATCCAGCCGCAAATGGTCCGATCGCATGAAGGAAATTGATGTGCCGTTGTTTCCGGGCTATTTGTTTTGCCGGATGAATCCGAATGACCGTTTGCCCGTGCTGATCACTCCGGGTGTGGTGCAGATTGTGGGAAGCGGAAAGACGCCAATTCCGGTCGAGGAGCAGGAGATTGCCGCAATTCAGCGAGTGGGCAGTAGCGGCCTCTCCACGATGCCGTGGCCGTACTTGCAGGTCGGCCAGGTGGCCCGGATTGAAGAAGGGCCGCTGCAAGGAATGAGTGGGATCGTGGTCCGGATCAAGTCCGGATTGAAGCTGGTGTTGTCCGTTCAGTTGCTGCAGCGTTCGATCGCCGTGGAAATCGACCGCAACTGGATCCGTGCAACGCAAGCACCCAGGGCCACCGAACATCATCGGTCCCCGGCAAAATTACTTGACGCCACCGCAGTCTAAAGATTTAAAGCAGAGTTCGCCCAAGACTCTGCGTAAGAACGAAGTGGATCGTTTCGAATCGTAAAGACAGGCCGGATCCAAACCCACCAACGCCGGCCAGCAAAAATCCCGTCCCCCCAGCGGATATCGAGAAGGCCATGCAATTCCTTGTATTCGTCGCAGCACTTTTGTTGTCGGCAGTCTTCACGCGCTTGGTCCGCGATTATGCCAACCGGCATGGGTGGGCCACTCCTCCCGCTTCCGATCGCCATATCCATACGCGACCGATCCCGCGGCTGGGCGGAGTGGCGATTTTCCTGACGCTCTGGTGCATCGCGCTGCTGGCGCATTGGGTGCCGGAGCATTTCGGGATGAGCGAATTTCCGCTGTCGCAACTGACGGTGAAAATTCTTGGGCCGGCGACAATTATTTTCCTGCTCGGACTGATCGACGATTTTTGTGACATCAGCGCCTACATCAAGTTTTCTGTGCAGGCATTGGCGGCGGTGCTGCTGTATTGCAATGGAATCGGAATTTCGCGGTTGACGATTCTCGCGGGCCACCCGCATTTGGGATGGCTGGTGGGGCTGCCGCTGACTATTCTTTGGGTTCTCTGGATCACGAATGCGTTCAACCTGATCGACGGGCTGGATGGGCTGGCGGCAGGTTCGGCGTTGCTGTCGACACTGGTGACCTGCGTTGTGGCCATGGTTGGCCACAATGATGTCGTGCTGATACTGACGCTGGCGCTGGCCGGCGCGATCACCGGATTTCTGCGTTACAACTTCAATCCGGCTTCCATCTTCCTCGGCGATTGCGGCAGTTTGCTGATCGGTTTTTTGATCAGCGCGATTGCCATCGCCGGTTCGCACAAATCTCCGACGATGGTGGCGGTGACGATTCCCATCGTCTCCCTTGGACTCCCGATTCTGGACGTGACGTTTGCGGTGCTACGCCGCTTCCTGAGCTATAAGCGCTTGTTCGCGCCGGATCGCGAGCACATTCATCACAAATTGCTTGGCCGGGGCATTTCGCATCGGCAAACGGTGCTGGTGCTGTACAGCGTCAGCGCGTGCTTCTGCCTCTTCAGCCTGCTGCTGCTGAATCCCGGCGGCGCGGCGCTGGCGGCGGTCCTGGTGGTGGTGGGAATCGGCGTGCTGATTGGAGTGCAGCAGTTGAAGTATCACGAGTTTCTGGAACTTGGGCGCGTCGCCAGCCGGACACTGAATCAACGCCACGCGATCGCCAATGGCATCAGCGTGCGGCGGACGGCAGAAAGGCTGGAGACTTGCGCCAGCCTGCCGCAGTTTTGCCAGATTTTACGGGAATGCCTGGAACCGATCGGCTTCGATGGCTTCGGGCTTTACCTTTCGGCGGGATTGCCGGTCGAAGCGGAGCTTGGGCCGTTCAAGAGAGTGGACCGGACCAAGGTTCAATATTTCTGGGATCAATTGCCGGAGTCCTGCGATGCCAATTGGAGTTTGATGTTCAGCCTGACGAAACAAAATGGGAAATCGCTGGGCGGATTCACTCTCTACAGGAAGAACACGGCTTCGCCGCTTTGGATGGATCTCGATGTGTTTACTACGACTGGGTTCTCCAATGCCGTCGAGGCTTGCGTGGAGAATATTCAAAACGCATGGCCGGGTCACGACGAAGAAGAAAAGAGCCAGAAGCCTGCTTACGAACCAACCGGGACGGCGATTCGTTCCGGGTTCCGGCAATCCATTCTGGTTCGAAGCTCCGGTTAGATTGCAACCTTGAGCACATCGCGGCAAAGACAGGACTACCCAAATGAACATGGAACAAAAAACGCGGACATTGGTAAACGCGGAACAGCGTACACCGCGACCGGGCTTTCATGGCTTGGCCATCGTTAGTCTTGCCCCGGTGGCAGCTTGCCTGCTGTTCGTACCCAGACTTCTGGCGGTCGGTTTGGCCGGCAGCTTCTTGATCGCAGATGCGGCTGCGCAACCTGCGGCCGTAACACCGTCCCTAACACGGTCCAACGAGCAGACAGCCAAGTGCGATAACCAGATCCGCTCAACGTATCTGCTGGGACCCGACGACCAATTGGAAATTTCCGGCCCTGAATTGACCGATCCCACCAACAAGCCGGTCCGCATTGATAGCGAGGGCAATATCGCGGTGCCTCTGGCCGGCTCGGTCCACGTTGCTGATTTGAATGTACAGCAGACCGAACAAGAGCTCGACAAGGTGTTGAGCAAATACATTCGGAACCCGCAAGTTGTTGTCAACGTCGTGGAAGTGCGCAGCGCACCGGTCTCTGTGCTGGGTGCGGTGAATTCTCCGGGCGTTCACCAGGTGCAGGGGCACAAGACGGTGCTAGAGATGCTGGCGATGGCCGGCGGGGTTCGACAGGATGCTGGATACAGCATTCGAATCACGCGGCAATTGGAATGGGGTTGCATTCCCTTGCCCGGCGCGCAGCTTGATGCTTCCGGCAAGTTCAGCGTGGCGGAAGTGAACTTGCGAAAAATCATGGACGCCAAGACACCGGAAGAAAATATTCAGATTTTTCCGCACGACGTCATCTCCGTCCCGAAAGCGGAAATGGTCTACGTGATCGGCGAGGTACATCGCTCCGGTGGATTCGTTCTTGGTGAGCACCAGTCCATCTCCGTGCTGCAGGCGCTTTCGATGGCTGAGGGGCTGAATACGGGAGCTGACCCGCGCCACGCCAAGATTCTGCGACTGAAGCCCGACGCCGATCAACGCGTAGAGGTAGCCGTAGACGTGAAGGATGCGCTGAACGGAAAAAAGCCGGACACCCCCATGCAGGGTGAAGACATTTTGTTCATACCGGGCAGCACCGGCAAGAAAGCGGCGCTGCGCGGGCTGGAAGCAGCGATCCAAACCGGAACCGGCCTCGCCATCTGGCGCATGCCTTGAAATCCAGTTTAAGGGGCTGAAATGAGATCTTCGGGATTTCCAATTCAGAGAAAAAATGGCCGTTCCACGGAGATTGATGTGTGGAATGAGCAGCGTCCCATGCCGTACAAGCATGTGGAATCACCCGCGCCGGACATCGGCGGGCCGGGGGGTTACGACAGCCTGATGGATCACTGGCAGATCCTGTTCCGCCATCGAAAGACACTTCTCAGCTTCGTACTTGCGGGTTTGGTCGGAGCGATCTTGATCAGTCTGATCCAGACACCGATCTACCGCGTGCGGACTTCGCTTGAAATCCAGGGCACAGGTTTTCTGGAAACAAAAGGTCCTAACGACACTGGCGGCAACTACGCTTCCCCGGAATCGTACGTGGAGACGCAGGTCAAACTGCTGCAGAGCGAGTCGCTGCTGGAGCACGTGATTGACAAACTGAAGCTGCAGAATGAGCAGCCAAAATCTGGATTGCGGGCGTTTACATGGCGCCTCCACCGCATGTTCCAATTCTCCGACCCTTCCGGTCTTCCCGAACGCGAAAAATTGATGCGGGAAATCGAACGCAATCTGACAGTGCGCACCTCCGGCACCTCGCGCTTACTTGAGGTGACGTATGAATCGCCGGATCCCAAGGGCGCGGCCGATTTCGCGAATACGCTGGTCAGCCAGTTCATCGAATTGAGCCAGGAAGAGAGATGGAAGGCTGCGCAAGGCACTGCCGAATGGCTGACCAGCCACCTGGACAAAATGAAGGCGCAACTGGAGCAGTCAGAAGCGCAGATGCAGGAGTATGCACGCGCTTCCGGGCTGTCCTTCACTTCCGAGAAAGAAAACCTGGCGGAGAGCCGGCTGAAGGAATTGCAGGACGACCTGTCCAAGGCCCAGGCGGACCGCATCACCAGCCAGGCGAAATTGGAAGGTGCGAAGAGCAAACCGGCGGATACCTTGCCGGAAGTGCTGGACGACACGACCATGCGCGAGTATCGCCAGCGGCTTACCGATTTGCAGCGGCAGTACGCGGAACTCAGCGCGACTCTGACTCCGGCGCATTACAAAGTTCAACGCGTGCAAGCGCAGATTGACGAACTGAAGTCCGCGATGCAGAGGGAACGCGGGAACGTGGTTCACCGCATCGGCAACGAATATTCGGCCGCGCTGCGCCGAGAGACTCTGCTGACCAAGGCGCGCGACGAGCAGGCAAAGGTGGTGGCGAACCAGTCCGAGAAGGCCATCCACTACGACACGCTGAAGCGCGACGTGGATTCGAACCGGCACTTGTATGAAGTGATGTTGCAACGAGTGAAGGAGGCCAGCCTGGCTTCCGCCATGCGCGACAGCAACGTGATGGTCGTTGACCGCGCGAGGCCGCCGTTGCTCCCCTATCGTCCAAGCTTGCCGATGAATGCGGCGATCGGGTTGTGCAGCGGCGCGCTTTTCGGTTTTGGATTTGTGCTGCTGCGCGAGCGCGTTAACCGCAAGATCAGCGTTCCGGGCGATGCGCAGGTTTATCTGGATTTGCCGGAGTTGGGCGTTATCCCGTTGGACGACACTGCCATTCCCCGCCAGATCTCGAACGGTCTGAACCCCCGGCGCCCCGCTCCGGCTCTCCCTGCATGGAGATCGAATGGTCCGGAACTTGCCACCTGGAAACGCAAGCCATCGATGGTGGCGGAATGCGCGCGCACCACGCTGACTTCGATTCTGTTGCCCAACGAAAATGGAGATGGTCCGCAGGTGATCGTGATTACCAGCCCGTGCCCGGGCGATGGCAAGACAACCGTGGCCTGCAACCTGAGCGTCGCGGTGGCGGAAATTGGCCGCAAAGTGCTGCTGATCGAGGGCGATCTTCGCCGCCCGAGACTGAATAGCGTATTCGGCGTGGGCAACAACTGGGGATTGAGCGACATCCTGCGAGGCGACGGCCCGCTGGAAAATATTCCCGTATCTCACCTGGTTCGGGAAACCGAAGTGTCCGGGCTTTTTCTGTTGCCCGGCGGGAGTTGCGGCGTCACGCCGTCGAATCTTTTCTACTCTCCGCGCATGGCCACGCTGCTGAAGCGGCTGCGAGCGGAGTTCGACATGATCCTGATGGATGCGCCGCCGATGATCCATCTGGCGGATGCGCGCGTGCTGGGCCACCTGTCAGACGGGGTGGTGCTGGTGATCCGCGCGGGACAAACCACGACGGAAAGCGCCCTCTCTGCCTGCCAGCGATTTGCGGAAGACGGCACACGGGTGCTCGGCAGCATTCTGAACAGTTGGGATCCGAAGACCAACGGCGCATACGGCTATGGAGGCTACGCCGATCACCACGCGACTGCGAAAGGGTAGATCAACAAAGCGAAATGCGAATCTCTTGCAAACATTCGCTAGCGAATGCCAGAAAGACGCCGTTGAACTTCTTCGGCGATGAATCCAGCAAATAGGAAATCTCACTTTCGTCATGCTCTTTGATTCCCCGGCATATTTTGTTTTCCTAATCCCCGTTGTGCTGATTTACTGGCGGTTGAATCGCCGCGAGCAGAATATTTTCCTGCTGGTCGCAAGTTATTTCTTTTACGGCTGGTGGGACTGGCGATTTCTTGCGCTGATGATCTGCAGTACGACCGCGGATTTCCTGATCGCTCAGAAAATCGACCCCGAGCGCGGCGACACGAACCGCAGGGAATGGTTCATTTTTTCGCTGGTGCTGAATTTTTCCATCCTTGGGACGTTCAAGTACTTCAATTTCTTCGTGGATTCTTTCTCGGCGATGCTGGGCACGTTGGGCATGCACAACATTCCGATGCCGCTGATCCGCATACTGCTTCCGCCGGGCATTTCGTTCTACACGTTCCAGGAAGTGGCCTACATTGTGGACGTATACAAGGGCCGGCTGCAGCCGGCGAAGTCGTTTGCGGAGTACGGCCTCTTCGTCAGCTTGTTTCCTCATCTGATCGCCGGGCCGATTCAAAGGCCGGGGCACCTGCTCCCGCAAGTGCAACGCGAGCGTACGTTTGACGCAGACCGGATTTTTGACGGCATTATGCTGATTTTTTCCGGGCTCGTGCGGAAATGCGTGGTCGCGGACAATTGCGCGGTGCTGGCGAACGCGGCGTTTGGAGGGCAGTTCGGGAAACCGACTCTATGGGTTGTTCTGCTGGGGACCTACGCGTTCGCGTGGCAAGTGTACGGAGACTTCAGCGGCTATAGCGACATCGCGCGGGGCAGCGCCCAATTGATGGGCTTCCATTTCATGGTCAACTTCCGGCAGCCGTATCTATCGCAACGCCTGCAGGAGTTCTGGCGGCGCTGGCACATCAGCTTGAGCAGTTGGCTGCGCGATTACCTTTACATTCCGCTGGGAGGCAGCACGGGCGGGAAATGGAAAACTTCCCTGAACTTGATTACCACCATGATTCTGGCCGGGCTGTGGCACGGCGCAAACTGGACCTTCGTCATTTTTGGCGCAATTCATGGAGTGGTGCTTTCCCTGGAGCGGCTCATTTTTCCAGTTGCGAAGGGGACGGCCGATGCGGTCCAGAGCCGGGGCTTTACCCATTTCCTCCCCATCTGGGGGCAACGCATTCTGACGTTCAACGTGTTTTGCCTGAGCCTGGCTTACTTTCGCGCGACGTCACTGTCGGCAGCAACGCAATACCTGGGAGGGCTTTCTGATTTCGCCTGGCGGAGCGAGTACGGAACCGCGTTCCTGATGCTGAGTCTTTTTGCCATCCCTTTGTTCGTCGTGGACCTGCTGATGGAAGCCGGCAACGAGGAGTACCCGTTCGCAAATACTTCTTACGCGTTTCGAACAGCGCTGGCCACGGCCGCGTTCGTTGTGCTGGCACTTTTTTCGGGGAGCAACCTTAATGCCTTCGTCTATTTCCGGTTCTAAGTCCGGGGCCATTGCGTATGCGAAGGCCCTTGTCGCGATCTGCGCGCTGTTGACACTGGTGTTCGAGATTGCGTCGGTCTATTTGCTGAACCATCAGTCGGCCACCTATGCGCGTATTTCACGACAGTACGGCGAAGCGCTAGCGGTGCGGCCCGCCGGAGCCGGTGAACCCCCGAGCGTGCTGATGGTCGGCAATTCGCTGCTGCTGCACGGAGTACAAGTGAACCGCCTGCAGGAGATGACTTCCTCCAGGATGCGAATCCACCCCGTTTTCCTGGAGGCAACGGGCTACTACGACTGGCTGTATGCCCTGCACGGACTGTTTCTGCGCGGAGCCCGGCCGCAGGTGGTGGTCCTGGGCGTTGGCGTGAATTATTTTCTCGAAAATGGCGTGCGTCAGGATTACGCGCCGATGATGTTTTTCAATGCGCGGGACACGCTTGCCGTGGCTTCCGACTTGAAACTGGATCGCACGGCGACCAGCAATCTGCTGCTGGCGCACGCGAGCACTTTCTGGGATACGCGCAGCGCCATTCGAATGCAGGTCCTGAACCACATGGTTCCGCATCTGGAGGATCTTTTTTCGCTTGTAAATCAGAAGCCCGCGGTGCCGGAAGGCAGGGAATTTGCGGAGATGACGATTCCCCGCCTGCAGAGGTTGAGGGAATTGTGCGAAGCAAACGGAGCCAGGCTGATTCTTCTTGTGCCGCCAACTTTGGATTCAGAGAACGCAGTCAACCGGATGGCCGCCGCTGCACAGGCCACGGGAGTGGAGGTTTCGGTGCCAATCGATCCGGCGACGCTTTCAGCGAAGTTTTACCAGCCGGACGGAATGCACCTCAATCGCGATGGCGCCATGCTTTTTACCTCGGCGCTGGCTAAGGATTTGCCGGAGAAGGTAATGGCGCATGAAACGCTCGCCGCACAAAAGTAGGGCTTGCGGACATCGTTGAAGTCGCTCGAAAAAGAGGAAGGCATTCTGTGGCAGTCACAAAAAGAAAAGTGAGTCAGACTCGTGAGCACTGAAGCCCCCAACGTATTCGCTTTGGAGCAGCGAGAGGGTTCCTCGCTGACCGCGGATTTCAGCTGGACGTTCGTGGGGAACGCCATCTATGCCGCCGGCCAGTTCGCAATTCTGATGCTTTTGACGAAGCTGGTGCGGCCGGAACTGGTTGGGCAATATGCGCTTGGCCTCGCGCTGGTTTATCCCGTGATGATGCTGGCGAATATGCAGCTGCGGTCGGTGATGAATTCGAGCACTCGCGGTCGCGCACAGTTTGGCCATTACCTGAGCCTTCGCCTGCTCACGACTTTCGTGGCATTCGCGGTTATCTTCGCCATCACAAGACTGCTGCGATATGACTGGGAACTGACCGGAGTCGTTTTGACGGTGGGAGTGGCGTACGGAATCGAAACGATCAGCGATGTGTATTATGCGCGGCTGCAACTGCACGATAGAATGGCCGAAATTTCAAAATCCTTGATGGCCCGGGCGGTGCTGTCCGTTTTTGCGTTGGCAGCGGCCACTTATGTTACCAGAAGTGTGATTTGGGGGATCGCAGGCGTTGCGATGGCACGCGCCATCGTGCTCTTCGGTTATGACACTCGGGAACGGACGCACGTTCTGCGGAGGCAAACCAAATGGTATTTGTTGAATGGGGAGTTGGCGCCGCGATTCGATGCCAACGAGCAACGCCAACTGCTGTGGCGGAGCCTTCCGCTCGGAATCGTCGTTCTTTTAACTACGCTGAATTCCAGCATTCCCAGTTTTTTCATCAAGCAGGGCATTGGAGAACGCGACCTGGGAATTTTCTCCGCGCTTGGATTGACAGTCTCCGTGGGAAACATGGCCGTGGTTTCGCTCGGGCAGTCCGCGTTCACCCGTTTGTCCAGGGCGTACGCAAGCGGAAATATCGCGGCCTTCGGCTCGCTGCTGGTCGTGCTTCTCACTTGTGGCGCAGGTCTGGGCGTTTGCGGCATGCTCATTTCCAAATTCGCGGGGCGCGAGATTCTCACTCTGCTCTTTCGGCCGGAATATGCAGAGCGGGCGGATCTTCTCCCCTGGATTATGGCGGCAGGAGCCGTGTTGTTCATGGCGCAATTTTTGGGATTTGGGATGACCGCGGCCGGTTTTTACCACTCGCAGGTGTACCTGAACATTTTGGCCAACGTGAGCCTGGTGGCGGCGTGCTACTGGCTGGTGGCCGGCAAGGGCTTGCTCGGCGCGATCCTTGCGATGCTGATTGCAGCGATCGTGCAGCTTGCTGCGAGCGCCGTGATTCTAGCTACCGCCATGCGAACAAAAGCAAACACGCAATTGGAAACGTTTGAAGCAGCGTGAGGCCTTCGATGCAAATCCATTCGAAATTCAGAGAGAGTAACTCGTGATGGAGCAAGGACACATCGGCGCATTTCCGGGACCTCAGGGCGTCATCATTCCGGAAACGATGCCGGGGTTTGCGGCGGCGCAGGGACGAGCGCCACGGAGTGTGCGACGGCCGGGAGCTTCGCAGCATTCTCTCAGCCGCGGATTCAACCGGCTCTTTGCAGGCACCGAGCAGCTTTCGACGCTGGGCAAAATTGCGTTTGGGTCGCTGTGGCTGCTGGTGTTTGCGATGCCGTGGGAAGATGCCATCACGATTTCGGGGTTTGGCACCAGCGTGCGACTGATCGGGATGGTCACGCTGGGTTTGGGAGCGCTGGCAATTTTCGAGCGGGGAAAAATCCGGCGACCCGCAATTGGCCACATTGTCATGGCGCTGTTCGTTGTACTGGCAGTATTGAGCTACCTGTGGAGCTTGTATCCCGAAGGAACGTTGATCGAAGCATTCTCTTACGTTCAACTGTTCACACTTGTTTGGCTCATCTGGGAGCTGGCTCCCGGAGTACAAGAGCAAATGCATCTGATGCGGGCCTACGTGTTCGGAACCTTTGTGTCCGGGATAGACACTTTCTACCTTTTTCTTTCTCACCAGGAATCGGTCTACCAACGCTATGCCGGCGCCAAATTAGATGCCAATGATTTGGGCCTGATCATGGCACTGAGCATCCCGATGTCTTACTACCTCTTGATTCAAAATCGCGGGCGTATGGTGTGGGTCTACAGAGTGCAACTGATTCTTGCTGGAACGACCATTCTGTTGACGGCGTCGCGAGGAGCAACGCTGGCTACAGTTGTCGCGCTGGCGATCGTTCCGCTGACGCAAGCGCGCTTAGGCGGCCGGCAAAGAGTTGCGCTGGTGCTGACTGTGATTCTGCTCATCGGGGGCATTCTTTTTTTTGTTCCTGAAACTTCGTGGGAACGCCTGGCAACCGTGCCCGCCGAATTCGAGCAAGGGACGTTCACCGGCCGCACGATCATCTGGAAAGCGGGATGGGAAATCTTTCGCGCCCATCCATTCGTGGGCATCGGAGCGAATGCGTTTCGCGTCATCGTAAGCCGCGAGCTGGCGGAACCGATTCGCATGGGTGAAGCGGATCCCGCGCCGCCCGCGCACAATACCTTCTTGTCGGTGCTTGTCGAGCAGGGCGTGCTTGGCTTCGCGGTGTTTTGCGGGATGCTGGGCGCCCTGGCGGTTTCACTGAGGGGCATGCCGCCATTCCCGCAGCGGCTCTGGATTGTCTCCCTCGCCGTCTGGGTAGTCGGCGTCTCCAGCCTGACCTGGGAAATGCGCAAACCAACCTGGTTCTTCTTCGGTCTATTGATGGCGCAATGCGGAAGTATTCCCCAGATGCGGCGAGATGTGAAAGCATTCGCGCGCCAGCGGCAACGCGCAGTTCCGAATTCCGCCCGCATTATGGGACTCGGGATTTCCGCGAGGAGACCCGGATGGCCGTTTTTCTCGTGAACAATTTCCTGGTCCAGACTGGCGAAATGAAATCATGAACAGAATCAAAGTAGTCCAGATCGTTCCGCTGCTGAGCCCCGGCGGGGCCGAGCGCGTTGCCGTTCATCTCGCGAGGGGGTTGAACCGCCGGCGGTATGAAATGCTGGTTATTTCGTTCTCGGGCCGCGTGGGATGCGACCTCGACCACATGCTGGAGGAGGCGGACATAGAGGCTCGCTATCTTGGCAAACACCCGGGATTCGATTACCGCGTCTACAGCCGGCTGGATGGCGTTCTGAAGGAATACAAGCCGGATGTGATCCACACGCACCTGCACGTGCTTCGCTACGCGTTGCCTTCCATGTTGCTGATGAAACGTGCTGCCATGGTGCACACGGTCCACAATCTTGCCGAACGCGAGATTGAACCGCGCGGGCGCTTGATTCAGCGTTATGCGCTCACCCACGGAGTGAAGCCGGTCGCCGTCGCGGAAGAAGTGGCGGCCAGCATCGAGAGGCTCTATGGAATTCGTGGCTGCCAGGTGATTTCGAACGGCATTCCAACCGACCTTTATGCGAATCCCCAGACTCCTCGGAAAGAGTGGCGGGCAAAGGAGGGGTTCAAGGACGACGATATTCTCTTCGTTTGTGTGGCGCGATTTTGGCCCCAGAAAAACCATGCGTTGCTGCTGAAATCATTTGCCCGAGGCCCGGCGGCCGACCCTCGTGCGCATCTGGTGCTGGTGGGAGAAGGCGACTTACGGGCAGAACTCGAAGAGCAGGCGAGGAGGCTCAACGTGGCAGGGAAAGTTCATTTTCTTGGGCTGCGAAGCGATATTCCCGACGCCCTGCGGGCAATGGATGCGTTTGTTCTGAGTTCAGACTACGAAGGGAACCCGCTCTCCGTCATGGAGGCCATGGCGTCGGGCCTGCCCATCGTCAGCACCGCGGCAGGGGGCGTGCCGAATCTTTTCGAAGCTGGAAAAGAAGGTTTCCTGACGCCGCCGGGAGACCTTCACGGGCTCGCCAAGTCAATGAACACTCTCCTCAAATATCAAGGCGTGCGGGAGTTCATGGGGGCGGCCACCGCGCGCCGCGCAAAAGAAAACTTCGACGTGTCGAATATGGTGCGTGCCTATGAGCAGGTTTACGAGGATCTCTTAGCTCATTCGCAGCACCGGAACGCGAGAAGCCTGTTGCCGGGGCCAGCGATTCCGGCTGGAGAAGAACTGGCTAGCCAGCATCGGTGAGCTTTCCAAGACTGGAATGAGAACGAACATGATCAAGGTGATGCACATCATTACGACGCTCGGCCCGGCGGGGGCGGAAAACATGTTGTGCCGGATCGCGGCCGGAATGGATGGAACGCGATTTGAAAATGAAATCGTTTCGCTTACCGGGATCCTAGACCTGGCCGGGAAGATGCATTCGATCGGCGTGCGCGTGCGCACCCTCGGCATGGAAAAGTCCATTCCGAATCCGCTGCTGGTGATGCGCCTGGCCCAGTGGATTCGCGAATCGAAACCGGACGTAATTCACACCTGGATGTATCACGCGAACCTGATTGGCAGCCTTGCCGCGCGCCTGGCGGGCAACGTGCCAGTGGTTTGGGCGATTCACCACAATGCATATGACCCTCGCGTGGACAAGCGGCGGACCATGCTGGTGAATCGAGCCTGCGCCCTGTTATCGCGAAAGTTTGCAGCGCGAATCGTATTTTGCTCGGAAGCGTCGCTGCGCACACATGAGAAGCTCAGCTACGCCGCCGAAAAACTGGAAGTGATTCCCAACGGCTTCGATGTGGAGCAGGTGAAGCCCGACCCCACAGCCCGCGAATCTTTGCGCCGGGAGTTGGGCATTCCAGCTGACGCAATTGTGGTCGGATTCGCAGCACGCTTTCATCCGCACAAGGATCACCGCAATTTCATGCAGGCCGCGGAACGTCTGCACAAGCTGATGCCGGATGTTCATTTCCTGCTTTTCGGGATGGGGATTACCTGGGAAAACGCGCAGTTGGCTGGATGGATTCAGTCAGCAGGGATTCGCGAACGCTGCCATCTGTTGGGATTGCGCCAGGATATCTCCCGCCTTTTTTCGGGAATGGATCTTGCCACCACGGCTTCGCGCAGTGAGGCCTTTCCAATCGTTGTGGGCGAGGCGATGGCCTGCGGCACGCCTTGCGTCGTAACTGACGTGGGAGACTCCGCATTGATCGTGGGAAACACAGGCAGCGTGGTTGCATCGGAAGATCCCCACGCGCTGGCTGAAGCGTGGCGGGCGCTGATTGAAGCCGGGCCAGCGGTACGGCGGCGCCTCGGGATCGCAGCACGGGAACGGGTGCAACGGCACTTCGCGCTGCCCGCGATCGTGGAAAGTTATCAGAAGATTTACGCCCAGGTCGGGGCTCGCCCACAGCAGGAATTGCATTCGGCGGGACTTTCGCAGTTTGCCCGGTAAACTCGCTGCTCGAGTGAAATCATGAAAACAAATTCAAATCGGCCGCGGCTGGTCCTTGCGGTGAATTCGTCGATCGCCGTCGGATTTCTGCAGGGTCAACCGGAATATTTTCAGAACTCGGGCTTTGACGTGACCGTCCTGTGCCCCGAAAAACGTTCTGGTGAGTGGGAAGTGGCGCGGCCCGATGGCGTTCGGGTCCTGGAAGTTCCCTTGGAGCGAGAAATTTCGCCGGTGCGGGACATTCGTTCCGCCTGGCATTTGTGGGGCATTCTTCGGGCGCTGCGTCCCACCGTCACCAACGTGGGGACTCCCAAGGCCGGACTTCTCGGCGGGTTTGCAGCGTGGCTGACGCGCGTTCCTTGCCGCTTCTACACGCTTCATGGACTGCGCTTTGAGACCACAACTGGTTTGAGACGCAAACTCCTGATTCTTGCCGAACGCCTGGCATGCCGTTTTGCGCATCGCGTCGTTTGCGTCAGCCATAGCGTGCGAGAGAGGGCCATCACTTGCGGCCTTGTGGATCGAGAGCGGGCGCTGATATTCGGGGCTGGAAGTTGCAACGGCGTGGATGTGGCGCGTTTTGCGCCGACCCCGCAACGATTGAGGCGCGCGGCAGAGTTGCGACATCAGTTAGGAATCCCCGCTAACGCACCGGTTGCTCTTTTTGTCGGACGGTTGACCTGCGACAAAGGCATCGCCGAACTGATGGAAGCGTTTTTGCAACTCGAGAGTCGATTCCCGGAACTGCGCCTGCTGCTGGTGGGGAGCTTTGAGGATGGCGATCCTCTTCCCGCGGACATTCGCAAACGCCTCGAATCC
>Ga0210405_10003515_pt1 | contig 15324 bp, 13 predicted proteins | sample IncBWH11MmetaG_FD_155492 | JGI IMG/M metagenome (GOLD analysis project Ga0210405, IMG submission 155492) | Forest soil microbial communities from Barre Woods Harvard Forest LTER site, Petersham, Massachusetts, United States - Inc-BW-H-11-M | ecosystem: Environmental > Terrestrial > Soil >... | reverse complement strand
TCCCCGCCAAAGTCGAGGCGCGTGCATGACTCCCGCTGGCGCTCCCACCGTGTTCATCATTGATGACGATGCCTCTGTGCGCGCGGCCATTCAAGACCTGCTGGAGTCGTTGGGGTTGCGTTCCGAATCTTTCGGGACTGCGGAAGAGTTTCTGCGAAGAAAACGGCCGGACGGGCCAAGCTGCCTGGTTCTGGACGTGAGACTGCCCGGAGTCAACGGTCTGGACTTTCAGCGCCGATTGGTCGACGCCGGTTTCCAAATCCCAATCATCTTCATTACCGGCCACGCAGACATTCCGATGACGGTGAAGGCCATGAAATCCGGTGCCGTGGAGTTCCTCACCAAGCCCTTCCAGGACCGTGACTTACTGGGTGCAATCCACCAGGCTTTAGATCGTGACCGGGCGACGCGCGAACAAGAAAGTAACCTTGTCGAATTGCGAGCCCGGTACAAGGCGCTGACTGCACGCGAGCGCGAGGTCATGAGCCTGGTGGTTTCAGGCATGCTCAATAAGCAAATCGCTGCTGAGCTCGGGACCAGCGAAGTTACCGTGAAGATCCAACGCGGCCGCGCGATGAAGAAGATGAAAGCCGGATCTCTGGCGGAATTGGTGAAAATGGCGGGGTTATTGGAGCTTCGACCCGGCGCGAAATAGCATAATACCCATAATACCAACGTGTGATTGCGCCGCTTTTGGCGTAGCTGGTAAATTTCACCCATGACAACTCGTGGGAAGACCAAATTGGTAGCCATAGTTGATGATGATGATTCGATGCGCACCGCAGTGCAGGACCTGCTGGAAGCGGTAGGCTTGGCAGCGCAAGGCTTTGCGTCGGCAGAGGAATTCCTTAACTCCGGCAAACAACACGGCACCGCTTGTCTGATCGCGGATATCCGTATGCCTGGAATGTCTGGCCTCGAACTGCAGGCGCACCTGAACGCGGAACGTTGCAGGGTGCCGATCATCTTCATCACAGCGCATGGCGACGAAAAAATGCGATTGCAGGCGCGGAGAGAAGGCGCTGTGGAATTTCTGTCAAAACCGTTCGACAACGAAGTCCTGCTCGATAGTGTTCGAGCGGCTCTGGAAAGCCAATCCCCCAGCTAAGAGTGAGCATCAGGTTGCGCAAGGAGGTTTTCCGTGGGAGCTGTTGCAAGATTCGGATCCCCCGACCGGGACGGTAATCCGCACAGATTCGAGCAGATTATAGGCAACAGCCCTGCCCTGGAATCGGTGCTCGAACAAGTCCAACGCGTCGCGCCCACGGGTTCCACCGCTCTTATCCAGGGAGAAACTGGTACTGGCAAGGAACTTATCGCCCACGCTATTCACGACTTGAGTTCACGGGTCGGGCGTCCGTTCATAAAGCTGAATTGCGCTGCCATTCCGTTCGACCTTCTGGAAAGCGAGCTTTTTGGCCATGAGAAAGGCGCTTTTACTGGCGCTGTCGCCCAAAAGGTTGGTCGTTTCGAATTGGCCGACAAGGGAACACTCTTCCTGGACGAGGTGGGAGATATTCCGTTGGCGCTTCAGCCCAAATTGCTGCGAGTCCTGCAGGAGCAGGAGTTTGAACGCTTGGGCGGAACTCGGACTCATCGAGTGGACGTTCGTCTGGTAGCTGCCACCCATCGAAATTTGGTCGAAATGGTGAAGAGGAACGAATTTCGCAGCGACCTTTACTACCGGCTGAATGTGTTTCCGATCCCGCTGCCACCGTTGCGAGAGCGCCGGGAAGACATTCCGGCGCTGGTCAAACATTATGTCGAGATTTATGCCGGCCGGATGAACAAGCAAATTGAACGCATTCCCCCTGAAACGATGTCTGCCCTCGTCTCGTATCCGTGGCCGGGGAACATTCGCGAGCTACAGAATTTCATCGAGCGCAGCGTAATCGTCACTTCTGGCGACATCCTGCAACCTCCTCTCGCGAGCTTGACGAATGCCGCCGAAGTGCAATCCGTCGGGGCGATTACGCTCGAAGACGCGGAGCGAGACCATATTCGCAAGGCTCTGGAGAAAACCCGCTGGGTTGTTGCCGGCCCGAATGGGGCGGCCGCACGTTTGGGAATCAAGAGGTCTACGCTTTACTTCCGCATGCAAAAGCTCGGCATCTCACGCACCAACAAGGATCCCCTTTCGGCATAACAGATCTGGCGTCTCGCGAACAAGGCCAGGGGCGGGCCGGAAATAGAGATTACTGAAACCCGCTGTCAGCCGCTTGGATCGATTTCTGGATGAATGACAGTCGCTCTGACAGGCAAATCTGATTCTTCGGACGTCCCGGCCGAGAACGAAGACGCCATGTTTGAAAACCTGTTCAATACACAATCAAACAAATAGCTTCCTCTCGCTGTCGGCATTGAGACATTGCGTCTAGCATGCTGGCATTCCACACCTCACCTTCGCTTGCAGTCGGCTTTTATTCCCCGTCACTTACACACTCAATATGGTTGGCAACTGTGTTGCATTCTCCAGTTGTGCTGTTGGGGGCACCGAACTCTTTTTGACGGCACAGATAGGGAGGAATCACTATGGTTATTGAAACCATCGACAAGGATCATGTGAATCAGCAGGGGACCAAACGGCACCACTGGCTGTCGTTATTGATCGCCGTACTTTTTGCACTGATGGTTTGTCCGAACAAAGCATCCGCGCAAATCATCGGAAATCTTGAAGTCAACATCCCATTTCAGTTCCATGCAGGGAACACCAAACTTCCGGCGGGCAATTACATCATTCACATGCTCGACAACTCTGACCTGACGATCATGGAAATCACCAGCGCGGACGGCTCCATTTCCGCTCTGTTTGAAGTCCAAGACGCAGAGGCCAATTCCACGCCGGCCAAGAGCGAATTGATCTTCAACAAATACGGGAATCGCTACTTCCTTGCGAAGGTGTTTGACGAAGGCAACCCAAGCGGGAGCGAGGTGTCCAAGTCGAGCTACGAAAAGAAGATCAAGCAAGCAACAACGGAAGCCCAGACACACATACCGGCATATCACCAGGGACAACAGGGAAACTAACGGTCAACTGAAACAACAACGCCCCGAGCGCGAGCGGGCCTTTCTTTCTCGCGCTGGAAGTTATATCGCGGAATGTTGAAAGAGGAGAAAAGATGAAATTGAAAAGAGTGATGTTCGTTTTGGTGGGAATGATGGTTTTGTTCGCAAGCGCGTCGTCAGCACAGCAGGTGAAGACCGATTACGATCGCAGCGCCAACTTCGGACAATACAAGACCTACTCCTGGGAACAAGTTAAGACGAAAGACGCCCTGGACGTCGACCGAATCAAAACTGCCGTGAACGCCGCCTTGGCAGCAAAAGGCTGGACCCAAGTGGATTCGGGTGGCGATGTTTCAGTCATAGCCCTCGAGATGACGCAGAATCAGCAAACCTTGAATACGTTTTACGACGGGTTTGGAGGAGGCTGGGGCTGGAGACGGTTCGGCGGCGGAGGTTTTGGAGAGGCGACGACCACAACGGATACATATAAGGTTGGCACCTTGGTCGTGGATCTGTACGACGCGAAGACGAAGCAGCTCCTATGGAGAGCCAGTTCGAGCGACACGCTCTCCACCAATTCCAACAAGAACATCAAGAACCTGGATAAGGGCGTGGAGAAGATGTTCAAGAAGTTCCCTCCAGGGTCTTCAAAGTAGCGGAGTCCCCCATGACCCGCCATCTGCATGCCGCCACTAGTTTGGCGCTACTTGTTGTAGCCATTCCTTTACGTGCGGCCAATGGGCCGCACGTTGGGACGGACCGCCAGGGACCGGTGGTCTGGACGAACGACGATTTCGAAAAACTCCACGGTCTCGGCCTGATTAGCATCGTGGGCCAAGTCGACGAAGAAAGGCCAACGTGGGCATCTGCGCCTGGACCGTACGTGGAGACCCAGGACCTGGAGTCGTATGCCGCGGAGGCAATGAAGCTAACGGATGAGCTTGAACACAGACAGGCTCAGCTCCGCGAGTATCAGCTGGCCGTTGACGATGCCCGAAGTCTGAAGGAAACGACGGGGGGAATAAGTCTCGATTACGACGGCGTAGGCGTAACTCCCGATGCCGGCATCGATATCCTTCAGCAGCGTGTGAACAAAGCGCAAGCGGAGCTCGCCGCACTGGAAGACTTGGCCCGCCACAATGGTATCCCGCCCGGAGCATTGCGTGGCCAGGCATTCTGACATTCTGGAAGCCAGGCTTCGAGCAACGAAAAGATCTTGATGATGTACTGGAGAATTTGTCATGAATTTGTTCAAACAGGTTTTGCGCCTGCTTCTCTGCGGCTTCCTTGTGGAATTCACCGCGCAAGCGGACTCGTACAGTCCCGCCAGCCAAGCCGGTGAACAAGCCGCGGCCCCAGGGGTTAAACTTTCAACTCAAGAGTTGCAGCAACTCGTCGCGCCCATCGCCTTATATCCGGACGCTTTAGTGGCGCAGATTTTAGCCGCTTCGACGTATCCAACTCAGATCGTCGAGGCAGACCGCTGGATGCAAAGGCATTCCAACCTCAAAGGCGAAGAGCTAGCCAAAGAAGTCGATAAACAAGACTGGGATCCCAGCGTAAAGGCGATCGCCCAGTTCCCGTCGGTTCTCGAAAATATGGACAAGAACCTCTCTTGGACTTCGTCCCTCGGCGAGGCGTATGCGAGCGAGCCGGACGATGTGACCAATGCGGTCCAGACGTTGCGTCGCCAAGCCGAGAGCACTGGCCATCTGAATAGCAGTGAACAGGAGAAGGTAACAACGCAAGGCAGCACGATCGTCATCGAACCGGCCGACCCTCAGGTGGTCTACGTCCCTGCTTATGATCCTTGGTTAGTGTACGGTGCTCCTATCGTCGCCTACCCGGGGTGGTATCCCGTCCCCGGTATTTTTTGGAGCGGCGTTGGGCTTTCCTTTGGGGTTGGATTTGGAATCGGCTTCTTCGGAGGATTTGGATGGGGCTGGGGCCACTGGGGCTATGACTGGCATGGCCGGCGAGCGTTCTTCGACCATCACGCCTTCGTTTCGCACAGCCACGAGTTCGGCCACGAGGGGTTCCATCACGGTGATTTCGGCCACGGCAACTCCGGCCACGGTAATTTCGGCCACAGCAACGCGTTTCACGGGGGTTCGGGCTTTCACGGGCAGTCAGGAATGCATTCCGGGGCGTTCAGCGGCTTTGGTCACGGCGGAAGTGTCCGAGGATTTTCCTCTCGCGGACGGTCGAGCTTTGGAGGTGGCGGCTTCCATGGAGGCCACGGCGGTGGCGGACGGCGCTAGGTGATCAATTTATTCGCGTGTAGACCGATAAAGAATTTCAAAACGGAGAAAAACACCATGCTGCAAAGAATTCCAAATTTCTTCCACGTCGAAAGCAAGACGTTTGCCCGGTTCGCGGCGGCACTATTACTGGCACTTTCGTTGGGATGCTCGTTTGCGCCCCTGTTCGCGCAGCGACCCGGACAGCGGACCTTTGCGTCACCCGAAGATGCCGGCAGCGCTCTTTTCGCCGCAATGCAGGCAGAGGGCGCACAGTCTCGTTCAACTTTGAGCGTTCTCGGACCAGCCGGGAAGGACGTGCTGTCGTCCGGGGATCCCAACGAAGATGCGGATGGTCACGAGAATTTTGTCGTCAAATACGGGGAAATGCATCGATTCGTCAGAGAGCCGAACGGAACTGTAACGCTGGTTATCGGAGCTGAAAACTGGCCGTTTCCGATCCCCCTAGTGAACAATCACGGTTCGTGGTTTTTTGACACTGACCGAGGAAAAGAGGAGATCGTGTTCCGGCGCACCGGGAGAAATGAACTTGCCGCCATGGAAGCGTGCCGGCAGTTGGTCGAAGCCCAAAGGGAGTATTTCGACCGCCCGCTCGGTAAGCTTTCCGGGCAGTTTGCCCAGAAACTGGTCAGCGATAAAGGCCGACACAATGGCCTGTACTGGTACGGTGCTTACAACGAGTTTGATAGCCCCATCGACCCGCTCATCGCGTATGCGCACGAAGAAGACGCAAAGGATCAAGCTGGCAATCCACTTCCGTTTGACGGTTATTTTTTCCGGATTCTTACAAGCCAGGGACCGCACGCAGTGGGTGGGGCCAAGAGTTACATCATCGACGGAAAGATGACCGGAGGTGTTGCTTTCGTTGCATACCCGGCGGAATACCGCTCCTCAGGTGTGATGACTTTCATCGTCGATGAATCGGGAGCCATTTACGAAAAGGACCTTGGCCCCAACACCACAACGCTTGCACAAACGATGACCGCCTATGACCCGGATTCCAGCTGGCACGAAGCAGACTAGGCAGAGGATCTAGCTTCGGCTAGCTCGGGGATATTCGCTCGGCCGACCAGGCCAAGGCCACTAACACTTTCGCGCTCCTGGCAAGCGTATGCGAAGGCGTGTCTCTCTGAGTCCCCACGTTTCCATCAAAACTACATCGGCAAACCTTCAAATCCATTCATTTACAAGTTCCTTGGGACTTCCGCTCAATAGTCTGGTTTGTATAGGTCCACGTGTTGTCCAGACGCGTCCAGTTCAGATTCACTTTACCTATTTCGGGAAGTCGATCTCCGCTTGAAGCTTGTCGTGTCAATGTGCTGACAGCCATCTAGTTCGCTGGACTCTTCCGAGCGTAGCACTCACGTAACGTTTCCTCCGCCTGGCCAAAGGGCTCTTGTTTTTCAACCACTTGCTGAAAACTCCCGCTCATTCTTCACTGTGGCAACCGGGCTGCATCGTTCCGGGTCAGAGGCAAGAAAAACACTACTCCGAGGAGAAATCAAAATGCGAAAGTTGTTGCCCTGTCTGACCAGCATTCTCTTGGCTGCTTTACCGCTCTTCACTGAAGTGGCGAACGCTACCGACCAAGTTAAAGATGACGATAGATTGAGAAATTGCGGGACTGTCTTGAAAGAGATTCTCGACGTTGCTGACAACATTCCGCAAGACTTGCTCGACAAGGCGGATTGCGTCGTTGTCTTTCCCTCCGTTCTAAAGGCCGCATTCATCGTTGGTGCAAGCTACGGGCGGGGCGCCATGTCGTGCCGCAGAGGGGAAGACTTCCGGGGACCTTGGGGCGCTCCCACGATGATGGCCCTCGAAGGTGGAAGCGTCGGCTTTCAGTTAGGTGGAGAAGCCACAGATTTTGTCTTGCTCGTTATGAATGAAAGTGGCGCGAGGGGCATTCTCGCCAGCAAGGTCAAGTTGGGCGGAGACGCTTCCGCGGCTGCCGGGCCGGTTGGCCGCGATGCCTCTGCCGAAACAGATGCCACTCTACGGGCTGAAATCTTGACCTACTCGAGGGCTCGTGGGCTGTTTGCTGGAGTCTCTCTGGAAGGGTCCACGATCCGTCCGGACAATGGCGACAACCGGCGTTTGTACGGCAAGGAAATTCCCGCAAGGCACATTGTTCTATCCGGAACCGTCCGCGTACCTCCAGCAGCTGAACAACTGATCTCCACCCTCGATGCCAAGACTCCGAAGCACAGGCCATGAGGTCGATTTGGTGGAGGAGTCCGGCCAAGCTGGATGGAACGAGCTGGGACTTGAATCATGTGGATTGTTAGAATCGCACTCAGTCGGCCGTACACGTTCGCCGTGATGGCGGTCCTGATTTTGCTCCTGGGCACGCTGTCGATCTTTCACACTCCCACGGACATCTTCCCGAACATCGATATCCCTGTCGTCAGCATTATCTGGACTTACAACGGTTTAGTACCTGAGGACATGGCCGACCGCATCGTTAGCATCACGGAGCGGGCGCTTACGACCACCGTTGACAACATCGAGCACATCGAATCGCAGTCGCTGTACGGAATTGCTGTTGTTAAGGTGTTCCTGCAACCCACCGCGAACCTCCAACAGGGCATTGCGCAGATCACGGCTGTTTCCCAGACCCAACTCAAGCAGCTGCCCGCGGGAACGACACCGCCACTCATTCTTGCCTATAGCGCATCGAGCGTGCCCGTCCTCGAGTTGGCTCTGTCGGGACAAAATCTGTCAGAGCAAGAACTCAACGACTACGGGCTGAATTTCATTCGGACGCAGCTCATCACAGTGCCTGGCGCTTCTGTGCCCTACCCCTATGGAGGAAAGCAACGCCAGGTGCAGGTGGATCTGAATACGACGGCGTTGCAGTCGAAGGGTTTGTCCGCGCTGGACGTAGTCAATGCGATCACCGTTCAAAATCTAATCCTGCCCACCGGCACCTCCAAGATCGGATCGAGGGAATATGACGTTTCCATTCCCAATGCAGCGCCACAGACGATTGAGGACCTGAACCGGATCCCGATCAAGACCATTGGCGGTACGACTATCTATATCAAAGATGTCGCTTGGGTACGCGACGGCTTTCCACCGCAAACGAATATCGTGCGCGTCAACGGGCAACGCTCGGTATTGCTGACAATCCAAAAGGCGGGAAATGCGTCGACGCTGAACGTGATCTCTGGCCTCAAGACCCTTTTACCTCAAATCAAGACGACCGTGCCTCCTCAGCTCGAGATTTCACCTTTGGCCGATCAATCAATTTTTGTTCGTGGCGCAATCAGTGGAGTGGTAAGGGAAACGCTGATTGCTGCGTGCCTCACCGCCTTTATGATCCTCGTTTTTCTGGGCAGTTGGCGAAGCACCATCATTATCGCGACCTCGATCCCACTGGCGATTCTGAGTTCCATCATTGTGTTCAGTGCGATCGGAGAAACGATCAATATCATGACCCTAGGCGGACTCGCTTTGGCTGTTGGCATCCTGGTGGACGATGCCACGGTCGAGGTCGAAAACATAAATCGAAATCGCGAGGCCGAACCGGACAAGGATATGGACACAGTTGTCCTCGAAAGTGCCTCGCAAATAGCGACTCCCGCCTTCGTGTCCACGCTTTCTATCTGTATTGTGTTTGCTCCGATGTTCCTGCTCTCCGGCGTTGCCCGGTACTTATTTGTTCCGCTGGCAGAAGCAGTGGTTTTCGCAATGCTGGCTTCTTACCTGCTTTCCCGAACGATCGTCCCGACAATGGCCAAGTACCTCTTGCGGGGAGATCACACGGATGAAGGTGCCGTCAGTCGCAACCCGCTGGTTCGGCTTCAAAAGCGTTTTGAGGCGGCCTTTGAAGGATTCCGCGAAAGCTATCACGGGCTGCTCGGGAGTTGTCTCCATCACCGGGGGCTTTTTCTGATTGTGTTCTTCGCCAGCTGCCTTGGTTCACTGGCGATTTTGATCCCTTGGTTAGGCCAGGACTTCTTCCCAAGCGTTGACAGCGGCACTTTTAAACTTCACGTGCGCGCCCCTACCGGAATGCGCATTGAGGAAACCGCTAACCTTTGCGATCAAGTCGAACAATCGATTCGAGACCACATTCCGGCGAGCGAAGTTCAGAACGTCATCGACAACATCGGCCTGCCTTACAGCGGCATCAATCTCTCTTACAGTAATTCGGCTCCGGTTGGGACATCGGATGCCGATATTCTTGTGACTCTGTCCGCCAATCACCGTCCTACAGACGACTATATTCACCAGCTTCGTCTCACACTCCCAAAACAATTCCCTGGTGTGACTTTCGCCTTTTTGCCGGCTGACATGGTCAGCCAGATCCTGAATTTCGGCTTACCAGCACCGATCGATGTGCAGGTGGTCGGAAACGACTTGGAAGGCAATCGGCTTTATGCAAGTAACCTGCTCGAGAAAATGAAGTCGGTTACAGGAACAGCAGATCTGCGAATCCAGCAGCCCTTCGATGAGCCGTATCTCCGGCTCAGGGTCGAGCGTACGAAGGCAGAAGAGCTTGGGTTTACGGCGCACGACATTGCGCAGAATCTCCTGGTGTCGTTGAGCGGCAGCTTCCAAACTTCACCCACCTTTTGGGTTGACCCGAAAAATCGGGTCAGCTATCAAATCGCGACGCAGACGCCGCAATATCGCACGGACACATTGCAGGGTGTAGAGAACATTCCGATCACGGGCACAGACCCCACGGCTCCGCCATCGCTGATGGCCAGTCTTGTATCGCTCGAACGGGGAGCGGGCATGGCGGTGGTTTCTCACTACAACGTTGCGCCGGTAATTGACATTTTCGGCACCGCCACGGGACGCGACCTGGGCGGGGTAGCCGGCGACATTTACACGATCATTGACGCCACACGCCAGCAATTGCCGCGCGGTTCTCGGGTCGTTGTCCGTGGACAGGTTCAGACGATGCGAGCCTCCTATGTCGGCCTTCTGAGCGGACTGGCATTCTCGATTGTGCTCGTGTACCTGTTGATCGTAGTCAACTTTCAGTCCTGGCTGGATCCTTTCATCATGATTTCCGCGCTGCCCGCAGCACTCGCCGGCATTGCGTGGTTTTTGTTTATCACTCACACGACCCTGAGTGTGCCCGCACTTATGGGCGCCATCATGTGCATGGGCGTCGCCACCTCAAACAGCATATTGGTCGTGAGTTTTGCCACAGAACAAATGGCAGAAGGAAAAGATTCCATCAGTGCCGCGCTCGAAGCAGGCTTCACCCGCTTTCGGCCTGTGCTGATGACAGCTCTGGCCATGATCATTGGCATGGTGCCAATGGCCCTTGGACTGGGTGATGGTGGCGAACAAAATGCCCCGCTCGGGCGGGCCGTCATCGGCGGGCTGCTTTTCGCGACGGTTTCAACACTGTTTTTTGTCCCTGCATTTTTCAGTGTTCTGCAGGGTTCACGCCAGCATTTGGCCCCAATCGGAAACAAGCAGTAGGCACAAAGCCCCCTGGAGTTATTATGTCGCCGCAGAATGAAGATAGAAGACAATTCGCCGAACAAACACCCTCACGGAATGATGCGAGAGGAGTGAAACGTTCCCTCAGGCCATGGCTGTCACTGGCGATCATATTGATCGTTGTTGGCGCCCTCTTGGCATTCGGAATCCGCTCCCGCGTCAAGGCCCGCACGAAGCTGACGGCCGAGACGGCGAAAGTGGCTCTCACCGCAGTGTCTGTCGTTTCGCCAAAACGAACCGCGCCCGCGCAAGAGATCATCCTTCCTGGAAATGTCCAACCGTTCATCACCTCACCGATCTATGCGCGAACCAACGGCTATCTAAAGAAGTGGTATTTCGACATCGGAGCGCATGTCAAACAGGGACAATTGCTTGCGGTTATTGAAACCCCGGAACTCGATCAGCAACTCCAGCAAGCACGCAGCAATCTGTTAACCGCGAAGGCAAATCTCGATCTGGCTAGAATCACCAAGTCTCGGTATCAGGGGCTTTTAAAAAGCAATGCTGTATCGCAACAGGACGTCGATAATGCTGTCGGTACGTACAACGCGAATAATGCAATCGTCGAATCGGACCAGGCTGCCGTAGACCAATACACAGCTCTGGTCTCATTTGAAAGGATTTACGCGCCTTTCGACGGCGTTATCACTGCGCGAAACACCGACATCGGTGACCTGATCAACTCCGGTAGCAATGCCAATGTAAAGACGGATCTCTTCCACATCGCCCAACCAGGAACATTGCGCGTTTACGTAAACGTCCCGGAAGAATATTCGCGAGGGATGAAGGTCGGCATGACAGCAGATATCTCTCTCGCCGAGTTTCCGGAGCGCAAATTTCAGGGAAAACTGGTGCGTACGGCTGACGCCATCAATGTGACCACTCGCACCCTGCTCATTGAAATCGATGTCAACAATCCTACGGGCACCCTGCTCACGGGCTCGTATGCAGAGGTTCATTTGGCGGTCCCGACCGCGGCCTCGACCCTGCTGATTCCAGTCAATACCTTGATCTTCCGGTCAGAGGGCTTGCGAGTCGGCGTTGTGAAAGACGGAAAGGTCGCGCTCACTGCCGTGACCCCCGGGCACGATTTCGGCAATCAGATCGAGATCGTCTCCGGGCTCAAGCCGGACGATCAGATCATTATTAATCCACCCGATTCCATCCTTCACGGACAGGCAGTCCAAATTGTTCAGGCAACGTTGCCGGGGGACATCAAGTGAGCCGGCATCGAAACAGAGCCTTGGTTGAGAAGTCGCGGCGAACGCTCTGGCTCATAGTTCTGCCGGCAATAGTCATGCTCCAGATCTGCGGATGCACGGTTGGTCCAAAATATCAGCGCCCAGCAGCGGAAATTCCGCCCGCCTACAAAGAGGCAGGCAATTGGAAACAGGCCCAGCCGAACGAACAGAATCTCGGCGGCAACTGGTGGGAGATGTTTCAGGACCCTCAACTGAACGCTCTCGAATTGCAGGTCAACGTCTCCAACCAAAACTTGAAGGCGGCTGAGGCCCAATACACTCAAGCTCGAGCGGTTCTCCGTTATAACCGGGCCGCTTACTTTCCCACGATCGACGGGAGTGCGAGCGCGACCCGAAACAGAATCTCCGACCACCGGCCTGCGAGTGTCGTCGCCAATGGACTTACCTACAACGACTATCAAATTCCTTTGGAATTGTCTTACGAAGTCGACGTCTGGGGACGTGTGCGCCGCACCGTTGAGTCCTATCGCGAGCAAGCACAGGCTAGTGCCGCGGACCTCGCAACCGTGAATCTTTCTATGCATGCCCAGCTGGCTTTGGACTATTTCCAGGCCCGCACACTTGACGCTGAGGAGCAGCTTCTGAATTCGACCGTAACGCAGTACGCGCAGGCCCTGGAATTGATCGAGAGCCGGTTTGCCGGAGGCATCGCTTCTGAGCTGGAAGTCGAGCAGGCCAGAACCCAACTCGAGACAACTCGCGCACAGGCAATCGATGTTGGAGTCGCCCGCGCGCAATTCGAACATGCAGTGGCGATTCTGATTGGGAAGCCTCCTGCCGAATTCAGTCTGGCTGCTCTGCCACTCACGGCGCCTCCTCCTCCTATTCCCCCAGGTCTACCCTCAGAGTTGCTTGAGCGCCGTCCGGACATTGCGGCGGCAGAAAGACGCATGGCGGCCGCCAACGCGCAAATCGGCGTGGCCAAGGCGGCGTATTATCCGACCATAAGTCTGGGAGCGACAGGTGGTTTTGAGAGTGGGGTAATTACCACGCTTATTTCTGGCCCGAGCATACTCTGGTCGGCGGGCGGTTCGGCAATAATGCCCCTTTTTGATGCTGGTCGGCGCCGGGCGAACATGGACCAAGCCATAGCCTTCTACGATCAAACCGTGGCCAACTACCGCGAAACGGTCTTGACAGGTTTTCAGCAAGTCGAGGACAACGTCGCTGCTCTGCGAATCCTCGAGAACGAAGCGCAGGTTCAGAATAAGGCTGTTGTCGCAGCCCGAAGATACTTGGAACTCGCCAACACACGCTACGTGGGTGGCGTCACGAGTTACCTGGAAGTGACAACCGCTCAAAGTGCGGCTCTGTCGGATGAACTTGCTGCGGTAAACATTCTCGGCCGCCGCATGGTAGACGCAGTCACGCTGGTTCAGGCCCTCGGCGGCGGCTGGGATCGCACCGCCTTGCCCGAACGCCCTGAATGCTGCGGCAAACTGACCAGTAACTCAAAGTGATCCAAATCCTTCCCAAGATTTTTGTTCTTGCCACCCTGGATCACGATTGAAGACCTTTACCTGCTGCTGGAGAGTGGCGAGCCGAAGTCTGCGCGCGTTTACCCCGAAGGCGGCATATGGGTGCTGGAGCGGAAACTGGAAAGCTAGTGATGAACTGGTTGAAGGCGCAACTTGCGAGACGAGCGTGAGAGCATCGGCATAATCCTGTGCCGAGAGTCACCGAACTCATTGATGTCCGATTCGGGCTAGAATACTTTCTTCGAGTGCAAGCCAATTCACCAAAGGGAACCCTCCGTGAAAATTCTTCAAACTGCAATTCGCGAGTCTGTTTGGAAATGGTGCGCCGCGGCCTTGATTGTGGCCGGGTTGTTGGCGATCCCAAGTTTTCCGCAGCAGGTTGTGCCGCGCGATCCGGCCGAGCCGTTGCATGGAAAGCCGCAACCGAAATTACTTCCGCGGCCAGCGGGCGCGATTTCCCGGCAGTCGGTGGACGAAAAATCCATGCGGGCGCTGATCCATCAAATGGTCGCTTGCGGGACTCGGCTGACGATCTCTTCGTGGACAGATCCGAAACGCGGAGTCGGTTGCGGACGCGATCAGGTGGTTGCGCGGTTGGGTGAAATTGCAAAGGATTCTGGCGGGCGGCTACAGGTGGTAGTGGACAAGTTCGAAGCCACGTCCAAGCGAACCTCTGGAGTTCCCACGCCAATGGAAAATGTGTATGCCATTCTTCCCGGCACGGACCCGAATTTTCTGAAGACCGTGTTTGTCGTATCCGGGCACATGGATTCGAGGCCGTCCGACGAAATGGACCCGAAACTGGACGCACCCGGCGCGGATGACGACGCCTCGGGAACGGCCGTGAGCGTGGAATGCGCGCGCCTGCTGAGCAAACTTGCCGCAAGCGGGCACACAGCGTTTCGCGCAACCCTTTTGTTCGCCGCCGTTTCGGGTGAAGAACAGGGCCTTCTGGGCAGCACGCACCTTGTGGAATGGCTGAAACAGCAAGGCTATACCGTCGGCGGAATGCTCGACGACGACATTGTGGGCGCTGACCGGGCTCCGGGCGGGCCTCATCGGGTGCGGGTTTTCTCTGGAAACGGAGGGATTGATGATAGTGACTCGTCTTCACGAGAACTGGCCCGCGCGATTGAAGAGATTGACGGACGCGCGGCGATCCGGATGATCTTCCGCCTGGATCGTTTTGGCCGAGGCGGCGATCACTATCCTTTTTACAAGGCGGACATCCCGGCGGTGCGCTTCACCGAACCGCTGGAAGAGTACACTCAGCAGCACCAGACACCGCGCACGGAGAACGGTTTGGAGTATGGCGATCTGGAAAAATACCTGGATTTTCGGTTCATGGGAGACGTGGCCCGCGACAATGCCGAGGTTCTGCGGCAACTGGCGATGTCCCCGGCGCCCCCCACTCAGGCGACACTTGCAGGCGCAGTGACGCCGGACGCAAAAATATCCTGGTCGGCAGAGGACGATCCGCAGCGCGCGGGTATTGAGATTCTGTGGCGCGAGACGACAGAGGCTCGCTGGCAGGTTTATGAGTTTGTTACCACGGGAACGCAGGCGGTTTTGAAGGGGGTTTCCACCGACAATCACTTTTTTGCAGTGCGCGCGGTCGGAAAAAATGGGGCGCGCTCCATTGCGGTTCCCACGGAGATGGATACAAACCGCCGGGGAAATTACTCCCGTTGAAGCGCGCCCTTCGTTAGGACGGCGTCACTCTGCGCTAGCTACTGCGACTAGCAGCTTGTTGAAGAATCCAGCGTTGCAGGTACTTGGTTCTCGATTTTAGGTTATTTCTGCGTCGTGAAGGATTGCTTTGGGCCGCTCTATCTACTCGCAACGTCG
>Ga0210405_10003514_pt1 | contig 15331 bp, 11 predicted proteins | sample IncBWH11MmetaG_FD_155492 | JGI IMG/M metagenome (GOLD analysis project Ga0210405, IMG submission 155492) | Forest soil microbial communities from Barre Woods Harvard Forest LTER site, Petersham, Massachusetts, United States - Inc-BW-H-11-M | ecosystem: Environmental > Terrestrial > Soil >... | reverse complement strand
AGGAAAGATACCCGCAAGAATTTGGGGAGTCAACGATGGTGAAATGGCGGGATGTATTGTGGCCGTTAGAAAGACTCAGTGAACAGGCGGCAGTAAGAACAAGCCCCGCACTCCGGGGGTGGGGAGTGCGGGGCGGGGTCACGCTTGCGCTTTGCAGCGCACGCTGGGGTAAACGTGCGCTGGACGTGGTGTTGCCTCTTTGTTGTTTAGTGTTGAGGGAAGGAAAGCGGGAATTCGAAGATTTGATCGCCGACGAAGATCCTCAAGGTAAGTTGCTGCAGGTTCTTGTCGCGTTCGAACCACACGACGCCGGAAGCTTTCTCTTTCGGCCCGACGGTCGCCGCTTTGAGCACAGTAGATTGCACCTGTTGCGTGGTCTCCGCCAGATAGTTCGGCGTGGCGGGGACGGCCGCGGAAGTCTTATAGACGGCGTCCATGTAAACAGCCGAGGCGGGAGCGGTCGCGCTGACGTTCGTCCAATAAACTTGGTGAGTTAGCGCCTTGGCTAGTTCCTTGGGATTCTGATAGGCGAGCGTGCGCAGCCGGGGCTTCAACTCGTCCAGCGTAAAACCGGCGGGGTTGAAGTGAACCGGTTCCCCGCCTTCGTTGGCGATCGCAACGTTGGCGCGCAGCTTCCAATCGGTGTCCTGCAGGGAGACTTGCACGGTGATTCCGTTGGCGGACAGCGATTCCACGAGCGAGCCGCCGCTGAAGAACTGGTCGGTGCCAGGAGCGCCGGACTGCCAGCGCGCGATACCGTTATCGACCACGGCTTCGACCTCGCGGCGATCTTTTGCGGAGCTTGCAGGGTGTTCCGAGAGGTACATGCGCGCGACGTAGCCATCTTTGCCGCCGGCGGTGCGGACGTTCACGGTGTAGCCTTCCGAGTCGGAAAGGACGGCTACTTCATCACCGCAGCTTAGCCGGGCAACAAGTTGCATGGGGAGAGCCTGTTCGGGATCGGAGGTGACGGGAACATCTTGAACACCGCGGCAGATTACCGTTCCGCGAAGCGCGCCTGGCGCGACGGTAACGCTGGAACCGGAGTTCTCTGCGGCCCAAGAAGGCAGAGTGACCGCCAAGCTGGCGAACGTGCCAAAAACTAAGAGTTTGTTCCTCATGTTAGTTCTACTCACCCCTCAGTGACTAGAGTTTGCAGCGAGGGATCTATGTCCGAGTCGATTAGCATCTTCGTGTTACGGAAGATCTAGGGCTATAGCACGTTCGTACCAGAGTACAGGTTACGAGCGGGTACATTGAGGCACGCTTGAAAAGTTAGGGTACATGAGATTAGATGCCGAAAACCATTGCCAGAGAGGCCTGGGAGCATCATGATTGTAACCAGCGTGTAACTTGACCATGGGGCGGGGAAGGGTTAGGGTGTAAGAAGTTTCTTCCTGAGTTGACTGCGGCACGGTCACCGATCACGAGGAGGAATCCCATCGGCCACCCGGCTTCCTTAGCAGGCAGACCTTCCACTTGGATGCGACGTACCGTACACATATCCGGAAAAATTGAACCGTTCTTCGGCACGCTCGATGAGAATGTGCGTTTGCTGGAGGATTCGCTGCACGTGCGCACGCACCTGCACGACACGCGGCTGACGATTGAGGGCGAGCAAGAGAGTGTCGATCAGGCGGTGAAAATCGTCGAGGAGTACAACCACTTGACGCGGCACGGGCGGTCACTCTCGAGCACCGAGGTGAAGTCGCTGATGCGCGTGGCGACGGAAGAACCGCACGAGTCTCCGCGAGGGATGTTTGAGCCGGCGCGGACGCGATCGTTTGGCAAGAAGCAGGTTACGCCGAAAAACGCCAGCCAGCGGCGCTACATGGAAGAGATTGAAAAGCACGACATGATGTTCGGCATTGGGCCCGGTGGGACGGGGAAGACGTACATCGCGGTGGCCATGGCGGTGAGCGCGCTGTTGACGAAGCAAGTGAACCGCATCATTTTGGCGCGGCCTGCGGTGGAAGCGGGTGAGCGACTGGGCTTTTTGCCGGGGACCTTGCAGCAGAAGATTGATCCGTACATGCGTCCGCTGTATGACGCGCTTTACGACATGCTGGACGCGGACAAACTGGAGCGATTTCTCGAGAAGGGAATTATTGAGGTTGCGCCGCTGGCGTTTATGCGCGGGCGCACGTTGAACGATTCATTCGTGATTTTGGATGAAGCGCAGAATACCACCAGCGAGCAGATGAAAATGTTTTTGACACGGCTGGGATTCAATTCGAAAGCGGTCATCACCGGGGATACAACACAGATCGATTTGCCGCAAGGGAAGAAATCCGGATTGATCGAGGCGCTCGAAGTGTGCGGCAAGATAGAAGGGATTGGCGTGGTGCAGTTCGGGGAGAAAGATGTCGTGCGGCACAATCTGGTGCAGCAGATCATTCGCGCTTATGAAGAATATGATGTGGCACATCCGCAGCGTGGCGGGAATTCCGGCGGAAGCGCGGCGAACGGGAAGGCGGGAGCCGGAACTGCCGCCGGGGAAACCGGGAAAGTTCAAAGTAGAGAAAACCAGAGCGCATGATTTTGAACCGCCAGCGTGCGGTCCGCGTCGCGCGGCGGCCTCTTGAGGCTTTTTTGCGCAGGGTACAGCGCGAGATGGACCTTCGGGATTCGGATGTCACCATATGTCTCGTAGAAGATGCAGAAATCGCGCGGATGAATGAGGCCTTTCGGAAGAAGAAAGGGCCGACCGATGTTTTGTCGTTTCCAGTAGTCAAGGCCAGGATTCTAACGAGTGGAAGAAAAAGAATTTACACAGACAGCCCAGAGAACACCGAGGGTGCGGAGAAGAGTCGACGGAAGCGGGAATTAAGGACGGCTGAGACGTATTTGGGGGATATTGCCATTGCGCCGGAGACGGCGCGGCGCTACGCGAAAAGGAATGGGCGAAGCTTGAGCGATGAATTGCGGGTGCTGATCCTGCACGGTGTGCTGCATTTGCTGGGCTATGACCACGAGACCGACCGGGGAGAAATGGACCGCATCGAGCACAAGATGCGGCGCAGATTTGGGCTGTTATGAACACGTATAGATGGGTTTACGCCCTGGGCGTCGTGCTGCTCGCCTTTGGGCTGCCCATTTTTTCCTACCTGACGCTGATCTATCGCGAGCTCGGGCGCATGAACACCGGGCGCGTCCACGAGCACCTGGAAATCTTTGAGGCAGAAATCGAACCGAAGCTGCGCATCAAACGACGCAGCGGCGGGAGGACATTTCGTATTCTGGGGCATTTCTGGCTGGCGTTTCTGGTCTTGGAGACAACGCGCGGCGTGTTCTACTTCGTTTCGGGCACGTGGGAATCGTTGGTCGAATTTTGCGTGTTCCTGACGCTCGAAGTCGTCATCGCGATGCACTTTATCCCGGACATGTTGCTGTACCGCACGACGGGACGCTGGCTGCTGCCCTTGTTGCCGTTCATCCGGGCGGCAATGTGGCTGGTTTGGCCGGTGCGAGTGTTTCTTGAGGGCGCGGAGTCTTTGGCGCGAATCTCGGAACAAGAGCCGGAGATGACGCGGGAGGAGCGGACCGAGGAGAGAATCGAGGCGCTCGTCGAAGCGGCCGAGGAGGAAGGCATTATCGCGGCCGATCAGGCAGATTTGATCGAGCAGGTCGTGGAATTCAGCGACAAACGCGTGCGCGAAGTGATGACGCCGCGGCCGGACATCGTGGCGATCGCGGCGGAAGCTACGCTCGAAGAGCTGCACGCAAAATTTGTCGAGAAGAAATTTTCGAAGATGCCGGTGTACGAGAAATCACTAGACGATATTTTCGGCGTGGTCCACGCACAGGACCTCCTGCACATCGCCGATCAGGATTTGCCGAAGCGCAAAGTGCGCGAGCTGGTGCGGCCCGTGCTTTTTATGCCGGAGACGAAGGCCGGATCGGAACTGCTGCGTGAAATGCGGCAGAAGGGGCAGCCGCTCGCGGTGATCATTGATGAGCATGGATCGGTGGCGGGAATCGCCACCGTGGAAGATCTCGTGGAAGAAATTGTCGGTGAACGATGGAATGGCGGAAAGCCGCCCGCGCCGGACGTGGTGCGCGAAGCAGATGGCGGGCTGGTGATGCGCGGCAGCATGGCCATTCGCGATGTCGAGGAATTGTTGGGCGTAAGTTTCGGCGAAGACGCGGATGAAACGGTTACGACCATCGCGGGATTGTTGAGCCATGTTTCAGGTAAAGTGCCAGCGCCCGGCGATAGAGTCGATTTGGAGGGCTACCGCTTCGAAGTGTTGGAAGCGAACCAGCGAAAAGTGCTGCGGCTTAGAATTCGAAGACGAGTGGTGGCAGCACCGGCAAAAGCGCCGTCCTAGATCACGTCTTTTTTTTATTGAAACATTTGTTTCGCGCTGTAGGAATTCCATCCCTGACGCGATACTATGCGTGTGCTCGAATGACGGTGGACGGAAGGAATGCCCCGTGCTCCGGCGGAGGCGGTTGGATGAGAGGAACTAAAATTCTGAGTCGAATGATTCTGCTCGCGTTGGTATGCGCATTGGCCACTCGGGGCGTCGCACAAGAAAGCTCAGCGCCAGCCGCGGCAATCCCGGATATGCGGTGGGGAGTGAAAATTCCGATGCGCGACGGCGTATCGCTGAACGCGACAGTGTTTCAGCCGCACGCGCAGAAGGAGCCGCTGCCCGTTATTTTCACGTTCACGCCGTACATCGGCGACAGCTACATGGATCGCGCCATGTATTTTGCGCAGCATGGGTACGTCTATGCGTTAGTAGATGTGCGCGGGCGAGGCAACTCTGGAGGAACGTTCGAGCCGTTTGTGAATGAAGGTAAAGACGGCTACGACGTCGTCGAATGGCTGGCGAAGCAATCATATTGCAACGGCAAGGTGACGATGTGGGGCGGTTCTTATGCAGGATTTGATCAATGGACGACACTGAAGGAATTCCCGCCACATTTGGCCACTATCGTTCCTGCCGCCGCGGCGCATCCCGGAGTGGATTTTCCGTTCCAATACAACATATTCGGGCCGTACGTCGAACAGTGGCTCACGTTTACGAGCGGCGTCACGAGCAACGCTAATCTCTTCGGGTCCTCGGCTTATTGGGGCGCGAAGATGCGCGAATATTATGACGGTCATCTAGCGTTTAAGGAATACGACCACATCGTGGGGAATCCTTCGGCCGTGTTTCAGAAGTGGCTGCAACATCCTGTTCCGGACGCCTACTACGATGCAATGGTGCCCAGCCCAGAGCAATACAAGGGCATTCAGTTTCCGATTCTGACGATCACCGGCCACTACGACGGCGACCAGCCTGGTGCTTTCACGTACTACAGGCGGCACATGGAGTACGGGACGACCGAAGCGAAGCAGAATCATTTTTTGATCATCGGCCCTTGGGACCACGCAGGGACAAGAACGCCACGACGGGAAGTTGGCGGATTGAAATTCGGCGAAGCCAGCGTTTTGGATCTGAACAAGCTGCACACGGAGTGGTACGACTGGGTGATGAAGAGCGGCAAGAAGCCCGAGTTCTTGAAAAAACGTGTCGCATACTACGTGGTGGGAGCGGGAGCGGAGAATTGGAAGTACGCGGACAGTTTGGAAAGCATTTCGAACGAGAAGCGCACACTTTACCTTGGTTCGAATGGAAATGCGGCGAGCGTGTTCCAGTCCGGGGCGCTTACAGAGAAGCCTGCGTCGGGCGCGGGCGCTGATAAGTGGACCTACGATCCTCTCGATACGCGGTCGGGCGATGCTGAACCTGATGATGACGCGGCGGGGTTGACCTCGCAGCGAGCGGTGCTGAACACATACGGGAACGGGGCGATATACCACAGCGACTCGTTTAGCGAGGCTACGGAGGTGACCGGCTTCCTGAAGCTGAGCGTGTGGCTAGCGCTGGATGTGTCTGACACGGACGTCGAAGCCGATGTGTATGAGATCTTGCCCGGCGGCGAATCCGTCTACTTGACAGGCGAGACGATTCGGGCGAGGTATCGCGAATCGTTGCGGCAGGAAAAACTGGTCGCGCCTGGAAAAACTGAGAAATACCTATTCGACGATTTTATGTTTTTTTCGAGACGCATCGCGAAGGGCAGCCGTCTGCGGCTGTTGGTACACTGCCCAAATACGCCCAGCGTGGAGAAGAATTACAACAGCGGAGGAGTCGTCGCGCAGGAAACCGGGAAGGATGCGAAGACGGCGCACGTCGCCCTGGTTCATGATATGGAACATCAGAGCACGCTGGAATTGCCAGTGGTGAAGTAGCGGAATGCCAAAGAAAAAACATTACAAAGACAGTGCAAGGGCCGCGGAGATCGCAGAGAAGAGCGGAGTAGTGGAAGAGAAAAGTGGCCAGAAGGAGAAACACCGGTCTGGGTTCGTTGCCATTGTAGGTCGTCCGAACGCGGGGAAATCGACACTGTTGAATCGCCTTGTTGGGCAGAAGGTGGCGATTGTCACTTCGAAGCCACAGACTACGCGCAATCGAATCCAGGGGATCGTGACGCGTCCCGAGGGGCAGATCGTTTTTATCGACACTCCGGGTCTGCATGCGCCGGACTCGGCGCTGGGCCGGCAGATGATGCACGAAGTGGCCGCGGCCCTCGAAGGCATCGACGTTCTTTTGCTCATGGTGGATGCGAGCCGAGCACTGCCTCATGCGGACGACTTGCTTCTGGATCGCGCCAAGCGATTCAGCGGAAAAACGATTCTGGCGTTCAACAAAGTCGACGGTCTCCCGAAGCAAAAGTTGCTACCCCTGATCGAGGCGTTTCACAAAGCGTTCGAATTCGCCGCGATCGTGCCGATTTCCGCGCTAAAGGGCAACGGCTGCGATGATCTAATTAGCGAAATCCTACGGTTGCTCCCCGAAGGGGAGCCTTACTTTCCCGAAGATCAGGTGACGGACCAGCCAGAACGCTTTCTTGCGGCGGAAATCGTGCGTGAGAAAGCGATTCAATCGATGTATCACGAAGTGCCCTACGCGCTGTCGGTGAAGGTTGACAAGTATGAGGAGTCATCCACCTTGCTTCGCATTGAAGCGACTATGAACGTCGAGCGAGACTCACAGAAAAAGATTCTCATCGGGCGCAAAGGAGAGATGCTCAAGAAAATCGGCACGCAGGCCCGCAAGGAACTCGAGCAGCTGTTGGATAAAAAGATTTATCTGGGACTATTCGTGAAAGTTGTTCCGGACTGGCGCGAGAATCCGCAACGCGTGCGTGAACTGGACTGGCACGCGCAGCTCGAAGCGCTTGGCCAAGAAGAAGGTGAAGGTTAGCATTCTTCGCCGCCGGCGAAACCGCAAAACCGGGGCTCGCAAGCTTAGTTTCTTAGTATGGCACGCTGCTGTGGCCATATCCGCCAAAAGACCAGCGCACTCCCACTGTTGAATAGAGGCCGTACGGACCGTTCGTTCGAAGGTCTGCGGGGCCCAGAGGGTTCGCGTAGCGGCCCAGGAAATCGACTTGGTGCTGCGTCACACGCAGATTGATATGCTTTGGAAGCTCGATGGCAATGCCAACGGAGCGGTCGTACGCAATGGGTTCCATCGACGAGAGATAGCTCAGCTGAGGGATATTTTTTCCGAACGAAAATCTCGGTTCGAAGAAAAAGAAAACGTGCTTGGCAAAGGTGCGATTAAGCGGCTGGAACTCGATGTAGCCGCTGAACATATATCGGGCGTAAGCGGTACACGCGGAAGCCATTCCGCCGGAACCTGTGGGCTGGGGAAAAGCGCAGCGCCCGAGGTCCGGCTCATTGTGCGATGGCGCAACTTCAAAGTCCGTGTAGCCACGCACCCAATTGCGAGGAAACCAGGAAGCGCTCGACGGCCGTTCATACCAGGGCGTGGTTGCCTGGATTTTCGGTGTTTCTAATGGGGCTGTCGCGATTGGCACAGAGACTATCTCTGTCTGCGCGTACAAGCTGGAAGCTGAGAGGCATGAAAGCACAGCTAAAAACAATGAGAGTTTTCGCACCACAGTTCTCCGTCAGACTTGCTTGCCTAGGCTTGCGAGTCGAAGCGCTCTTCGAGTAGGAGAGATCCCGCGTGCACCTGCTGCGGGGAGCTGTTAGCGGCGGATGAACGTTTGAAGGTTCGGCCTAAGCCCGTCGTTAGCCTCGAGTTGGAGCGATTGTATAATAGTAGACAATGGTTCGCTACGTGTTATTTGCGATTGTTCGCAAAGAAAAACATGCGCCACGCTTTACACGCGACACGATAGGAGCGCGCCGGGTACCTCCGCTACGCGCGCCCTCAGTCCGGCGCGGCAATGCCCAGAGATTTCATTTTGCGGTAGAGGTGGCTGCGTTCGAGCCCCAAGGCGGACGCGGTCTGCGTCATGTTCCAGCGGTGCTCTTGCAATTTTCGCAAAATGAATTCGCGTTCGTAGGCGCTGCGCGCTTCGTGCAGCGTCGAGTAAGGATGCTGAGGACTCTGCGCGGCTCCGCGGAAAAGTTCAGGAGGAAGATGGTGAGGCTCAATGCGCGCCTGCGGGCAGACGATGACGAGGCGCTCCACGAGATTGCGCAGTTCGCGCACATTCCCGGGCCAGGGATGCCGCACGAGAATATCCATCGCAGGCGCGCTCAGCTCGCGCGTTTTTTTGCCGTAGGCTGAGCTGAATTCATCGAGAAAATAACGGGCCAGCGTGGGAATATCTTCCTGACGCTCGCGAAGAGCCGGCACAAAGAAGGGAATTACGTTGAGACGATAGAAAAGATCCTGCCGAAATGCACCGCGGGTAATCTCCTGTTCGAGATTCTTATTTGTGGCGGCGATCACGCGCGCGTCGACGGTCATCGTCTGGCTCGAGCCCACTGGTTCGAATCGCTGCTCTTCCAGGACGCGCAGCACTTTGGATTGGGTCCGCAGGCTCATGTCGCCAATTTCATCCAGAAAGAGCGTGCCGCCGTCCGCCTTTTGAAACTTTCCAACTTTGTCCTCCGAGGCGCCTGTGAAGCTCCCCTTGATATGCCCGAAAAGTTCCGACTCTATTAGTTCCTCGGGAATCGCCGCGCAGTTTACTTCCACAAACGGCCCCTTGCTGCGCAGGCTGGCGCCGTGAAGAGCGTGGGCGACCAATTCCTTGCCAGTGCCGCTTTCGCCGTAGATAAGAACGCGGCCGTTCGTTGGGGCAGTTACAGCGATCTGCTGGCGCAATGCCTTCATCGGAACGCTGTCCCCAATAACCTGATAACGATGGCCGAGCTCGCTGCGAAGAAGCTGATTTTCTTCCTGGAGCCTCCGTTGCTGTACAGCGTTGCGCACCAGAACAATAATTTTCTCGAGCGAAAGCGGCTTCTCGATGAAATCGAAAGCGCCCAGTTTTGTGGCGCGCACGGCCGTCTCGATCGTGCCGTGTCCGGAAATCATAATGACAGCGGGGGCACGCGGAATCACCTGAAGCCGGCTGAGAGCTTCTAGCCCGTCAAGTCCCGGCAACCAGACATCGAGGAGAATGACCTCGAGATCGCCGTGAGCCGCGCGCACTAGCGCTTCCTCGGCAGAGGCCACCGCTTCTACGTGGTAGCCCTCATCTTTAAGGATCGATGATAGGGATTCGCGAATCCCGGCCTCGTCGTCAACGACGAGAAGATGCGGCTTCGATGTCATCGAGAGACTTCCGTCCCGTTGTGATCGGTGACGCCCGCAGGTGTAAGTTCCGCGGCCGGAAGTTCTACGAGGAAACGCGAACCCACGGGCAGATTGTCTTCTACATGAATGGTGCCACCATGCTCGGCGACGATGCGAGCCGCGATAGCCAATCCAAGACCGGTTCCCCGGTTCTTCGTAGAGAAGTGCGGGAGAAACAGTTTGTCTTTGTCTTGTGGGGAGATGCCGTGGCCGGTGTCCGACACGCAAATCTCGACGGTCTCCGCGTCGGGATGCGCACAGGTAGAGATGAGGATTTCGCGGAAGGTCGAGTTCTCGAGGGCTTCCGCCGCATTGTCAATGAGATTGACCACAACACTACGGATCAACCCGCCATCCGCGCGAACCGAGGGAAGATTTTCACCAAGAGTGGTTTTGAGTGTGATGCCGTCCAGGCGGCCGGAAAAAACCTCTACAGCCTCGTGGACGATGGTATTGGCATTTGTAGCCGTGAGCTTGGCCGTTGGGAAGCGAACAAATTGTGAGAATTCATTTACCAGCGCCGCCAGCGTGGACACTTCGCGCTCGATCAAGCGCGAACATTCCTGCACTAGCTTTGTCAGCTCGGCGTCGCGCGGAGCCGCGGATTCGGCGGGGTCGCGCCGATCGAGAAAACGCGATAGTCGTTGCGCGGAAAGCTGAATCGGCGTAAGCGGGTTTTTGATTTCGTGCGCGATGCGCCGCGCGACTTCCTGCCACGCGGCCGACTTTTGCGCGCGCAGCATTTCGGTTATGTCGTCAAGGACCAAAACGTAACCAGAGTTGGCGCGGCGCGGCCCTAGAGAGCTGGCAGTCACAGCAAGGTGCAGAATACGCCCTGCTACGACGGTCTCAATCTCGCGAGAAACAACGCCCATGCGCAGCGAGCGCCGCATCAGAAGCTGCAGGACACGCGATGCGTCTGGGCCCAGGAGTTCGTCAAGAGATTGCGCGTTGCGTGCGTCGCCACCGAACATCCGCGTCACCGCCGTATTAGCGCGCAGGATGGCTCCGCTGGCGTCAAGCGAAATAACCCCGGTTGGGATGTTCTCCAGAACGGTCTCCATGAGTTGCCGGCGCCGCTCGAGTTCCTGTACGGCCTGTTGCAGGTTTCGCGTGAACTGATCAATTTGCGAGCGGTTATCCCGCAACTGCGTCGTCATGGTGTTGAAGGAACGCACCAGCACGCCGAGTTCGTCCTGAGCCTGCTCGGGAACCTGATAGTCGAAATTACCAGCAGAGATTTCGCGCGTGCCCTCGGCTAGAGCTTGGATCGGTATGGTGACTTGCTTCGCGAGAAAGAGCGCGACCCACATCACCGAGGAAAGCAGCAGCACGGTGAATAAAAGAAGAATGAGAAGCATTTGGCGTTTGAGCGCTCGAAGATCCTGCTTCTCTTTACTGTATTCGCGAGTCTGTGACTGAATTTCCGTAATGCGAGCAAGAAAATCCGGGCTTGTGCGGTAGGCCGCGACGGTGTAGCCAACAGGCTGGCCCTCCCGCGCGGTTGGAACCCGCACCGCAAAGTAATCTTTACCGTCAGCTGCCCAGACCTCGATGCCGCTCGGCATTACCCGGATAGGTTTTCCCAATACTCCAATTTGAGCGCAGATCGTTCCGCGACGACGGTCATCGGGCTGGTTTTCGCAGACAACTCCACCCCGTGTGGAGTTGCCATCCCTGTCCAGAATCCAGACTGCGTCCGCGCCCTTTGCGAAAGCGTGTTGCAACTTGTCTTCAACGGATTGGGAGGCGTCCTCTTGAACATCGATCGCCAATCGCCGCAGGCGCGGCAGCTGCGAGCGGCCAATATCGTTCATCAGCTCTTGCGTTTTCTCGGATGCGATTTCGAGCGGGCGAGGGAACCAGCGCAGAAGAGTGCGGTTGATCAGCGAGTAGCTGACGATAAACATGAAAATAATCGGCAAGAGCGAAATGGCCATCGCTCCGACGACCATCTTGGATTTGAAACGCGCGCCAAGCTGCTCGCGGCTCGTCTCGGCCCACAGCCGCAAAACAGTGCGCCCCAGGATGAGGCCAAAGACTAGTAGCGCCGCCGTGATAAAACTCGAGACGGCATACAAAGGCATCAGCGTCCGCCAGGTGCTCGGTTCAAACGGGACGTCTAGCGAGCCGAAAGTAAAAACGGCCGCGAGGAGCAGGGTCAGCAGAACGCCACCGATGAGCAAGCTCCAGCGCTGTTTGGAATCGAGACGACTCATGCGGTAACCACCATCATTTAGGAAAGAGCTTTCTCTCCAAAAATTCCGTTCACCCGCTTGGCAATTAGCGCCGCGGACTTACACCGACAATAAGACCATTGTAATCAGTTTCCAAAGCAAGTCTGTCATCCCAACCAGAGTCCGCTAAAACTTCGGGCAATTTGTGTCAGCACTCCGGCACGGTGAAGCAAGCGTCGCACAAATAGGTCCAAAAGCCTCTCTCTCGCACGATAGCCACCGCATGGAAGCAAGTCAAGAACAGCGCCTGCACCTCGTTCAAGAAACCTGCCCGTGTGTACAGGTATTAGCCATTTCAGAACTTCTTTCTAATTTCCGCACACGTTTACAGCCCCCGTTTGCTATGTTGACTCTGGGTGCAAACCGGCAGGGAGTGCTGCGGATGTCCGTCCGTTTGGGCGAGATACTGATTAAAGAAAGCCTGATCACTCAGGACCAGCTCCAGAAAGCGCTCGAATTCCAGCGCGCCAATGGTGGCAAGCTGGGGAGCTGCCTGACCAAGATGGGCTTCATCACCGATGATGACATCACCGGTGTGCTCTCTCGCCAGTACGGTGTTCCCTCCATCAATCTGAAGTATTACGAAATCGATCCCAACGTCATCAAGCTCATCCCACAAGACACCGCTCTTCGCTATCAAGTCATTCCGCTTTCGCGCGTGGGTTCCGTTCTCACCATTGCGATGACTGATCCCACCAACGTCTTTGCGATGGACGATATCAAGTTCATGACCGGGTTCAACGTCGAGCCGGTCGTGGCCTCCGAATCAGCCATCGGCGAAGCCATCTCACGCTTTTATGGCGGTTCGGAAGCCAATACCGAAGAGCTGAGCAAAATGATGAAGGACCTGGTCGACGAAGACCAGGAGCTCGAGCTGGCCGCTGAAGAGGCCGAACTCGATACCGCGACTTTGGAAAAGGCCGCCGAAGAGGCGCCCATCATCAAGCTCGTGAACCTGATTCTGACCGACTCAGTGAAACGAGGCGCCAGCGATATTCACATCGAACCCTACGAACTTGAGATGCGCGTAAGGTTCCGCGTAGACGGCCAGCTCCAAACGGTCATGACGCCGCCCCTCCGCCTCAAGGACGCCATCACCAGCCGCCTGAAAATCATGGCCAAGCTGGACATCGCCGAAAAGCGTCTTCCCCAAGACGGCCGCATCATGATCAAGTACAAGGCCGACGGCAAAAAGAAGGAGCTCGACTTCCGCGTCTCGACCGTTCCGACTCTCTACGGCGAAAAGATCGTCCTCCGGCTCCTCGACAAAGAAAACCTCCGCCTGGACATGACCAAACTAGGCTTCGAGATGGAGTCGCTCAAGAAATTCGAACGCAACATTCTTAAGCCCTACGGCATGGTCCTGGTCACCGGCCCGACCGGGTCGGGAAAAACCAACACTCTTTATTCCTCGGTCGCGCGCCTCAACACCGTCGATACCAACATCATGACCGCCGAGGACCCCGTCGAATTCCAATTGGCGGGCATCAACCAGGTTCAGATGAAGGAGCAGATCGGCCTGAACTTCGCGGCTGCTCTCCGCGCCTTCCTTCGCCAAGACCCCAACATCATCCTGGTCGGCGAGATCCGCGACTTTGAAACGGCGGAAATTGCCGTCAAAGCCGCGCTCACGGGACACTTGGTGCTCTCCACGCTTCACACCAACGACGCCCCCTCCACTATCAGCCGCTTGATGAACATGGGCATTGAACCTTTCCTCGTTGCGACTTCGGTCAATCTTATTTGCGCGCAGCGCCTCGTGCGCCGCATCTGTTCGAATTGCAAGGAAGAACTGGAAATCCCGGAGCAGGCGCTTATCGACGCAGGGTATTCCCCTGAGGAAGTGAAGACGACTAAAATCTATCACGGCAAGGGATGCAACACCTGTAATAAGGGCGGGTACAAAGGCCGCACAGGTTTGTACGAAGTGATGGAGGTCAACGACGAGTTGCGCGAATTGATCCTCGTCGGCGCCTCCGCCCTGGAATTGAAGAAGAAGGCGATCGAGCAAGGCATGCTCACCCTTCGTCGCAGCGGATTGGCCAAGGTAGCCCTGGGTCAAACGACGATGGAAGAAGTCTTGCGCGAGACGGTGTTATAGGAAAAAGGTGAAGCGATGGCCGGGATTACGCTGAGCGAGTTGCTCAAAAAGATGATCGAGATGGGAGGCAGCGACCTTCATATCACCACGAACAGCGCACCCCGTGTTCGCGTTCACGGACATTTGCGCGCTCTGGATATGCCGCCGCTGACGGCCGCCGACACAAAGTCCCTGGCCTATAGCGTCCTGACCGACGCGCAAAAACACCGTTTCGAAGAAAATCTCGAGCTGGACTTTTCCTTCGGACTTAAAAACCTGGCGCGCTTCCGCGGCAACGTATTCAATCAGCGCGGCGCGGTAGCAGCCGTTTTTCGTACGATTCCCTGGGAGATAAAAAACTTCGACGCCCTGGGTCTGCCTAATGTCGTCAGAGGTCTTTGCGATAAGCCGCGTGGACTCGTGCTAGTGACCGGGCCGACGGGTTCGGGAAAATCGACCACACTCGCTGCCATGCTCGACAAAATCAACAGCGAGCGCGAAGAGCACATGATCACCATCGAGGATCCCATCGAGTTCCTGCACAACCACAAGAAGTGCCTCGTGAACCAGCGGGAAGTTCACGCCGACACTCACTCTTTTGCGAATTCACTCCGTGCCGCTCTCCGCGAAGATCCCGACGTCGTCCTCATCGGAGAAATGCGCGACCTAGAAACCATCGAATCCGCCTTGCGCATCGCGGAAACAGGCCACTTGACCTTTGCCACACTGCACACCAATTCCGCGGCTTCCACGATCAACCGTATTATTGACGTGTTCCCCTCGCACCAGCAGCCGCAAATCCGGGCGCAGCTTTCTATGGTGATGGAAGGCATCCTTTGCCAGGCGCTTCTCCCGCGCGCGGACAATCGCGGCCGCGTCATGATCATGGAAGTCTTGATCCCTACTCCGGCCATCCGCAACCTTGTTCGCGAAGACAAGATTCACCAGATCTATTCCGCGATGCAGACGGGCACCGGACAAACGGGTATGCAGACGTTTAATCAAGGTCTTGCCAACGCATATTTTTCGAAGCTCATCACGCTAGATTTGGCCCTTTCGCGGTCGTCGAATGCGGATGAACTCCAGGACATGATCAACCGCGGCGTTTCTTCGCCGGGTGGCAGCGGCCCCAGCAGTTCAAAGACGCCGGTGGGAAGCAAGCGGTAGACATTTTTCAGGGCCATCGGGCCCTGGGCTTATTGAATTTGGGCAATGGATTTGTAGAATTCAGGAGGAAAGTATATGCCGGTATTTACCTATCGAGGAACAAATCGCTCCGGCGGAAACGTCAGCGGAGAAGTCACCGCGACAAGCAAGGCGGAGCTCCAGAACCTGCTTCGGCGGCAGCAGATCACGCCGACGAAGATGTCCGAGAAAGGCAAGGAATTCAACTT
>Ga0210405_10003513_pt1 | contig 15331 bp, 12 predicted proteins | sample IncBWH11MmetaG_FD_155492 | JGI IMG/M metagenome (GOLD analysis project Ga0210405, IMG submission 155492) | Forest soil microbial communities from Barre Woods Harvard Forest LTER site, Petersham, Massachusetts, United States - Inc-BW-H-11-M | ecosystem: Environmental > Terrestrial > Soil >... | reverse complement strand
TGGCGCCATCGTCGGTGGCGACGCTGGCTTCCACGACGTCGCCGTCCTGCAGGTATTTCGGGTTGCCGGCTTGGCGTTTGAAGAATGCCTTCCACTTGACCTCCGGCGGCAACAGCGAGGCGACGATCTGGACCGGCTTGGGCGGTGCGCTTATCGCGGTCCCGACGGGCGTGCCGGTCAGGATCAAATCGCCCGCGGCGAGGTCCTGGAACCGGGCCAGCGACTGCAGCGCCCGCACCGGCTTGTACATCATGTCGCCCTCAACGACGCTGTCCTGGCGGATTTCACCATTGACCTTGAGGCGCAGTCTCAGATCGCCGAACCGCTTGAGCTCGGGAGCGTCCAATAGCACCAGCGCCGGACCGACCGGCGTGAAGGTCGGATACGACTTGGCCTCGTAGAACTGGGTCTGCGGCAGCTGGATGTCACGGGCGGAAACGTCATTGGTGACCACCAAGCCGGCAACGAAATCGGACACGTTCGACTCGGAGATCGTTGTGCCGACCGGGATGTCGCGGCCGATGACCAGGCCGATCTCGACCTCGTAGTCCAAGAGCCGGACGTGGCTGGGTTTGATGATGTCGTCGGACGGTCCGGTGATCGAGGCCGACGACTTGCGGAAGAAGGTCAGCGGGATGGTCTTGGGATCCATGCCGGCGTCCTTGACGTGGGACGTGAAGTTGGTCATTTGGGCCACCACTCGGCACGGCTTTGTCACCGGAGACACCAACTCGAGGTTGTCAACGGGCACCGTGTCACTGCCGTGGACGGCGGCCTCGATGGCGGCGCGGTCAGCCAGCAACTCGGCGGTGGTGGTAGCGCTGGTAGCGATTTTGGCTGCGCCGTCCGGGTTTTGGACCCACCAGGCGTCGACGGTACGAAGGATGGAGATCGTCATGATTTGGCTACTTTCAGCAGGCCGATCAGGCGGCGGATGTCGAACTCGTTGTCGCCGCGAAGTCCGCTGAGCATCGACTGGGCTTCGTGGCGAAAGTGTTTGGGGCTGATGCCGAGGAAGTCGTTGGTAGCCCGCGGTCCCCACTGGGCCAGCCCCGAAGCGGTTAACGGCGCCCATCCCGGTTCGAGCGTGCAGTCGAACATGTCGCCGTCGGCGAAGTGTTCGACGAGGAAGCCATCAGGGTCGCGCCAGTAGTCGAAGATCTGGCTACCCTGGATGTGGCGGCCGATTCCCCAGGATCGTTGGTAGCCATGGTCTTTGAGGTATTCACCCCCGGCGGCCAGCGCGTCGAGATCGCACACCTGATACGCCGAATGCAGGTAACGATTCGTCGGTCCCAAAGCTAACGCCAGTGTGTGGTGATCGGCCGGTGACATACCACGGTCACACCGGATGAAGCTCATCGTCGGCCCGCGATCGCGCTGGCCGGGGAAGAACTGAAAGTCACTGACGATCATGCCGAGGTTGTCCAGATACCAGTTCAGCGCTTTGGTGTACACGGTGCTCTGCAGCACGACGTGACCGAGCCGCTGCACCGTCGTCGGCGCTCGCGGCGGCCGCTGGGTCACGTTGACCCGATTGAGGTCGTCGCCGAAGTTGAACGTGTGTGGCGTCTGCGTGGGTAACGCGTCGAGCTGGTGAGTGCCTGCCACGATGTGCACGGGGATGCCGCTGGGATCGACCAGATCGACTGCCAGCCCGCCGATACTGTCGGGCAATGCGTGGGTTCGGGCGCCGGTTGCCTTCTCCAAGCGCAGCAGGTCGTCCTCATCCTGCGCGGTGAATGCAATACCGCGAAAGCGTGTGGTTGCGCCTAGGCGGATAAGCACGCATGGCGCACCAGGCTCGGAGCCGCGTAGTTGCAACTCACTCCCGGTACGGAACAGGGTTGTGAAACCGAATGCGCGCGCGAAGGCCTCCGCCTGGGTCAGGTCGGGCTTTTCGAATTCCAGCCAGGCAATGTCATGAACCTTGATTACCGGGTTACGGGATCGCCCGGGGTGCTCGCCTTTGCGGGCGCCGTGCTCGCTGTGCAGGTCTTGATGTGCCGTTTTGGTCATCGTGTTACCTCAATTGGTGGAGTCGATGAGATGGCGACGCGCGACGCGGACGGGCCAGGCTGATGCGGCGCCACGGATGCGGTCGAGGATGGTGCCGGGTCGGTCGGGGACGGTGTTGCCGCGCCAGGCGACATGATGGTCGGGCCGGATCAGCACCAGGTCGCGCTCATACAGTGTGCGGGCATGATCCTCACGGATATCGACGATCTTCAGTGGCATTCCGCGTTGGGCTGCCGCGTCAGCGAGCGAGTCGACGTCGAGGTCGGCGAATCGCAGGAGAGTAAAGCCCAGCCCGAATAGGTCGAAGATCGCCCGGCCGTCCTCAAGGAACAGGCTGGGCGGACGCTTCCCCGGCTGGGTGCTGGGTGTGTAGGCGTGCATGTGATCGGCTGGAGCCGTGTGCTGTTCATTGCAGATGACCGGAGAGCTGTCGTAGCGGTATCCGAATTCGATTCCGTCGGCTTCGTTTTCGAGATTGCCCAAATCGAGGATCTCCCGGCCCAGGCGCCGGCGGCTGCGTTCGCCGTTCCAACCCTCGGTGTGAATGACCTTGCGGTAGGCGGTTTTAATTGCCAGGCGTACCAGCGTGTGCCGCGCCGACGCTGTCCGGTTGCGTAACGCCACGGCGCGACGCTCGGCTGCATAGGCTTCGAGGAGGCGATGACCTCCCCAGCCCTGCACGATGGCAGCGAGCATCCAACCCAGCCCGACGGCATCACCTACACCGGTGTTCATGCCGTAGCCGCCGGCGGGCACGACCTGGTGCGCGGAGTCACCGGCCAACCACACACGGCCATTCCCATAACTGTCGGCAAGTGACAGGCGCGGGCGCCACGCGTTGGCGCAGATGATGTCGCAGTCGAACTCGATGCCAAGCTTCGCGAACAGAAGCTGCCTGGGCTCGATCGCGTCAGCGTCGGCCCCCGCTCCGAGGAGAGTGTGCAGTGTCCAGGTGTCGTTGTCGTTCTGTGAGATCAGCGTCCATCCCTCGGGTGATTGGGTGTGCCACGCAGTGCCGAACCGCTCGAATAGTTCACGGTTAGGTGAGGTGAAATGGATGAGGTAGAGCCGACCGTCCATCGGGGTTTCCCGGTCGGCGAGGTAGGCCCGGATCGCCGCCGGGAGGAGTCGGCCAAGGCCGAGTTCGCGCACCGCAAGACGACGCAGATTGATGTCGTCGAGGCCGATACCCAGTCCGTTGCGCACGACGCTTCCCGCTCCGTCGCAGCCGGCGAGGAACTGGGCCCGGATCGTGCGGGTCTCCCCGGTTGCCGAGCAGCGGATCACCGCGTCTACGCCGTTGGCGTCTTGCGCGAAGCTCTCCAGCGCCCAGCCGAACCGGACGTCGATCTTCGTAGCGCGGGATTCGAGAATGTTCTTGAGGGCCGGCTCGAGCAGTGCCTGTGACACCCGCATTGCGGGTTCGAGCGGCATCGTGCCGTCGTTGCGCTCGCGGATGAGCGCGCGCCGCTGAGCCGGGGTGGGGTACCGAAAGCGCGCCAGTTCCCACCCGGCGAGGTTAGTTACCCACGACACGTCGAACGGATGATCCTCGGGCACCGCGATTTTGCGCAATTCGTCGGCCACCCCAAGGTGGCGAAACAATTCCATGCTGCGGCCGTTGGTGATGTCCATCTTCGGGTGCGTGGTCGTCGATGGGTTGCGCTCTACCAGGATCGCTGCCACGCCGTGCTGCGCCAAGGTCAAAGCCAAAGTCAGGCCGACGGGTCCACCGCCGGCGATCAGAACCGGAATCTGCTCTGCGCTCGACTGCGCCTGGCCCATGTTGGTCGCTGTGCTCATCGGTCCTACCCTCCTGCGTGCTTGAGGTTCATTGAACACTATTGTTCAAAATAGATCAAGTATGACTTTCAAGCTACACTGTGCTGGGTTAAAGAACATAGGTGCACTCTCCGTTGGGGCAGTGCAAACGACCGGAGGGCAAAGTCATGACGACACCGACGGATCGGCGAATCAACGCCGCCGCGGTGCGCCTGTTCACCGCGAAGGGGACGACCCGGCTAACGGTCAGCGAGTTGGCTCAGGAGGCCAACGTGGCCCGCGGGACGCTTTATCGCAATGTCGGATCGGTCGAGGGCCTGTTCGATCGCGTCGTAGCGGAGTTCAGCGCGGACTTGCATCGGCGGGTGGCGGCGACTTTCGCCGATATGGATGATCCAGCGGCGCGGCTAGCGACCGGGGTACGGCTGTGGGTCCGCTACGCCCACGAGGACCCGACGATGGGCCGCTTCGCCGTCAGATTTGGCCTCACCGAGGAATCGCTGCGGGCCGTGATGACCGGACCGCCCATGCAAGACATCAACGCGGGCATCGCGGCCGGCAGATACGACATCGGCGCGTCCAGCATCGACAGCATTGCCTCGCTAGCCGTCGGCGCCACCGTGAGCGCCATGTGGATGGTGCTCGAGGGTCATCAGACATGGCGCGACGCTGGAACCTCAACCGCCGAACTCCTACTACGCGCAATGGGAATCGATCCCGCTGAAGCTCACGAAATCTGCATGGCCGACCTGCCGGACCTGTCCACAGCATGAGCTCCGCGTTGAGGTTCTAAAACCACGGCGGCATCATTGCCAGATTTGTTGTCGAGAATGCACGCCAATCAGGGCGATGAGCGGAAAGACCAAGCACATACCGAGCGTCGCAATAACCAGAGCGGCGGCGACGCGAGTGTCATGGCTGTAGAAGTTCACCAGTTTTCGGTCGTGCTGCTCGGCCCTAACGGTAACCCTCCAAGGTGCTTCGCGGATGTGTTTAATCAATAATAGAAATTCTAGTAAGGGTTGACCCGCGATTCGGCTGTCTCGACAAAGGCCATGATCTTGTTGGCAACCAGGACTGGGTCGTCAATCATCGGCACGTGTCCTACCCCGGGTAAGAGCTCGAACTCGGCTGCGGGGACGGCGGCGAGCATCGGTGCGCCGTACCGCATGAATGGCAGGACGCGGTCATTCATGCTCCAGGCGATACGCACCCGGCAGCCAACACCGGCGACCGGTGCAATAGGCCCGTTCTCGCGCGCACCGTCAAGAATGTCGGTGAGCACGGTGCAGCCGGCAACATCCTCGAAAGCAGCCGCCGCCTGTGCCGGAGTCATTCGGTCGGCGTGTTCTGCCATGAGTCGGAAGAGAACCCGGCGCACGCGCTTCCGAGCCGCAAGGTCGGGCATCCTCTTGGCGCGAGCGAATGCCGCGGCACCGCGAAACAAGATCAGTAGCCGTCGGAGGTCGCGGCGCGATCGCCACGCACCGGCGGGCGACAACGCCAGAACTGATCTCGCCCGCCCGCGCCGGGCCAGTTCGATTGCGACCCACCCGCCGAGCGAATTTCCCACGACATGCGCCGTGTCGATTGCGGCCTCGTCGAGCTGACGGCAGGTGACGTCGACGATCCGGCGGATGACACCTCCGGATCCGGCCGCTAGGGGTGGACCACCGAGATGGCCGGCCAGTGTAGGAACAAAGACGCGGTGTTTCGCGCTCAGCGTGGGAAGTAGAGGATCCCAGGCTCTGGCCGACGACGTGGCACCGTGCAGCAGGACGATCGGCGAGCGCTGAAGGTCTTGAGGCGACGTCGTCATGCCAGCAGACTCGGCATTTTCGGCGACGGCGCAAGCGTCAGCACCTCGGCGAATCCGGCGCACAGACATTTCCCGAAAAGCGCAGGTTCGGTGACAGCGGCGGTGTCCAGGTTGGCACCGATAGAGCACACGCCGCGATAGGTGTGCAAGGTAATCATCGCCGCACAGCCCGGCAGCGGCGCGAAGGGGTACATGCGCTCGATGCGCGCCCCGGCAAGGTACAGGTCATCCTCCAGCCCGGGGACGTTGCTTGCTTGGAGGTCGTTTCCTGACGTCGTCGAACCAGCAACGCGCACCAGAACCGACGCCGGTAATCGCGCCATCAGCGGTGCGACGAGGTCTGCACTCTCGAGAGCAGGCTCGCTGCGGGCTTTTCGCACAAGCTGGTTGATGGTTTCGATCCGGTCGACAGGGTTGGGCATGCCCACCGGGGCTACCAGCCGAGCTGGGGCGAAGCGATTTCCCCCGGCAGTGTCACCCTCCCGACGTACCGACACCGGCACTGACACCGGCATCGTTGCCTCGCTTGCCAGTGAAACGCCGAGTTCATCGTGGTAGAGCCGAAAACCGGCCAGCAAGGCGGCCAGATACGCGTCGTTGACCGACCCGCCGACCCGCTTTGCTGCCGCACGCAGATCGGTGAGCTCCAAGTCGAGCGCGACGAAATGCCACGAGCCCCCGCGGGCAGAAAGCAGCGGCAGTCCCGGCACACCCGGCGGCGACAGCACCCGCCGAGCCGATTCGACATACCGAGCCACTTTTCCGACCGACCCCACCGGATCGCGAAAACCGTTGATCGCCAATGCCGTTGCGCTGCCGACCACCGCCGGCACCGCACCCAGATCATGTTTGAGCTGCCGTGCCAGGAAATCTGCCGGACTCGCAGCGGCGATCGCCGCCGGACTTGGTTGTGGCTTGTCGGCTTGGTGACTCCGCTGCCGAGAGTGCAGTTGCGACAACAATTGCCGTAGCCCTAGACCATCGGTCAGAGCGTGATGGAGTTTCAGGAGATAGGCTGCCTTGCCGCCGGGCAGACCCTCGACCAGCATCGCCTCCCATAGCGGCCGGGCGCGATCGAACGGCGTCATCGTCAGTTGCGCCGCTGTCGTCAATAGTTCCGGCCAGCCGCCGTTGCCCCCTAGGCGGCATCGACGCAAGTGATAGCGCAGATCCAACGGGTGATCTCTGACCCACATCGGTGTCCCCGCGAATCCGAAGGGCTCGGCGACCCGATCAGAGAGCCGCGGCACCATTCGACTTGCCCACTCGTGGGCGTCCACAAGTCGATTCCAGTCCGGCTCTGTGTCGAGGATCTCGACGGCCATCATCGTGGAACGCATTGCGGGATCGGAGTCCGCGCGCCACATCAACGTTTCGAACGCGGACAGTTCGTGAGAGGTTCCCCAATCCAATGGGGCGGCGTCGTCCACCTGACACGATCCCTTCCACACTTTCTAAATTAGATTAAACGACCCGGTCTGCAGCCACAAGGGCGTTCGTCAGAGCTGGTGCCGGTGATCCGAGCAACCAGCGCCCCTCCACGGTAGTGTCGTGGTACTCGGCTGGGTCTCGTGACCCTGCGGCGATCGATAACCCCGAACGTTTCGACGTGTCACGGGAGAAGCCACCGCATCAGGCCTTCGGCGGCGGCGGAGCGCACTTCTGCTTGGGCAACGCATTGGCGCGGCTTGAATTGCGTGTGCTGTTCGAAGAGTTGATGCGGCGGGTGCCGGACATGCAAATTGCAGGACCGATCACTCGTCTAACGTCCAACTTCTCTAATGAGCTGACGTCGATCCCGGTGAGCTTCACCGCGGGGAAACGCGAATCCAGCGCGTGAAAAGGGTCGTTGTTCGTCGCAGCTCAACCGGATTGAAATCCCGGTACCCGATCACTACTTGAGTTCAGACGACGACAGCCCCAGCAGGCGGCGGGCGACCACCAACTGCTGAATCTGCTGGGTACCCTCGAAGATGTCCATGATCTTCGAGTCACGTGCCCACTTCTCCAGCAGCGTTTGCTCCGAATAGCCTGCGGTGCCGGCTAATTCGACAGCTTTGAGCGTGATGTCGCTGCCCACCCTGCCGGCCTTGGCCTTGGCCATCGACGCTTCTTTGGAGTTGGGGATCCGGTTGTCGGCCTGCCACGCCGCGCGCAGCGTCAGCTGGTAGCTGGCCTCCCAGTCGGCCTCCATCCGCAGGAACTCGGCGGCGGCGGCGCTTTGGGCGTGCGACGGTTTGTCGTAGGAGATCTCCACGCCGGCGTTGGTCAGGATCTTGCGCAGCTCTTCCAGTGTGGCGCGGGCGATCCCGACGGCCATGGCCGCCACGACCGGCCGGGTGTTGTCGAAGGTCTCCATCACCCCGGCGAACCCCTTGCCGGGCTCGATTTCGGGGTTACCCAGCAGGTTGTCTTTCGGGATGCGGGCGTTGTCGAACCGGATGACGGCCGTGTCGGAGCCCTTGATTCCGAGCTTGTTCTCCAGCCGCTCGACGGTGACACCCGGGTGTTCGCGCGGCACGATGAACGACTTGATCGCCGGACGGCCCTTCGACTTGTCCAGCGTCGCCCACACCACGATGTGGCTGGCTCGCGAACCCGCAGTGACGAAAATCTTCTCGCCGTTGATCACGTATTCGTCGCCGTCCAGCTTGGCTGTGGTGGACACCGCCGCCGAATCGGACCCGAAGCCTGGTTCGGTGATGGCCATCGCCGCCCACACCCTGCCCAGACGCTGCAGCTGCTCGTCGGTGGCCACGGCGGAGATCGCCGCGTTGCCGAGGCCTTGGTAGGGGATCGACAGCATCATCGCCGCATCGCCCCAACTGGCCTCCAGGGTCTGCAGCGCCGCCGCCATGTTGGCGCCGTTGCGATTTCCCTCTTCGCTTTCGCTACTGCGAAGCCCGTCGGCTCCGGCCATATCCAAGGTGTTGGATTCGGCGGCTCCGGTGAACAGGTTGGCCAATGTGTCGAGCTCGACCGGGTAGGCGTGCTCTTTGAGGTCGTATTTGCGGGCGATCGGCCGCATCATTTCCGCACCGCCCTGATGTGCCTTGTCGATCACCGCGTGCAGCTTGCGGGGCAGTTCCAGATTGATTGCCATGGTTGGTCTTTCGGTTGCGAAGTGAATAACGACTTAAATAACGACTTAGATAACTACAACGCCCTCAGCTATACCGATGGCCCGCAGGTCGCGGTACCAGCGCTCGACGGGGTGTTCCTTCGTGTAGCCATGGCCGCCGAGCAGTTGCACGCCGTCCAGGCCGATCTGCATGCCCTTGTCGGCGCCGAGCCGTTTGGCCAGTGCCGCTTCGCGGGCAAACGCAAGGCCCTGTTCGGCGCGGGCCGCCCCGCGCCAAGTGATCAATCGCAGCCCGTCGAGTTCGATGGCGATGTTGGCGCACATGAACGCGACTGATTGCCGATGCGCAATGGGCTCGCCGAACGCTTCTCGTTCCTTCACGTAGGGGATGACGTAGTCGAGCACCGCGTGCGACGTCCCGACCGCCAATGCCGCCCAGCCCAGGCGAGACAGTGCGATGGCTTCGGAGTAGTCGGCGTCGCTTGCATCGTCCTCGCCCAGCCGCGCGCTCACCGGTACCGACACGTTGTCGAGTTCTACTCGACCCAGTGCGGCGGCGCGGATACCCATGCTCGGGTCGGGCTCCACGGTCAGGCCGTTGCTCGACGACTCGACGATGAACAAGGCGGGCTTGCCGTTGAGTTGGGCCGCGACGACGAACAACTCGGCGTTGGCCGCCGCCGGGACCAGGGACTTGACTCCGTCGAGGCGGTAGCCGCTCGGCGTGCGCACCGCGGTGGTCTTCAGCGCCGTGGGGTCGAACAGTGGCTGCGGCTCGGCGATGGCCACGCAGGCCTGCGGGACGTTCTCCCCGGCGAACTCCTTGAGGTAAGTGGCCTGCTGGTTGGCGCTGCCCCAGTGGGTGAGCGCGGCGGCGACTCCCGCCGGCGCCAGGATCGGCAGCGCCAGCCCCATGTCGCCGTAGGCCAGCGCCTCGGCGACCAGCACGTTGGTGACGCTGGATCGCTCCGCGGCAATGCCGTCGAAATCCTCGGGAACGTTGACCGCGGTGATCCCCAACTCCGCCGCCTTGGCGACCAGATCCGGGGGATAGGTCGTTGCTTCGTCGGCGTCGTGCGCCGCCGGACGCAAAATCTCCTCGGCGAACTGCTCGACGGTCTCGACGATGAGTTTCTGGTCCTCGTCCGGGGTCAGATCGAAGTAGTCCTTGCCGCTGGTCTTCAGCCGGGTCGGTCCGCCGCGGAGACCTTGAACGCGTTTGAACTGACGGCTGGTGGCCCCGGCGGTGGAGAACACCGTCTTGACGCCGTAGCGCAGCGTCCGGTTGAGCGGATCACGCAGGTTGTATTTGTCCAGGAATTCCTGGCCCACGATGGGGGTCAGCAGGCCCAGCGCAACGTCGATGCCAGTCCGCTTGTGCTTGTACTCGCCGACGGCGGTTTTGCGACCAGCGCGTTTCTTGCGCGGTTTCGAGCCGTTTGTCGGGACGACAGTATTTGTCATGTCAGCAGCCTCGGTGGTTGGGGCAGTGCGGATAACTCATCTTACTCCAGAGTAAGGTAGCGAGGTCAGTTAAGTACTTCACACCGGCTACCCGGCGGCAAGCCTGCCCAATACCTGGTCGTGCAGAACGCGGTTGGTCGCCACTGCGCTGCCGCCGTGCGGCCCGGCGGTGCCGTCGAGGCTGGTGAACGTCCCGCCGGCCTCGCGCACCAGGATGTCCAGCGGCGCCAGGTCCCACACCGACACCTCCGGCTCGGCGGCGATGTCGACGGCCCCCTCGGCTACGAGGCAGTACGACAGGAAATCGCCGTAAGCGCGCACCCGCCACACCGCATCCGTCAAATCGAGGAAGCGTTCCCGCAAACCGAGCTGAGCCCATCCGGACAGGCTGGAGAACGACAAGCTGGCCGAATTCAGCTGCGCCACTGAGGAAACCGAGAGCCGACGAGCCGGGGCGTCGCCGACCGTCGCGAACGCGCCAGCGTCGCTGGCGGCCCACCATCGGCGCTGCAGCGCCGGCGCGCTGACCACCCCGACCCGGGGCACGCCGTCGTCCAGCAACGCGATCAGGCTGGCCCACACCGGCACGCCCCGGACGAAATTCTTGGTGCCGTCGATCGGGTCGATGATCCACTGGCGGCCGGCCAAAGTGGTTGACCCGCCGAACTCTTCACCGAGGATGCTGTCGCCGGGCCGGACCCGCCCGAGCGTCTCACGCAAATCGGTTTCGACGGCGCGATCCGCGTCGCTCACCGGTGTCAGGTCGGGTTTGGTGTCGACCTGCAGGTCCAGCGCCCCGAAGCGGGCCACGGTCACCGCGTCGGCCTGGTCGGCGAGCGTCAACGCCACCGCGAGATCGTCCTCAGTCATGGCGCCACTCTCCCCGCAAGCGGGGACCCCCCGGGTTCAAGCCGGCATCATCGTCATCGGCGCTCCTCATGCGTGCAGTCCTACCATGGCGTGGTGTGGGAAATCGGCATGCTGCTGTTGCTGGTCACGATTCTGACGGTGTTTCTGGCGCCGCGGTTCATCCGCGGCGGACCACGCTCGGACGCGCTCAGCGGCACGCTGCTGATCACCGGAGTCAGCCCGCGGCCTGAGGCCACCGGCGAGCAGTACGTCACCATCACCGGTGTCATCGACGGGCCAACCGTCAACGACTACACCGTCTATCAACGGATGGCCGTCAATGTCGACAACTGGCCGGCGGTGGGCGATTTAAAGCCAGTGGTGTACTCACAGCGAAATCCCGACAAATGGGCTTTCGCGCCGCCCGAAACGCCCGCCAGCTGAGCCTGAAAGCGCTGTGACGGCAACAGTTTTCGGTCGCTACCGATTCAGCGGCTCACCCGCCTCGGCGGCTTTTACCGCGAGACAGGCACCAGTCTGGCCGGGCTGAGCGCCGCGGTTCTGGGTAGCCGTGAACCTCTCTTGGACGGGATGATCCGGCGGGCGATCGATCGTGGTGAGATCCTGCCGCTGGTTCGCTCGCCCTGAGGGTCAGCCGTGGCTGATGTGCAGTAGCTTGGCCAGGCTCGGCAGCTTGACGCGCGGGCGGCCGTGCGGCTCCCCGGCCGATCGCTCATGCTCGTCGATCAGCTTCCAGTGCGCGGAGGTGACTAGCTTCGGCTGACGGGAGGCCAACCAGTCGGCCAGCTTGTCGGCATGGTCGTCGGGGAAGTCCGCCAGCGCTGTTGTGCCGGTCAAATCGGCGATCAGGGTGTCGACCGTCTCCTGGGAGTCCTTTTTGTTAGTGCCGATTACGCCGGACGGCCCGCGCTTGATCCAGCCGACCACGTACTCGTTGCGGCGGCCCTCCACCCGGCCGTCAGTGTGGGGGATGGTCGCGCTCTTGTCGTCGAACGGCAGGCCAGCAGTGGGCAGACCGCGATACCCCACAGATCGCACGACGAGCTGAACCGGCAGTTCCTCGCGGTCGCCGGTGTCCTTGGCCGACACCCGCCCATGCTCGTCAGTAACCAGTTCGTTGCGGCCCAGCACGATGCTCTCAACTCTTTCCTCGCCCTTGATCTCGATCGGCGAAGTCAGGAATCGGAACACCATCCGTCGGTGTCCCGGACGCGGCTCGCGGCCGACGTAGCCGCGCAATGCCTTGATGTTCTGCTTGGTTGTCTTGCCCGCGGCCTCGAGGTCCTCGTCGGTGATGCCTTCCAGCTGCGCGGGGTCGACGATCACGTCGACGCCTTCGAGGTCTGCCAGTTCACGCAGCTCGAGCGTGGTGAACGCGGATTGCAGCGGACCACGCCGGCCGATGATCACCACTTCCTCCACGCCACAGGGTCGCAGCGATTCCAGGGCGTGGTCGGCGATGTCGGTTTCTGCCAGCACATCGGGGTCGGTGACGAGGATGCGTGCGACGTCGAGTGCGACGTTGCCGTTCCCGACGACAACGGCTCGGGCGCCCGACAGGTCAGGTGTCGCGTGCTCAAAGTGTGGGTGGGCGTTGTACCAGCCCACGAAGTCGACCGCAGCGACGCTGCCGCGCAGTTCTTCGCCGGGAATGTTCAACGACCGATCGGATTGGGTCCCAATGGCATAGATCACCGCGTCGTAGCGTTCGGCGAGTTCAGCGGCCTCGACGTGCTCGCCGACCACGACGTTGCCGAAGAAACGGAAGCGCGGGTCCTCAGCGGTTTTCTCGAACTGTTTACTGATCGACTTGATCTTGGGGTGGTCGGGTGCGACGCCGGAACGCACCAGGCCCCACGGTGTCGGCAGCATTTCCAGCATGTCGACTCCGACGTCGACGTCCTCAGCGGAATCAGCGGCCTTCAGCAGCGATGCTGCCGCGAAGAATCCGGATGGACCAGAGCCGACGATCGCGACGTGGTATGGACGCATAATCCCCGATGCTAATTCGTCCGTCCCGCCGAGCCGCGGCTGGTCGCGCGCCGAATGACTGCGCCGGTAACGTGATCAGCTGTGGACCCCGACCGCCAGGCCGACATCGCCGCACTTGACTCCACCCTGACCACGGTGGAGCGGGTGCTCGATATCGACTGTCTGCGCAGCCGTATCGACAAGCTCGAGCACGAGGCGGCCGATCCCCACCTGTGGGATGACCAGGCCCGAGCGCAACGGGTGACCAGCGAGCTTTCACACACCCAGGGCGAGTTGCGGCGCGTCGAAGAGCTGCGCCGCCGCCTCGACGATCTGCCGGTGCTCTACGAACTGGCGGCCGAAGAGAGCGGCGACGCCGCGGCCGAGGCGCAGGCCGAGGCGGACGCGGAGCTCAAGGCGCTGAGTGCCGATATCGAGGCTATGGAGGTCCGCACCCTGCTCTCGGGTGAGTACGACGAGCGGGAGGCGCTGGTCACCATCCGTTCCGGTGCGGGCGGCGTGGATGCCGCGGACTGGGCCGAGATGCTGATGCGGATGTATATCCGGTGGGCTGAGCAGCACAAATATCCCGTCGAGGTGTTCGACACGTCGTATGCCGAAGAGGCCGGGATCAAAAGCGCGACCTTCGCCGTACATGCTCCATTCGCCTACGGCACGTTGTCGGTCGAACAGGGCACCCATCGGCTGGTGCGGATCAGCCCGTTCGATAACCAGAGCCGACGGCAGACGTCGTTCGCCGAAGTCGAGGTGCTGCCTGTGGTGGAAACCACCGACCACATCGATATTCCCGAGGGCGATATACGCGTCGACGTGTACCGCTCCAGTGGCCCCGGCGGCCAGTCGGTGAACACCACCGACTCGGCGGTTCGACTCACCCACATCCCGACCGGTATCGTCGTCACCTGTCAGAACGAGAAGTCGCAGCTCCAGAACAAGGTGGCCGCGATGCGAGTTCTTCAGGCAAAGTTGTTGGAACGCAAGCGATTAGAAGAACGCGCCGAGCTCGATGCATTGAAGGGGGACGGCGGCAGCTCCTGGGGTAACCAGATGCGGTCCTACGTACTGCACCCGTATCAGATGGTCAAGGACCTGCGTACGGACTACGAGGTGGGCAACCCGGCTGCCGTTCTCGACGGAGACATCGATGGGTTCCTGGAAGCGGGGATCCGGTGGCGCAACAGAAAAGATGACGACTGATAAACACTTTCTCTCGATAGCGACCGGCCAACCCTGGTGGGACGTCTGGCGCGGCAATCTCCGCGAATGGTTGCTGACCAGCGGTCTGCATATCGTCCTGCTGCTGATCGGGGCAGTGCTCGCGGCGCGCTTCGTGAACTGGGCCGCGCAGAAGGTGACCCAGCGGCTCGACGAGGGGTTCGCCGAGAGCGACGCGCTGGTGCGTTCGGAAGCCAACAAGCACCGCCAGACCGCTGCGTCACTGATCTCGTGGGTGTCGGTGGTGCTGATCGCCATCGTTGTCGCCGTGCAGTTGGCCGACATCCTCAACGTCTCGGTGCGCGGTTTTGTGGCGCCGGCGACGGTGATTGGGGCTGCGCTGGGTTTTGGCGCCCAACAGCTGGTAAGAGACCTGCTGTCCGGGTTCTTCATCATCCTCGAGAAGCAGTACGGCTTCGGCGACCTCGTCTCGTTGACTGTCACTGGTGTCACGGCCGACGCGCGCGGCACTGTCGAAAATGTGACGCTGCGAGTGACTCGGCTGCGCTCCCCGGATGGCGAGTTGTTCACCATCCCCAACGGTCAGATCGTAAAAACAGTGAACTGGTCCAAAGACTGGGCGCGCACCGTCGTCGACATTCCGGTGCAGCCCAGCGCGGACCTCGGCATGATCACCGATGTTCTGCGCCAGGAGTGCGAGCACGCGCTTGACGACAAGCTGTTGGGCGAACTGCTGCTGGATGCGCCCACCGTGATGGGAGTGGAAAGCATCGAAGTCGACGCCGTCACCTTCCGCTTGGTGGCGCGCACGCTGCCCGGCAAGCAATTCGAGGCCGGCCGGCGACTGCGGGCGCTGGTGGTGCGTGCGCTTGCCCGCGCCGGCGTCAACACCTCGAGTGAGACACCGGTGACGGTGGGAGCGATCGTGCATCCCGCGACTGCGACGGGCGCTGAGGACGAAACGCAGGGGCCCAACCATTGACGAATTTGATGCAGAAACGGCCGCGACGACACCATGACGTGCAACGCGCTTGGCCGGGGTATTTGTTCGGCGGGCACGTGCGTACGTCCACGCTGGTGCTGATCATTGCTTTTGCGGCGTTGTGGTGGGTCTACAGCGACCACGA
>Ga0210405_10003512_pt1 | contig 15331 bp, 10 predicted proteins | sample IncBWH11MmetaG_FD_155492 | JGI IMG/M metagenome (GOLD analysis project Ga0210405, IMG submission 155492) | Forest soil microbial communities from Barre Woods Harvard Forest LTER site, Petersham, Massachusetts, United States - Inc-BW-H-11-M | ecosystem: Environmental > Terrestrial > Soil >... | reverse complement strand
CAATCGAAACGTACGCCCCCTTCGCCTGCCACCCCATCCGCAACGCCAAAACATACGCCAGCGGAATCTCCAGCATCCAAAACCCAAAAAAATTCACCACCGTCGGCGTCACCGTATCGCCCGCCCCGTTAAACGCCTGCAGCATCACCATTCCGTACGCGTACCCGATGTTCCCGTAGCTCAAAATCCGCAGGCACGAAGCGGCCAGAGGCACCACCTCCGGGTCCTGCGTAAACAGCCGCACCACTGGCGTCGCCCAGATCAAAAAAACAACGCCAATCCCTCCCATAAAAAGCATGTTGTAAAACCCGGTTCGCCAAACCGAAATCTCCGCCCTCTCCGGCTGTCGCGCCCCCAGGTTTTGCCCCACCAATGTCGCCGCCGCGTTGCTCAATCCCCACGACGGCATCAGAATAAAAATCAAAATACGAATCGCAATTGTGTATCCCGCCAGCGCCGCCGATCCGAACACGCTGATGATCCGCACCAATCCAATCCAGCTCGTATGCGCAATCGCAAATTGCAGAATCCCCGTCAGCGAAACCCGCACCAGCCGGAACATCACCTGAAAATCCAGCCGGATCTGAGAAGTCAAAATCCGAATGCGCTCCGTCCCCCGCAGCAGCCGGTAAAACTGGTACGCCACGCCGATGCTTCGCCCGGTAAACGTAGCCACCGCCGCGCCCGTCACCCCCATCTTCGGGAACGGTCCAATCCCAAAAATAAAACACGGATCCAGAATCAAATTGATGATGTTCGAAACCCACAGCAGCCGCATCGCCACCGCCGCGTCTCCCGCTCCGCGAAAAATGGCGTTGTTCAAAAACAAAAGCAGCACAACACCGCTTCCGCCCAGCGCAATCCGCGCGTAGCCGCTCCCCGACGCAACAATCGCCGGCGAAGCCCCCATCAGCCGAAGCAGATCGCCTCCATAAAACCAGCACGGAATGCCGATAATTGCCGATACACCAAATCCCAGAAAAATCGCCTGCGCCCCGGCCACCGCCGCGCCCTGCGGATCTTTTTCGCCGATACGCCGCGCCACCATCGCCGTCGTCGAAAGGCTCAGCCCCAGCCCCACCGCAAACACCAGGCTCAGCAGCGATTCCGTCAAGCCAACCGTCGCCACCGCATCCGCGCCCAGACGCCCCACCCAGAAAACGTCCACCACCGCAAAAAGCGATTCCAGCACCATTTCCAGCACCATCGGAATCGCCAGCAAAAGAATCGCGCGATTCAAACTCCCCGTCGTGAAGTCCTGATGCGACCCGCGAAGCGCTTCACGAATCGAACTCCACAACCCGGGCTGAATTGTCACCATGGGCTCGGCGGCCGGTGGCTGCAAATCCTGTACGGACATGGATACCTTCACCGTCTGCGCAGACGCGGCTAGAATACGCTGGCGTCAGCGCGGAAAATGGTTAGTAGGAAATCGGGAAAACGAGGGTGCCGCGGGCGATGCGGCTTTTAGAGGACAGCGACCATTCGTGCGAATGAACATTGTTCTTTCCTAGCGGCGCTCTTCGCACGCGCCTGAAGTAGACTTCTCGTAGAGCAAGTATACACACCAAGCCCAAGCTTGTGTAGGGCCCGCCTTCCGAGGCGGGCCGCTCCGTCCCCGTAGCGGCCACTTTCAAGTGGCCAAGAGGTAGCGCCGGCTTCCAGTTAATCCTGAGCCGCGAAGGGCCGGCAAGCGTATCCGTTCTTAGCTGCCCCAACTACAAATTAAAGGTATCCTCGCATATTCAATCCCCGGGCCCTCCCGGCAATCCCATCTTCGAAAGGCGATCCCCTCAATTGTCCAATTTCGACGTCCTAATCCTCGGTGCCGGCGCAGCCGGTCTCCTGTGCGCCATCGAAGCCGGAAAACGCGGCCGCCGCGTCGTCCTCCTCGAACGCGCCGAAAAAATCGGCAAGAAAATCCTCATCTCCGGCGGCGGCCGCTGCAACTTCACGAATCTCCACACCCAGCCAAAACACTTCCTCTCCGAAAATCCTCACTTCGCCAAATCCGCCCTCGCGCGTTACACCCCCGCCGATTTCATCGCCCTCGTCGAAAAACACGGAATCTCCTACCACGAAAAAACTCTCGGCCAGCTCTTCTGCGACAATTCCGCCACGCAAATCATCACCATGCTCGAATCCGAGTGCCGCTACGCCAATGTAAAAATCGTGGTCAATGCCAACATCCGTGAAGTCCGCCACGACACTTCTTTCGCCGTCAGCGCCGGCGAAACCGAATATCGTGCCCCCGTCCTCGTCGTCGCCACCGGCGGCATCTCCATCCCCAAAATGGGCGCAACCGGCTTCGGCTACGATCTCGCCCGCCAATTCGGCCTGAAGATTGTCCCAACCCGCCCCGCTCTCGTCCCTCTCGTCTTCCATCCCGCCGACCGCAAGCGCTACTCCGACCTCGCCGGCGTCTCCACCGAAATCATCGCCTCGGCAGGGAACTCCGCCTTCCGCGAAAAAATGCTCTTCACCCATCGCGGCCTGAGCGGCCCCGCAATCCTTCAAGCCTCCAGCTACTGGAATGAAGGCGAAGCCTTGCAAATCGATCTAGCCCCCGGCCGCGAAGCCACCCAAAAAATTCGAGAAGCCGGCACGCGCACCGCCGCCGTAGCCGAAAAAGCCCTCCACGAATTTCTCCCCAGCCGCCTCGCCGAACGCTGGCTCAAATTCCATCCGCCAAAAGCCTGGACCAACATCGCTCTCGACACGTTCGAAAGGGAATTTCACTCCTGGACCATCCACCCCGCAGGTACCGAAGGCTATGAAAAAGCCGAAGTCACCGCCGGCGGCGTCGACACCGCCGAACTCTCCAGCAAAACCATGGAAGCCCGCAAAGTCCCCGGCCTCTTCTTCATCGGCGAAGTCGTCGACGTCACCGGCCACCTCGGCGGCTTCAATTTCCAATGGGCCTGGGCCTCCGCCGCCGCCGCCGCCCGCGCCCTCTAATTTCGTAGTGCGGCCTGCCCTGAGCTTGCCGAAGGGGAGCTCTGCTCCCGCCTTTGAGATGTAATCCTCACCACCAGACAAAAGTGTTAGCTCAATCTGTCCAGTAGGTCGAACGTAACTCCAACTTTCGACCCAGCCCGTCGCTCACTTCGCCTGCACTTCCACCGCCTCCGGCAAATGCACCGCCCCCCGCATCAGCGGCCCAATCGTCAATTCCTGCCCATGCCGCGCATACCGCGAAAGCACTCCTGGCTGCATCCATTCCATTCCCCAAGCGTCTTCCACCGCCACAATCGTGTAACTGCCCGGCACAATATTCGCAACGCTGAACGTTCCGTCGAAGTCGCTCTGGTCCCGCCGGAAATATTCGCGGTGTGCCTCCGGATCTTTCGGTATCAGCACCACCATCACGCCCGCGACCGGTTTCCCCGCCTTCTGCGCAACTCCTTCGAGCTTCACCACACCGGCCGTCAACCACGCCGTCAATTCCTGCTGCACTCCCGCGCCAAGCGTCACATCGTGACCCGAAGTTTTCAGCGTCGCCGTCTCCGTCCGCGTCACGGCATACACCGGCCCCCGCGCATTGCACAAAATCGCATATTTCCCGGCGGCGAGTCCCTCAAAATTGGCCACGCCCGCAGGGTCCACCTCGCTCCAGCCAACACTCCGTCGTCTGCCATCCTGAAGAGATGTCACCAGTCGATTCGGCAGGCCTTCGCCGCCGTCAGTCTTAAAAGTAATCTTCAGGCTGGAGAGCGGCTCCCCGCGTGACGTGTCCAGCTCCTCGCCGTCTCGCCACAAATTCATCTCGCTCGCCTGCGCCATCTCTCCCTGTGCTCCCGGATTCATTCGCACCGAATATTTTCCCGGAGGCACCCCAACCAATTCATACACGCCCGGCTCCACGGATACCATGACGCTGTTTTGCATCGGCTCCACCCAATCGAACACATGTTTTTGCAGTTGCGGCCGAGGGAATCCGTGCTCCTTGTTCTCTCTCGTCCGAAAAAGGATGTGCAGCGCCGGAACCGGATTCAAGTGCACTTCAATCTCCGGATGTTCCCCGGCTTTCACCACAATCGGCGTCGCGCCCTCCGCCTCCGTTGCCCCGCTGTAATAGGTGGTCGGATAGGCCGCATCCAGGGTGGGCGACACTCCTGAATATCCGCTGCCAGTACCTGCTGGCGCGGACGGCGCATGCACTGCGTACCACGGCGTCGCGCTGACCGACACAAAATAAGTCCCCGGAATCAAGCTCGAGATATCAAAGTACCCCAGGTCGTCCGAAATCCCGTTCAATAGCCGGTTGACCCGGCTCATGCCCCCGCTATGGTCTTCCCGGAAGAGCGTCACCGTCGCATGCCGCACCGCTTCGCCATTCTCATCCCGAACATGCCCGCTGAGCACCGCCATCGGATCCAGCCGCAGCACCAGTTCATCCGTCTTCAACTCGGGCCCCGTAACAATCGCCGTTGCGTACTGCTCATGGTGTTCGTAACTCGCCGAAATATATCCGCGTTTCGCTCCATTCAACGAAAACTTTCCCGCCGGCAGGCCAGTAAACCAGAAACGCCCTCCCTCCGCCGTCGTCTGCCTCGCCACGCCTTTCCCCGTCTGCGTATCCACCAGCGAAATGCGCGCTTCCGCCAGCGGAGCCCCGGTCACGCTGTTCACCACCACCCCTGCGATTGTGTACGTCGCACCTGGCACATCGTGGCTTGGCCCAGGGCTCTGAGCAAGAGTGTTTTCTGAGCAAAAGCAGAGAATCAACAGTCCCGGTACCCCGAAAGCGCAAAGCCCTCGGGTTCGCTTTTCCGATCCTCGACTGCGGATCATGGCTCGCTCACCAGCGCCAGCGGAGAAGGAAGCCGCAGCGTCTGCTTGGGCGATAGTTCCACCACCACACCCTTCCCGATTACTTCGAATTTGTGGAGCAGCTCCGTGTTTGCCGGATCAAGCTGCGGGATCAGATTATCGAACGCCAGGATGCGGTACGTCCCCGGAGCGATTTGTGTTTCGTCGAACACTCCATCCTGCGGAACGTCTACCCTACGCTGTGGCCCGGCGGTCTCGCCCAGCGGGACAATGTACACAAACACCTGTGGTACAGCCGCCGCTCCGGGGCCAGTTTTCAGCGGACTCGCGTATTCAGGCAGCTGCACCCTTCCCACAACTTCTGCCCCGTCATTGCGCAGTGTAACCTCGATTGGCGCGCCCGCTCCCTCTGCGCCAACCGTCAACGAATGATGCAGCACTTCCGCTTCGCCTCGCATAGCGGCAGCCACATAACAATCGTTTGCCGAAATTCGCAGCCAGTAAGTTCCGGCGGCCACATTGTTCAGCACGAATCCGAAGTCAGAATCGCTCGGCGCGGGTTGTGCTATCACGGCTTGCCTCATTGCAAACTGTTCCGTTGGCCAAAGCCCAACCGTGACGTTACGGCCCCAGGTGTCCCCGTCAATATTGCTTCCTCCACCCGCCCCGCCGACTGACCCGATGGACGTGTACCCTCGCGTGATATTCACGCCGAGCGAAACGTTCGGATATAACGTGACCACCTGCCCTTCCACCGGCCGGCCCCTCACCGCAAAATTCACGCTCCCGCTCCACCCGTCCTCCATTTGTTTAAAGACGTCTAACGTATATCCCCCGTCCGGCAGAAATCCACGCACCACCTGTTCCGCGGAATCGTAACCCAGCGAATACCCCGGCCCGGGGTGGCTCCGCAGATAAACTTCCACCCTGGGATAGCCCGCGGCCGGAGGATTCGCCACGCCAATCTTGACCGGGTAGTACTCCCGCCGCGTCACCCTAAGATTTGCTTGGAACGTTGCACCAGCCGTCAGTTTTATCGGAGTGGCTGAGGAAAAATCGTCCGCGTTCGGATAGAAAACTGGCGGAAATCCGTAAAGTTGGTTTCCCGGATTGAATATCACCGGATCCCGTTCCGTTCGCTCGACAGTGAAAAGCTTGTACGTCCCCGCGGGCAGCTCCGAAAACCGGAACTCTCCGCTTGCCCAGGTCGTAACATACCCTGCCTCATTCCACTTTTCCTGACCATCGTCAAAATCCTGCCGGTAGATCTGCAGTTGAATCCGGTCCGTACTGTCCACTCCCGGCAATTGCACGTGTCCCACAATCAGCGCTTCCGGCTGCAGCGGGATCACAATCTCCGCCCGCTCCGCCCCGGTTTCCATTACACGGACGCCGCCTCCTTCAGACAGGAATCCCGGCTTTCGCGCCATGACAGTGCCGGGCCGGGTATTGCGCCGCTCCCACTGTTGAAACTTGCGATAGGCTTCCGCATCTGCCGAGGGACCTGGATCAGGTGGCCTGGATTTGTCGCGTGGTGGAAACTTGAATTCGAAATGTCCCTCATCATCTGTCAGCACCGCATACCGGTTGTCCGGGGTGTAAACCAGCGCCTTTGCGATCGGCTCGTGCGTCTTGCCGTTGATCACCGTCCCGCGAACGCTGTCCGGGCCTGCGGGGATGGGATAAGTTGTTTGACCGCCACCGGATTGAATCGTTATTCCGCCCTGAGACATTACCCGGGGAGCAAGAACCAGACAGAACCCGAGAAGAATCGCGAGGCGTGGAGCACGTCGCTCGTCGGCCCAGTGCAATTCCGCGTTGTGGGGAAGGAAAGTTTCAGTACAGTTCATGGCAGTTACCTAACTTGCCGACAAGTATTGCACATCATACAACCAGCGGCCATACCCGCTTTTTGCGCCGACGTTTGACGGAAATCCGCCCTGCCGATAGTATCGAATCAGGTTTCGGCCCATGAAACACGCCTATTTCGACTGCTTTAGCGGGATCAGCGGTGACATGACCCTCGGCGCACTGCTGGATGCAGGTGTACCTGTCGATCAATTGCGCGCCGAGCTGCACGGGTTGAATCTCCCCGGCTGGGAGCTCTCCGCCGAAAAAGTCTGGAAAAACGGCATGGCCGCCACTCACGCCAAAGTGTTCGCGCAAGACACCACCACGCATCGCTCGCTAAGCACAATTCTCGAAATCATCGAAAAATCCAATCTGGCCTCAGGCGTCAAAGATCGAGCTGCTGCCATTTTCAGAAAACTGGGCGAAGCCGAAGCCGCCGTCCACGACGTCCCCCTCGAAAAAATCCATTTCCACGAAGTCGGCGCCGTCGACGCCATCATCGACATCGTCGGCGCCTGCATCGGCTTCTCTGCCCTCGCAATCGAATCCTTCGCCTGTTCTGCTCTCAATGTTGGGGGCGGCACCGCAAAAATGGCTCACGGCGTCTTGCCCGTCCCAGCGCCCGCCACCGCGCGCCTGCTCCTCGACAAGCCCACTTACTCCAACGGCGTGCAGCAGGAATTGATCACTCCGACCGGCGCAGCCATTGTCGCGACGCTGTGCTCTCACTTCGGCCCGCAGCCGCCCATGAGCGTCTCCACGATCGGCTACGGCGCGGGCACTGCCGATCTCGAAGGCCAACCCAATGTCCTCCGCCTCATGGTCGGCGAAGCCGTCGAACAACGCGCCGCCGCCGAATCCGAAACCATCCGCGTCCTCGAAGCCAATCTCGACGACATGAATCCCCAAATTTACGGCTACTTCCTCGAAAAAGCCTTGGCCGCCGGAGCTCTCGACGTCTTCTCGACGCCCGTCCAGATGAAAAAAAATCGCCCCGGCATGCTAGTCACCGTCCTCTGCAAGCCCGAGGACGAACCGAAATTCCACGATATGCTTTTCGCCGAAACCACCACTCTCGGCGTCCGCACTTATACCGCCGAGCGCCGCGTCCTCGCCCGCCAGTGGGATACGGTGCGTACCTCTTTCGGAGAAGTCCGCATCAAAGTGGCCCGGCTCAACGGCCACATCCAACAAGCATCGCCCGAATTCGAAGATTGCCGTAAACTAGCAGAGGCAAAAAATGTGCCCTTGCAGCGAGTGATGGACGAAGCCATCCGCGCCTGGTCAGTCAAGACCTAAGCACAAGCAGTCTATCTTTTGAACTCTTGAACTTCTGAACTATTGAACTTTGGACTTTCAACTTACGACTTAAAACTCAAAACATGCCCGAGAAAAAAGAAAAATTCTACCTCACGACGCCCATCTACTACACCAACGGGCTCCCTCACATCGGCCACACCTACACCACCGTCGTCGCCGATGTCATCCGCCGCTACAAGCGCATGCGCGGCTACGACGTCGTCATGACCACCGGCACCGACGAGCACGGCGTCAACGTCGAACGCGCCGCCAAAAAAGCCGGCGTCCCCGAATCCGAATACGTCGCCAAAATGGCCGACGCCTGGCGCGCCCTCTGGGACGAACTCGGCATCCCCGCCGACGAGTTCATCCGCACCACCGATCTCAAGCACGTCCGCACCGTCCAGTGGCTCTTCAAGCTCTGCAGGGAAAACGGCTACGTCTACAAAGGCCATTACACCGGCCAATACTGCATCTACGACAACGCCTTCGTGAACGACGCCAAGCCCGGCGACAACTGTCCCGATTGCGGCCGCCCGCTCGAAACCGTCACCGAAGAAAACTATTTCTTCAAGCTCTCCTCGTTCCAGAAGCCGCTTCTCGATTTCTACAAAAAGAATCCCGAGTTCATTCAGCCAGACACTCGCCGCAACGAAATCATCAGCTTCGTCGAAGGCGGCTTGAAAGACCTCAGCATCACCCGCACCACCATTCGTTGGGGCATCCCCGTTCCCGGCGAAGAGCCGCACGTCTTCTACGTCTGGTTCGACGCGCTCACCGCTTATCTCAGCGCCGTCGGTGGCCCCGAATACGAAAAGCGAGGCCTCTGGCCCGCCGATCTGCATCTCGTCGGCAAAGACATCATCCGTTTCCACACCGTCTACTGGCCCGCCTTCCTGATGGCCGCGATGCTCCCGGTTCCGAAACAAGTCTGGGCCCACGGCTGGTTCCTGATGGACGCCGCCAAAATGAGCAAGTCCAAGGGCAACGTCGTCCTCCCGCGCCCCATCGTCAATATGCTCGGCATGGACGCCCTTCGTTATTTCCTCCTGCGCGACGTTGTCTTCGGCCAGGACGGCAATTTCAGCTACGACGCGCTCGTAACCCGCTACAACAGCGACCTAGCCAACGGCCTCGGCAATCTGGCCAGCCGCACCGCCGCGCTCATCGAAAAAAACTTCGCGGGCAAAATTCCAAAGCCCGGCGCGCTGAAACCGCAGGATGAGGTTCTCGCAAAAGAAGCTCAGAATGCCATCGGCGAAGTCCTCGAAAATTTCGACAAGCTCAGTTTCGCCCGGGCCCTCGAAACCATCTGGACCGTCATCGCCGCAGCCGACAAATATCTCACCAGCGAGCAGCCCTGGGCCCTCGGCAATTCCGAAGCCGATCAATCCCGCAAAGCCACCGTCCTCTGGACCACAGCCGAGCTTCTCCGCATCGTCACAGCGTTGTCCTTTCCCGTTCTCCCAGACAGCGCCACGAAAGTCTGGACGCTCCTCGGCCAATCCGTCGTTCTCGGCAAATTCGAATTGGACGGCCTCCGCTGGGGGCAACTCGGGCCCGGCACGTCTCTTGGCAAGTCTCAGACCTTGTTCCCACGCGTGGACAAAACCGAAGCAATAGAGAGGATCGAATCAATGGCAAACGAAGAACTGAATCCAACACCAGCAGCACCCGCACCGGCCGCAAGCGCTCCCACCGCCACCGGCGCGTCCGCAGCGGCAGCCACCGCTCCCGCCGTCTCCGACAAAATCGGCATCGAGGATTTCGCCAAAGTCGAAATGCGCGTAGGCCAGATCAAAACCGCCGAGCGCATCGTCGGCGCCGACAAACTCCTCAAACTCACCGTCGACATCGGCACCGAAATCCGCCAGATCTGCGCCGGCATCGCCCAATATTACGAACCCGAATCCCTGATCGGCCGCAAAGTAGCCGTAGTCGTCAATCTCGCCCCGCGCAAACTCCGCGGCGTCGAATCCAACGGCATGATCGTAGCCGCTTCCGTAGGCCCCGAAGGCCGCCCAGTCCTAACCGCCTTCCTCGAAGAAGTCGAAGTCGGCGCCCGCTTGAAGTAGCTCAGGCTCGTGTAGGGCCCGCCTTCTGAGGCGGGCCGCCTATCTGGGAACGCCAATCTCCCGATTGGCGCGTATTTCTTTTGCCAGTCTTCTCCGTGCACTCTGTGTTCTTCCCTCCGTGACCTCTGTGTTAAATCTTTGTCTTTAATCTTCTCTGCGAATCTCAGCGCCCTCTGCGCCTCTGCGTTATCTTTTCTCTTTCTTCGTCTCTCAATCACAACCGGCCCCGCTTTTGCGCTAGCATCTACTAAATGGAACTCATCGACTCCCACGCCCACATCGACGGCCCCCAATTCGCCGAAGACCGCGACGCCATGCTCCAGCGCGCCCGCGCCGCATGCGTCTCCGCGATCCTCGCCATCGGCACCGGCCCAGGCCCCGAAAAACTCGACGCCGCCCTCCCCTACGCCGAAGCCCACGACTGGATCTACACCACAGTCGGCATCCACCCCCACGACGCCAAAGAAGTCACTCCCGACCATCTCGATACCCTCGCCGCCCTAGCCAAACATCCCAAAGTAATCGCCTGGGGCGAAATCGGCCTCGACTATTTCTACGACCATTCCCCCCGCAACATCCAGGAAACAGTCTTCCGCCAGCAAATGGAACTAGCCCACACCGCCAACCTCCCCATCATCATCCACTGCCGCGACGCCTGGGACGACTGCCTCCGCCTCCTAGACGAAGTCTGGAAGCCCACCGGCCTCGGCGGCATCCTCCACTGCTTCACCAGCACTCTCGAACACGCCCAAAAAGGCCTCGACATGGGCTTCCTCGTCTCCTTCACTGGAAACATCACCTACCCCAAAGCGCAAAACATCCGCGACGTCGCGAAAGCTTTGCCCCTTTCAAACATTTTGATCGAAACGGACTCTCCGTATCTCGCCCCGCAGCCTCATCGCGGCAAACGCAATGAGCCTGCCTATGTTCTCGAGGTAGCGGAGGCCCTCGCGAATGTGAGAGACTTGGACCTACAAGAAATTGCCGCCCAGACCACCGGAAATTTCCGGAGGTTTTTTCGGCTGACCCGGCCGGGCTCATCCACGGTCGAGGTGTCCCGCTAACAGGGGGCGGGCCCGGAGAACGGAAATCGCCTTATTAACCGTCAAAGAGATTTTTGAACTCGTGCGCGAGGACCTCGTGAAGGTCGAGCAGGAACTCTCGCGCCAGAGCGCCTCCGCCTACCAGCCCGTTTCCGAAATCACCAGCTATCTCCTCGGCGGGGGAGGGAAGCGCCTCCGCCCCGCGTTGCTGCTCCTCGCCCACGGCTACGCCGCCGGAAGCGATGGCGATTCCCGTAGCGCCATCAAACTCGCCGCCGTCGTCGAACTCCTCCACAGCGCCACGCTCATTCACGACGACGTCATCGACAGCGCCGACACCCGCCGCGGCCGTCCCTCCGCCAATTCCCGCTGGGGCAACCACCGCAGCGTCCTCTCCGGCGACTGGCTTTACATGCAGTCCTTCCACATCGCCCTGCAGGAACGCAATTTCCACGTCCTCGACATCCTCATCGACCTCACGCAAAAAATGGTCGAAGGCGAACTCCTCCAACTCGAAAAGATCGGCCGCATCGACGTCTCCGAAGACGACGCCCTCAAACTTTCCACCTACAAAACCGCCTGCCTCTTCAGTGGCTGCGCCCGCCTCGGCGGTGTCCTCGGCGGCCTCGACCAGGAACATGAAAACGCTTTAGCCGATTACGGCCGCTACTCCGGCCTCGCGTTTCAACTGGTTGATGATCTGTTGGATTTCACCGCTTCCAGCGAACAACTCGGCAAGCCCGTCCTCAGCGACCTGAAAGAAGGCAAGGTCACCCTGCCGCTGATCTACGCCATGGAAAATGGCCATCGCGAAGCCCGCGAAATGGTAGCCCGCGTCCTCGAAGAAAAAGAATTCGACTCTGTCCAGCCCGAAACTCTCGTCGCCCTCGTCCGCGATTCGGGTGCCCTAGACCGCACCCGCAACCTCGCCCTCGAATACGCGGTCCGCGCCAAAGCCTGCCTCAACGGCTCCGGCTTCTCCGAATACGCCCGCGCCCTCCAAACCCTACCCGACTTCATCCTCGACCGCGAATCCTAATCTCCGGTAGCACAGCCATTCCTGGCTGTGCTCTTCGTCCGCGTCAATCACGCTGCGCAGTAGCGCCGGCATCCGGCAAGCGTGGCGGCCACCTTCAGGTGGGCCAAGCCCTCATCCGGCTCTATTTCCAATTCAGACTCCAATGCCTTCACCATCTCGTTGGTGACCGTAGGCGTCCCATCTGGAAGGTCAAACACCAGAAGTCCATTCACAATTCGAAACCCAAGACCCTTGCAAATTAATTTGCTTGCTGCTTGCTCGATGCTCAAAGAGTTCTTGGATGCATACTCTTTGGCGAGTTTATAAGTCAGATCGTCGACTGCAATTTTTCGCTTCATTGGACGCCGCTCACGCATCCATTTTTTCACGATTCCAGAAAAAAACCTGGTAGCGCCGGCATCCTGCCGGCAAGCGTGCAATTGTCAATGCTGCCCACCATTTTCGCACTCTGTGCTACTTTAATCGCGGTACAACCCATGCTCCCCTTCAAACTCGTCTATCACGATCTCTACGACCTCAATCTCGGCGCCCACGTCTTTCCCTCCGAAAAATTCCGCCTCATCCAAGACAAGCTTCTCAATGACGGCATCGCCGAAGTCGACGATTTTCTCCGCCCGGAGCCCGCAACCGACGCCGACATCCTCCGCGTCCACACCGAAGACTGGGTCCACAAACTGAAAACCGGCACCCTCACCGCCAGCGACCAGATGAAACTCGAAGTCCCCTATTCCTCCGAACTCGTTCGCGCCTTCTGGTTAGCCGCCGGCGGCACAATCCTCGCAGCCGAATCCGCACTGCAAGACGGCTTCGGCTGCAACATCGGCGGCGGCTTCCACCACGCCTATCCCGGCCACGGCGAAGGCTTCTGCGCCATCCACGACGTAGCCGTGGCCATCCGCACCTTGCAAGCCCGCAAAAAAATCGCCCGCGCCATGGTCGTCGACACCGACGTCCACCACGGCAACGGCACCGCCGCCATCTTCGCCAAAGACGCTTCCGTCTTCACCCTCTCCATCCATCAACTCAACAACTACCCCGCCCACAAGCCCCATTCCTCGCTCGATCTGAATCTCGAAGACGGCGTAGCCGACGAGGAATATCTGGCCACACTCCTCCCCGCGGTAAAAAAATCCGTCTCCGATTTCCATCCAGACATCCTCTTCTACGTAGGCGGAGCAGACCCCTACCGCGAAGACCAACTGGGCGGTCTCGATTTAAGTATCGAAGGTTTGCAAAAACGCGATGCCGGAGTCTTCAAGGAAGCACGCCACAAAAACATCCCTGTAGTCACCACGCTAGCCGGCGGCTACGCCCAACGCCTCGCCGACACAATCCAAATCCACGTAAACACAATCCAAGCCGCAAAACATATCGCCAACCTGTAGCGGCCACCTTCAGGTGGCCCCGCCCTCTTGCCTCACTCTTGTCGGCGTAGGGCCCGCCTTCCGAGGCGGGGCGCGCTCCCTCACCAAGCCACGTCGCCAATCCCTTCCTCTACTCCGCCCCCGCCACTCCCTCCGGCCCCAACGCCTTCCCAATCGCCTCCACCAATCCCCGATCCGAACTCTCCGGGTCAAATCCCTCCGCCCGATACGCAATCTTCCCCGCGCGATCCAGAATCAACGTCGTCGGAAACGAATTCACCCCCAGCAGCAGGTCCAGGCTATCCGCAAACAGCACGCTGCTCTTCGGTTTTTCCTCCGCCAGATAAGCGGCCACCAGCGTTTCATCCTCGTCGCAATTCACTTCCAGAAAAACCACATCCTGCTCCCGCCCCGCAAAATTCACGGCCACTTTCTCGAAATGCGGCTCCCACTCGCGGCACGGCCCGCACCACGTCGTCCAGAAATTCATCACCAGCACTTTCCCTTTGATCGCCGCCAGCGCGTACGGCGCTCCATCGGTCGCGCGTCTCAGCACAAACTCCGATGGCTCTTTCAATCCCAGGTTGCGCGCCGGTTTCGCACCGGCATTCGCCGCGGCGCTCTCGTCATACGTGCGCAACACGTATTCCCCAAGTCCGTCTTCCGACCCGTGCGCAAGCCTCCACGCGTTCCCCAGTTTCTTTCGCAGTTCCGCCCGCGACGCACCGGTCCCCGCTCCATCCGCCAGCGCAAATGCCAGCGCATACTGGTGGCATGCCCCTGTGAGATCCTTCCGTAGCTCCGCCAATTCGCCCAATCGTTCCGCCGCGGCCGCTCCCGGCGCCAAACGATAACTTTCCTCAAAGTCCTTCTGCGCCTCCGCCAACTCGTTGAGCTTCTTGTGCAGGCGTCCGCGAACCAGGAAAATCGCCGCCGAATCGCGCTGCTTCTCTTTTTCGAATTGCTCGTTCGATACCCGCGGGGATTTGTCATTCAACGATTCGCGCCCGATCAGCTCGATCACCCGCGTGCAATAATTCGTGGCCCGCCGCCACCCCGCCGCATCGCCATAACGCTCCAGCAACTGCACCGAAAGCAGGTTGGTCGAAAGGTCCCCGGGATTCAGCGCCACCATCCGCTCCGCATACTCCGTCGCCGTCCCGAAATCGCGAAGCTGCAGGCTCGATTCCACGATCGCCCGGTAAATCTGCGGCCGCTGCGAGGATTGCGGATATTTTTTCAGATATTCCAGCAGGTTGTGCATCAACGCCGCGCGATCGTTGCCCGCCTGCTCGATCGCCTTCTGCAGGTCCTGCTGCTCCAGCATCGCCGCCGTCGCCGCGCCTTGCTTCGCGCTCCCAGTCTTCGCTGCAGGCGCCGGGATTTGTGTTGGGGCAGTTGCGGACGCCGGCGCCGTTTGCCCCGCTTCCTGCCCCTCTTGCGCCAAAACCAAAGTCGAACCCGCCGACACGAGCACAAAAATCCCCGCAATAATTCGCGCCGCTTTTGTCCGAAAGGAGTTCACATCATCATTGTACAAGGGAATTAAAACAGTAGCGGCCACCTTCAGGTGGCCAATTCTTAATTCTTCAATGTAGCGCTGGCTTTCAAGCCAGCTCTTGGGTTTCTCCAACTCTTGTAGGGCCAGCCTTCCGAGGCGGGCCGTTCTTCGTTACGACCTAAACTACCAACCCTCACGACCCGCTCGAAACATTCACGCTTCCCGAAACTGTATGCACTTCCACCCGCCCCGCTGAATTCCCAATATGCGCCCGCAGCGAATGCTTATTCTGCTCTTCCAATATCACCGGAATGCTGGTCCGAATGTCCCCCGAAGTCGATTCCGCCGACAGCAGAAATCCCGCGTTCGACGGCACGCGCAACTCA
>Ga0210405_10003511_pt1 | contig 15335 bp, 12 predicted proteins | sample IncBWH11MmetaG_FD_155492 | JGI IMG/M metagenome (GOLD analysis project Ga0210405, IMG submission 155492) | Forest soil microbial communities from Barre Woods Harvard Forest LTER site, Petersham, Massachusetts, United States - Inc-BW-H-11-M | ecosystem: Environmental > Terrestrial > Soil >... | reverse complement strand
CCGAGGCGTTTGTTCCCGGCGGATACGCGTAGCCCTGCGACGTTGCAGCGAAAAGATACATGCGATTGACTTGCGTGCGGTCCATCGCGGGAGAAAACCAGCGATCGGATGTGGCGAAATTCGACGCCATGAAATAGTAGTAATTCAAATCCGTCCAGTCGTAATAGCCCATCGAGCGCAGGCCTTGAGTGTCGCTGAAGGGCGGGTTCGCACCTCCAGAATTCTGATCGATCGCATACTTTGCCGCGTTATAAACGAAACCGTTCATCAACGGAGCGCTGGAAGTTGGATCCTGCAAGTTCCAGTCTTCATGGCTCTCATCCCACGAGGGGCTTAGGTTTTCCATACATTCCGTTGCCATGTGGAAGGCGGAAACTGTGGCGGCACCTGGAGTGGTTGTTCCGTTGTACGCCGGATTTGAGGCGTTCGATGGCAATCCATCGAATTGCTGCGAGGGGAAACCGTTCGCTGCCCAGTACGCCGGCAGTTGTCCGAGGTAAGTATCAAGAGAGCGATTCTCCTGCATCATGACAATAATATGATTCACCGCCTGAATGTTCCCGGAACCACTCCTCAGCCCCTGGCAACCGCACAGCACCAGCGACAGGGCCGATGCGATGGAAACCCTGCATAACTTTTCTGTTGGCAATCCTATTCACCCCGCGACGTGAGTGACTGAATGACACTGAAAGGCGTATTTAGGATGATTCTCATCGCCGAAATGTTGGCGTCGATTTTGCGACCACTCCGTTCATCCCGCGGCCTAACTATTTGAAACAACTAGGACTCGATTCGTTTTGTCGCACAGATTTCGATGGCTCAACCAACGGTTCGTCGGTCTTAGCACTTTGGGGATTAGACGAATGTTATCTTCCACACCTCGCGCTTCAGCCGTAAGCTGACCCCGTTCCCAGATAGATCCGTAAGAAAAATCAGCCGGTAACGAGGAAATTTATAGGCGGGCGCGCCTTCTTCGTTGTGGCCACAGCTCGTGCACGATCCTCAACCCCTAACGCCCCCTGAGGACCAATGCTTCGTTTGTTTTTCGCTACAGTTCCGCTCCTCGCGATCGCGACCGTGTGTTCGGCCACCTCGTCTTACATTGTTCCGACCACAACGCTGAACGCTCAATCTGGCAACAACACGAGTGCCGCTAATAGTTTTACGAATCAGTCGAATGGAAACCGCGGCGCAGGGAATATCAGCAAGGTTGACATTCACACATTGCTTTATTCCGGCGCGGCGACGAAGGTCTACGCTCACCTTCTGCTATGGTTCGGTGAGTCGAACCACATGAATATCGGATACAGTTCCACTGACCCCGCACAAGTCAAGAGCCAGATTACCGACATGATCAGCCGCGGCATTGACGGCGTCATCATTGACTGGTATGGGCCAAACAATGCAATGGATCAGGCTACGCAACTCGTCATGGCCGAGGCCGAGAACCACCCGGGTTTCACCTTTGCCATCATGATCGATCAGGGGGCCATCGAATGGGATTCCTGCTCGGGCTGCTCACCTCAACAGGCGTTGATTAGTCAGCTCCAGTACATTGAGCGTACCTATTTTCCCTCGCCCGCTTATATGACCAGCCAGGGACAGCCCGTGGTCACAAACTTCAACATCGATCTCTCCTATTCGATCGATTGGAACGCGGTGAATGCTGCGCTAAGCACGAACCCGCTTTTTCTCTTTCAGAACAACAACGGATTCAGCCACAGCCTCAGCGCCGGCAGCTATTCCTGGGTCATGCCGACTACCACCGACTATGGAATCGGTTACCTCTCCGGCTTCTACGATGCTGGAATGTCGTTTCCCTCCGAGCAGACCGTGGGAGCAACTTACAAAGGATTCAACGATAGCCTCGCGTCCTGGGGATCGAACCGCATCATGAAACAGCAATGCGGCCAGACCTGGCTGCAAACATTTTCTGAAATTAATGGGAACTATAACTCAGGAAAACCATTACCTGACTTGCAGCTTGTGACGTGGAATGATTACGAAGAAGCCACGGAGATCGAATCAGGGATCGATAACTGCCTGACGCTTTCGGCTTCAGTCGCGACAAATACTCTGCAATGGACGATCAATGGGAATGAGAATACGGTCGACCATTATTCCGTCTACATCAGCTCCGACGGTGAGAGCCTGATGTCTTTGACAGATTCGGCGGCTGGAATTCACTCGCTGAATTTATGTGGCTTCGCGATTCCCGCTGGAAACTATCAGTTGTTCGTACAAGCCGCGGGTAAGCCCAGCCTGGCAAATCAGATCACGAGTGCGGTCGATTACATTCCGTCTTGTACCGCCAGCGGAGGGGCACCTACGCCGCCAGCGCCATCACTATTGTTTTCGGCTTCTCCTGCGTCCGTCACAATTCTCGCCGGACAAACAGGAACCTTCACCGTCTCTGCCGGATCGCAATCGGGTGTGTTTAACACTCCCATCGCTCTTTCCTGCGGCGGTCTCGCAAGCGCGCTGCGCTGCTCGTTCTCCCCGAGCACGATCACTCCCGGCGCGGGCACTGCTACTTCCGCCCTGACTATTTCCGCCGCATCCGTCGTAGGGAGAACCTTGCCTCAGCCAAGCCAGGCGGTACCGATCTATGCTGGCTGGCTGCTACTCTTCGGAATTGCCGGACTTGCCTTCATGGGAAAGGTCCCGTACCAGCGCAGCTCGCGAGTTCTCGCTCTTGTCGCGCTGCTCGGCATCGGAATGGTTACCGTTTCCTGTGGCGGAAACAAGGTGGGGACGGCCCAAAGCACTGCCGTTGCGGTTCCCCCTTCCACCAACTACTCCGTTACCATTCAAGGGAATACCAGTTCGAGTCAGCTCTCTACCACCGTTAGCGTCGTCGTTCAATAAACGAACACGGGAGTTGTTCCGCGAATTTCGATAATGCGCCGTGCCATGATTCGCCGATCGATAAATCCATCCACTCGAATTCCGCGTCATTAGTCTTAACAGGAATGCCTTCGATGGCATCCACTTCGGCAGCCTTCGAAATCTTGTCACTTGTCGCAACGCGTCGGTTCTTTGAGCCAGTTCAAAATGGCGCAGATATTTCTGAACGATCGTGGGCATGGTCATGCGGAGAGCGGTTGAAAAATTCTGGACTCCCATGGCTAGCTGCTTTTCCGGGTTTGTCAAGAAGTTGATCAAGCACTCTGCCAGGTCTGGCGTGCTTCCCGGTTTATAGAACTCCATGGCGAGTTCTTCACCATCCCCCATCTGGCGAAAATCCGGAAGATCGGCGCATACAATGGGTACGCCGTATGCGCATGCCAGGTGTGCAACCCCGCTGCAGCCCGTCGACGAAGAATAAGGCATAACCGCGACAGAGGCTTGCTGGAAGAGACCAGGTATCAGGTCTTCATGTACATATCCGAGGAACTCAATCGCGGGATTCCCTGCGCAGTTCTCCCTCACCGATTCCACATAGCCTGCAGCCTGAGGATGGTCCCCGCCGGCGATGACGAGCTTGGTATTTGGAAGCGCGTCCGCCACAATTTTAAAGGCATCGAGCAGAAGTTCAAGCCTCTTGTAGGTTCCCCACTTACCAAAGGCCAGAATCCTATGTTCCGGATTTCCCCGCCGGGAAAAATCCGGGTACTCGGGTTTCCGCGTCAGAACACCGTGGGACCGCAGATGAACATTGTCACGGCCATATTTGTCATAAAGAATCTTGCGGTATCCCGGCATCAGAACGGAAACGGAATTCGAAAGCAGTAGGATTCTAGTGGCAACGGAACCCGCCAGACGGTAAGCGCTGGGATGTTTTACGCCCGCATCCTTCAAATCCACGGTGTCCATCAGGTGGTGCAAAGTAACATGCGTGTAGCGGCCGCTCAAGCGCGCCAAAAGCGGCGTCAACAGACCCAGGAACGCGTTCAGCGGATTACGTCCAAATGTGCTGAAGAGCAGATTGAACCACACCACATCGGGCTTGCATTCATTGAGTGCTTTTACAAGCCGAATCGAACTCAAAGGATCGTCAAAAGACCAGCAACGATTAACCGAGAAGCCTTCAAGCTCCGGCTGATCGGTGGCGACGCGGTCAGCAAGAATCGTCAGGCTGATAAAAGGATTGCTGCGCAACTCCTCGGCAAGGTGCAGTCCATACTCGCTTAGTCCTCCCTGGCTGGGGGGAAAAGTGGTGACCAGACAGATTTTCATTCCTTCTCCGGGCTCCGGATAACAACCGCTTGAGGTTCGATGTCGTCGCCGCACTAGATGTTGGCTCTTCGATGAGCCGGAAGGATCGCCTTTTCAAGAAGATCGTATGCAGAAAATAGTTTTGAAATTAGAGCGACACGGTCGGCGCCAATCGCTGTTCCGGAACGAATACGGTCCGCAGGAATGATTCGCGGATTCTCTTCTCTGCTTCTTCGACCGGTAGCGGGTCAACCACGGTAATGGCACCCGAGAGAGAACTCAAGGCTAGGTAGGCTTCACGGTTCCTGCGCAGAAACTCCAATGGATATTCCGGCTTCCGCGCTAGCGCCGCGACCGGATCGGCATCGATGACGAAGGACACATCTGGCGTAGGCGTCAACTTGAGGAAGAACCGTATGAACATCCTCGACAGCAACGACTTAAGCGGAAGATTCGCCAGCTCATCGTAGATATAGCGATCGAAGATCACCACATCGGCGTCGCTAGATCGTATCCCACGGATCATGAGGCGCACATTCAGAGCGTCCAAGAAATACAGGCACGTCCGCACCGCGTTCATAGGCCAGGAGCTGACGTTCTTGTCGCGCCGGTTCAGAGGCTTCTCCGGGCTCCCAATCCCTCGATCACCCTTGAACGCCGCATGGCTCATAAACTCTCGGAACTTCTCGAGCACGACAACATCATCCCAGAACGCGAGTACTTTTACGCGTAGACCGGATTGAAGGAGCCACGTCTCAAGGGCATGAATCTGGGTGCTCTTCCCTGCCCCATCGATTCCCGAAAAACTGACAATTTTCACTTTAGTTACTCGGCGACACCATCTGAGCATTCGATCCCACGGTCGAGAATCTAATGAGCCCCGGGCGGCTTACTCGAAGTCCCTTCGGTTAGTGCAATCACCGTCCCGACGGCCACCCCTGCTCCCACAATCGCTCCAACTCTGATCACAATAGTGCGAACCCTGTGCTGTTTCGCTGGCGCAATTGCCACGCCGGCCGGTTGCGATGCGGCGACCCCAGTTGTGTGAGGAGCCTCCGCGGCAGCCGTTCCAACTGGCTTCTGAGCGTCGGGCGCAGAATTCTGGTTAGGCTGATTCGAGCTCGACGAAGTCTGGGGCGACTGAGGCTGGGTTGACTGAGACTGGGAAGCCTGATTCTGCGCGACCATGAGCGTTGCGAAGCCCGCGCCTTCCGACTTCTGGTTTGCAAGATTTGCTCCGGGACTATCCGGCAGCCCTTCGACTTTGGCTTGTTCCGCTGCCAGTTCCGTAAGGGAAGTTCGTCCCGGCTCAACCGAATTCGCGACCTCTACATTCTTCTCTGGATTAGCTGGCTGCTGTGCGCTAACCGGCAGCACAGCCCCCGCTAACCCAGAGACCAGCAACCCGTACACGACCGCGCGCACCAAGCTGTTTTGTGTTCCCACTGTTTGCGCCTCCGGCATAACCGATGAACGATCAACTCGCAGTCTTCAGGTCTGTAATTCCATCTCCGCCGGAATTCCAAGGCAATGTCTGTGCAACCTCAGGCGCTGCCATCGCACGGAAACTTCGCGCTGCTTCGTCAGCGGTCTTGAACACTTCAAATAACCGATCGACCCGCATAAGTTCGAGAATCGCCGCACAGGAGGGCGAGAGCGCAGCCAGCTTGAGATCTCCGTCTCGTTTCATCACCTCTTCCATGCTCTCAAGCAGCACTTCGATCCCGGCGCTGTCGATGTGTTGCACTTGAGAACAATCCAAAACCATTCGGGGACGATCGCTTTCCAACAATGGTTTCATTTCTGCCAGAAACGTCGTTCCTTCTAAATGGTTCAGTTTTTCTGGTAGCTCCATTACAATCACAGGCCCCCTGGTGTACATATCATTCACCCCTGAATAGGATTTGTTCCTAACTGCCAAGGCTCTGGCGTTGAAAGCTTTTGTTCTTGCAAGTCGGCAACAATAACCCGCTCTTCCTCTGGATGGATTGTGCTCCGCGGCTGTTTTCGGACCGGACTAGTGGACCGCATCACGCCCGGATCAGAGATCTCGATCACCACATCGTGCTCCAGATTCAGAAGTTTGTTTCCATTTGCAATCGCATGGCAGACATCCACGGAAATTCCGATGTGTGTATCAGAAAGGATCGAACTGTCTTCGATCACCGTTCCGCAGTCCACATAGCAGTCCTTCTCAATGCTGCTGCAGCGCGTGATCACGGTGTCCTGCCGAATCCTCGATCCCCGGCCGATGTATGCCGGCGCTACGATTCGCGCGCGCTTGTGAACTTGCGCTCCTTCATCGACCCAGACCCCAGGCTTGACTTCCGTCCCGGCAGGACGCATTGCGCACCGCCCGCTGAGCGCGTCCGTAACTATGCGGCGCAGGTCACGAGGCTGAGTCAGCCGGCTTACATATTCACGAATGAAGTAGGAACTGCCGGTGCCATCGCAACGCGTGAGCATGTTCTCGATATCGATCTCGAGAGCCTGTGCACAATCGACGATCCCGAATTCTAGGGGGCCGTCACGATCGACTGCTTTCGTCGCCCTCTGCCAAGACTCACGATGGAAAGAAAACAAATCAAATAAATCAGTTTCCGCATACACATTCGCAGAAACAATGAATGAGTGGTCGATACCGCTTTGCGAAAACTCCATTATTTCCTGTCCGATTGCCGAACCGACGTCGCTAACGCTCTTAAACTTCACGCAATCAAATGTGCTCCCGGCGGACTGCGCCGCGTAAGCCGCGTCGTCGGCCATTAGCACCCTGACAACGTCTACATTGGCACGCACAAATCGCTCGATGGTGCGTTCCAGCATGGAACGCCCCATAATTTCTACGCATGGAAGAGGTTCAACTACTCCAGCTGTCTGCTCAGTTTTCGTGTCTGCCGGAGCTGCCAGAGAAGAATCCTCTGTGCCCGTTTCCACCACCACAATGGCTGCTAACCCCACAACTTTGTCCTCTCTGATTTCCTAGTGTCTCGTTCGTGTCGTTCTGCCTGCCCTTCAGCTCCCAGCTCAATTCTTCCTACACCGCGCTTACGTGTGAGCCGATCATAGATGGGTCGGAAGCAGAAAATTCTGCGACTGGGTTAGCAGTGGATCGCCGCAGCACTCTCCGCTTGGGGAACAACAGGTCGCGCATCTTCATTTTCGCTTTGTGCAATTGCGATTTCGAATTGCCGACCGAGCAGTCAAGGATCTTGGCGATTTCGTGATGCTGGAATCCCTGGACCTCATGCAGCGAAAAGATCTGCCGGCATCCCTCAGGCAATTCCTGCATGGCGCGGCGTAAGGCGATACGATCGATCGCGCCGCTAAGACTCGGGTCGGCTTTCCCTACATCGCGCCGCAGAGACGGCGACTCGGCCGAGACTGGCTCATCGAGAGACAGGACTGGAGGCGACTTGCGCCGGCGCAGCTTCATCAGCACGGTGTTCACGGCTACGCGGTAGAGCCAAGTCGAAAAAGCTGAGTCGCCGCGGAAAGAACCGATGGATCGGAATACCTGCAGAAAAGCCTCCTGGGTGAGGTCCTCTGCATCGGCCGTATCTTTCGTCATGAGAAGACATACGGAAAATACACGCTTCTTATGAGCCTGGAAGAGCATGCCAAAAGCCTCTTCATCGCCCTGCTGGGCGCGCTGCACGAGGCTGCGTTCGGGGGTTTCGGGGCGGCTGGCTACTTCGCCCGCCGGAATCAGATTGGTTGCAGTCGCGGAAATCACACAAGTGGCCACTGGAGTCTCCTTAAGGTCAAACTAGAGTGCTTATCCATTTTGGTAACTGGGAGCTTCAACTTCCAAAACGAGATTAGCGATTTGGCCTCGCGCCGCACATCAGGATGCCCCTGTAATTGCCCCCAAGACTTGCTGTACAACTCTTAGAGTTAACTTATGAGGCCTAAATCTTTGAGACCGCAGGCGAAACTTTTTGCGCAAACAAGTGTTAGAGCGCATCTTCCTGACAGTTCCAGCTGATGAACCTGCGATCCAAAAAGAAGCCGCCACCCGAACAGGCGTGACGGTTATTCGAACGCCAAACAGATAAGAGATCCGAACCAAACCTCGAATCTAAGAATTGTTATTCCAAGTCACACCACTTAATAGAGCTTGAATCCAACTTCCACACTGATCTGCACGTTGACCGGATGGCCATCCTTCAACGAGGGCTTGAATCGCCATTGCTTGACGGCTTCGACGGCGCGGGCATCAAGGCCGAAACCCAAGCCGTGAACTACACGAATGTCGCGAGGATGTCCATTCTCGTCAACGATTAGCGCAAGCACGCACACTCCTTGAGTCTTAGCGTTGCGAGCCTCTTCGGTATATTCCGGATCCGGTGTCGTTATCGCCTCAGGAGCGGAAATACCTCCGCCAACCTTGAATACGCCTCCGCCAATACCGCCACCGCTGCCCGAACCCACACCAGGTCCGTGCCCCACGCCCACTCCGCTACCCGATCCCGAGCCAATGCCGCCACCCGAACCGGTTCCATTTGAAGGAGGAGCGGACGGCATCGGGAGAGCTGACGGATTGCCCAAATTGAGCATGTGGTTCTGCGCCAAGTGAACTTGCGGGGGCACAACGACTGTCGGCTCCACAGCAAGCTTTGGATGTTGGTTATGAATGACAATCTGAGGAGGCGTAATCTGCTCCATCGCAAGTTTTGGCAGGCGTCCTTTCGGAGCCTGCAACACATCGTGCTCACCGCCGCCACCGCCGCCGCTTGCGACCTTCTTCGCGACAGGGAGGGCGTAAGAGTCCGGAGACGGGGCGATCAGCGTCACAGTCTCGTGCGGCTGAACGCGCTGCACTACCTGGTGGCCAAATGTCGCGGTGCCCAAAATGAGCGCCAGAAGGATGATGTGAACGGTTGCGGAGCCCGCCAGACCATTGGATCGATAATTGTTGAACTGTCCCCAAATCGCTACCGGTGCCTCAGCTTTTAGCCGTGGTTGTGGCCTCGGTTGCGCTGGCCGTGCCGGCAGCGCACCAACCGCGTACCGCCGGTCGAGCACCGCTGCAGAAGACGCGGAAGAACCTGGGTAGAATGTATTTGCCCCGTGGCGAGAACTCTGATTGCTGGACATTGGCGCTCCTGGCTCCTAATAAACTTCACTAAGCAAGGGAAATGAAAGTTGCTTCAACTAACCCGAGAGCGACTTTCAAAACAGATGAGAAATAGTGGGACCGCATTCCCACTATTTCCCCTCACGAATGCTCGGTCCGAACACACCGTTGAGAATCGCGGACTCACAGTCGACCGGCCAGAACTAAAACGAGTAGGACTACCAGACCTAGTCCCCCACTGGGGTAATATCCCCATCCCCGGCTGTACGGCCAGGCCGGGAGAGCGCCCAGCAACAACAGCACAAGAATGATGAGCAGAATCGTCGACATGAAAAGCCTCCTTGTCGTTTACCGCGTTTGAACGTCGGCCCGGCTCCCAAGAAACCGGGCCATAACAAACTTCCAAACTTAGCTTCACCGACTGCTGACTTCCGGAATTCCGGCCGAGGGTTTCAATTCACCGTGTTCGGCCCTTGCCTGTCCCGAATATTTCCTTACAACAGCCAGAAACGGCTTGCTCGACTCGCGAGCGTGGACTTTCCCCGCCAGGATGTCGCTGAACGGCAAGAATTTTCCGTATAGAATTCTGGTTTCGTCCTTGTCCTGTGTCACCGCTGTGCCGTTCAAATCGATTCCTGCAAAGAGTCCGCGAGCGCGGGAGTAGGTCAAAAGCTGAGCCCTCATCTTCCAATCAGTGTCGGCGCCAGTGTCACGGCCCACAGGCCCTGCAGCTGCCGAAGCGTCAGCGCCAATCTTGAATTTGCTGGACAGCAGGTGTTGCATACCCTCATCGTTCATGACGACCATGACGATGTCCACGGCCTGCCCGCCAAGTTGCAATCCCCAGCTTCCGCCGGTGATCGTGATGGGCGCCGGAGCGCTCCACATTCCGCCTTCCGTACGGCATGTCGCCACGCCCTTGCCATGGCTGCCGCCGATGCCGATCGCAATCTTCACCATCGACGGGATGACCGCGATGCACTTTGCATCGCTCATCACCTTGTCTGGAATGGCTTTATCCGGAGTATCCATAATCTCCGTCAAAACCTTGGCAGACGCATCGAGGCGCTTATCGATATCCGATACATCCTTATCATCGGCGGACCAAGCCACGTTGCCGAAAATCATTAGACCAGCGCCGAGCACTGCGAGAAATCTCGGTAATGCAGAATTAATTCTTGTCATGAGCCGACCTCTTCTTCCATGCTCGAAGCGAGCAATTTGTTTGAATTCCCCTTGCGAATCAAACCTAACTTTTCCCTCGTCTCGCCGCTATCCGGTTCACGCTGTAAAGTGGGCAAGGGGATACATGTGTAGGAGTGTCGTACGGGGGGGGCTAGATGTCTTGCTAAGGTTGAAAATAGCAGCGAATACAGTTTTTTAGGTATTGATTGCGGTCATTCGGCGGATGTTCGTAACACTAGGAGTGAAAGAACGTTCATCTCCTACGCATCTTCCATGACGGCGTTTGGCTCTCGCAGGACGGAAGAACAGGGAATCGTCAATTCGACAAGAGTTCCGGGATCAACATTTGTCAGCCGCAGCTCTGCGCCAAATTCTTTCGCACGTTGTTTCATACCACCGATACCCACGCCAACACTATCCGGTTGCAGTTCAACAATTCTCTTGCCGATTCCCTTGCCGTCGTCCCGCACTGCCACCACGATCAAGTCTTCCGTTTGAGTAAGCGTGATCCAGACCTTTTGGGCTTCGGAATGCCGAAAGACGTTCGTCAGGGCCTCTTGCACAATTCGGAACACCGCAGTCTCAACCTCTGCCGAGAGCCTTGGAAACTCTGCAGCGCGGACATCTAGCGAAATTTCGACACCGCTGCGTTTCCGCAGCCCGTCGACATACCAGGAAAGCGCAGAGAGCAAACCAACTTCATCGAGCAACGGTGGATGCAACAGGTGAGACATGGTGCGGACCTGCTGAATGGCTCGATCCACAATCGCGCTGGCCTGAGTCCAGGCCCCGTCTGTCGGCTCAACAGATTTTTGCACCATCATTCTGTCCAGCACCATCTTCGCCACGGCCAGTTCTTGCCCCAATCCGTCATGCAGATCGCGTGCCAACCGCCGGCGCTCTTCATCCTGCATGGTCATGAGGCGGATGGAAAGTCGCCGCAATTCGTCTGTCCTCCGATCCACTTTTTTCTCGAGTTCCGCAGCGTTATCGCGGATGGATTGCTCCAACACTTTGCTGTCATGAATGTCGGAACAGGTGCCATACCATTTGACAATCTTTCCTTCATCATTGCGAATCGGAACCGCGCGAACTCGGAACCAGCGGTACGTTTGGTCCGCGGACCGCATGCGATATTCGGCTTCGTAGTTAGTCCCGGCATCCACACAGCGCATCCACTGCGCCGTGGCCTGATCCCTGTCCTCGGGGTGCACATAGTCGAGCCAACCAAAGCCATTCGCGGAACTGGGAGGAGCGCCGGTGTAGTCGTAAAATCGATCGCTGATGTAGTCTCGAGAACCGTCGTTCTGGCGGCTGAAAATGATATCCGGAGCGGTGCGCACGATCGCGTCAAGTTCCTGATTCTTGCGTACCAACTCCGTATTCAGCTTCAACAACATTTCTGCCTTGCTAGCTAACTCCTCGGTACGCTCGGATACGCGGTCTTCCAGTTCGTGATTCAGGATCTCAAGTTGCCGCGTCTTGCGGTGCAACTCGGCAAACACTCTCACCTTCGCACGCAGAACTTCCGCAACCACGGGAACCGAGATGTAATCCACGGCTCCCTGTTCATAGCCCCTGAGCTGATCGAGATCGCTAAGATGCACCGCGGAAACGAAGATGATCGCTGTCCTCTGGAACCGCGGATGCTGCCGGATCATCGCAGCCAGTTGAAAACCGTCAAGCTCAGGCATGCTCACATCCATGAGCACGACCGCAACATCTGTCTTAAGGAGACTTTCGAGGGCTTCCTTCGCTGAAGTGGCTTTGATCAGGTTTTCGCCAAGTCCATCCAGCATGACTTCATAGCTGAGCAGCTTGGCCGGCTGATCATCGACCATCAGGATATTTACTTTGTCGTTGCCACCCATCCGTTATCTCCACGCAATTCTCGGCCACGTGCATGCTGCCGTTGGCAACTACTATCGGTGAAGCCACATGCGCAGCGACGAGAGCAACTGCTCCGTGTTGACCGGTTTGGCCAGATACTCAGACGCTCCCGCCTCCAGACATTTCTCGCGATCTCCCTTCATCGCTTTGGCGGTGAGGGCAATGATCGGCAGCCGCCTGAACAAAGCGTTCTGCCGGATCACCTGCATCGTCTCATATCCATCCATCTCGGGCATCATGATGTCCATCAGCACGATGGCAATATCGGGTGTCGATTCCAGCTTGGCGATTGCCTCGCGTCCTGTACCGGCTGTGATCACAGTCATGCCCCGGCGTTCAATCACACTGCTCAGCGCGAAGATGTTGCGGACGTCATCGTCTACAACTAGCACCTTCTTTCCGACCAATGCATCGTCGGAATGGTGGAGGCGATCAAGCAGTCTCTGTTTTTCGGCTGGAAGATCTGCGACCACGCGATGCAGGAATAACGCAGTCTCATCGAGTAGACGTTCTGGCGATTCCACGCCTTTCACCACAACGCTACGCGCCAACGAATGCAGCCGCGCATCCTCCTCCGGCGAAAGCTCCTTGCCAGTAAACACCACGACCGGAAGATCCGCTAGAGACGAAGTGTCACGGAAGCGCTCCAACACGTCGAAACCCGATATGTCGGGCAACCGCAGATCGAGCACCACGCAGTCGAAGGCCTGCTCGGTCACGGTCTGAATCGCCTCCGCGCCTGTGGCCGCCACGGTGACATCGATATCGTCATAGCCCAGCAGTTCCTTAATGCTGAGTTGCTCGGCCGGATTGTCCTCGACCACAAGCAACCGCTTGCGCCGCGGAGCGGAATACTCCTTAATGTGCGCCAAGGCCGCTTCCAAACCTTCCGGCGTGGTTGGCTTTGTGACGAATGCAAACGCACCGCGAGCCAGGCCATGCTGCCGGTCTTCATCGAGCGTCAGCATTTGAACTGGAATGTGTCGCGTTGCCGGGTCCTGTTTCAAGTGATTGAGAACAGTCCAGCCCAGCATATCGGGGAGAAAAACGTCGAGCGATACTGCGGTCGGATGATATTCCTGCGCCAGCATAAGCGCTTCCGCCCCACGTGTGGCGACCAGGACTTTGAATCCCTTATCGCGCGCGAGATCACGCAATACTCGTGCGTAATGTGCGTCGTCCTCGACAATCATCAGGACGGCATCGTCCGTTTGCAGATTGTCCCTGTCGTCGGCAATCTTCTCGACCACATGTTCCGTCACTCCAGCCGATATCTGCGCCGGCCTGATGGAGGATCGAAATCCCGTCTCAGCCGGTCCTGCACCCGCAGTAGCCGGACCCACGTAGGTTTGCGGCAAGTAGAACGTGAAGGTGCTGCCCCGTCCGGGCGCGCTGCGCAGCTGAATCTCTCCGCCAAGCAGGCTGGCCAGTTCGCGGCTGATCGCCAGGCCCAATCCGGTTCCGCCGTACTTGCGGCTGGTGCCGGCATCTGCCTGCTGAAACGCCTCGAAGATGATTCGCTGCTTTTCGAATGGAATGCCGATGCCGGTATCGGAAACCTCGAACGAAACCACCGAGGCAGCCTTACCGAGAATCGGATGTCCCTCAGTCCAGCCGCTCTTGGCAGCCGATACCGCCAGGCGGACACCACCGACTTCGGTGAACTTAAACGCATTCGACAGTAGATTCTTCAACACCTGCTGTAACCGCTTCGAGTCTGTGACCACACTGCGGGCAAGATGCGGATCGGCTTGCACCTCGAAGCTGAGACGGCGATTTTCCGCCTCATGCCGGAAGGGTCGTTCCACCGCATCGAGCAAGCTCGCGAAGAAGACTTCTTCCGCCTCAACCGAGACCGTTCCAGACTCGATTTTCGACAGATCGAGAATATCTGTAATCAGGTTGAGCAAGTCGGTCCCGGCACCGTGAATCGTACGCGAGAACTCAACCTGCTTAGGAGTGAGATTGCCATCCGGGTTATCGCTGAGCTGCTGACCGAGCACGAGAATGCTGTTGAGCGGCGTCCGCAACTCGTGAGACATGTTAGCCAGGAATTCTGATTTGTATTTCGAAGTCAGAGCCAGTTCCTTAGCCTTCTCTTCGAGAGCGCGACGGGCTTGCTCGATTTCCTGATTCTTGCGTTCGACTTCAACGTTCTGCTCGGCGAGCTGCTGTGCCTTTTGGGCAAGCTGCTCGTTGGTCTGCTGCAATTCTTTTTGCTGAACCTGAAGTTCGGTCGCCAATTGCTGCGACTGCTTTAGCAATCCTTCGGTCTGCATCGTGGCTTCAATACTGTTCAGCACGATTCCGATACTTGCCGTCAGTTGCTCCAGGAATGCCAGTTGAGAAGTGGTGAAACTACTCAACGAAGCCAGTTCAATCACCGCCTTAACCCGGTCTTCAAACAACACCGGAAGCACGATGACGTTTCGCGGAACGGCCTCGAACAAACCGGAACGAATCGCGATTGTGTTTGGCGGCAAGTCGGAGATCAACATTCTCCGCTTCTCTGAAGCGCACTGTCCCACCAATCCTTCGCCCAGCTTCAATCGGCGCAGGTGGCCGTCTTCCCCGTCACCGGCGAATGCCGAGAGCAGCACCATCTCTGCCGATTCGTCGGTGCCCATCTGATAGATCACGCCTTGCTGTGCATTCACCAAAGGCGTGAGTTCTGAAAGAAGCATGCGTCCCACCGTTGCCAGATCGCGCTGCCCTTGCAGCATTCCGGTGAAGCGGGCCAGATTCGTCTTCAACCAATCCTGCTCCGTGTTCCGGTCGGTCGTTAGACGGAGATTGTCGATCATCGTGTTGAGGTTGTCTTTCAGGTCGGCAACCTCGCCGCTGGCTTCCACCTGAATCGAGCGCGTGAGATCGCCCTTGGTCACCGCTGTTGCAACCTCGGCGATGGCGCGCACCTGATTGGTCAAGTTATCGGCCAGCAGATTCACGTTTCCGGTTAAGTCTTTCCATGTGCCGGCGGCACCGGGCACGTTCGCCTGACCTCCGAGCCTGCCTTCGACGC
>Ga0210405_10003510_pt1 | contig 15337 bp, 10 predicted proteins | sample IncBWH11MmetaG_FD_155492 | JGI IMG/M metagenome (GOLD analysis project Ga0210405, IMG submission 155492) | Forest soil microbial communities from Barre Woods Harvard Forest LTER site, Petersham, Massachusetts, United States - Inc-BW-H-11-M | ecosystem: Environmental > Terrestrial > Soil >... | reverse complement strand
CGGTTGAAGTCGCCGGCAAGATTTACGTCATCGGCGGCGCAACCACGGTAGCAGGTTCCAAGGATCCATACTTCACATTCTTCGGACCATCTCTGGTTCTCACCACCAACGAGGTTTTTGACCCGGCCGCGAACAAGTGGGAGAGCCGCAGACCGATGTCGGTGGCGCGGAATCACGCGTACGCCGCCGCGGTGAACGGCAAGATCTACGTCATCGGCGGCCGCACTGGCCACGCCTTCATCTTGTCCGCTACCAACACGGATGTGGTGGAGGAGTACAGCCCCGTAAGTGACATGTGGAGTGCTCCGAAAGAACGGATGCCGACGCCTCGCAGCGGCGGCGCGACGGGCACAGATGGCCGCAGGATCTACATAGCGGGTGGCGAGGTGACTACGAAAGAGCTCGTCGGAGCATTCCGCGCCGTCGAGGCGTACGAACCGGCCACCAATTCATGGATCTCGCTGCCACCAATGTCAATGCCGCGGCATGGTATCGCTGGCGCGGTGATCGGTAACGAATTTCATCTCGTCAGCGGCATGATTCAGTCCGCAGGTGCGTTGTCGTTCCAGGACCCGCGACTCGAAGTCCACACCGGACAGCATGATGTCCTGGAGCTGAATTTCTTCTTTCCAACTCCTGCAACGGGTGCGAAGAAGGACGAAGCGCCGCCTTCCACAGGTGCAAAAACGGTAGGTGCGGCTTTTCCTTCCGCTGCTATGGACAACAAAATCGCGACTACTTCTTCCGCTCGTGTGAAGACCGTAAGTGTGATTTCTTCGAACGGTGCGAATAGCGTAGGCACGGCTTCTTCCGGACGGAAGAAGCCGTACATTCGCTACAACGTGAACAGTCCCGAAGGTCAGGTGATGCTCGCGAAATATGCGAAGGCGGTCGAGATCATGAAGACCTTGCCGGACTCCGATCAGCATTCATGGACTTGGTGGTGGTACACCCACTGGGTCAAGGGCTACCCGGCTGCGCTGTGGGATCTCTCCATGAAAAAGAAGGCAGAGGTCATCGCCACTCTCCCGAAGGAGGCTCAAGCTGATGCCGAAGCGGTGTGGGACGGCTGCCAAGCGCACGCTACCAACCCTTCCGACCCAGAGCAGTTTCAACAGTGGTTTTTCCTCCCCTGGCATCGACTGATGCTTATTCAGTTCGAGGGGGTCATTCGCGAGGTTCTGCACGACGAGGACTTTACGCTTCCCTATTGGAACCCAATCACCGGCAACGAAGCTGATTTGGTCGTGCCCGCCGTGTTCCGGGACCCGGGCAGCCCGCTGTATGACGGTACGCGCTGGTTCTGGGTCAATGGCGGCGGACGCATTGATACACCGTTCAAGGACTGGATCAACCTGGACGCCCTTAACGAGAAGTTTTACATCGATGGACCCAACGGCAACCTCGGGTTCAATCCCAGACTGGACATAAACCCTCACTTCTTCACTCATATTGGCCTCGGGGGCGACATGGCCGATTTCTCCACCGTCGGCGCTGACCCGATGTTCTATCTGCATCACGCCAACATCGACCGCCTCTGGGAAAGCTGGAACCGGCTCGGGAATAAGAATCCTACTGATCCCCGATACCTCAATCGCAAGTTCTCGTACGGAGACAGAAGCGGCAAGCGCGCGGATCTGCCGGTCAGCATGACCGATCGCACTGCGCCGCTCGGCTACGAATATGACAGCTATGAAAAGCCGCCCCAGCCGCTGCACCTGACCACGGAGGAGGCTGCCGCCAGAGAGCGCACATACAAGGCTCTCCACGAAAAGGCCATGGGCGGTCCGCATGGTGCCCAGCATGCGCACAGCATGGAAGCCTCGACCAAGCAGGACACACCCTGAAGCGGCGGTGGCGACCGAGCCGCCTGACGCTTGGGAATGTCCACTGACGTTCGCAAATTGATCAACCTAGACTACTGACCACGAAGAAGACAAGTCATTCTTGTCGCAATATGTTGACAGGATTCATGCGGGCAGCGCGCCAGGCCGGGAGCGCACAGGTTAGTACGGCTAGAGTCATTAGAGCTATGGGCAATGCGATGTACGTGGCGGGATCGAGGGCGCTGATTTCGAAGAGTAGATCGGCGATAAGTTTCTTCGTAAGAAGTGACAGTAGAAGTCCCAAGCCAACCCCGATAGCCGCAAAGGGCAAAATCTGCCTTAGCAGCGAGGAGAAAACATGTTTTCGTTGAGCGCCGAGAGCGAGACGGATTCCGAGATCGCGTTGGTGCGATGAGATGACATAGGAAATCAGCCCATACACACCGCCGAGTGCCAGAACGATGCCCAGTCCCGCAAGTCCGCTGAGCAGCAGCATGTTGAAGCGGTATTGCGAGTTGAAGTGGTCCATCATGAATTGCAGAGTTTGCACGTCGGCAACCGGTTGGTCTTTGTCGAGTTCCGCAACCACCTTGGGGAGCGCGGCAAGCATCGCGGCTGGATCGTTGGTGGTTCTTGCCACGACCGTCATCTCGGAAAATTGCCGGGCAGGCCAAAACATCTCCGGTCTGGCCGGTGTTTGCATATTGAACTGCCGATAATCGCCGACGACGCCAACCACTACGCGCCACGGCCCCGGATCGCGATGAGGGGGCATGAAGCGTATGTGGGCGCCGATGGGGTCCTGGTTCGGCCAATACTTGCGGGCAAGACTTTCGTTCAAGATTGCAACGTCGGTCGCGCCTTTTTGCATGTCGGCGACGGTGAAAAGCCGTCCGCTTCGCAGGGGGGTTCCCATGGTCTGGAAAAAATCTGAGGTCACAGCAGCATAGTCTGCCGAGGGCGCATTGCCGGGCTTCGCAATGGCCTGTCCTTCGATCTCGAACGAATTGTAATGCAGAGCATAGAGCGGAAAGTTGTCGGCAAGGCTGGCTATTTCCACACCCGGAAGCCGGCGTACACGATCGAGAAGCCGTTCGCAGAAATGCTCGCGATCGTCGTCGCTGGCATAGCGCGGAGGCACAAGAACGATTCTTCCCGTAACCACGTTTTGCGCGCGAAACCAACCGGGGTCTACCTCAAGTAGCCGCTGGAAGCTGCGGGTGAGTAGCATCGCTCCAATTGCGAGAACCAGAGTGATAGCGATCTCTGTGGAGACGAGGACTCGGCGAACCAAAGATCCCCAGCGAGCGCCGCCAAAACTAGCCGATTGCCTTAGCGACGATTTGAAGGTACGGCGGCTGTATATCCAGGCAGGTAATACTCCCAACAACGATACGCAGAGCAACGAGATCAACCCAGAAACAACAAAGCTGCGCATATCCAGGTGGAGGCGGCTGGCTCCGTAAATGCTGGCGGGCTGCAACGCGCGAATCAAAGCAAGTCCAGCGTAACAAGCACCCCACGCAAGGGTTGCCGACACCGCCGCAAGCATGAGACTTTCTGTCAATACATTCGCAATCAGTACGCGCCGGGGCGCTCCAAGTGCGTCCATGATCGCGAGGTCCCGTTGCCGGTTGATGAACCGAACCAGCATTAGCCCGGAGCCATTCAAGCAACCCAGCAGAAGCACAGTAAAGGCAGCCGCCCAAAGGATGTAGAGCGCACGGCCCAGGTCTGGGTCGGCATTTTCAATCTTCAAGGGAACTAGATTAACGCTATAGCCGGTGTTGAGGCCTGGATCAGATTGTGCTAATCGAGTTGCCAATGCAACCATTTCACCGCGAGCCTGTGCCAGCGTTACGCCATGCTTTAGCCGGGCCGATACGAGGAAACGCCGTACCAGCGTTTCCGTTGGAGGGTCGGCGACAGTCACAGGCGGCAACGGCACCCAAATCTCGGGCTTGTACTCGTAGGCGCCTTCGAAAATCGTCATCAGGTGAAAACTGCCAGGGAGCACTCCGATAATCGTACGCGGAACGCCATTGAGCAGAAGTTTCTCTCCGAGCGGGTTTTGGCGGGGGAAGTGATTCCTGGCGAAGGCTGCGGTAAGCAGCACCACGCTGTTCGATCCCGCATCCTCCGGCAAGAAGGTTCTGCCCTGTTGCGCCGCAACTCCAAGCATCCGAAAAAATCCGGTGCTTGCGCGAGCCGCAACCAGATGTTCCGGATTTCCCCGGCCGGTCAGATTGTATTCGGCCCATTCATGAGCCTCGATGGCGTCGAATACATCGGTTTGAGTTTGCCATTCCCTGAAGTTGTTCCATGCCACCCGTCCGCGGCTAGCCTGTGGTTCACCGAGAGACGGATTAGCTTCCCAGATCATTACAAGGCCATCGGGATCGCGATAGGGCAAAGGATGGAGTACGATTTGGTCGATGACGGTCAGCAAGAGGGTATTGGCGGCGACCCCGAGGGAAAACACCATGACCACTATCAATACAAAAGCTGGATCGCGCGCCAGCGAACGAAGCGAATAACGAAGCCGTAAGAACCACATCGAGCGACTTACTCCCGAGACCTCCAAAAGTGAGCGACGCAAAACCGCCTAAAGGTACGCGATTAACTGCGCCGCTCACAAGAACAAAATCGCTCGCTGTCGAAATAGTAACTTGCGGAACTCCACTTTTTGTCCGAAAATGGACACCGTCCGAAATCGGACATACTCTTCTCAATTGTCCCGAAAACGAGAACGGAAAATGGTACAAACATGAAAACAAGAACCTCCCAATAGGTTGTAGAGGGCTGACTTACGCCGCTGGAAAAATTCAGTGTTGCTGTGCGATGTAGGTAGAGTAAGAAGTACGGCCCCCAAATTTACTGGAGACTTCTTTCTCCTCGGCGGGCTGAGTTACACAACTCAGTAAAACGGTGCCGAGAGACTCTTCTCGTCACCAAACCACAATCACACAATGTTAAAAAGGAGATAGACGATGAAAGTAATGCTAGCCAAGACGGTGCTTTGGATGGGTCTGTTGCTGGTACTGCTCGGTGAAGGTAGCCCGCGTTTGATGGCCCAAGGTCCCGGTATTCCACCCGCACCCCAAGGCTCGATATTGGTAGTTTCGTAAGTCCGGGCAGCCAAAAAAAATTAAAGGTACCGCGGCTGTTCTAGAAACTGGAAGTGGTAGTATTCTCCCCACTTCCGGTTTTTTCTGCGAAGCGAGTGCTCAACGTATTAGCGTGTGTTGCGGAGCGGTGTAGGCAGCCTAAGAAGGACGGCCCCCAAATTTACTGGAAGCTTTTTACTCTCTCCTCGCCGGGCCGAGTTACACAACTCAGTAAAACGGTGCCGAGAGTTGCTTCTCGTCGCTAAACTACAATCGCCCACAACGTTGAAAAGGAGATAGGAAGATGAAAATGATGATAGCCAAGACCGTGTTTTGGATGGGTTTGTTGCTGATGCTGGTCGGTCAAGGTAGCCCGCGTTTGTTAGCCACCGGCGGCGGTATTCCACCGGGTGCACCCCAAGGCTCGTTGCCGGTGTTGCCTAGTGAAAGTAGCCCGCGATTGATGGCCACCGGGGCGGGAATACCGCCCGCGACCGCACCGCAAGGCGCGATCTCCGTGGTTTCGTAAATGCCGACAAGAGCAACATAAAGATACAAGGGGCTGTCCTAGGACCGGAAGTGGTAGTAAGCTGTCCACTTCCGGTTTTTTCCCGCAATGCGAGTGCTCAACGTATTGGCGCTGATTATACCGATGGTTTTGCAGGTATGTATTCTGGTGCTTCTGCTCAAGCGCCGGCTGCAACGGAGGTTCGTCTGGTTCTTCGTCTATACGCTTTACGTACTCCTCGAAGCGATCGTCCGATTAGCTGTTTCCGGTAACCATAGAACGTATTCCATAGTCTACTGGTCCACCGAGCCGATAGACCTTTCCGTGACGGTGCTCGCGTTGAGAGAAAGTTTTCTCAGCGTATTTTGGTCTGAGGCCAGATTGCGCTGGTTTCGCTGGGTATTTTGGACCGGGATCGGCCTTGCTCTCGCTTATGGCTGCTGGGAGGCCTGGGCTCTCCCACCGCGTCAGGAAAGTCGGATCATATGGATGATCATAGACTTCGAATTCGCTTTGAATGCTGTCATTTCCGTCTTCGGCCTCCTTTACGGCGGCTTTATTCGCGTATTCGGCATTTTAGAACATCAGCGAGAAAGCGCAATCATCCTCGGATTTACCGCGATTGCATGCATTGCGAACTTCGGCTGGCTCACTCGTTCGGTTTTTGGAACAAGATTCAGATTATTGAGCGGATTGCTCCCAGCCGTGGGATACATCGTCGGGGAACTAATCTGGACCAGAGACTTACTGCGCCCGGAATGGAAGCTACCCGATTCAAATCTGACGCTCGAAGAGATGAACGCAATAATGGCTAGATACGTTGCACTCCTGCAAAAGTACCTGGGGAGAGAGGCATGATTGCCCTTTGCGCCGGATACCTGTTGGTAATTCTAGTTTTTGCATTGTTCTACTACACCGTTTATCGCCCTCTTTATTCCCGCGCTTACCCCGGCGAGTTGACCGATGTGATCTCCGCCGTTTCGAACGTCAGGCTCGTGGAGTTGGAGCGCATGGTGAGCGAGGAAATGAGCACTCGCATCGCGGAGACCCTCAGCCCGAGGGAGCAGCGGCTGGCGAAGCGAAACCGGAGTCGTGCGATTTCCGAGCGGCTCGCGCCGATCGAAGCCAATGCAAGCCTTTGCGTGGCGTTCACCCGCCCGCAGGTCAGACTTCTCCGTAAGAAAGGGACAGGACGGCAAGCGTGCCGTAGGCGCTCGCGGTCGGAGCGTGACCGGCTGCTCGAAGAGCTCTTCAAGCTCTCGCAGGATTGTTGTCTGCTGTTGATTTTTGCCAAAGCCGTCCGGGTGTTGATGCCCTGGGACCGCGAGCGCATGATCCGGTTCCATCGCGAGACCGTCTTGCCGGAGGTTCGCGAGTTTCTGCGCGTATTTGTTGAATATGCCGGGACCTTTGGCGATTGCCAACGAGAAAATCTGCTGGCTTGGCTCGACTGCTGGGAACTGGATGAGGGCTATTGCTAGGGGTTCGTAGAACTCAACGACCGCCATTTCGTCTTGGCAGGGAGCGAGAAAGAAACTCTTGATCGGCAATGGGAACAGAGAATATGATCCGGGTCACCAATCTACCCCTTTAGGGAGTTGGCGAACCTTAGTTAAATCGGGCCCTAGCGCTAACGTGACATTAATCGAGAAACACCTCACGACCACCGGCCGGAAAAAGTCCGGCACATCCGCGAACAAGAAACTGGCGAAGAAAACCGGCTCCTATGCGGTGTCGCGTCCGGAAGTTGGCGCTCCACGGCACAACTACCTGGCTACCAGGGTTACTGAGAAAGAAAAAAAGGCGGTCGAGGAATACTGCTCCCGGCATGGAATGAGCGTGAGCGCTTTCCTTGCGGATTTGGCCCTGAACGATGCCAAGAGACGGTCCAATAGTGAGCAGGAAGAGGAGGAGATCACAGTTACGCTTAAGCTTTCTTCGCGCGATATCGACAAGATGCGAATCTTCGCGCGGCTGGAAGAAAAGACCATCGAAGAGTTGTTGCAGGAACTGGTTCAGCCAGGCGTCCAGAAACGCCAGACGGCGAGTGCACTGGAAATGCAGACACTTCGTTGCTGGCTGTCCAATGAAGAACATGCGGTCATCAAGAAGTACCTCGCGAAGCATCGCTTGTCGGCGCGCAATTACTTGGCTCTCCTCGCTCTTAAAGCTATCAACCAGCGCTGAGCTCGTTAGCGCATGTCGAGTCCTTTCCATCCTGGCCTGAATTTCCAAATTTCCCGCCATATTTTCCTCTTGCTATTTGTATCTGCATAGGTCTATAGTCTCATCGTCTTTGAACCTAGATTCAGGTTGGCGTTAATTATGAGACACGAAAAGTTGGCGGTATTCCGGATAAACGACGGTGGGACCGTGCGTCTCATCTGCGTACGTGGACTAACATTCACGGGAAGCGTTCAACTGGAGAAGGCCTTCAAGGAACGCGTTGGACGGCCGGTGAATGTCACGTTCCTCGGAAGGTTCGACAGCATAGAGACGGCTTCGGGAATCGGCGAGTTTCTAGATCTCGCACTGGAGCCGGAAGTTATTCCTGATTCTGCTGAAACCGTCGTTGTTCCGAGCTGCAATCTGCTTGGCTACTGAGTCGTGCGGATTGTAAGAAGGAACGGGCCCCTCAAGGTTTTTGGTCAATCGGCTTCCCCCCAAGGTGCGGTGCGCCCGGTCTTCACATAGGACAGGCATGTGAAGACCGGGCTTTGGCTCGGCGACTGAGAAAGTACTGCGCGACTTAGGCAGAAGTTGCGAAATTGATCTATGCCAGCGGATGAGCGCTCGGAGATTAACAGACTCATCGTTGAGGAACAGAATCCGTCAACTTCGTCGCGAGCGCCGGTGGACGCTTCGTAGACTTTGCCAGTTATCAGGTGTTCCGGTAAATACGATTTGCCGGATGGAAGGCGGAAACGGTACTACCTTGCGGAATGCATTGCGAATTGCAGGCGCGTTTCAACTCTCTGTTTACGAAATCTGGGAAACTCCTCCCCGCTCTGAAACTGACTCGAAGAATAGAAGAGGAGCTAATGGACCTGCGCTCACAGTGCATGGACTGCGCGCGAAACAGGGCTGGCGGCTGTATGACCTCGCAAACGTGTCAGGGGTTTCGATGAGCACTGTCGCAAGTGTTGAGAAGGGGCGGCTTCCTACGTTGAACAATGCGCTGCGGATCGCGGCCGCATTCGGGGTCTCGGTGCACGAGATCTGGAGACTCCCCGACAAGGCCGCAGACCAGGGAGTGATCCAATGAGGACTGCAATATATACGATGGGCGCGCAGAGTTTTTGCTTGACATTACAGGCTCGTGACTCGTAGCTTCGGTCGCGTTTGTTTACGAGGAGAACTGAGGGGGCTCAGTTACCGCTTCTCGCAAAGGCTATTCCTACAACCAGCGGCGAGTGTGACGCGCGCGCGTCTAGGTTCGGCTGTGTTTGGTGACCGAGGTGTTCAAATTCTAGCGTTAAGAGGTGCAAATCGTGATTCGAATCAGCCCCCGATTGGCCGTCCTTACTCTTCTCTGTGCAGTCTTCAGCGGGCGGGCGCGCTGTTCGTTATGGACCTTAGTTGGTTATCCCAGTCTTTGGAGTTCCGGTTTTGTCCTTTGATCATCGAATCCGTACCGGGGAAAATACCGGGGACCCCTCGAAATAATTGGCAGCAACAGATGGGCAATCTTGAGCCAAAGAAAGGAGGACAAAACCCTGATTCTTAGACATCAGTCGCAATTGCCAGCAACTGACCGAAGTGGCTTCCTTCCTACTTACAAGCAGGAGGTCGCAGGTTCGAGTCCTGCACTGCCCACCATCGCTCGAAAACACTTTCCCTTCTTTGTTGCTTCGCAAAAGGTAGAAAATGATTTTCTCACTTGAGTTCAACTAGCAGCAAGCCAGAGGACGGAATTTCCACCTCGAGTTCTGAGTTTTTCAATACACGAGTCTCGGTGGTGATCTCAACCGCTTGGCGGAGTTGCTGAACTTGGGTCTGAGTGGGAGAGACGGGAGATCCCATTTTTGCATAAGCGCGGTGAAAATCTCCATGGTCCCCATCTACTCGCCACAAGGAAGCTTTCTTGGCGTTTGTATGCTCGAATCGCACGGTAACTTTTTTAAAAAGACCAACCTCGCCAGGCGGAGCATAGTTCCACAGCGCCATAACTAGCGATCCATTCTTATCACGGGTCAACAAAGCTGAATCAGAATTCAGATGCAGCCTCTGATCGCCCAGTCTATGCAGAAGAGCAAAGGTTTGATACGCAGGTTTCGGAATCCCATCTTCAGCCAAGAGCCCAAAGCCGCCGTAGAATGGCGTCTTTACCACGCCCTGCTCTTCGAAGACATCGGAGAAAGTCCAATAGGACATCATGTCCACGAGGCCGTCGCACTGGCGTATGGTATTTGCAAGCCATGGGCCCATGTAAACCGCATCTGTGACCTCGGGTTCGTTTTTGTAGCTGGCGTTGAACTCACTCCAGATCAGTGGAAGCCCGGGCGCGCTCGAAGCGCGAATCTGGTCGCGAACTTTTCCCACCGCCCGGCAAACCATACGGTCACGCGGAATATCTTCGTTGGTTCCAAAAACATCCTTCGCCAGGTCGTTGGCGTAGACGTGCGAAGAGACAAAATCTAAAGGAATTTTCTGTTGCGTGCAATGCTGGATAAAAGCATCCACCCACGCCGCCTGCGCCGTCGCCGGGCCTCCGATTCGAAGCCGTCGATTTACTTTCTTAACTGCGAGCGCTGTGTGATCGTAAAGTTCCCAGTAGGTTTGTTGCGCGGGTTTGCCCGCCCAAAAATCGAGATTCGGCTCATTCCAAACCTCGAAGTACCACGACGCGACCTCATCAACGCCATAGCGATTAATCAAATGTTGTACAAAAGCCGTGATCAGATCGTCCCAGCGCCCCCAATCTTTAGGAGGAGAGACATCCGGCTTGTACCAGAAAGCCTGATAGACCGGCGCCGCCGCCAGTTTGTTTGGCATGAAGCTGAGTTCGACAAACGGCTTCACACCGTTCGCCAACAGGCCATCGTAAATCTGGTCAACGTAGGAAAAATTATAGATCGGGTGACCTTGCGCATCCTCGTCGTAAACGCCAACTTCATCGTGAAAGATCGCGTGAAAGCGCACATATTCGAAATCCGTGATCCGCTTTACCGCTCGCAGATCCTGACGATAACCATCGCGCAAACTGAGGATCGCGCGGCCCGAGCCAAACATCTTCTCCCAAAAGTGCGGGAAAGGATGCGACGGCGCGGAAGCATCGGCCACAATTACTTCCGGAGAAGAGGAAGATTGTGCCAGGCAGGCCGAATATACGAGCAAGAACAAGAAGGAGAGTAGGGAACGCCGGCATTTGATGACGCTTGGCATGGATCACCTAAGATTACGATAGGGTGTGGATCGAAACATGACGAAGTTAAAACCGACGACGCTACGCCGCGGCCCGGCCATAAGAGGGAACTCGGCGCACGTGGGCCGCGGGCTTCTCGTGCAAAACAAGTTCGGTTGCCTGCACTCGGCGGTCGGTGTGAAACCAACGTTGCACCACATCATCACAAAGAACATTGGCCAAAGAAAGCAGACTCATCCCTTGATGGTGAGCCATCCAACAGCGCACCAACTCGCAACTTGATGGGCGAATGCGGTTATGAGCGGCACTGAAATCGGCAGCCTCATAGAAGCCGTAGGAGCCGAACCATTTCAAAGCGCCCATGCGGCGGAGATTGCGCAACGCGGATGGCCGGTCGACTTCCAGCGCCAGAAATGAGGAATACGGAGAAATCACGAGAGGATTCGAATCCCGTCGCATCATCGAAAGCTGGGGAAGGCCGAAGGCATGATACTGATAATTTCCAGCTTCATCGACTTTGAAATACGCCGACTCTGAAATTCCCCACGGCACGCCTCTGGTCAGCGCATACGCTTGCTGGGACTTCACCGCCCCCACGCGGGCACGATCAAGTAGGGTGTTGGGATAGGAGCGCATCCACAGTCCCGGCATCAGGTATTCGAACATTGTTCCGGACCATGAGAGCAAAACAGGACGGCCACCATCGAGGGTTTGCGCCCGTCCCATGCGGAACCAGCACTCCTGTTCGATGTCTTCTTTGGCGATGGCGATGAACACGGCGATACGCGCTTCGCTCGCCAGCAGGTCGTAACACGAGGGCTGCATCTGTTGCGTTCCGGTGTCGAAACCGATCGTCAGCAGCTTGCGCTCGCTATTAAGTAAGAAAGCGAAGTCCATTTCGTTGGCCAGACTTCCCGCGAGTGCGGCCAGTTGCCGGAGATTATCAATCAATGCCGTCGCATTAGTTCGAGCCTCCGTCAGCAATGTTCTGAAACGTTCGTAGAACGGCCGGGTTTCCTCGGATGCGCTTCGAATTGCGCCATCGACGTACGCTTGGAATTTGGAAATCAGTTCGGGATACTCCAGCAGCGGAACCTGACGCATCAAGCTTGCTTTGATTACTGGATCATCCTGAAGCGTCGCAAACTCGGGTAAGAGCGAGGGCGCATAGCATCGCGCCATCTGCTGAACGCAACGCAACCGCGCCTGCGCTTGCTCTCGTAGCCAGTCGACGTCCGGCTTCTTCTGATCGTTCTTTTGATCGGCAGCCCCGGCACTTTGGTTAAGAAAATCTTCAGGGATCGCCATCAGGGAAGCCAGCCAATCCTTCCCTTGAAGCGCCGCTTCGTAACCGGCAAATGTTTTGCGAGGCATCAGTTTTCGATCAGCAATGCCTCGAAGATGGTCTAGAAACCCTTCCGCCAAACTACGTTCAAAGAGCGGACGCTCGAGGCGATCGAGGCACCCATGCTGCAAAGTCCAAAGCGAAGCGACAAGATTCCCGCTATCGACGGAGGAGACGAAGGCGGGAAGCAAAGGAGCCAGAGTGCGCGTATCGTACCAGTTCAGCAGATGCCCGCGATGCTTGGCGAGCCTCGACACGGTCCCTAATGTCAGGCGCGTCAACTCGGCCATCTCTGGCACAGTGAGATAGCCGAACTCGACCGCGACCTGCCGTGCGTTCAGTAGAAATCCAACGTTGGTCGGTGATATGCGAGCCGCGATCGCGGGAGGTTCCTCCTGCACGTTATCCGGAATCAGCCAGTTGTGTTCCTCGGTGCAAAAGTGGGCGAAGTAACGCCAGGTATGCAAAGCGCAACGGCGCAGGAAGTGCGCATCGCGGGAGGAAAGCTCCGTAGCCGGTTCGATCGGCGATTGGTTCAGCCATACCGCAACGAGTTTGCTGCACGCCCACAAAATCAAAAAGGGCATCGCTGTGAGCAGAGACCTTGACTGGAAGAATAGGAGCAACAAACCAATTCCCGCCGCCGTAGCCGGCATCCAATCAAGATAGCGATCGACCGGAGTTCGCCGGGATCCCATCTCGCTCTCTTCAGCCGTTTCCCATTCCAGAAGGCGTTCGTGAGTTACCATGCGCCGAATCAGCGTGCGCGCTACCGCATCCAGAGAGAGCAGCGTTTGATGCGCAAGGAAGACGACGGTCAGCAGCACGTTGAAAGTCGTGGCATAGAACCCGCTCAGGACGTCACGCGCCACCACGGAGTTCCGTTCGAGGATCGCGCGAACCATTCCAGAGGCAAGCTCGAACAGCGGAGGAATAAACAGAATGCAGACCGTAGCGAGGGTCCAGTAGAGATGATTCGCCTCGGGCAGGAGCCAGCCAAAAACCAGCAAAAAAAGAGTAGCCGGCTCGACCAGACTACGGCGCAGATTGTCGAGAATTTTCCAGCGTGAAACCAGCGAGATGGGATTGGGCACCTTTGCACCGGATTCTTCCGGAACGCGATCGGTCAACCACTCCACGATCTGCCAATCGCCCCGCATCCAGCGATGCTTGCGGCGGTTGTATGCGCTGTAGTGCGAAGGATAATCTTCTATCAGTTCGATGTCGCTGACCAAGCCGGCACGCGCATATGCTCCCTCAATCAGATCGTGGCTGAGCAAGGCGTTTCGCGGAAAGCGGCGGTTGAGAACCTGCTGAACTGTGTCGACTTCGTAAATTCCTTTTCCGCTGAAGCTGCCTTCTCCGTATAAATCCTGGTAGGCATCGGAAACCGCGCGAGTGTAAATATCGAAGCCTGTTTCGCCCGCATAAATGGCAGCCAACCGCGAGCGCCCCGTGCTCTGCACACTGACTCCAACGCGAGGCTGCAATATCCCGTAGCCGGCGACGACGATGTTTTTTTCCGGATCGATAATCGCCTGATGCAGCGGATGCGCCAGCGTGCCCACCATGCGATGCGCCGATCCGCGCGGAAGCTCGGTGTCGGAATCGAGCGTAATCACGAACCGCACCTGCGGAAGGATCGAGAGGTCGCCCACTTTCACCGGAAAGCTATCATATTCCGCGCGCAGCAGTTTGTTCAGGTCCAGCAGTTTGCCGCGCTTGCGCTCCCAGCCCATCCATCCCTTCTCGCGCGGGTTATAGACCCGGTGGCGATGGAATAAAAAGAACGAGCCGGTTTTCTGAGCGCCATATTGTTCGTTCAATTGCTGGATTAGAGACGAAGCCAGATCGATTAAGTGGTGTTTCTCGTCGGCCAAATGATCCGAATCCGGCAAATCGGAGACCAGCGCGAAATGCATGTTGGGATCATGGTTTCCCAAATAGCGTACTTCGAGATTTTCCACCAGCCCGCGAACCTGTTGTTCATTGAGCAGTAGCGTGGGCACCGCCACCATGGTGACGCAGTCGCTGGGAATGCCTTCGGAAAAATCAAGCTTGGGCAGAATCTCTGCAGGCAGAAGAGTCGTGACCAGATAATTCATCACCTGAATTGCCGCCTGAGAACTGGGCAGCAGCAGGATGAGCATCGAAAACATCAGGAGCACTGGTGAGTAGGCGGTGGAAGTGAGCGCGAGCAAAATGACGGTAATAATGGCGAATGTAAGGACAACGATGCCGGGAAGAAAGAACTCGTCCGGATGCCGCAGCAGCCATGCTCGCAAAGTCTGGGTCGGGTCAGGCTTGAACCCAACGCGTTCGTGCAGTTGCTCCACTCCTTCGCTGACCAGGTAATAGCCGACGTGAGATTCCCGCCGCCTGATCCGCGGATCCGGATAGTTCCTCGATTCCGCTCGTTGCGCTAGTCGCAGAACCTCGGTCGCCACCTCCATCTCTGTCATATCGGATCGCTTGGCGATCTTGGATAGCTTCTCTCGATAGACAGCGCGGCTTTCAAGATCCATCCCAGCGTAGGCTCCAGCAGGGTCGCGCCGAAGTACGCCATCAAACAAGATCAGAGGTTCCAGCACCTCGCTCCAAGAGGTTTGTGTTACATCGCGCAGGCTGCGGATACAGGTCTCAAGACCACGGGGGTCGCTAACTCGAAGATCGCTATCGGAATCGTCTTCCGCAAAATCGGCGAGGGCAGCACGGCCGCGTACCGCAATACGCTCAAGCAATACCAACTTCAGCGCCGGAACCAGCGACAACACCTCATAAAGATTCAGCACCGCAACTTCCTGAAAGACCGTGCAGAAGGCTTCGAATCCAGCTCCGTCAAAACGGTTTGCGTGTTGATCCCAAAATCCCTCCGCGAAAGCAAGGATGCGCGGGACAACTTTGCCGTTTCCTTTACGGACATGAACCAACGTCTTCCTGGCAGCGAGTTCAACTGGAACGCTGCGTAGCTCTGAGGTAATGAGTTGGAGATTGTCGCGGATGGCGCTTAGCCCAGATGATGCGCTGCTTGCCGATGAGGCGCCGGCGACCGCAAAGATCGGGTTGAACGCCATTTCGATCTTGTGGCAGCGGCGCGAAATTGTATCGGACGAAGTAGTGCCGGGCAGCCAGGCAAGAGTCGAAGCAAAACGCAGGGTCGCATACCGTGGCGTCTCCGAATCGGGG
>Ga0210405_10003507_pt1 | contig 15342 bp, 9 predicted proteins | sample IncBWH11MmetaG_FD_155492 | JGI IMG/M metagenome (GOLD analysis project Ga0210405, IMG submission 155492) | Forest soil microbial communities from Barre Woods Harvard Forest LTER site, Petersham, Massachusetts, United States - Inc-BW-H-11-M | ecosystem: Environmental > Terrestrial > Soil >... | reverse complement strand
CAATTGCATTTTCCTACGAACACGGGTCCGCATCGCTCCTTGATTTTCTGAATGCGCAAGCGGACTACCGGAGCGTACAAGTGAACTATTTGAACCTTGTCGCTTCGTATCTGGATGCCGCCAATCTATTGAATCAGGCCGTGGGGCGCGAGGTGATCCAATGAAACGCGCGGGATTTGGAACGACGGTCTTATTTTTCAGCCTGGGCGGGTTTCTCGCGGGCTGCGGGGAAAGTAATGGCGATCCCAAGGCAGAGGCTCCGCCGCCGGCGAAAGTCGAGCAAGAAGGTGATGCAAACCTCATACAGGTGGCTCATCCTGAACAGTTTCCCCTGGCCACGGCGGTTGCACATGAGTCGCGGTCGCAGTTGACGGTAACGGGGACCGTCAATCCGGACATTTCGCGAAGCGTGCCGGTCATTTCGATTGCCACCGGCCGCGTGGTGGAGGTTCACGCGCGCCTCGGCGATACGGTGCAAAAAGGCCAGCTCCTGCTACGGGTGCAAAGCGCGGACATGTCCGCTGCGTTTTCCGATTACCGCAAGGCGATCGCCGACTCAAAACTCGCGCGAATCCAATTCGAACGGGCCAAACTGCTCTACGACAAAGGCGCCATCTCCCTGAACGATTTCCAGACAGCGGAAGACGTCGAGAACAAAGCCCAGGTGGACGTGGAGAACACCACAGAACGGATTCGCGTTCTCGGGGGCAACGTCGATCATCCGGCCGCGATTGTGGATGTTCGCGCTCCGGTTTCAGGGGTGATTACTGACCAGCAGGTGACCACCGCGGCAGGCGTCGCCGGGCTGGGCTCGCCGAATCCATTTACGATTTCGGACTTGAGCTTTGTATGGATTGTTTGCGACGTTTACGAGAACGATCTTGCCGCTGTGCATGTGGGCGAAACCGCTGAAATCCGCCTGAATGCTTACCCCGACAAAGTATTCAACGGGCGCATCAGCAACGTCCTTCCCGTCCTCGATCCAACGCTTCGCACGGCCAAGGTGCGCATCGAGGTGCGGAATACCGGACTGATGCGCGTGGGCATGTTTGTTACGGCAACCTTCCACGGGCAAAAAAAGGAGACGCATGCGGCGGTGCCGGCGACGGCCATCTTGCACTTGCACGATCGGAACTGGGTGTACCTGCCGAGCGGCGACAAGAAGTTCCGTCGAACCGAGGTTACTGTGGGTCAAATGACTGCGAACAACATGCAAGAGGTTGTTGCGGGCCTGCAGCCCGGGCAGCAAGTGATTCAGAACGCACTGGTATTTCAGAACGCGGTGGAACAGTAGATGCTTCGCAAACTTGTCGATTTTTCGCTGGAGAACCGCCTTCTAGTGCTTGGATGTGCGGTGTTGTTGCTGGTGTGGGGCGCGATTTCGTTCCATCAGCTTCCGGTGGAAGCGTACCCCGACGTGGCGAACAACTACGTCGAGATCATTACGCAATGGCCGGGAATTTCGGCGGAACAGATCGAGCAGCAGGTCACGATTCCGCTGGAAGTGGTGATGAACGGCATTCCCCATGTGGTGCACCTGCGTTCGTTTTCTCTCTTCGGCCTCTCGGACCTGAAGCTGATTTTCGATGATGAAGAAGAGAACGCCTGGAACAGGGAAAGGGTTCTGGAGCGGCTTTCGCAAGTGACATTGCCGACGGGGGTCGTGCCGCAGATGGGCACGGACTGGAGTCCCGTAGGACAAATCTACTTTTTCACGCTGAAAAGCACGAACCCGAGCTACGACGTGATGGAGTTGAAGTCCATCGAGGATTGGGTAATCGAAAAGAATTTCAAGTCCGTGCCCAATGTCGTCGACGTCGCCAGCTTCGGCGGGCCCACGCGCGAATATCAGGTGCGCATTGATCCCAATAAACTGATTGCCTACGGACTGAGCCTCGCCCAGGTGGAGCAGCAACTGACGAACAACAACGCCAACGCGGGCGGCAGCTTCATCGAAGCCGGCCTGCAACAGATCAATGTCCGGGAAGTGGGACTAGTCAAAAACGTCCGCGATATCGAAGACACCGTCATTATGACCAAGAGCGGCACGCCGCTGCGCGTAAAGGATATCGCTACCGTTTCGCAAGGGCCCAAGATCCGGCTCGGCCAGTTCGCCCGGGCGATTCACCGGGAAGACGGCGAGATCATCGATAACGACGATGTGGTTTCGGGCATCGTGCTCTTGCGCAAAGGCGCAAATGCGGACGAGGTACTCGCGGGAATCCACGCGAAGGTCAAGGAATTGAACGAGCAAATCTTGCCGCCGGGTGTAAAGGTCGTTCCATTTATTGACCGCAGCGATTTGGTCCGCTTCACCACGCATACCGTGCTGCACAATCTCACGGAAGGCATCATTCTGGTAGTTGTCGTTCTTTTTCTGTTCCTGGGGAATGTACGCGGAGCGATCATCGTCGCGCTGACGGTCCCGTTTGCGCTGTTATTTGCGGCGACATGCCTAAAGCTGAAGGGCATCCCTGCCAATTTGCTGTCGCTTGGCGCGCTGGATTTCGGAATGGTCGTGGATGGCGCGGTGGTCATGGTGGAGAACATCGTCCGGCACCTGAGCCATGGCGGCAGCAGCTACAAGACGCCGATGGAGCGCATCCGTGAGGCCGCCCACGAAGTGCAGCGCCCGGTATTCTATGCAATCGGGATCATCATTACCGCTTACTTGCCAATTTTCACTCTGCAACGTGTGGAGGGACGGCTGTTCCATCCGATGGCCTGGACCGTAGCTTTTGCGCTCCTCGGTGCGCTGCTATTTTCCATGGTCCTCGCGCCGGTCCTGTCCAGCGTGTTGTTCAGCAAAGGCGTGAGCGAATGGCGAAACCCGGTGATGGAATTCTTGAAAACGCACTATCGCGACGCTGTGCGATGGGCGGTCGAGCACCGGTTCGCGACGGTGGGTGTGGCAGCGATGGGCTTTGCCGCCACGATTTATCTTACCGTGGGCGGAGTTATCGGCTCCGAGTTTCTGCCGCACCTGGATGAAGGCGCGCTCTGGGTGCGCGGCACCCTGGCGCCCAGCACTGGGCCTACAGAAGGCACGCGGCTGGCGAACCAGGCGCGTGTTGTTCTTTGCTCTTTTCCTGAAGTGACGCAATGCACCAGCCAGGTTGGGCGTCCCGATGACGGAACCGACACGACCGGCTTCTTCAATACCGAATACTTCGTCGATTTGATGCAGAAAGAAAAGTGGCGGCCGGTATTCCACCAGGACAAGGAAAAAGTGATCGCCGCCATGCAACGGGAACTGGACAAAATTCCCGGAGTGATCTGGAATTTTTCCCAGCCCATTTCGGACAATATGGAAGAAGCGGTGAGCGGGGTAAAGGGCGAACTCGCGGTGAAGATTTACGGTGAAGACTTAAAGACTCTGGATGGCATGACGGATCAGATCGTAAATGCCATGCGGCAAGTGAGGGGAATTGAGGACCTCGGAGTCTTTCGAGTTCTCGGACAGCCCAATCTCGACGTCGCGGTGGACCGCGTGCAAGCGGCGCGCCATCAAATCAACGTAGCGGATGTGCAAGATGCCGTGCAGACCGCGGTCGGCGGCACGGCTTTCACGCAGGTTTTGCAAGGTGAGCGGCGATACGACCTCGTTATACGCTACCTTCCGCAATATCGGAATACGAGGGAAGCCATCGAGAGCATTCGCTTGCTTTCACCATCCGGCGAGCGTGTTTCGCTTGCACAGCTTTGCAAAATCGAAGAGCGGGAAGGCGCTTCCGAAATCTACCGCGAAGGAAATGAGAGATACATCGCCATCAAGTACAGCGTGCGCGGGCGGGACCTGGGCGGAGCCGTCGAGGAAGCGATTAAGAGGGTCGAGAGTCAGGTGCAACTTCCGCGCGGGTATCATATCGACTGGGCCGGCGAGTACGAAAGTGAAAAGCGCGCGGAAGCCCGGCTGCTCGTCATCGTGCCGTTAACGCTCCTGGTGATTTTCGGCATTCTCTACACGATGTTTCGGTCGTTTAAGTGGGCGCTGCTGCTTCTCGGCAACGTGGCTATGGCACCGATCGGAGGATTGCTCGCTCTCCTCTTCACCGGCACGCACTTTAGCGTTTCGTCAGGCGTCGGATTCCTGGCGCTTTTCGGCGTTTCGGTGCAAACGGGCGTCATCATGCTGGAATATATCAATCAGCTGCGCGCGCGGGGCCACTCGATCGAAGACGCTGCCGTCGACGGGGCTGTGCTTCGGCTTCGTCCCATTATGATGACCATGCTTGTCGCCACGCTTGGCCTATTGCCGGCCGCGCTGTCGCGCGGCATTGGTTCGGACTCGCAGCGTCCGTTTGCAATTGTTATCGTCGGCGGACTTATTGGAGCTCTGGCCCTGAGCATCTTCTTGCTGCCAACGTTGTACGTGTGGTTCGCGAGGGAAGGCGACAAACTTCCTGCGCCTGAAGCGGATTTTGCAGAGGACTCCTCTGGAACCTGAGCAACTGGCAGCGGACTTGATTCTCGACTCTGGCCGGCTGGCTTGATTCAGTGGCGCGCGGCGAGCTCTTTTGCCGGGGCCGCCAGTTTGCGCGCAGCGCGCACGATGCTTAAGAACCTTCGCGCCAGTTCGACAATTTGTTCTGAGCGGCGAAGCCGAATCGCTTCCCGGGGAATCAACTCACTGCCGATTCCCAGCGCCGTGGCCCCCGCGCGGATCAAGTCTGAGGCCGTCTGTTGCGTGACGCCGCCCGCCGCTACAAACGAGGCGCTGGGGAAGGGCCCCTTCAGCGCTCGAATGTAACCTGCGCCTCCTACCTGCGAGCACGGGAACACTTTTATGAAATCCACGCCGGCTCTCCAAGCCGCCGTTACTTCACTGGGAGTAAGCGCGCCGGGCATGGTCACGATATCCGCTTTTAACGTGAGCTCCACGATGCCGAGGTCCAGCCCGGGACTCGTCAAGAAATGCGCTCCCGCTTCCAGGCAGCGGTGAGCCGTTACGGGGTCGAGGACCGTTCCGGCTCCAACGATGATGTCCGGGGCGTGCGCGACCATGTCGTGGATCAGTTCGCACGCTTCCGGCACCGTCATGGTAATTTCCACGATGGGGATTCCGGCGGAAGAAACAGCAGCAGCCGCGAAACGTGCTTCCTCGGTCGAAGATACGCGAATCGCTGGGACGATTCCGATCTCCTCAATGCGCGCCCGAACTTCTTCTTTTTTCATGAACCGCTCCCTGGTGGACGAGGCCTCCGTGGAGACTAGCGGGGATTCCGTCTCGCAATAAGGGCGATTCTACCTCAAATATTGTTTAAGGTGTCCGACGACCGGCTCCCGCTCCGATCCACGAGTCTTCCGCGAGAGCAAAGACGGCGTCTTGCGCTATGCTGCGTGGATGGAAGAGAAGCAATGCACTACGAAGCACAGCACTGCAGCAGGTCTCTGCGCGGACTGTGTCCACGCTCGCCAGATCGAATCGGATCGCAGTTCCGTTTTCCTCCTCTGCAATCTTTCCCTCACCGATGCCCATTTCCCCAAGTATCCCCGCCTGCCCGTCCTCTCTTGCTCCGGCCACCGCGGCAAAATCGCCGAATGTGCCAACCCTGTAGTTGTTGTTGACTACGACCCGCGCTGGCCTGCCACGTTTGAGATTCTACGGTCTCCTCTGGCCAAAGCGCTGGGTAGCTTGGCGGCCGCGATCGAGCACATGGGCAGCACTGCGGTCCCCGGCTTGGCGGCCAAGCCCGTAATCGACATCGACGTGCTTCTGAAATCCGCCTCCGACCTGCCTCTGGTTATCCAGCGACTCGCTTCCATCGGGTACGTGCATCGGGGCGACCTTGGCGTTACAGGCCGCGAAGCTTTCTATGCTCCGCCCGGATCTCCCAAGCACCACCTCTATGTGTGTCCTCCAGAAAGCCGGGAGTATCGCCGCCATCTGGCGCTGAGAGATTTTTTGCGTACCCACTCTGCTGAAGCAGAAAACTATGGCAAGTTGAAGCGCTCGCTGGCAGCTCGCTTTCGTAACGATCGGATTGCGTATAATGAAGGCAAGGGCGAGTTCGTCGAATCGCTCCTCCAGCGGGCGCTTCTTGCTCCCTAGTTACCCCTGTGGTACCTTAATGCGCGGGTTCATCCATCCGGCGAGGTCCTTTCATGGTTTCCCGCTCGGAGCTTACTCTTGGTCCGCTTCTGCTCCTGCTGCTGTGTCCGCCGCGAGTGCTCGCGGACAAGCTGCAAATCACCAGCACCCCGCCCGGCGCCACCGTGGAACTCGATGGCGTAGTCGTTGGCACTACTCCGTTTGAAAAAGATTTTCCAGGCGGCTTCTTCCACAAAACAAGAACGTCCATGGGCTCGCGCCTCGAGCATCCTGTGGTCGCGCGCATCAGTCTTGCCGGTTATGCCAGCAGGGAACTCAAGCTCACCGAAGGCCCCATGAATTGGATTTCGCTCAACGGCCGCAACCGCGGCGAATACTGGCTCTTCAAGTCCGACCATTTCGACGTCGAATTGAAAGCTGTCTCTGAAACGTTCACTGGCGGCATCACAGCAAAAGTTTCTGATTCCAGCGTTGCTTTGGCGCCGGAGCTCTCTCTCGAAGAACTCGTGCGCCAGGCCAAGCCCGCGGTCGTCTACTTGAAGGGACTTGACAAAGCCGGTTCCGGGTTTTTTGTCACGGGCACGGGCGTCATTGTCACCAATGCTCATCTCGCCCGGGGCGAGGAAACTCTCCTAGCGGCACTTTCCGACGGCCAGCAACTCGAAGCCAAAGTCGTTCACGTCGAACCGGACTTGGACATCGCGCTAGCGAAAGTTGACGTTCCCTCAGCGAAAAGTGAGTTTCCTCATCTCACGCTTGCCGACGCGTCGTCCGTTCACCAGGGCGAAAATGTCCTGGCCATCGGCAATCCCGGCGACGCCATGCTTTTCAGCGTGACCAAAGGCATTGTCAGCGCCGTCGGAACGTTTCCCAGCGCCGGCCCCGGCACGTGGATTCAAACGGACACGCCCATCAATCCCGGCAACAGCGGCGGCCCGCTGCTCAACTCCCGCGGTGAAGTCATCGGCATCAATACGCAAAAACTCATCAAGAAAAATGTCACCGGCATCGGCTTCGCCCTCAGCGCCACTGATCTTCTCAACGTCCTTCGCCGCTTTTATCCCAACGCCGTCCCGCTCATTGAGAAAACTTCCTCTCCGGCGCCGAACTCCAGCGAAAAGCCGGATGCCATCGCGAATGCGAATGTGAATTTGCCGTTGTCGGCAGCGCCCGAAGCTGCCGGCACCGTTACCATCTCTTCCGATCCGGACGGGGCAGAGATCTTCATCGACGACAAGTTCCACGGCAACACTCCCGCCACCCTAAAACTGCCAGCTGGATCCCACGCGATTGTCCTGAAATTCCCCGGCCACACCGACTGGCGCCGTTCCCTCGAGGTCCTCAAATCCAGCAAAACGTCCCTCAAGGCTGCTCTCGACCTAGCCCCGTAACGCTCCGTTTCGCCGAAAATGTAGTCAACATCCACAAAAAAACGGCAGGGCCCTGGGGAGTCGGCCCTGCCGTTTTCTCTGCTATTGACTTCGGTTATTCGGGTTGCTTCGGGGTCGGGGGATTCTGGTCCGGCGATTGCGGATGAGCCGCCACTGGGGTAACGGTGGGCGTACCAGTGCTGGCGCTGCTGCTCACTGCCAATTCCGACGGCTTGTACTTTGGTGCGCTCACGTATCCGTGCACCAGGTTCTTCTCCACCTTGTTCACCACGATTTGGACTGGCTGCGATTCATTCTCCGTGTGGATCCAGATCGGCTCGTACAAATTTACGTTCTTCTTGGTCAGCCGGTTGTCGTCCACAATCATGTCCAGATTGAAATTCTTGTGTTTGGTGTCTGTCCTTCGCAGTGCAAGCGTAAGTGGTCCAACTCGCTGGAACTCCTTGGATTTTGTCAGGTCGAACTCAAAGTAGCTGCGCTCTCCGCGCTTCGCCAGCGCTACCAATTCCTCGTGGGTTTTGGCGATAGAACCGTTCAGCTCATCGCGCGTGGAATTCAGATTCCCTTCCAGGTCGGCGCGGTTCTTGACCACCTGGTCCTGCGTGTCTTTCAACTGCTTCTGTTGTTCGTCGATGCGCGCCTGGAGCTCTTTCAGCCGTTTATTTTCCGCCGCGCTCCGCTTTCCGGCCACGGCTTTTGCTCCGGCAGCATTCGGATGGGCGGATGAAGCCTTCGCCTGTGCCTCGGCAGCAGCTTGCTGCGCCGCCGTCACTTCATTCAATTTTGCCGTCAAGGTGTTCAACTGTCCCTGCATTTCGTTGATCGTCGCGTTCGCCACGGACGCCTGCGCCGCCAAATGACTGGCCATGATCTGCTGCCGGTAGCCGTAGCCAAACGCCAGCCCCGCCCCCACAATTAGCACCACGACGGCCACCAGAAGCCAGCGATTCGCCGTCAAGCTCAGAGCTTCTTTGCTATGTCCGTTTTGATTCGATTCCAGATTCTCTTCCATGATCTTTCTCCTTAATCTCTTTCTCGTTCCGATCGGCTTTCCGCGGAGCGTTCACTGCGGGCCAATCTGCACTCCAAAAACCCAGCGCCTCAACAACGGTTCGTTGCGCTGCGCAATTCCCCGCTCCGGTCGTATGCAAGGGAAGTACCGCGGATCGAGAAACCGGCAGTTTTGTTAAGTCCTTTCCACTCAAGGGACGGGAGCAAAATTGCGAAAATCTTCTCCACTCCTATGGGTACTAGTCCCGGTATTTTTTCCCTGTTATCGGCGCGACTTGCTCTCCTACCTGGACGGACTTGCTCCATCTGATTTCTCCTTGCTTCGCGTTGCTCCATTCCTTTCCCTGTGCTAGCATCCGCCTCGTCAGGAGATCGGACCAGGGACAATTCAGTCGACCTGCGCCCCCGCCCCTCGGGGACCCAGGCGCAGCGGCCACGTTCTCCTCCCTCATTTATAACTTGCCTGGCGCAGGCCCGCGCCCAGTTCTTCCGCACGGACCTCGCCTTCTGGAGGTTTACATGAAGAGCTATCTCACCAGGGACATTCGCAACGTTGGCATTGTCGGCCACGGCGGCACCGGGAAGACCCAACTGGTGTCGTCGTTGCTCTTCACCGCGGGAATGACTCCGCGTTGGGGAAAAGTCGCGGAAGGCAGCACCCCCACCGATTGGGACGAAGAAGAAATCGCCAGAAAAATCTCCATTCAAACCGGTCTCGCCCATGCCGAATGGCCCGCCACCCCGGCCAGCCCTTCCGGATCTTCCGACAAAGTTAAAATCAATTTCATCGATCTGCCTGGTTATTCCACTTTCATTACCGAAGCCAAGGCCTCGCTCATCGGTGCCGATGCCGCGCTGATCGCCGTTGACGCGCACGTCGGCTCGCAGGTCACCACGGAAAAAGTTTGGGACTATTGCACGGAGTACGACATTCCCCGCGCCTTCGTGCTCACCTGGATGGACCGCGAGCTTTCCAGTTTCGAACGCTCCATGGAATCGCTGCAGGGAGTTTTCGGCCGCAACGTGGTCTCCCTTCAAATGCCCATCGGAAGTGAAAAAGGATTTCGCGGCGTCATCGATCTAGTGGCCATGAAAGCGCACATCTACAAGCCCGACGGCGATGGGAAGCCTTCGATCGAAGAAATTCCCGCCGCGCTCGCCGACGAAGCTAAGGAAGCCCACGAAAAACTTGTCGAACTGATTGCCGAAGGCGACGACGAAATGATGGAAGAGTTTTTCCGCGAAGGCACCATTCCCATCCACGACCTCATTCCCGCCGTCCGCAAAGCCATCGTGGCCGAAAAAATCTTTCCCGTCCTGATGACCTCCGCGTGCCACAACATCGGCACGGCCAGCCTGCTCACTTTCCTCGCCGACGTTTTCCCGCACCCCGATGAGCACGCTCAGGTCGGCTTCAAAGAGCCCGGCGGCAAGGGCGACCGCGTCGAGCGCAAGTACGACGACAGCCAGCCGCTTTCGCTCTTTGTCTTCAAGACGCTTTCCGATCCTTTCACTGGCCGCATCAACTATTTCAAGGTAAAGAGCGGAGTGTTGAAAAATGACGCCACGCTTTGGAATTACAATCGCAATATCCCGGAACGCTTCCAGCATATTCAGTTGGTTCAGGGCAAGCAGCTCATCGAAGTCGGCGAACTCCACGCCGGAGACATCGGCGCCATCGCCAAACTGAAGGAAACTGTCACCGGCGAAACTCTCGGTGACAAGGCCGGGCCCATCTATTACTCGCCGGCGCAACTACCCGAGCCCTCCATCACTTTCGCTGTTGAACCAAAAACTCGCGCCGATGAAGACAAGATCGGCGTTTCCATTCATAAAATCCTCGAGGAAGATCCCGCGCTCCGTTTTTCACGCGATCCGCAAACCAAGGAATTCTTGCTTGCCGGTTCCGGCCAGCAGCATATCGAGGTCGTCGTCGCCAAGCTCCACAAGCGCTATCACGTCGATCTCACGTTAAAGCCGCCCAAAGTCCCGTACCGCGAAACTATCCGCGGCAAAGCCGACGTTGAAGGCAAGCACAAGAAACAGTCCGGCGGCCACGGCCAGTTTGGCGTCTGCCGCATCAAGATGGAGCCTGTCGAGCGCGGCAAGGGCGTCGAGTTCGTCGACGATGTCTTTGGCGGAGCCATCCCCAAGAACTGGATTCCCTCGGTCGAAAAAGGAATTCGCGACGCCGCGGCACGCGGATTCCTGGCGGGATTCCCCGTCGTGGACTTCCGCGCCATCCTGTACGATGGCAAATATCACGACGTCGATTCCTCGGACATGGCGTTCAAGATTGCAGGCTCGCTGGCCTTCAAGGAAGCGATGAAACAGGCGCGTCCCGCGCTCCTTGAGCCTGTCATGCACGTCGAGGTTTATGCCCCCGATCAATATTCCGGCGACCTGATGGGCGACCTTAGCGGCCGCCGTGGCCGCATCTCCGGCAGCGAAAGCCGCGGCCACAACGTGATCATCAAAGCGCAAGTGCCGCTTGCGGAGATGCTCAGCTACGCCAACGACCTCATCTCAAAAACGCAGGGGCGCGCCACCTACTCCATGGAGTTTTCGCACTACGACTATGTGCCCAACGAGCTTGCAGAAAAGGTCATCGCCGCCCATAAAGCCGCCCACGGCGAACAGCTTGTTGAAGAAGAAGCCTGACGACCTGTCCGTTTGAACAGGTGTGCCTGTAACGAACGGCGCGGCGAAAAGTTAATGCTCAAGTGGGCACAGCGCCCGATTCACTTATTGATTCAATTGCATACCCTACCCTAACCTAAAAACGGTTCGAGCCTTCCGGTGAAATTGCCTCTTCGGAGGCGGTCTTCTCCTCAATCTCATCGCTCGATCATGATCGTGCCCAGGCGATCACTGCGAACACAACTGGGTGACCCAAGTTTGTGGAAAGCCGCCGCAGCCTGCCTGTTGCAGGGCGGTACTAGGAGTAATGAAACTTTATGAATTCTCCAATGAAATCTTCGTTCTGTGCATCCCTCCTGGCGGTGTCGCTCTTTTTGGCGGCTTGCAGCGGCTTGCCCGCAGGCTCCCGATCTGGTTCCGGCTCGGGTGGAGGCTCCGGTTCGGGTGGAGGTTCCGGTTCGGGCGGAGGTTCAGGCTCGGGCGGGGGTCCCTTCACGATTGGTGGAACGGTAGTTGGGTTGACCGGGACTGGGCTTATCCTCCAGGACAATGGCGGCGACGACTTCCCCGTTACGGCGCCGGGAGGCGCTTTCACCTTCAAGACCTCGATCGCCAGCGGCGGAGCTTATAAGGTTACGGTGAAGACGGAGCCCTCCACTCCCACTCAGAACTGCAGCGTCACCAACGCAAGCGGTACGGCTTTGGCCAACGTCACCAACGTCCAGGTAACCTGCGGCAACACTTTCACTGTCGGCGGGTCGGTATCCGGATTAGTGGGATCTGGACTGGTGTTGGCGGATAACACAACCGACAAACTCACGATTACCGGCACGGGGAACGTTAATTTCACTTTCGCAACGCCGCTCGCGGGAGGAGCCGCCTATGCCGTGACCATTCTTACGCAGCCTTCCAATCCTGGGCAAATCTGCACGGTGCTCAACGGCACTGGAACGCTCAACACCAGCATTAACAATGTCCAAGTCATTTGTACTCAGGCAGCGTACACCATTGGCGGTTCGGTTGTCGGGCTGGTTCCTGGTGCGGGTAATACCGTCGAACTCCAGGACAATGCCGGTGACGATCTTTTCGTCACAGGTAACACAAGTTTTACCTTCCCCACGCAGGTCACTAACGGGGGTATTTACAATGTGTCGGTGTTTCTACAACCTACGAGCCAGCCCCAACCGTGTAACATGTTCAATTACACCGCCGTAGCGGTGCACAATGTGTCGGACGTGTTGGTCGATTGCCAGCATAACGACTGGAATTGGATATCGTGGTACAGCCCCGGTACAAACAAAGCGAACAACTATGCCAGCGCTGTCAACCCCATTCCGGTCAAGGATCTCAACACTCCAGGCGGCAGGGACTTCGCTATGACTTGGAGCGACAGCTCCGGAAGGAAGTGGCTCTTCGGCGGCTTCGGGTTTCCAGCGATATCGCCCTTTGGCGCTCAAGTTCCGGGATTTTTGAACGACGTTTGGTTTTTTAATGGCGTTTGGAATCCCGTTAATGCCGGCCCTTCCGGGAATGGCACTTGGCCTCAGCTCGAAGCCGAAAACGCAAACGGCATTTACGGCACGCTGGGTGTCGCCAACCCCGCGATTAATACCCCTGGCTCGCGATGGGGTGGAGTTAGCTGGACCGACGCCTCCAACAATCTCTGGATGTTTGGCGGCCAGGGGTACGCCGCGAGCGGGTTGGATGCGGAACTGCTCAACGACGTGTGGGAATTCGTTCCCGGCACCGCGTTCAATGGCGATGGCAGCTTCCCCGGTAACTGGATCTGGCGGGGAGGGTCTAACAGTTTCAACCAAAGCGGCATATATGGCACGCTGGGCACCGCCGCAGCGGGCAATATTCCTGGAGGACGATGGGCTGCAGCCAACGCGACGTTCACGGACGCAACCGGGCAAAACGTATTGGTCTTTGGCGGCCAGGGATTTGATTCCGCTGGCAAGGAAGGGCTGTTGAACGATCTCTGGAAGTACAACGTAAACAGTGGCCTCTGGACCTGGGTTGCCGGCTCGAACACCGCCAACCAGAACGGCGTCTACGGTGTAAAGGGCACGGGTGCGCCAGCTAACGTTCCCGGTGGCCGCCAGGCTGCTGTTCTTTGGGCCGATACCGCCGGGAATATCTGGCTCTTTGGCGGATTCGGTCTTGATTCGACGGGGACTGGAACTCCTCAAGGGGCGATTCTCAATGATTTGTGGGAATTCACAGGTGGCCAGTGGATTTGGATCTCCGGCGGCAATACTGCGAATCAGACCGGTACTTACGGCACCCAGACCACCGCAGCGGCGGCAAATGTTCCCGGTTCCCGCTGGGGAGCTGTGGGTTGGACTGATGCGTCCAAGAACCTTTGGTTTTTCGGCGGCTGGGGATACGCTTCCTCGGTGACGCAATCGACGGGATTCCTGAACGACATCTGGGAATACCAGAGCAGCACCGGCCAGTGGATTTGGTGGAAGGGCACCAGCAACGTCAACCAAAGCGGCGCCTATCTCACCAACGGCATACCGTTTGTCAACAACGTTGTTGGCGGGCGCCGCGGGACAGCGATCTGGCAACCCGACGTAAATCATTACGTCTGGATCTTCGGCGGAGAGGGCCTTGATTCTTCTGCCGGGGCCCCCCCAGGCTACCTGGACGACCTTTGGACTTATCTGCCGTTTCCATGATTCGCCACTCGGCAGACCACTTCATTTCGTAATCTTGTCCCCGAGGCCGTTCCAGGGCTTCGGGGACTTTTGTTTTTATCCCTTTCGCTTTCGCGCGCGTGACTCGACGCTGCACCACATCCTGATTACTGTTTCGACCCCGCCCTCAATTCTTCTCTTCCCCCCAATTCACCACGTGTTATCGTCATCGTGAGTTTGTTGTCCCCCTTAAAGACCCCATACAACAAACCGTCATATCGCGTACGTTGCGGCTTGTCCGGCTCAGCTCTTCGGACTCGCTCTCTAATCGGAGAAGAGCATATGCGCATTTTGCTGTACAACCCCGACAACGGGGTCACCCGTAATTTCATGCCCCATCTTTGGATGTTTCTCCTCCAGTCGCTGACTCCCGAAGGCCACGAAGTAGTGCTCATCGACGGCAACGCACAGCCCATGGATGAAGCCGGTATCGCCCGTTTTGTGCGCGAACAAAATATCGGCCTTGTCGGCATCGGCGCGATGACCCGCATGATCGCCAAGGCCTACCGCATGGCCGATGCCATCCGCGCCGTCGGTGTTCCGGTCGTGATGGGCGGACCTCACGTCACCGAAGAGGCCGACGAAGCCCTCGGCCGAAACGGCGGCCCGCGCCACGCCGACGCTGTGGCTCTCGGCGAAGCCGATGAAACCTGGCCGCGCATCGTCGCCGATGCCGCTCGCGGCCAGCTCAAGGATGTCTACGCTCCCGTGGACGCATTCGGCCAGGAAAGTAAACCCAGTCTCAAGGAATATCCAACGATTCCGTGGGACAAGATCAATCTCGACCAATTTAATTTGGTTCCAAAAATGTTTAAGAGCACGCTCCAGAGTATTGCTGGAGGCTGGGGCACCTTTCGCATCATTCCCATGGAGTCCGGACGCGGCTGTCCTTATGGCTGCGAATTCTGCACCGTCACCGGCTTTTTTGGCGACTCCATCCGCTTCCGCACCAACGAAAGTGTGGTCAACGAGCTGCTCCTCCTCAAAGCCCGCGCCAAATCCGAAGGCGGCCAGATCGCCATCTTCTTCATCGACGACAATTTCGCCATCAACATCAAGCGCACAAAATCTCTGCTACGCGACATCATTGCCGCCGGCGCCCAGGTCCACTGGGTCGCGCAGATCAGCGCCAATCTCCTGCGCGACGAGGAACTCGTCGACCTCATCGCCGCCTCCGGCGGCAAATGGGTCTTCATCGGCATGGAATCCATTGATCCCACCAACTTGGCTGACGTAAACAAGGGCTTCAACAAACCAGGCGAATATGCCGCCGTGCTCCAGCGCCTGGCGCAGCGCAACGTTTTCGCCATCACTTCCTTTATTTTCGGCATGGACAACGACACCGTGGGAGTTGCCGAGCGCACTCTGAAAGAAATTCGCACCTGGCCCGCAGGACTGCCCATTTTCGGACTGCTTACTCCCTTGCCCGCCACGCCGCTTTACAAAAGGCTGGAGGCCGCCGGGCGATTGACGCGCCCGAAGCATTGGCAGGAGTTCATCCCCTTTGCGATGGCCCACACGCCACTGAAGATGACCATTGAGGAAG
>Ga0210405_10003506_pt1 | contig 15353 bp, 10 predicted proteins | sample IncBWH11MmetaG_FD_155492 | JGI IMG/M metagenome (GOLD analysis project Ga0210405, IMG submission 155492) | Forest soil microbial communities from Barre Woods Harvard Forest LTER site, Petersham, Massachusetts, United States - Inc-BW-H-11-M | ecosystem: Environmental > Terrestrial > Soil >... | reverse complement strand
CTTATTGCCTTCTTCTCGTCGCCATGCAAAAGCATGTCCAGCCCCGCCGCATGGCGATAGTGGAAACCGTGGCGTGGGGCTGCTTGCTTTACCTTATCGAAATCGGACCGATCAATCATCAGGTCCACGTCCCTGGTCAGCATGACTTGATCACGGTCCACGCGCTCTATCTGCGCCGCCACCGCCATACCGCCAATGATTTCATAGGGGATTCCCTCCGCGGTAAACATATCCGCGACCTTGTGCACGATCTCCACCAATCCATAAAGGCGCTCTTCAAACATCAGATTGATGGCTTCTCCTTTGGTAGCGGTCTCGCGGAGGAATTGCTCTAAGGTGAGCATCGCGGTCTAGATCGCCTTCACGATAACACAGAAGCCCAACCGTGGAGCGGCCTTTCAAGGCTGCTATGCCCGCTTTCGAGCGGGCATTTCGGAAGACCACCAGGATACCCGCCTCTCCCCCAACACGGTGGATTTCTCCCGTAGCGATCGAACAGCGCCTATCACCCTCCACAAAAGCAAGGCGACTACACCGGCCAGCAAGAGTGATAGCGACGACAGCTCAGGAGCGTCGGCTGAACTGATGACCGCTGCGTGGGGCCGCGGGAGCGCCGGAGATGCTTAGAACAGCGGCAGTGAAAAACAAGCGTTTGGAATGTAAAGCCAGCATGGCTAATCCCCTTTCTGAGCTGCCGTTCTTTCTTGGCCGCTCATGGAGTAACGCGCGAATGCTGGAAAACCGGGATCACCCGTCGGTAGGAATTGATGTCGCTGGAATCCGCGGCGCCGGATGGAAACGCGCGACTGGATTCAGCGCTTGGGACCAATCCAATCGATCTTGAGCAAATCTTTCAGAGCGGCGAGTTCGGGGTCCCCGGTGATCACAGTCGCGCCCTCGCGTAGCGCAAGGGCAGCGGCGAAAGCGTCCGCATATGCCAAGCGGCGCGAACCTTTAAGCCGGGCAGCTGCGATGATATCGGACTCATCCGGAAGTACCACCCGGATCGGAAGCGACGGCAATCTCTCCAGAAATCTCTCGGCCTTCTCCCGGCCATACCGCTTGGCGGCAATGTAGTACACTTCGCCAACATTAATCCAACTCATGAGGAGTTGCAGATTGCCGGCGTCGGCTTTCTGCATGATGGCGTCAACCCTGGGCGCGGCCTCCTGGTCGAGCAACCAGGCGATCGTTGCCCACGAATCAACGACCTTTGTTGATCCTGGCATCGTCACGGGCCAGCTCGGAGGCGTGTTCCTTAGCCAGGTCTAGTAGAAGATTGGTTCCTCGGAACATTCCTCGCATCGTGCGCCAGTCCGGGAAATCGCGCACCAGCCGTTTCATCACGAGCGCTTCGCCTTGCACGTGTATAACTACTTCGGTCCCGGCTTTTAGGTTGAGCCGCTCACGAACAGCCTTGGGAATGGCGATTTGCCCCTTTGAAGATATCGTCGCCTTCGTCATCTTACTATGGTAAGAAAATCAGATGAGCCGGTCAAGTTCTGTGCTCGGGCCTTCGATCAATTCCCCGGATCGATCATCCACAAGCTGCCGGAGACCTCGCCGATCCCGATGACCATCCGATCCCTACCGACAAAAAAATCGGTCGCCTGGAGGGCGGTATTGGCCGGCGACCGGCGCGCGTCGTGAAAGTGATGCACCGCCAACGGTTCTCCCGCGGCCTTGCCGTCCTCAAACCGGCGAGCCCAGATGCAGCGCTGGCCATCCCGATTGGAAATGAAGTAGACCAGCTTTCCATCCGGGGACCAGTGCGGCGCCGCCTCCCACGCATTGTCCTTGGTGAGGGCCACCCACTCGTTCGCGGCGGCGCCTGACTCTCCGCGCAGTGCCGCGACGTAGATCCGGGAACTGGCCGGCTCCGTGCGCGCCACGAAAGCGATCCAGCGCTCATCGGGGGAAAAGCGCGGCTCGGCAAGAGTGGATCCGTCACGTTGGAGCAAGCCCACCTTGCCCGCGGAGCCGGGCTTGACGAGCGCGATACTCTTGAGTGCAGTATCTTCGATCAGTGTCCGCTGGCCGTCGCGCGACCAGTCCATCGCCGGGCCGCAATTCTGGCAGAGAGGTTCCGGGGCGCCGCCCGTCACGGGCATGATGAAACGATCGTACTTTCCAGCGATCTCCTCGGCAAACGACAGCTTAGAACCGTCCGGACTGATGCGCGGCCACAGCTTGCCTTTCCGTTCTTCCGAGACCGGCGCCTCGGTCCTGCTGTTCAAATTCATCAGCCATACGTTCTGCACCCCACGCCGATTGGATTGGAACAGCAACTTTACCCCATCCGCGGAGAGAGACGGATAGACATCGACCGAGGGATCGGTGGTAAGCTTCTTCCATTCGCCCGCCAGCTTCCCCTCATTGGCTAAAATCGGGACGCCCCAGATATCCACGTTCAACGATTGCTTCGAAAATACGACCTTGCCTTCATCGGTCGCGCTAGGCTGAACCCGGATACCGTCTCCGGAGGTGATCTCAACGGGTTTAGCGCTGATGTCTCGCGTAGGCAGGATCTCGGCGTACCACAGATTCGATGCTGCGCCATCCGGCAGCGAGAAGTAGAGGCGCTTACCTTTCCAATCCGCGGGCGCCGGGCACCCTTCTGTGCGAAGCACGGCATGCTGGCGCAAGGCGTGGCAGCCACCCGTATTCTGCGGCTGTCCCCCTTCGAGAGGCGCCACCCACCAGTCGGTATCGGTTGAGCCGAGCGTCGCGCCTTTCCGCCCGAGGAACAGCACGCTCCGGCTGTCGGGGGACCATATGGGAAAGGCGCCGGCAAAATCCGGCGCGATCTTGCGCGGCTCACCGCCTTCGTACGGAATCACATAAATGCGGCAAGCGGCGTCCGCCTGCCCTACCCAATAAGCGATCCATTTGCCGTCCGGTGAGAAGCGCGGACGATGTCCTTCGCCGATCAGACGCCTTGCCTCTCCTCCACTGCTTTGGACGAGGTAGATTCCCCCGCCTTCGCGCTCGGAGCGAAAGGCGACATGCATTCCATCCGGAGAGATGGAGGGCTCATGATCGTCGGAGGGGTGATTGGTCAACCGCACCGGCGCTTTGCTGGCGATCGGCTGAATCCAGATATCGAGATTGCCTTCGCCGCTCCGGTCCGATGTATATACAACTTGCTGGGCGCTGCTGGAAACGGCCGGCTCGCTGTCAAAACCAGTATCGAGGGTGAGCTGCGTCAGATTCTCGTTATTGGATCTGTAAGATAGACCCTGCGCCCAAAACAGGATGCCTGCCGCTAGCGCGCAGATGAGGACAATGCCGAAGATCCAGGGCAGCAGCTTTTCGGTGCGCTTCGGGCGCAGCGAGCCGCCCGGCAGGCTTTTCCTCGCTGCGTAGGTGTCGGCCAATCTTTCCAGAGGCTCCTGAACCTCCGCGATGTGCTGGTACCGGCGGCCGGGATCTTTGCGCAGGCAGCGCTTGATGATCTTCTCGATCCCCTCGGGAGCGTGCCTGGTGACCGCATCCACAGCCTTCGGCTCTTCCCGCAGAACGGCTTCCAGAGCTGCGGTGAAACTCTCCCTACGGAACGCTCGGCGCCTGGTGCACATATAGTACAGGAGCGCGCCAAACGAGAAGATATCGGACCGTTCGTCGAGTTCCTTCCCTTGCACCTGTTCCGGCGAATACCAACAGACGACTTCCGGCGCCAGTTCTTCGCCCTCCATTGCCAGTGCACGGGCGATGCCGCAATCGAGCACCTTGATCCGACGCTGCGTGTCCAGAATTACGCAGTTCTCCCGCAGCCCGCCATGCACCAGACCGGCGGCGTGGACCGCCTCCAGAGCGCTCGCGATCTGGCGCGCAAAATCGAACAGGTCAGGACGATGTAGACGCCCTCGCGCCAGAATCGTATCAAGGGACTCTCCCTCCACCAGCTCGCTGACGATGAAGTCCTGCCCGTCCGCGCTCGCCAGTTCATAGATTCGCGCCAGATTGAGATGGCTCACACCCGCCGCGGCAGCGATGGCTTCTTGAACCCGCCGCCGCCGCTCGGCGTTGCTTGAGAGCGTGGGCGGCAGCGCGCAAATGGCGACCAGGCGATCGCCTTGAGTGTCGCGCGCCTTATAGACCGCGCCTGCCGCGCCTTCGCCGAGGCGAGACAGAATTTCGTAGTGCAACAGTTGTTGGCCAATCACGGCGTTAAGAGAGGCTTTCTTTTCACTTTCACTCCGGCGTCTTCGCGAGCCAAATACTTCCCGACATCTCGCCCAAGCTGAGGTAAATCTGGTTCGGTCCCATAAACATGTCGATCCCGTTGAAAACCGCTAGCCCCGGCGATAGGCTGGCCTTGTGGAAATGGTAGACCGGGAAAGGAGCGCCCTCCGGCCTATAGGACGCGCCCAGCCGTATTCCCCAGATACAACTGTATCCGTCGCGGCTGGAAGTGAAGTAGATCAGCTTGCCGTTCGGCGACCACTGTGGCGCCACATCCCAGGTGCTTCCGTCCGTAAGATTCACCCAGGAACTCTCCGGTGACCGCGATTCACTCAAATACGGCGCTACCAGAAGCTGCGAATGCCCGGATTCGGTGTGCATGGCAAATGCGATCGCGCGTTCATCGGGGGAGAATTTGGCCTGCAGCAAGCCGTATTTGGGATGCTGTAAAATCTGAACGCGGTCGTGCGATTCCAACTTGAGCAAGCTGATAGTGGTCAATTGTTTCGGCGAGGTGAAGTCAATCAATACCTTTTTGCCATCCTTGGTCCAGTCCGAGATCTTCGGACCGCAATCCTCGCATAGGAATTCCTCCGAGCCTCCCGCCGTCGGCGCGTAGAAGTGCTCATAGCGCCCGAGCCGCAATTCCGTGTATCCGACTTTCGACCCGTCCGGACTTATCCGAGGCCACATCTGGTCCTGCTTGCCATTGACCACCGGCGATTCCGCTCCGGTCTTCAGGTCCCGCAGCCATGGACCATACACGCCGCGCCTGTCCGACTGGAACGCCATCTTTTCGCCATCGGCCGAGAGGGTTGGGTAAACATCGGAGGCCGGATCGTGTGTGATCCTCTTCAGATCGCCCGTGATTTTCGCCTCATTGGCGGCGATGGGAACAGCCCAGATATCGGCGTTCAACGCCTGTCTGGAAAATACGACCTGGCCGCCGGCGGCTGCGACGGGCTGTACCTCGAAGCTCTTCCCGGAAGTGATTCTGACCGGCTTGGTGGTGACTTCCCGCCTGCCTACGATGAGGTCGGCACGCCAGAGATTGTATCCGTCGGCTAGGCGCACGGAAAAATAAATGTGGTTTCCCTCCCAATCGCCCGGAATCGCGCAGTTAGCGTCGGCGACGAGCTCGGTCTTGAGAAGGATCCCGCAGGCTCCGGTCTTTTTCAATTCGCCTTCTCCCAGCGGCGTGATCCACCAGTCGATGGCGCTTGACGGATTGCGGCTCAAGGCCGGCCGGCCGAGCAACAACAGACTCTGGCTATCGGGTGACCAGACCGGAAAATTCGCTGACGAGAAATCCGGACGAATCTGCCGGGGCGTCCCTCCGGCGGCTGGTATGATGAAGACCTTGTATGCGCCGTCGGCGACGTTCCCTACACCTGGCGGACCCACCCAATACGCAATCCACCGTCCGTCCGGCGAAAAGCGCGGGCGCCGGCCATAATCGGCGATGCGGCGCGATTCTCCTCCCGCCGCCGGGACCACATAAATGCCGCCGCCGTCGCGCTCGGAGCGGAAGGCAATCGTGGCGCCATTGGGAGAGATCGCCGGCTCATGGTCGTCGGCTGGATCGTTGGTTAACCTGACGGGCGAGCCGCCGCTTACTGGCTGCATCCAGATTTGCAAATTGCCCTGCCCTCCACGATCGGACGAATAGGCAAACAAGCGGCCATCCAAGGATATGGCGGGCTCCGAATAGAATCCCGCATCCTTTGTGAGCTGAGTAAGCTTCGCGGTGACCGTGTGCTCCCCTTCCGGACGGCTCTGCCATAGCATCACCGCCGCGGTTGTGGCCACGATCAGCAGAAGTGCGAAGAAAGCTCGAAGCATCACTCGTTCCCAATAGGGCGTCAGGAACGATCCTCTCGAGAGCAGCTTGGTGTAGTAGTCTGCCTTGAGGCGCTTGAGAGACGATTGGACTTCGCCGATTTGCTGATACCGTTGGGCGGGATCTTTGCGCAGGCAGCGGGCGAGGATCTTGTCGACTCCCCGCGCGACGCGGCGAGTGACATGCGCCACCGGCTTGGGCTCTTCGCGCAGGATCGCGTGCAACGTGCCTCCGACTGTGTCTTTGCGAAAGGCTCTCTTGCCCGTGGACATATGGTAGAGCAGTGAACCGAACGAAAATACATCGGTGCGGAAATCGACGGGCTTCCCTTCCACCTGCTCCGGCGCCAGGTATTCCGCGGGTTCGGAAGACGGATCCTGTTGCGGCCATTCCTTGAGGCGGTTGACAGGCTCAATCAGGTGGGTCAAACCGAAATCGATCAATCTGACGCGGCGCTTGGCGCGCACATAAATGCTGGAGGGCTTGAGCTCGCCGTGCGCGATGCCCAGCGCGTGCGCGGCGGCCAGCGCATCGGCCACCTGGAGCGCGTACCTGGCCATCTCGCCGCGCCGTAGGCGTCTGCGCTTCATCATGACGCGCAGCGGCTCCCCTTCCGGCAGCTCCATCGCGATGAAGGTAACCCCGTCCACTTCGGTGATTTCATGGACCAGGGCGATATTGTTGTGCTTCAGCGCCGACACAGCCAGGGCGTCGCGCTTGTAACGCTCCATCCGCCCGGAATCCGCGGCCACGGCCGGGCGCAGTACCTTGACGATAATCTCCTTGGCGGCTTGGTTGTCTCGGGCTTGGTAAACAATCCCCGCCGCATCCTCTCCGAGTCTGGATTGGATCGTGTAGTGAGACAGAGTCCTGCCGATCAGCGGATCTACTTCCGAGGTCTTTGAATCCGAATTCTGGATCATGGGCTTCAGGCCATTTATTTCTGATTGGCAAAACAATACAGCGCGGTCTGAGTGCGAATGTAGAGGCGGCCTTCGGCGATAGCGGGTGTCGCATGGCAGGCATCGTCAAGATCGTTAACCGCTAGGATCCCCCATTCCGCGCCCGGTTTTAGCACCACCGCCTTGCCTTGTTCACTGATCGCGTAGATCTTGTGGTCCGCCCCCACCGGAGACGAAAAGTATTGGTCCAGTGCGCCAAGAAGCCGCGCTTGTTTGAGAACTTTGCCCGTGGCCGGATCGAGCGACGTAAAGATGCCTCCCTCTTTCAACATGTACAGCACCCCTTCATAGAGAAGCGGCGAAGGGACGTTCGGCAGCGCCTTCTCATAGCGCCACAAAACGCTCTTGTCCGTCATATCGCCCTGGCCGCCCAGGCGAACGGCTATCAGGCCGTTCTGGGCCGAGCGGCGCGAGCGGTAGAACTTCCAATCCCGCGCGTCAAGCACGCCGTCATCGTCCAGATCCACTTCGCGCCAGATGTTCAGGATCTTCGGGTCCTGAATCTCTTCTTTGGACAGTTTGCCGTCATGATTGGCATCCAGGCGTTTCAGCATATCCTCGAAGGGCGGAAGATTCTCCTGCTGTCCGGTGTCGGAGCCGCCAGCCCAGTTCTGGATGTAGATGACGTCCTTGCCGAGCACGGGTGTGGGCTTCAACTGCCAGGTCAGGCCACCCACCCACCAGATCGCCTTGCCACTGTCGACGGAGTAGGCCGTCAACTGGTAAGATCCGGCGACCAGCGCCTGGGGTTTGCCTCCCGGCGGTGTCCAGATCACCGGTGTCGAAAAGCCGCGCGTGAACTCTGGCCGCTCCACTCGCCAGAGCACTTTGCCGGTATTCTTGTCCACGGCCAGGAAGAACGAGTCCGTTTCACCATCCAGATTGAGCAGCAGTGTGTCTCCCACAAGCACCGGTGAAGACGCCATCCCGAACGGGTTATTGAACGGACCGAGCGGCATACGCCAGCGCTCGTTTCCATCCGGTCCGTAGGAGACCAGGCCGAAGTCGTAGTAGAAGACGAATACGTTCTTTCCGTCGCTGGTGGGGCTGGGTGAGGCCGGACCATTCATCTTGTGCAGCTCGCCCTTCCGCTCGCGAGGGACTTCGCGCCGCCAGTTGATTTTGCCGGTCGCGCGATCCAGGCAAATTGTGAATAACTTCTCGTTATCGATTGCCGTCAGGAAAATGCGATCGCCGGAAAGGATCGGCGAAGAGTGACCCGGCGGCAGATCGGTTTTCCATACGACGTTCTTCTTCGGACCGAACTCCACCGGCAGGTTCTTGTTCTCTGAAACGCCGGAGCTATTGGGGCCCCGAAACTGCGGCCAATCGTCCGCACAAAACAGGGAGGTGACACTGAGCAGTGCGGCAGCGGCGAGAAGATGCTTCATAGGCCTCGATTCAAAACTATACCGGAAATCACCGCAGATCGACAACAGCATAGGTATCGAGCGAAGGAATGCTGAACTCGGTTGCGCCGCCGGCGGTGGCCAAATCGGAAACGGCCGCGTCGCTTCCCGGCGTCGACAGCTTCGCGCTCGGGTAATGCCCGAGCAGCCGCACGCGCAGGCCTTCAACTGTCTTGCCGCCGTAATTTAGGAGGTGCAGCCGGACCCGCGATCCGTCTCCGGTGAGCCTGCCGATCACGACATCACTGCCGTAAATCCGCAGCAGCCTCTTGTCGTCGGTTAACTTGCGCCGGACCATGGAGGCGAACTCGCTCGGATTGGCGGCGGCCGGCCGTGGGTACTCCGGCGCGCCCAGACGGATGTTCAGATCCAGGCTGGGGTCGGGAGCGGAGACGATTCGAAACAGCAGATTTCGGCGGGTGAACAGATTCATCACCTCGCCGGCTTCGGGCGAGCCGTCGTCCATAAAGCCGATATTGGCCCGGACTGGCAGTGCTGCCGAGTCCAGGCGCTTGAGGAAACGCAGCATGTCGCCGAAGCGGTCCAGATCGGCGGGATCGATGCCCACCAGAGCCGAGGCGCCATAGGCGAATGCCTCCGCTGCGCACAATTCGGCGCGACCCTTGCCGGCGTCATAGTAGACCGGCTTAGCGCGGGCGCGTAGCAGGCGCCAGGCATTCGAGATCACCCACGGGGCTCGGGTGGCGGAAGCCACGTCGGTCCTATACTCCACGCCGGGCTGTGCCAGCTTTTCATAGGAGGATAGGTCGGCTGCCGTGGCGCAGAACCCGGCGCGTTTCCAGGCGTCCAGCTTCGCCGAGGCTACGTGGATGCATTCGACCCCCGCTTTCTTCAGCGCTTCGGCGGTCTCCGGGCCTTGCTCCCAGAACAAGCCCGGCAGCGCGACTGCAAGTATGGGGAGAAACATCAGAGCTGAATCTCTTTGAGTTGGATCTTGCCCCGATCGTAAAGGCCCAGGCCGAGTTTGGAACAGTACTCGATGTGTCCGGGCTCGCGGATGAATCGCTGGATGTTCGGGTCATCGCCATAGCCCCTGCCAGGCTTCACGTGGGTGCGGTCCCATACCGAGTTGGCTCCTTCGGCTTTGCGCTTGTTGTCGATGATGTCAATCAACAGCCGGTCCATCGCGACGGGATCGGTTCCGAACATCATCTGCTTGGGGTAGAACCGGAACTTACGCGTCGGCGAAAATGGGCCGCCGTGCCACACACCGCGCAAGCCATCCATCACCTGGAGCGTCGTGATAGATCGCAGCGGCTCGACCATAGCCAGCGTTCCGATGAACGACAACGTGTTGGTCTTCTCATTGCGGTGCGAGCGCGCCACATTGCTGAAGTCTCCATAGGCGATGTTCTTCAGGCACCCGGTAACACCGGCCGCGCCGTGGTCCTTCATATTCGGGACGTTGATGATCTTGGTGAAGCGCTCGGAGACCAGCTTCACGAGGTTCGAGCGCGTGTCCTCTTCACCAAAGAAATCGACTTCGACGTAGGTGCGAGGATCGTAATTGCCGATCTGGCTGCGCGTGGTTTCGACCGCAACCACGTTCACGCCTTGTGGCACGTAGCGGTCGTAACGTACTTCGTCCATCTGGTTCTTGAAGCGCTCGTAGATGTAGATCTGGGCCGGCTTGACGTCGATCGACACCAGGTTGCGCACGATCTCGGCGACTACCACCGGATGCGAGCAGATTCCCGGCGCTCCGGAGCAATTCACCTTGATGCCGACGACGTCGGATGGCGAGAAGAGCTTGCGCCAGGCGTCGCGCGCCGCGGGCTCACCGGTGAGAGCGGTCATGCCGCGACGAACCATTTCGGCGACTACGGCGGCGTCTACTTTCTCGGTTTCAGGATCGATGGACTTCTCGGCCTTCACTGAAATCACCGAGCCCGGATACGGCCCGGGCATGCCGGGGCGCGCCTTGGGTTGAAATGCGCTTACGACGTGGTACTTCGGTGTATCGGGTAGAGCGGCCGCCGCAGCGGGCATGGCTAGGAATGTTCGTCGTTCCATAGAGCGAAGTTAGCACGAAAACCCCTCCCTTACGGTCGGGGCTCTGATCGGGGCTCTGTTGCCATCGAGTACACGGCGCGGTTTGGCGCCGGTCTCTCGATCGTGTAAGTGACACCGTCCTTTTTGCCGGACTTCAAGGTCTCCGGCGGCAGCGGTTGATCCTGCTCGATCACCAGCCGATTGTCGGCGCTCAGACTCACCTTTCGATGGCCCTTCACAGGACCGGTCTCGGGCAGCAGCCCTGAATCGGGGAGCACGTTCATACCGGAATCCTTCCACACCCATTCCAGCCAGCGGCCATCGGCGCCGGAAAAGGATGCGCGCACGCGCTGATTCTCGACGACCCGGTCCTCGATTCCATCGCTATCCAGATCGCGGGTATACACCACGCTTTCGCCGCGGCCGAGAGGGATAGCTTGAAACTGTTGCTGAAAATCCGCCGCTCCGGAAACGCGGATAGTGGCTACCCGCTTGTCGCTCGAGACACCGTCGGAAAACACGCGCAGCGAGATTTCCCTCTCAGTGGCAGCGGCAATGCTGACCTCGGTCCGCGGCGGGAGAAACGTCAGCCCCTTGCCAGCGACCTCCACAACGTAGTTCTGAATGGAAGGATAGTTGTTACGCAGCGCAATGTGGATGTCCCGGCCGCCTTTGGGATCGAAAGACACGAGCGGTGGATCGGGCGCGAGTTCCGCGTCCGCGCCAAGCAGCAGCGGGATTGCCTCCCGAATTCGCAGCGACGCCGGACGGAACAGTTGCAGACGCGCGCGGCCGAGGCGGACACCGTCGGCTTCGAGCGCCAGCATCACGAACTCGCCGTGCGTTGAGTCGCGCGGCGCGTCGGCAGGCACGACGACTTCGTAATCGATCTCCAGGGGAGACTTCGGAATGGGCTTGACGCGGAAACCCGGCGGCGCAAGCAGGCGCGAGCGGCTGGCAAGGGCGTCCGAGGAATAGGACGTCGCCACGATGTTCGGGCGCCCGATGATCAAGCGCGACGGGTCGCCGAAAAATCCCGAGGATTCGGGAGCCTCGGTCGCCAGGCCGATGCGAACACGGCTCACCGCGCCCTTGCCGGCCGGGATCGGCAAGCGCACTACCGAGTTCTTCTCGTCCCACTCGAAATCGACGGGATGGCCGCCGGCGATGAGCGGGCCGCTGGGAGTACGCGAAAGCTGGATGACCACTTCGCCGGCCACCGGCGCACTGAATTCGCACGCCAGGATTCCGTTTTCAAACTCGATGGACTGTAGCTCGGCGGTGGCGTAGACGATGCGGTCCCCCGGCGCGAACGCGGCGCAATCTTCGCACAGGCCGCCATTGGCCAGCGGAATATTCACTGGCAGCCACAGGCTCTGATTCGCGGGAACATCGATCTTGGGAATGATGATCTCGCGCGCCACGCTGGCGTCATAGACTCGCAAAGGGCCGGTCACCTCAGACGCGGTGGCGTTCGAGACTGCCACTGCCGACGCGCCACGCGGCCCGGCGGCGAGCAACTGCACGGCGGGAATCTTGCCAGGCAACTTGCGCTCGATCTGTAAGCCTGGCAGAATCGCAGCCCAGTTTCGCAGCAGTGCGGCGTTGCGTCGCAGCGTGGTTGCGCCGGGTCGCTCATCGCCGGAGAAGGATACTACGCCGCGCTTTAGGCCCGGACTTAGCGTATCCTCCACATCCTGCCAGAGCAGCGATCCGTGGCCGCCGGCGAAGGCCTCGCGGCTTCGAAGCAGCGCGCCGGGATCGGTGGCGGATTGACGGGTAGTCGGCGCCGGCGGCGCGGGTGATTCCAGATCCGAAGGACCGTCGACGAACGCGATCGGGCCGCCGTGTTGCTCCAGTTGCATCGCCAGCATGGGAGAGAGATCGCGCGGAACATCGTAAATCCAAGCCCGGAGCCCCAGCCGGCGCAGAATTTTCAAGAAGCCGGCGAGGTCTGAGCGTGGATCGGTTTTCGGCGGATTCTGGCCGACTGAAAATGCCACCGTGTGAATGCCGATGTTTTTCAACCATACTAGTTCCCGCTCCCACAGCACGCGCGGATGGTGGTAGTAGGGGAACTCGACTGCCTGGACGAACTCGGCTCCAAATGAAGATGCGGCTGTCAGCAGGGCTAGGATGATTACGCGCCGAAGAGCCGCCTGAAAGGCGGCTGCAGGCAAAATTGCCTGCCCCACGGAGCGGCGGAGCCGCAACCAAACGCCGGCTAACGCCGGCGGGGCAGGTCGGGAACCTGCCCCACAACGCTCAGGATGTCTCTGGCACTCAGCAGCATGGCCGCAACCGGCGGTGACAGGCGAAACCGCCTGTCCCACCAAGAAATCAGGATGTTGTAATACGACAATGGTTGGTGGCGTTTTCACAGTGGGCCTAATTGGCTTTCCCGATTTTGCGAAGGCGGTAGTCTTCCACCGACGGCATGCGCACCACACGGCACATTTCAAACAGGCGCGACCGGGCACGCTCCCCTAGGCGCTGGGCTAGCGAAACCTTGGCATAAGCCTTTTCCGGCAGTCCCGAGTCCCGCTCGATCATCAGGTCGCCCACTTCCGGGTCGGGAAGATTGGTTGTAGCGATCAACGGCTTCCGATTATTGCAGCGGTCCGTAATGATGGCGGTGACGGTGTCTTCCACCCACTCGGTGACACGGTGTGTGCCGAGATCGTCGAGCAGCAGAATCTCGGCATCGAGCGCGGCGCGGTAGGCGGTTCGATCGCTCGCGCCGGAGGCGTGGTCGTAGCCGGAGCGGATTTTATCCAGCAGATTTTGATAATCGAAGAAGACGCCTTCGAAGCCTCGGGAAATCAGAACACGCAGGGCGGCCACGGCCAGATGCGTCTTGCCGGTGCCCGGCTCGCCGATCAGGAGCAGTCCAGATTTCTTTTCGCTAGGGTATTCGCGAGTAAAGGATTTTACCGTGAGAAGAACGCTGGCAAGCCCGCGGTTGGCGGTCGGATTATCGGCGGGCAGCTTGAAATTATCGAGCGAAGCATTGCGGTAGAGCGGCGGAATTCCGGCCCGCTCCTCGACGAGGCCAGCGCGCTCACTCTGGCGGCAATCGCAACGCTCGGCGCCCGAGGCTCCATCGTGCTCCACAATCTTCCAACCGGACCCGCCACAGTGGGGACAAGCCGCTTCGGACATATTCATAGATTATGCTTCACTCGATGGTCGCCAGGATTTCTCCGGCGTTCACGGTGGCGCCGGCGACCGCCGCCAGAGTCACCACGCGGCCGGCGCGAACGGCCTTCATCTCATTTTGCATCTTCATCGCCTCGACCACGATAAGGCCCTGGCCCGCTGCCACCTGTTCTCCCTGTGAGACCAGCACGCGCACCACTTTGCCGGGCATGGCGGCCGCGATGTTCTGCAGTCCTTCAGCCTGGCGGTGATTGCGATCGCGGTTCCAACGGCGCGGATCGACGATCTCCACGCGAAACGTTCGCTGGCAAGCCGATATGTTGTCTCCGTCCACTCGCACGTTGTAGCTGCGCCCATTCACGAGGACCGAATACACTCCTGGCCCAACCTGTCTGATATCGGCCGCGTTCTCTACTTCAGATTCGAACCGGTAGCGGAAGGTTTCACCATCCTGCGTCCACTCCAGGCGGGCTTCGCGACTGTCTAGGAGAAGTGTGGTTATCGTAATAACTGCTCCCTCCCGTCGGAGCGCCAGCGAGATCTTGACGAACAAGCTAAAGCATATTCCACAGAAGAGCGACCGCCATGTACGGCGGCTACTAACGCTACCATTGTGCGCAGCTCTGTGTCAGACGTTACGGGCATGCTGCGCGATAAGAACGACTCGATGAAGCCGGTATCCAAGCGTCCTTCGCGAAATACCGGATCCTGGAGCACGCGCCGAAAGAAGCTGAGATTTGTGCGAATTCCGGCGATGTGATATTCGTCGAGTGCTCGCGACAGGCGTGCAATCGCCGCCTCGCGCGTGTCGGCCCACACGGCCAGCTTGGCTAGGAGCGGGTCGTAATCCATCGGAACGGTGAAACCTTCGTCGACTCCCGAATCGAGACGAACGCCCGGACCGGCAGGCTCGGCCAGCCGCGTGATCTGGCCTGGCGACGGGAAGAAATTATTGTCAGGATCCTCGGCGTAGACGCGGCACTCGATCGCCACTCCGCGCAAGGCGATATCGTTTTGGGTAAGGGCGAGCGGCTCGCCGGCGGCGATGCGGATCTGCAGTTTGACCAGGTCGAGTCCGGTGACCAGCTCGGTGACGGGATGCTCGACCTGAAGCCGCGTGTTCATTTCGAGAAAGTAAAAATTGCGATCGGCATCCACTAGAAATTCCACTGTTCCGGCGTTGTAGTAACCGGCGGCTTGGGCGGCGCGAACGGCCGCTTCGCTCATGCGGCGGCGCATGTCGGGATGAGCGGCCACCAGTGGCGACGGGCATTCTTCCATCACCTTCTGGCGACGACGCTGAATGGAGCACTCGCGCTCGCCCAGGCTCAGCAGCGTGCCATGGCGATCGCCGAGAATCTGAATTTCGATGTGGCGCGGATTCTCGATGAGCTTTTCGATGTAAATTTCGCCACTGCGAAAGGCGCGTTCTGCTTCGCTCGACGCGTCGCGTAGGGCGGACTCGAGAGCCGCTTCGCTGTCCACGCGACGCATGCCCATGCCACCGCCTCCGGCAGCGGCTTTCAGCATGATGGGATAGCCGCACTGTTTCGCGATCTCACGGGCATCGCCGAGACTGGAAACGGCGCGCTCGGTTCCGGGGACCACTGGCACCCCCGCGGCTTGGGCCAGCCGCCTCGCCGAAGTCTTCGAGCCCATTTGCCGAATGGAACCCGAGGACGGGCCGATGAAGACGATGCCGGCGGTTTCACAGGCAGCGGCGAAGTCGGCATTCTCAGAAAGGAAGCCGTAGCCGGGATGGATGGCGTCGGCGCCATGCTGACT
>Ga0210405_10003503_pt1 | contig 15355 bp, 11 predicted proteins | sample IncBWH11MmetaG_FD_155492 | JGI IMG/M metagenome (GOLD analysis project Ga0210405, IMG submission 155492) | Forest soil microbial communities from Barre Woods Harvard Forest LTER site, Petersham, Massachusetts, United States - Inc-BW-H-11-M | ecosystem: Environmental > Terrestrial > Soil >... | reverse complement strand
CTCAAGTGCTGGTCGAGCGCGTCGCTCAGAAGAGCGTCGAACTCGCTGCACTGCATCCCGTTCTTATTGTCCGCTGCCATCACATCACCTGTTTATATGTACGTTGTAGCAGGCGCGCAAGTTCCGCTCGCCCGCGATTTATTCTTGACTTCACGGTTCCTTCCGGAACCTTGAGTACGGTGGCAATCTCCTTGTAATCCATGTCTTGCAGATCTCGAAGAATGACAGCCTCGCGCAGGTCTGGAGACAGCTTCTGTAGTGCCTTGTGCACCGTTTCCTTGACCTCGATGCTCTGCGCCCGTGCATCGGGGGTTAAGGCATTATCGTGGATTTGCTCGCTCAGCGGCATGGCATCTTCGTGCTCGGAGAGCGGCGCGTCGAGGGAATCGGTCATGCGATCCTGCTTGCTTTTGCGGAAGTGGTCGACCAGCAGGTTTCGCGTGATGGTCGTCACCCAGGTCATGAAAGCACCGCGTTCGACATCGTAGGACTGAAGCGTGCGGTACATCTTAATGAAGACCTCCTGGGTGAGGTCCTGGGCATCGTCGCCCGAGCCCGCAAATCGATAGCAGATATTGTAGATGCGCCGGTGGTAGCGCTGCACAATCTCCTCCCACGCAGCCGCGTCGCCCGCAATACAGCGGCGTACCAGCATGGCGGCGACTTGCGCGTCTTCCAACTTGCACTCCTGGAACTCCTGGCTTCGACCCGGTTGTGGCGAATCAAAGCGTTCAATCGCTTTTGTACCCCAACCCTAACACTGCATAACAGATACGTGTGTATGGCCCCAAAAGTTCTTGAATTCTATGAGACTAGGCATTGTAACAGCGCTGTAAAGCAGGGCGAATAAAGAGCGAATCAACCACAAAGGACACGCAGTAACACGAAGGGTTCTCTTAGGTTTCCTTCGTGTTCCTTTGTGTGGTTAATAGAACTTGACTTGCACCAACTCCGCCCTTTAGCGCCCGGCGCCGAATTCCACATTGATGAAAGCCTCGGTCTGCACTGGTCCCCTTGCCAGACGCCGAGGCGGGTAGGTTGAGTTTTTCACGAAAGACAGCGCGGCATCGCTCAAGCCCGGATCTGAGTTTTGCAGGACTTCCGCTTCGATCACCTTTCCATGATCATCGATGCTGGCATGCACAACGACAGGTTCGACCTTACCGGTGTGTCCCGCAGGAGCCGTGGCGAATGCAGGAATCCACTCCGCCGGAATTAAAACAATTCCCGGACCCCGAGCCAGCATTTCTTTGCTGGGTGTGAACAAGGCGGGGTCGGGAGCAGCAGCGTCTTCAAGGGTATCAACGTGGATCTGAAGCACAGTGTCTCCGCTCTCCACTATCGAAATCTGCCGCGCGAGCGAGCGTCCGTGAAAATGGAGGGCGTTGTCATAATCATAAATTGTGTAGATACCGGGCGCCTCGGAATAGATGCGCAGCAGCGCGGACTTCGTGTCCACGCAATACTCGCGCTCTTGCCACTGTCGCCCCGGCGCGGCACCTACACCGTCGCCTCCGGAAAGCAGAGCGCACATTATTTCCATGCCGCGCCATTGCGCGCTCGCCATGCGGATCATCGTGCCCGGGCGAACATTGTCCATTGGCCAAATTACGGCTCCGCGGACCATCTGGAGCCGAAGAGGAATTGGGCCCGGCGTCTTCTCGTCGTAAGGGGTGCCGTACTGAAATACGCGAACCTGCGAGTAATCCCCGAGCCGCGCCGTCCATCGCCAGGAGGTAAAGCGGGAATAGTGAATCTCGTCCATCTCACCGGGCCCGGTGTAGCGGGATTGTCCGCTGGACGTAAACGAAAGCTTGAGATGGAAAGCAGGACCTCCTGCAGCGTACAGCTCGCTTCCATTTTGACGTGCCCGTTCCAGTAGATTCAGAACCAACGCACGGTTTTCCGGGTTTGCAACTTTCAGAGTTGCCCCAGTCGCCAGTTCCAACGAATCGGCCGGCAAAGCCGAGGAAGGTGCGGTTTGCGTGATAGCAGGCCGGTTGAGTGCAAGCAGGAAAACCAGAAGAAATCGAGCGGAAACCATACGTCGCTCCGTCAAATATCGCAGGCTATTCTAGATGCCCTGGAGGCCGCGGAGCAAATCGCATTGGGAAGCTACGATCCTGGCTCGTCCAGAACGCGGCGGACATTGCGCGCCAATGCGTCCAGCGAAAAAGGCTTTTGCAGAATGGTGGCAGAGGGGTCCATCTCTTCTTGGTCAGCGTCCAATGCGGAGTGTTCCGAGTAACCCGACATGAAAAGGACCTTCATTTGCGGGCGCAGCGGCATCAGACGTTGCGCCAGTTCGCGGCCTCCGATATTCGGCATCACCAGATCCGTTACCAGAAGGTGAATCGGATCTAGATAGGCGCTGGCCATTTGCAAAGCCTCATTGCCGTCGACGGCGATGAGCACCTTATAGCCATTGCGCCGGAGGGATTCCCTGACGATATCGCGAATGCCATCCTGATCTTCCACCACCAGAACAGTTTCGGTGCCTTTTGGCGCAGTAGCGAGGGAAGGCGCGGTTTTGGATGGCGGTTGAGATTGTTGAGTACGAAATGGCGCGAGTTGAGGCTGCTCGGATTTTTCGACGCGCTCTTCGACCCGGCATTCTTCAACCCCAGCTGCATCGACTCGAGCTTCTTCAACTCGGGCGTCTTCGACCCGTGGAAGATAGATCTTGAAACTAGTTCCGCGCCCCGGTTCACTGTCGACCCAGATCCAACCGTCACTATGTTTAACCACTCCGTAGACTGTAGCGAGCCCCAATCCAGTGCCTTTGCCGGGTCCCTTCGTGGTGAAGAAGGGTTCAAACATGTGAGCCTGAGTTTCACTATCCATCCCGCTGCCCGTGTCGCTGACTGCCAACATGACATACCTGCCCGCGGGCGCTCTCTCGTGCTTTCGAGAATCGTCTTTGTCCAGTTCGACGTCGCGGGTTTCGATGGTCAGCCTTCCACCATTCGGCATGGCATCGCGCGAATTGACGGCGAGATTCAGAATCATCTGCTCCATCTGGCCGGGATCGGCTTTGACCCTCCCCAGCGAGCGAGCTGGCTTTACGATCAGTTCAATATCTTTTCCAATCACGCGACGCAGCATTTTCGCCACTTCTGCTAGCACCATATTCAGATCGAGAACTTTGGGCCGGAGCACCTGCTTGCGGCTGAAGGCCAGCAACTGGCCGGTCAGCGCCGCTGCGCGAGTCACCGCTGTTTCAATTTCCTGAGCATCTTTGATGGCCGGATCGTCCGCAGCCAACTGGTCGCGAAGATGCTCGTTGTGAGCCTGAATCAGCATGAGCAGGTTGTTAAAGTCGTGGGCTACGCCTCCCGCTAACTGGCCGACCGCTTCCATTTTCTGCGAGTGGCGAAGTTGATCTTCGAGGCGCTTGCGCTCGGTGATGTCATACATCACTCCCTGCATCAGCAGCCCTTGCCCATCGGTCTGTTCCAGCAGGACACCTTCGTCGTGAAACCACATCAGCCTGCCATCGCGAGCACACATGCGGTATTCGGCCTGAAATAACTCGTGGGTTTCCTGAAACTGTTTCTCCGCGGCCAAAGCAATTTCCCGGTCTTCCGGATGGATGTGATTCATCCAGTTCATGGGATCGGAAAGCCATTCCGCAGGCGAAAAACCTAGCATGGTTTCAATCTGCGGACTCACGTAGTGCCAGGGACCGCCAGCGCCGAGTTCCGCAACATACGTAATCGCGGGCAGGCGCTCCACCAGAGTGCGATACCGGGCTTCCGCGGACCGAAGCTCAGCCTTTGCCCGGTCGTGTTCGATCGCAATGCACGCCAGATGAGTGGCGTGCGCGATGAACTGAAGATGCTTCGCGACCGGAGTACGCGGCTCCCGATAATAGATCGCGAACGTTCCCAGGATCGTGCCATCCTGCGAAGCAATGGGGGTTGACCAGCAAGCACGTAGGCCGTGAGAGAGCGCCTTATCTCGACAGTTTGCCCAGAGCGGATCGGTAGCGATATCGGAGACAATGACAGGCTCTTTTCGATAGGCCGCGGTGCCACAAGATCCGACGCAAGGACCGATCTGCACTCCGTTAATCGCCTCTGCGTATTCCTTGGGAAGGCTTGGAGCAGCGCCGCTACGCAAGGTTGTGCCATCGGCATCAAGAAGAAGAACGGAGCAGAGCATATCGGAATGCCGCTTCTCGATTTGCTGACATAGGACTTCAAGGACCTTCGGAAGGGGGGCCTGCGCCCTGATCATCCCCAGTACTGTCTCGTTGAGTTGGGACAGGGCTTCCGATAACTCCAGCTTGTCTTCGTTCGAGGCCCTCTGAACACCTGTGGACATGCGACTCCTACTGTGGGCTCAGCGGTACCTGCTGAGCGAGGCCGACGATTAGAACGGCCAAATCATTATTCCTTACCGGTAATGGACGCTAAAGTTACTACAGTAACGAGCCGTTCCCAACATGTCATCGATAGAAATGGCGAGCGGAGCTGAGATTCTACTCGCTGGTGAAGTAATCCACGGTGACTGGATTTTCGAACAGGGAATAATCGCGGGTTACGACCGTGATTCCGCTGTCGGTGACGAAGTAGCGCTGACGGTCGGCTTCGGGATCATAGCCGATGGTTGTGCCTTCGGGGATATGTACGTCGCGATCGATGATGGCCTTGCGGATGCGGCAATGCCGGCCCACATTCACATGAGTAAAAAGAATACCGTCTTCTATTTCGCTGTAGGAATTTATGCGCACATCCGGGGAGAGCACGCTGTTCTTCACCGTGCTCCCGGAAACAATACAGCCCGCGGAGACAATGGAATCGAGCGCGGTTCCGGTACGGCCGGCTTCGGCGAAGACAAACTTGGCGGGCGGATACTGGCGCTGATGAGTGCGGATGGGCCATTCCGAGTCATACAAATTGAACACCGGCGAGACGGAAACGATGTCCATATTGGCTTCGTAGTAGGCCTCAAGCGTTCCCACATCGCGCCAGTAGAGCGCTTCCTTCTTGTTTTCATCGACGAAATCAAAAGAGTACACGCGATACTCGCCCGCCATCTTCGGCAGAATGTCTTTGCCAAAATCGTGGCTCGACTGCGAGTCTTCGGCATCTTTCAGCAGCGCGGGAATCAGCACATCGGTGTTAAACAAATAAATGCCCATCGAGGCCGAGACTTTCGCCGGATTGTATGGAGAACGCAAATCGGTTTGCTTCGGTTTCTCCTGAAATCCGTTGACCCTGTGATCGCGATCGATATCGACTACGCCGAAGCGAGAAACCTCATCGGGGTCAATCTGGATGGTCGCTAAGGTGACGTCTGCCCCCGAGTCGGTGTGCTGCTGCAGCATCCTGCCATAGTTCATCTTGTAGATGTGATCGCCGGAGAGAATGAGCACGTGCTGCGGCTGCTCCGAGCCGATGGAATAAATGTTCTGGTACACCGCGTCCGCCGTACCCTGATACCACTCCTCGCTTACCCTTTTCATGGGCGGCAGCACTTCGATGAACTCTCCCACTTCGCGCCCCAGAATATTCCAGCCTTCGCGCACGTGCCGGTTCAGTGACAGCGCCTTGTACTGGGTCAGAATGTAAACCCGGCGTAGATCGGAGTTCAGGCAATTCGAAAGAGTGATGTCGATAATGCGGTAAATGCCGCCGAAGGTGACGGCAGGTTTGGCACGATCGCGGGTAAGGGGATAAAGGCGCTCGCCTGCTCCTCCCGCTAATAAGACTCCGAGGGTGTCTTTCATTGGCATCGCATCGAAACTGGGCTCCCGCTTTGGATGGCCGTTCGGGGCTTTGCAGATGCACCGTGTGGATCCTGTTTGGGCCAACTCGAATCCAACGGCACACCGGAAACGCTAAATACTAGCACAGCAGAAAACTGGCCTGCTGGTTTCAGCCATTCCCACATTGGGATGGAATTTACTGTCTAGTACCGGGTACCCTCCTCCCCCCTTTGTCTGCAAAATCTAGAGAGCAAACGACTTAAATTTTGACTATGTGCTAGATCTTTGAGTTTACAGGAGTTACACGCAAAATCTAGAGAACACGGGAGTTAGCACGCGCACAACCGGGTCTCGCGTCCCATTTTGGAACTGGAATGTGTCTAGAGGCCAAGCCTCGCGGGGGTCAGGTTGTCAAAGATCTAGATTATCTTGCAGATAATGTATCTTGTGATAGGTTATCCGATTTAAGGCGTAGGGTCAACAACAAAGAGCGCGGCGGGAACTAGGGCTCGGCCGACATTCCCAGGTCTCGACGACCGCGAGACCGGAGCGTCCAAGCAGTAGAATCAACTTCGGGATGCCATGGTTGTAGCAACAACTCGCCTTGCGTTCGCCGCAATGTGAGTCTAAGGGCCTGGTTGTAACAGCTATTGTGGCCTCGTGTGGTTACGCTGATGTGCGTTCTGCGCCAGAGCCATTCACCCAGTGTGTAGAACAGGCACATCACCACAAGGCACCAAGTGGCATCCACCGCCCAACTCACCGTTATGCCTAGTCCCAGTTGGCGAACTGATTCGGCGGCGGCGAAACCGGAACGAAATGCACCTCTGCTACCACGCCGGGGGTGGCAAGACCATACATTGCCGCAACCTGTTCTAGGGTTGGTGGCAAATAAACGGAAAAGGGAACAGCGACGATCAAGAACGTCAGCCTTGCGAAAGTTGTATTACTCATAGCATCAACTATCGTGGGTTCGCGGATTCGACTTCTGAAGGAGTTTACGATGTGGTCGGATACTTATCCAAGTATGCTTTCACAAACTCGCCCTGAAGGAACGCGTCCCTTGCCGACCTTTGAAAACGAAGCCGGACGACGGTATCACCACTAACCCAGTAGAAGTCAACATAGCCAAGATAATCCAGAGTTTTAGTGGTGACGACAATCGTGTTTCCGAACTTCGTCTCTATCTTCACCGCTCTAGGGTCCCCAGTGGCGGGGTTGATCCTGGCTTCGTACTGCGCCCATGTTGCATTGGGATACTGAATCACCGTAGCACTCACTGGTTGTGGAGACGCACATGTGTCACTCGTCGCAGTCCCATAGCTGACCCAACGGCCAGCGTGCGGAATAGGCTCGACGTACGGAAATCCAGGGGCCGAGCCCTCACCTTTACACTTCGGAATGTATCCTGCGATGGGGCTAAGAACAAGCGCCTCCTCAAGCGTCCGCGTTTGCGCCAGCGAAAGGTTTTGGGTGGAAGGTCGTGCGTCAAGGTATCCTGAAATCTCTTTGTTTCGTTGGAAATTGCGATACTGACCCCAAGACACTTCTGTTACCCAAGACAACAGAAGCACAATGACGAACCTTCTACGAAATTTGCTGAAGGTCATGAAAATCATGCATAGGATGGCAAACCAGCATGCAGAGTTGACACCTAACAACAACCCGATCGATGTACCTAAAGAGTTCAAGCCATCGTGCGACACAAACCGGCGTTCGAGTATCTCTCCGGGCGTAGACCAGAAGTGGTATCGATGGCCGAAGTCGGTGGACCACGCGGCCAGTATGACCGAGACCGGAACGGCGACAAGGACAAACGAAGCTATCACAAGCGCATTGCGACGCTTCATTCTAATCGCCTCCCGAACTCGTGTTTACCAAAGACTGGTCCACATCGCCAGATGACTGTTGTAACATCCCCATTGCACTCATTGACCGGGACTCTGAGTCATCGACAAGGACTCCAAAACGCCAAGTTGGATAGACTGGACGTATGGGTCGAACCGGCTTCGTGCTCCATTCCGCCCTTGCTCCGAATGCAGTTGCTGACGCCTTGCGACGTTCGATTGACGAACAGCGTTGGACACCATTCTCCCTGTCAGGCTACAAAGGCAACCTACCGCTTATGGGTGAGGTTAGCGAGAACACTTTCAAAGTGCAGAAGCGCAAGTATTACCGGAATGACTTTGCTGGGCAACTGTATGCTCAATTCGCGGCTGAACCGGGGGGAACCAGAATCGAAGGCTACTTCGATTATCCGCGTTGGGCAAGATACTTCATGCGGATTTGGCTTGCGTTTGCCGTGCTGGTGGGCACGCCGATTTTTGTGGTCACACTGAGGGACGGGGTTACGGGCAGCCATTACATGAGCGGCGACAACTGGGTCGGGCTGATAGTGCCTCCCATGCTGGTGCTGTTCGGAACTGTGCTGCCGAAGTTTGGTCGTCTACTCGGGAAGACCGACGAGCGGTTCATGCTGGAACAAATCCAAAACACGCTTGCCGCCCGCATCGAAGAGCCCAAGTCGCAAACGAGGCCAGGCCCAGCTACGGATGACTATTGAAACATCGCGATTACACTTATCGATCCCAGCATACCGGGTTTTAGCTTTACAGCCTGTTCGCTACAGAAATCCCAGAATCACTTGGACTCACTTGCATTTACACCAGGGTGTGCGCCGCGTGTCCTCGTGTAATTGCACGCCTTGGTATCCGTCGTAGCTCATACAGAGATCGGTGCATTTGTATTCCGAGAACCTGAACCAGACGGACTCGATCGCTTTGCCGCCTGAATCGAGTACGACGAGCAGGTGCCGTTCACTGGCCGCAAGACCGTCAATTTTGAGACTCTTCGTCTGAGGCCATGCCATGGCTGGACGCCTGTCGATCTTTACTCGCAGCCCGTGTGAATTCATCTCACCACTGGGAGGAATTGGCTCTTTCCCAGAAAGGGTCATCAGCCCTCGATGCAACGCAAACACTTCCGCTGCTTTGCTGCGCGCACGTAAACGGGGAAATCAGCAGAACCAGCGCCAATGAGACGAAATAGGCTTTCATGACGCCATCTCAGACACGAGAGATGGTAACCATAATCTCCTCGCCGCTCAACGAGAGCTTAGCCCCGCCGTTTTGGGTGGCGCTTGCCTCCAGTCGGTCCGCAAGGAGTTCGTGGCGCAGATAGGATTCGTGCGCCGCGATGGCTTCGGCGATGCGGGGTGAGGCGGAATAGCTAACTGCGATGCGGTCGGAGATGTTCAGGTTCATCGCTTTCCGCTGATCCTGGACGAGCCGGTTGAAGTCTCGGGCCAGGCCTTCCTGCACCAGTTGCGGCGTGAGCGTGGTGTCGAGCGCCAGGAACGTGCCTTGCTCTTGCATGGCCCTAAGGTTCTCCGGACCTTCGTAGGAGGTGACGATTTCTTCCGGCGCCAGTTCGAAAGTTTGCCCGTCGACTTGCACCGTATACGGACCGCCGGCAACCACAACCTTGGGGTCGGCCTGACTCAGAGCCTGCGCAATTGCCTTCAGGTACTTCCCGGCGCGGGGCCCCAGTTTCTTGGCATCGGGTTTGAAGCTTACCTTCACCAGCTTCGTCTCGTCGTCGATGAGAACCAGTTTCTTGATGTTGGCTTCTTCCAAAATCTGTGCAGCATACTCAGGGTTTTCCAGCACGCGGCGGTCGGCCGCGTCTCTGGGGCGGACGTACAGGGTGCCCAGCGGCGTGCGGATCTTGGTTTTGCTCTGCGTCCGCAGGCTCAGGGCAAGGTTTTTGATACGGATGACCGTATCGATACTGCGCTCCAACTCCTCGTCGATCAGGGAAGGGTCGACCTGCGGATAACGGGTCAAGTGCACGGACGATGGCGCCGTCGGATCGACCGAGCACACCAGGTTCTGATAAATCTCCTCGGTCAGAAACGGCAACGCCGGCGCCATCACGCGAGTTACGGTTGTGAGCACGGTGTAGATGGTTTGATACGCATCGGCCTCGTTGGCCCAAAATCGGCGACGCGAGCGGCGGAGATACCAGTTGGAGAACTCGTCGTCGAAAACCTGGAAAGCTTCGATCAAGCGATAGTGCTCGAAGTTATTGAACGCGCCCCGTGCCGATTCCACCAATCGTTGCAGCCGGCTCAGAACCCAGCGGTCGAGTTGATTGGTGATCGGAACCGCGGGGCCCGGCGTCCAGCCATCCGATCGAGCGTTGCTCACGAAGAAGCTGTAGCAATTCCAGAACGTCAATAATTTCCGCCGCGCCTCGCCATCGATGGTCTGGCCTACATTGCCCGTCGGATGCAAGTCGGGAAAGTTGAGGTTCTGCGCGGTCTTTTGTTCAGCATAGATGTAGCGCATGACCTCGGCGCCCAACGCTTCCGCCGCTTCGTCGAAGGCAATAGAGTTACCCTTCGACTTATGCATCTCTTCGCCGCGTGCGTCGCGAACCAGAGCATGTCCCAACAACGCCTTGAATGGAGCCCGACCGTCGATCATGGCACTCATCGCCAGCATCGAATAAAACCAGTTGCGGAATTGTCCCGGAAAACTCTCGAGCACGAGATCCGCGGGGAACCACTTCTCCCAGTACGATCGGTCGGTGGAGTAGCGCATGGTGCTGAAGGGCACAATGCCCGCGTCCAGCCAAGGATTCCCCACATCGGCCACGCGTGAAGCCAGGCCGCCACACTTCTCACAGCGAATCTTGACCGCATCGATATACGGACGGTGTGGCGAATTGCCCTCGAACGTATCCCAGCCCTCGACGGCGCGATCTCTTAATTCTTCGCGACTGCCGATGACCGCGAAGTGTTCGCACTCGCTGCAAACCCAGATGGGCAGCGCGAGCCCCCAGAAGCGCTTCTTCGAGATCATCCAGTCGCGCATGTTGTGCAGCCAGTCGAGTTCGCGGGCTTCGCCTTCGGACGGAATCCAGCGGATGGTCGGCACGGTGCGCTCGATGCGGTCGCGCCAGTCCATGCGGATGAACCACTCATCTACGGGGCGGAAGACGAGTTCCGATTTGCAGCGCCAGCAGTGCGGGTATACGTGGGGATAGGGTTCCCGTGCCACGAGCAGTCCCTTGGCTTTAAGCGCTGCAATTACTTCGTCGGAGACTTCATTCGCGTTGCGTCCGGTAAGCGGACCGAATCCATCCTGAAAAACCGAACTCTCATCGAGCGGCGCAATGAACGGCAGATTATTTTCCTTGCCGAGTTCCTGATCCTCCGCGCCGCAACCGGGAGCGATGTGGACCAGTCCTGTACCTTCCGCCTCGCTTATCTCTTTCCACGCAATAACGCGATGCGATTCAGCGGCAGACTTTCCGCCTCCGGTTTGACCGTACGGGAAAATGCCGCCGGGCGTATTCTGCGCCGGCAAGTCGTCGAACGGGCCGGTATAGGTGAGACCCAGTAGTTCGCTCCCGGGGAGTTCTTCCAACACTTCGATCGTGCCGCTGCCTTTCAGGATGGTGCGGATTGAAGGCAGTTTGTGACTCTCGTGCTTGCCTTCGACTTGCAACTCCTGCAGGCGGTCGCGCTCGAAGTTCGCCTTGGCCACGTAATAAGTCCAATCGCCGTGGCGGACCTTCAGGTAAGTCATCTCTGGATTCACCGCGACCGCAACGTTGGACGCGAGCGTCCACGGAGTCGTCGTCCACACCAGCAACGCAGTTTTGTCCTGGCCCTTCACAGGGAAGCGCACGACGACAGAAGTATGCGTCGTGATGCGACGGCCTTCCGCCACTTCCATCTGGGAGAGGCCGGTGCCGCAGCGTCCGCACCACGGCATGACGTCGTGCCCGCGGTAGATGAAACCCTCGTCGTGGCACTTCTTGAGAAATCCCCAAATCGTGTAGTTGTTTTCGTCGGAGAAAGTGAAATAGCTGCCGCCATATTCCGCCGAACCGAGCTTGCGGACAATTTCGCTGGCGCGCGCCGTCTCGACGCGGCCGCTGGGGAGTTTTACGGTTACGACTCGATCCCCGTCCCCCAGTGCGTCGCGTAAAGCGATCAACACTTGAGGATCGTCCCAATCGCACCAATATCCCAAGCGGATGGACTGCTCGGTCTGCCGCGCCGCGTAAGTGAGAACACGCTCCTTGCAAGCTCGAACGAATTTCTCAATGCCGTAGTCGCGAATCTCGCGCTTGGTCTTGAGTCCAAGGCTTTTTTCTACCTCGACCTCGACCCACAATCCCTGGCAGTCGAATCCGTTCTGATAGCGCTCCGCCTGGCCGTTCATGGCGTGGTAGCGCTGATACATGTCTTTCAGCGACCGTCCCCACGCGTGATGCACGCCCATGGGATTGTTCGCCGTGATCGGCCCGTCGAGAAAAGACCAGCGCGGGCCATTTGCATTCTGCTGGCGCAGCTTGTCGAAAATGCGATGCTCTTCCCAGAAGCGCAGCATCTCGCGCTCCATGGTGGGGAAGTCCGGCACTTTTGGAACTGGCTTGTACATGTTCATCAATAATATCGTCTCAGCCGATGTTGGCGCGAGCGTCCCCGCTCATGCTCCTGCGCTGCATGGTTTTAGAGACGTAGCTAGCTACGTCTCTACAGGTCAATTTTTGGCGGAATCGTGAATGGCTAATGCAGGACTGTCTATGCCCCGGTGTCTACGCGGCGTCGTCCTCGACCTTGATGCGCAGCGACTTGAGGAACTTGAGGTCCTGGTCGTTGATCTTGAATTCGGTGGTCATCAGGGCCGGCTTTTCGCTGGACTTCTCGCCCGGCTTACTGACTCCGATAGTGGCTTCCAGCACCAGGAAAATATCGTACCCGCCTTCTTTGATTCGGGAAACGACATCGGCAATAGGCTCGGAGTCCGCCAACGACTCGTTGATTGCCTCGCCCAGTTCCTTCATTAACTGCTTCAATTGCTGGTCCACGTAACCCCCTCGCAGGATCCCACTTACTCTGAGTTTACTTCCGGTAGGGTGCAAATTCCACCCTCACCCTCTAACTGATTAGATGCTATCGCGGTCACAACGTTTCGCGACCAAAACTGCTCACGCCCGCGATATTGTAACCCTGAAACTTGGCAAACGAAACCCAGGTCGCCAAATATTGGTAAAATCATGGGAATGTCGAGCGTCTCCACTGGTAGAAAGCTGGGCATCGCCGCACGGGTTGCTGGCCGGATGATGTCGCAGCACGCTCACCGCAGCCGAACTTTGGGCGCGGTCACGAAAGCCATACGCGCCACGGCATCTCACTTCGGGCGCATACTCAACCAGCTATGGCTTGAGGTGACAGGTTTTGTTTTCTTAGCCTTAGCAGCGATCGGGGTCCTCGCGTTCTTTCGCGAATACGCCAAGTATCAAACCGGCCACGCAACTTCCGGCCGGATCGTGCTCGCCGCATGCTTTGCCGGGCTCTTTGGGTGGTTCGGAGTAAGCTCGTTCTGGAGGGTGCGGAGGAGGGCTCAAAACCATTAACCACAAAGGCAAAGGAAAGCGTTGGCCGAAAATCCTATTTTGGTCAATAAATACTGTCCTTCGTTTTTGTTTTTATGGTTAATGGTCTCCGTCATGACTGACAAAAAATTAGCCCCCACCCCGGAGACCGAATCTCACATTGCAGTTCGCCCGCTCTATACCCCGGCCGATCTCGAAGATTGGGATTATGACCGGCAAGTCGGTTACCCCGGCCAGTATCCCTTCACCCGCGGTGTGCAGGCCACCATGCACCGCGGACGCCTCTGGACCATGCGTCAGTACGCCGGCATGGGCGACGCCGAGGAATCCAACAAACGCTACAAATATCTGTTGGCCAACGGAACCACAGGGCTCTCCGTCGCCTTCGATCTACCCACGCAAATCGGCCTTGATTCCGACCACCCGCTGGCTGTCGGCGAGGTCGGCAAAGTCGGCGTCGCCATCGATTCCATCGAAGACATGCAACGCCTTTTCGATGGCATCGAGTTAACCAGGATTTCCACCTCGATGACTATCAATGCGACGGCCTCGATCCTGCTTGCGCTCTATGTTGGGGTCGCCCGCCGTCAGGGCGCGGACATCCGAAAACTTTCCGGCACGGTGCAGAACGATGTCCTCAAAGAATTCATCGCGCGAGGAACATACATCTACCCGCCCAAGCAGGCCATGCGCATCATTACCGACCTGTTCGCATGGACCAACGAAAACGTTCCCGAGTGGAACACAATTTCCATCTCCGGCTACCACATGCGTGAAGCCGGATCGACCGCAGTGCAGGAAGTCGCATTCACGCTGGGCAACGGCATCGCCTATGTGCAGGCTGCCATCGATGCGGGGCTCGATGTGGACAAATTCGCACCGCGTATTTCGTTCTTCTTCAACGCGCACAATAATTTTCTGGAAGAAGTTGCCAAGTTCCGCGCCGCACGACGCATGTGGGCCCAGATCATGCGCGAGCATTTCAAGGCCAGGAGTCCGCGTTCGTGGATGATGCGCTTTCATACCCAGACGGCAGGCTCCACGCTGACCGCGCAGCAACCGGAAAACAATATTGTCCGCACCGCCATTCAAGCCATGGCCGCGGTTCTGGGCGGCACGCAATCGCTACACACCAATTCCTATGACGAAGCCCTCGCCCTTCCGACTGAGCAGGCGGCGCGCACTGCCTTGCGCACCCAGCAAATTGTGGCCTACGAATCCGGGGTGCCCCAGACCGTCGACCCGTTAGCCGGTTCCTATTACATCGAGGCCTTAACCAACGAAATCGAGCAGCGTGCCTCGGAGTATCTAGACAAGATCGAGGTCCTCGGGGGAATGCTGAAAGCCATCGAGCGCGGCTATGTGCAGCAGGAGATTCAAAACGCCGCCTATGAATATCAGCAGCAAGTAGACCGCGCCGAAGCCGTGGTGGTGGGAGTAAACCGCTTCACCGTAGAAGAAGAAAAACCCATCCCCACGCTGCACATCGATGAATCCCTTGAACGCAAGCAGGTGGAGCGACTGCAAGCCCTGCGCGCCCGCCGCGATGTTCAGCCCTGGAAAGATTCGCTCAAGAAAGTCGAAGACGCCGCCCGCTCTGGGGCCAATCTGATGCCGCACATCGTCGCCGCCGTGGAAGCCTACGCCACGGTCGGCGAAATCTCAGACACTATGCGGAAAGTGTTTGGTGAATACAAAGAAGCGGTTGTGATCTGACCGAGAGTCCGCAAATGTCAGCCGTCCAACCTCAATCTCTTCCTTGTCATTCCGAGGCAGCACCATCGCCGAGGAATCTGCTGTTCTCTCCGCGACCGCTGTGGCCCTCAGATGTAACTCAACCACCAATCCTTCCTGCGCTGCTTGACTCCCTCATACCATCGGCACGGGAAATACAGAATGACGACGACCGTGATCCACATGAGGTAAACGAAAGGCAGATTGTATCCCCAGCCGTCGGGAGCACCGAGGAAGCTGCCGTTCAAGAGCCAGGTGACCGGCTGATGAGACAGCACTGCCACCAGGACGGCCAGCGAGTGAATGAGATAAAGATGCAGGATGTAGAAAAACATGGGCACCCGCCCGAACGTCAAGAGCGGCGCCAGTGCCGGCGAAATACTTTGCCTGCCGTCTTTCTGATCGAGTTTCTTGTCGAGCCAAGCCAGCAGCAGCAGAGAAGGGCCAAGCGTCATCAGAAGGAATTGCAAAGACGGCGGATACTTCTCGACATCG
>Ga0210405_10003501_pt1 | contig 15360 bp, 15 predicted proteins | sample IncBWH11MmetaG_FD_155492 | JGI IMG/M metagenome (GOLD analysis project Ga0210405, IMG submission 155492) | Forest soil microbial communities from Barre Woods Harvard Forest LTER site, Petersham, Massachusetts, United States - Inc-BW-H-11-M | ecosystem: Environmental > Terrestrial > Soil >... | reverse complement strand
CCCGAGACTCCGCCCTGCGGAAAGGGCACCAACATTTGGCCCCAATACAACTTCGAAATCGCCAGCATCGAGTAGGCCACGGGAGGCAGCTCCAACTGACACGTACAGGTCAAGAGACTGTGGCGCGTTCGCTGAGGTAATCGGCCAAGTTTCAAGGTGCTTTTGCGCCTGTTCGTCCAGATTAATTTCCGTGATTCGCTCGCGTAGCGCCATTAGCGCCAAGTTCAGGAGAACGTGACCACGCTGTAATGATTTGGTATGGCTCATCCCGACCACTGGAGCATAGCGACCTGTGCTGTAAGCCGTCGGGGGACCAAGGCCAAAATTGGCATCGAGCAATTCTAGCAGCGGCACTTCACGGTCCACGCCATACCGCCGCACAAAGGCACTACGATACGCAGCAATGTGTGGCGATCCCTGCGGCAGCGGTCCCATTCGAAGAAGGAGCTCTGCGGCTCGGGCCACCTCCTCGCCTATGGCCCGCCGAATGGTGTGAGCCTGGAGCTCAAAAGCCATATCAACTTGAAAAGGCGATCCTTCAAGCCGCACCAGTTCGCTAGCCTTCGATGTCAAGCTGCGGTAGCGCTCCACACTGCCATCCAATGGTGCTGTGCCCCAGGCGGCTGCTGATTCCAGCAACGATTTAAGCTTAACTCGTATTTTGGTGGCCGCTGGAATTCCAGCCAACCGGTTGACTACATACTGCGCAGGACTTTCAATCGTCAGCGGTGGACGAAGATCGGTTAGTAACAAGGTTTGCTTCCATAGTTCGGTGAGCAGTCTATCAATCTTCTCCGGCGTTGCACTTTCTGTATTCTCAAGAAGGTCAGCCACCATCCTGCCGTAGGGAATTGGGGCACGCGCCATCAGGAGCGCGCGGCGGACAACATTGGTGGCGCGAAGTGATACCGCTGGAGGGGTGAAGGCCTCTCCTACCGAAACGCGTTCATCCAAAAAGACACGCCCAGCGCGAATGATCGCCGCAGGGTTTGCCAGCAAACACAGATGTTTTCGGACCTCAGGATTGGACTCTAGCTTAAGAACAAGTCTCATCAGCCACTGCATGTCCGGCCGTATTTGGAACCGACACGATGGCACGGCCAATTCCAGGTCCGTCCGATCACCCCAGTAACCGAGAGCAACACCAGCGAAAAGTCCGTATGGGGTGGGGCGGGTTGACATCCGGATCATATAGCGCAGAAGCTTACTTCGAACGCTTTTGACATTTTGACTGGAGGTTTGAGTTCGACTGAGTGCCTCCAATAAGCTCGGGCTACCCACAGCCAAAGCTCGACAAATGCGGGCGTCGGAAGGCACTAGACACTGACGTTCCGGCGCTAGAGTAAGAGTCTTGTATACTTCAGTAGACAGAAGTGGCGCACGCAACTGAAAGAAGTCAAGAGGCGCGTAGAGGCTGGCAGTGGGCCGGCTATTGCGCGATCTTTTCATCGTCAACGTTTCTGTAGTGCGCTTTCACAAGATCATCGTGATTAGGAGAGAAGGAACAGCCGATCCCAAACCGGCTCTACACTTGTTGCTGCGGCAAGCAGCACCAGGGCGACGCCGGGTGCTCCGTCCAAAAGCCCTGGATGGTCTATCCGACACCCGCCGGGCTCCACGTTACGATAACCTAACACACTTGCCGGTTCGTACGCGCCCATAATTTGCCGATGAAGGGTGCGCGCCGCATCGATAAACAAGGGAAGTTTGGTATCATGGGCAAAGCGCAGTGTGATCTGTTGCAGTCCCGCGACGCCGTGGCAGAAGGTAGGCGAGTCAATGTGCCGCGCTTCCAGGGGCCGACGATAGACGGCGTCCATGGCAGCAACGGCGATGTCTTGATAACGTGGCTCGCGCACGGCTTTACCGGCAAGCCATAAAGAGCGCGCGATGCCGGGACTGCCATAGCACCACGCGGCGCGGCTAGGTCTATAACTTCCCCGTCCGACTTCTTGACTATCGGCGTTCGATGGTGGATTCAGCGGAACTCCTTCCGGACCGACTGGCACCGCGGTGGGCCAGTTCAATCCCCATCTGTCATATACGCGGCATTGGCACAACCACTCGGCAATGTCGCGAATTGCTTCAAATTGGCCTTCTATTACTACGCCTGCCATTGCCGCTATCGAAAGCATCGCAAGAGGCCCGGGAATTCCATGGGCCAAACCACAGTTGAGATTACCGTATGGATATAAGCGGAGCGAAATTTCATCTGAGATCAGTTGGGGCGGTGTGTACCAGTGGGGAAGCCCACCTTTCTTTTTCGTTAGCCGCGCAAGGCATCTAAGCACCGCTTTGAGTATCGCTTCGTGCCGGGAATCATCAATACGCAGCAATAAATAGCGTCCAACTCCTGATAACCCCGAGATAACGTCGAAACTTGAGACGCCGACACCGTGGCGAGCGGCTGCGGCACTTCCAGTGGCGCCTGCGATCAGCTGTAAGAGCGGACCCTCTATTGACGACCGTAGCTTACGGTAGCGCTTGCCGTTACGTGACAAATACCACGACGTCAATGCGAGCCCACCGAGGCCCGCGTACATGCCGTAAGTGAAACTGGACTGTCGCTCCGCCGCCCGCGCGGCAATTTCCAAGTGTGCTCGTCCAACTAGATCCCACCCTTCCCCGGGAAAGCACGTATCCATGTACCCCCATAGGAGGCCAAGCCCCGCGTAGCCTTGGGCGACGCTGATGGGATGCCAGTGAATAGATTTTGGATACCCTGTCTGCCGCTTAGCGTATGCGACGGCGATCTCGACTCGTGCCGGGTCCTGCGAGCGCGTTGCCACTTGGCGCGCGATAGCAACTGCTTGCGTCGCGCCATCGGTGTTGAGTATCGGTTTCCAGCTGCCCCGTTTATCCGACATTAATGCGAGTACCGCCCGCTAGCACACACGAAGGTCGTCGCAGGTGAGGCCAGCGCACGTTTCTGCGCACGTATTATCTTGGGGGCAAGTTCCGTCACACGTAGCACCTTGACACGTCTGATCTTGCGGACAGGTGCCTCCACATGTCTCGACGCCTGGACAGGTTTGCTGGTCGCAAGTTGCACCAACACATGTTTGACATGTGCCGCCGTCACAAGTTTCACTGCCACAGGTGCCCACACAAGTATTGTCCTGCGCACAGGTTCCTTCGCAAGTCACGCCCCCGCAGGTGCCTTCGCAAGTTTCGCCTTGGCAGGTGTTGTTCTGAGGGCATGTACCCTGACAAGTGTCTCCCTGATCGGTTACGCCGCAAACGGCCAAATTGGTATCACATCCGCCGACATCGCATGTCTGTTCATTTCCCGTGTCCGCGGCTGCGGCACGAACGGCGCCGCCAGCGAATCTGCTTGGCACGATGCGGATGTCGAGATCAAAATCGGAATCGGAAGGTTCCATGATGCGCGACCTTACCACGAAGAGCGATCTTGGGAGAGCCCCCGTACAGGGTTGTCACGTCCGGCAGTTTAATAGGGAATGCGTTTGATGAAGAGAATGCATCGCGATCACAGTCCTCGGTGACAACCAACGCAATGGCGCCGACTGAATCCTTGAACGTGCCAAGCAGCTGCATTGAAGCAATGCGGGCATCGAGTTTGACAGGTTGCAAGGCCGAGAACAGGGAGGCAACATCCCGTTGCTTCCTTCTACAACGCACTCGGTTATTTGCAAGTTAGTATAGCAGAGATACTCAAAATGTAAACCCCGAGCTGGCGGCGCCACTGGCAGCGGTTCGCGACTGTGTAAGGTTCGCCGAGGGCCTGGATTGGATGGACGCCGGTTCCTCTGGAGTCCCACCTTTTGGGCGTCGCCAACCTTTGAGTTGCCGGCTACCCCAATATCCTACCAGGGAGAAAATCCTTATTTTACGGCGATAATTCATCGGAGTGCGAGTTCCTAGGGGACAACGCTAACCCAAAGAAATCATCAGCTTAGCGGAAAGTAGGACAGGAACTCGTCCCATGGGATCACATGGCTTCCTGCCACGAATGTCCCACCGCCTCGTGCGATCATGCGCGGCTGGGTGCTCCAAATGTCGGCTATTCACCCAAGACCGGAAGCGGGAAAGCCATTCCGCGACGTCGCATGTGTCCCAAAAGCAGAAATCTTGGTGGTTCTTGACATACTTCAAGAACAAACCCCAATCTGATAGAACAGCGGTGGGGCCAAGAAATCACCTACTAGCGATCCTCCTTGGCTGTTACGCTGGCGCGTTCTCCATCGGAGGTCACCATGGATTTGAATATCACGATGCTCAAGGATGCGGGTGAAGCGCTGGATAAAATTATGGATGCTGTCTCTAAGTTTGCTAAAATGATCGGCTCGGCAGCTGGAACGGCATCTGAAATAATTGAGTGGAACGTTGCCAGAAATACTCGGAAAACTCTTCTCAACGTCTCAATCACCGGCACCTATGTTTCCCAGACGCAAACGCGGATCCTTCTCCCAACTCTTGAAGAGTATATCGAGAATCCAGATCCTAAGAACTGGAATTTGATTAAGGAAAGCATCGAATCAACATTGGCATCGGTGAGGAAGATGTCCGATGAGCTCAAAGGAGCCGCGATGGCGATAGCCACCACGGAGTTCTTCCCGGTGCTGGTAGGTGCAGTAGCACAGCGTCAATTAATGCTGATGCGCATTTCGAAAATACCTGCGCCTCAGACCGGAGAAGAAATCGAAGCAGTCAAGGAATTCCTGAGAAAGTATAAATTACTTGTCGAACAGCTTGTCGAGGCCAATAGTGCGCTTGGCAAATACATTGATGGGCTCAAGGCTCAAAACAAGTGGCCCATACGAGGCGACTAGCCTGCCGGCTGTCGACGCGGAAGATTGAAGCGCTGCGGCTTGAATTGGTTCAGGCCGGTATCATCCCGCACGACGGCAACGGTCGGACGCCATACGTGATCGGACCGCCAATCTGGCCCTTGCATAGCGAATGGGCGCGTCTTCTGCGGGCCGTGCAAGGTGCGTTCGTTTGCATGCAGCCCACTCATTAACATTCGAAGTAATCCGCTAACACTTTGTTGCCCTACCGCATGCGCATCCAATCCGTTGTTCAGTCCTGAGCAAAGGATTCTCAGCGTTTGAGTTGATCTTAAATGTGTTGGAAAGCTTCTTCTATTAGACGAGCTACGATGAATTGTAGGGGGTCAATCCATGGGCGCGTTGCCTCAAGCTGTTGCCGGTTGTTTTATCGCTCTATTGAGTTGCGGGCTCATTGGGTGCAACGCCAGCGGTAAGACCGATTCGGCCGGCTGTAGAATCGATCCTGCCGAGGACGCTAGGCAGTGGCAGGGCACATGGAAGCTCGTCTCCGCAACCTGGAACGGGGAGCCGCAAAAGAGCGACGTGCGATGGCTGGTGGACGGAGACCGATATACGGTACGCCATAACGGCACAGACGTAGAACATAACCCCTTCAAGCTGGATGCGTGCGAAAAGCATATTGACGTGTTCCACCATGAGGTTCCCAAGGGGGCTTTCGGCGGCAGTCTGAAGGGTATTTACGAGATTAAAGGTGACCGACTGCAAGTGTGCTACGATCCAACCGCGCGCCGATATCCCAAATCCTTCGAGGCCAGATCCGGTTCCAAGCTGGTCTTATATGAGTTCCAACGCGAGAGCCGGTAAACGGCATCATTCCACGCAATGACAATAGGCGCCATACGTGGTCGGCCCGCCTATATGGCCGTTGCGTAGTTAACCGGCGGGCAGCAGTGAATAGGGTCCGAAGTAGCTTGAGGTTCACTTAATCCGCGCATCGTGGGCGTTCAAAACAGGCCCATGCGCTTCGCCACCACGATTAGCACGACAGCGACCCGCGCGCCCGCTCGACCTCCATACCGACGAAATCGCTCGCTCCAATGTCCGCTTAAGGAAGATCGGAAATAATTCCCGCAATCAAGTTGTTTATGCTCGAAGCGTTTTTGAAGTAATTCAGCGCGTAATTCCGTGATGCCTTTTTATTGCTTCGCGATCCCACCGCAGCCGACCAAGCGAGCCAGTCCGATTTGCCCTCTTGCAGTTGCTGCTCTCTTAGTTCAGGTAGTCCAAATCGCATTTCCGGGATCTCCAATATCTTCGCCTTCGTTACTGATGTAGCCCAAGGATGGGCGTACAGTGCGCTGAGCAAATCGCCAGCCACACTGGTGTCGAGCATATAATCTTCAAGCATCATTCCAAGCCAGAACAGTTGGTATTCTGGAATGATCGACGTCTTCCGCAGATGATCTAGCACTGATTTGGACAATGCCTCCTTATCGGAGATATTGCGCGAAAAGACGTACATGTTTTTGGCTAGATTCGGAAACTCACGCAATAGGTCGCCAAATCGTGCGAGCACATCTGAAGAATGCGCGCCCATGAGTGCCAAAACGAGTTCTGCATCTGCTTCCTCTAGATGGGGCTGACTCAGCATCCTTTTTAACGACGAAGTCTCCCTCGCACTCAGTTTACGCACTATCTCGGTTTCTTCAATTTCCACGTCGTAACCTGTAATAATCAAGCGACGTCTCTTCTTGAGGAGACTCTTTCTAACCGAATCAACTTTTTTCTCTACATCAAGCTGTTCTTCCATAAGAATTGTTTTGCTTGGATTAACTGAGAGGCCCTTCTGACCAAAAAGATCCTGGATGATATAGAAGTCGGCCCACAGATCCTCACGCGTGTTGCTAAATAACGCAACATCGTCCATGAACCGTATAAGATAATTCGAACTCAGTCTATTCGAGTTATCAATAAACTTCAGAAAATCGCTTCCGATCATCTTGCTCGGGTAGAGTCCCTGCGGCAAACAATCGACACTTCGTCCAGAACTTATCTCACGGAGAAACTTTCCAAATAGCGCGACGTCTGCTTCCGAAGCGCCTCTTTCGTCAAACCACTTGACTAAGTCATGGTGGTAGATGGAGTTAAAATAAGAGGCTATGTCAAAGGAAATTCCAAATTTGAACTTACCGGCATATTCGCTAGAGGCGCCTTTGAATGCTCTATAAGATGAAGTCGCGTCCAACGGTTTACCTTCGACAAACCGATAACCAAAGCATTCTCGTTTCTCGGAAAAGGATTTTCGAAAAAGGGATCGGTTTCTGTAAACAAGATCGTAAAGGAACGCTTCTGCAACAGGGTCGAGTTTAAAAGTTCGTCTTAGATGCCATCCAACCTTCATTGCGGACACCCGTTTCTGGGCCAGGAACGAAGCGCTTTCGGGCGAGACCTCACTAGTCCGTGCCGGGGCGTTCTTGTGAGCAAACTCAAGGATCTTCTTAAATCCTGCCTCCGCCAGAATCTTGTTCGTGCGGAGCGGAAATAGCGTCTTTGGATAGTCCTCCAGGAAGAATTCTGCTGAGGAGTATCCGGGTTTCGTCAGGCGGACTTTGCGCGCAGGCTTGGCCATAACGGGTCAAACTTCTTCGCCGAACGAGTGACGTGGGCACCTCAGATTGGTATTCGAAAACAAAGTGTAGTCCCATTTTGCGGTTGGCGAAACCAAATCTTTCGTCATACGGGCTGTGTTTGGGCATAAAGTATCGGCCAGGAAGATCGAAGGGCTGCGGCTGGAATTGATCCAGGCTGGCATCATCCCGCGTGAGGACAACGGTCAGGCGCCATACGAAGCCGGACCGCTAAGATGGTCGCTGCACAGCTAGACGGAGCAACCCCTTACGCAAGAAGACACAGACCGATCCTGATATTAGGCGAGTGCACGTAACTTACGTCGTGCACCTTCTGGCCCTATCGATGCTATGGGGGCTTGCAGCACTTTGGTTCATGGGTTTCAAGTCGGGCGACCACGAGCGAGATCTCTTGAACCAGATACAGACCGCGTACGCAACCTTCTTGGCGTGAACAGCTTCAGCAGTTTTCGCGAGATGTCCCAAACGCATATTGCGGTCGATAGGTTCTTCGCTGCGTGACTCGGCTTCAGTCATCATAAGGGCCAACCCATAACCTGCAGCCGATGTGTCAGGGCACATCGTGGTTTGGAGAATCCGAAAGACGCATCGGCCCTACCCCCATTGACTTCCCGCCCGACCAGAGCGACCAGGACCGTTTCCCCAAAGCGCCAATGCCCGGTTTTGAGCCCCTGGACACCCCCCAGCCGCCCCGGTCCGACGTGCCCCCAAAAGCCGCCTATTCCGGAAATCGCCTGGAAACGGCCGTACGTGCAATATGGGCCTTGGCCGCCACCACCCTAGCGAGCACCCCTGAAAAAGCGGCCCTGACCCGGTTTCTGGGGCGACGTGCGGCTGATCGGGGGTTACGGAGCCGCCACCTGGGTCACCCGGCGGCCCGCACGGCCAAGCGGCAACCAGGGGGCGGTCGAATAGGGTCCTGAGCACGTGGCAGTAGGTCCGTGGCAAGCGAAACGGGTGCTTGCCGTCAGCGAGCCGGTGACCGGGGGGTCCGTAGGGGGCTTTGAGTTTCGTTCGCGTCCCATCCGACAAGGGGACCTAAGAAAGCGATAATCGTGCAGGAGAAAACCCGTTCCCAGAACAGACCTCGTTCTGGCTATTGGCGACAGTTCTTAACTCGCTCCACCCGCTCAATTTCATTGATCAGCATTCGCTCTTGATCCGAGAATGGCACATCGTGTTTGCTGTCGTACGAGCATCCCGCGTTGCCAAATGCGCGTATGGGTCTAGACGTTTTGAAGCAATATCCGGCTTCCTTGAATACTTTGTTCCGTTGATACCATAGCTGCTCGCAACTGAGCGTGGACCAATTTCCCTGAACATTGGGGCTGGAAGGCGCTTTTGTATCAACCGACAGATTTTCAGACGGAACCAAAATAAGAACGAATAAGTTTGAGGTCGGTACAAAAGTTAGAGACGTGCATCTCAAATTGGGTAGGACTTATTCGTCGCACCCCATGGGCACAAAAGCTGACCAAATTAGCTGGAGATCCTTTGTCCACCACCAGTCGGAAGTCCTTAATAGGTCCGGACCAGTTCGCGCCTGTCGTAAGAATGTATTCCAAAAACCTTTGCTCCCAAGAGCGTTTCGTATTGAGCGCATTCATAAATTCGGCGTCAGCGCAGTACTGAGGGTGCTCTTTCAAAACCCCCATTAGAGATGCCGCTTCCAATGGAACCGTACCTCCTACGCTTGGCGAATATCGATGATCTATAACGACCGTCTGTTTCGCAGGAAACGTTTGCTGCCAAAAGAACGTTGTCTTGAGCGTCCAACGAGGTTTCAGGTGCCGCTCGGTTCGCGTGCCCACCTGATATTCATCGATCCCAGCGAGGCCATGTCGGGCTAACTCGTCCCATGTTTGACGGGGCAACCGGTCGAGCGCCGTGGTATCCGCCCCAATAGGTACCCCAAGCCGACGCAGGAGTTCGCTTCGATCAACTCCCGCGGCAAATGCTTTCTGCTCGACGCTAGCGGCTACCGGACGATTGTCGACCGTCGTGGTGAATCCCAGAATGTTCTGGGGGTCTGTAGTAGGGATCGCGACGTCGCCGTCAGCGTTTTCAAAGTGAATATCCGGCATGGGAAAGGCAACCTGCGTGATAATATCGTTGCGTGACTTATTGATGAAATGGTACCGTACTCTGATCTCCTTTGTTGAAATGAAAAGGTCTTCCGCTTGCAATTCGATACTGTCGTTCTTAGTGAATACTAACCCACCTGTCGCTAGCTCCGCCGTGCTATCGTTGGCAGAGGCGCGGGTAATAGAGAGGATCGCCACTACGACTGTAACCAGATGCCGCACCCACTCAACGTTGCCGTGTCTCACTGCCTGTCCCTCCGATCCCGCGCACAGGTGTTGTCGTACCCGCGTGCACCATTCCATCGCCCCCATTACTGTGCTCGGACCAACCCTGAACCTCGACTTAGCGAGCGCGTCAAATTGGTACCGTTCCCTCACTTCCCTACGCCCCCACCTTCCAAGTTCATACACCTTCCTCGCGCACCTGCTGAATTATTTTCTGTACGATGGCGGGAAGGTATTTCTTGTCATTTAGCGCAAGGTACGACGACGCAAATTCATTCATCCACTTTGGGCCGAGCGGCTTCAGCTTTTCGGCGATTCTAGCGATATCTGGATCGTATTTTACCAAAGCATTCCACTTTGCACGGTCGTAAGAGCTTATATCTTCCTTGACTAAAACTTCTGAGGAGTCTCTTTCTGAGTCTTGCTTCGCCATAATATCATTGCACTAAACCGCTCCGCGGTAGGGAGCATGTGGCACCTGGTCGAATAGGGAATTGAGGCCGAGCCCGCGGCGTTGGCATTAGCGATCCTTCGTTGCTTCACGTCCCGCTGTTCGACTTCACGGTCGTGGCGCATCCTCGAAAAATCAACATGCTCTGCCAGAAGGAGCGCATGATCAGGCGAAGCGATTCGGCGGGCGGGTTCAGTCGGCGCGTGTACCGCGGGGTGTGTCAATGTGCCCCGGAGCACGTTTGCGGAGGTAATTACTGAGTCCTTCTGGATCGAAGATGGCCGCGTTGACGTAGTCATAAACACGGCGGCCGAGCTCATCAACGAACCGCTGCATCTCTGCTTGATGGCGCCCGCGCCATATTGCAGCGCCCATTAGCAAACTAGCTGCCGCAGCCGATCCGACCCATGCTCTGTCCAAATGCACCAGCACATCTGGTAAACTCGGCCACGCAACGGCTCGCGCAAGATTAGGTGGAAACAACAAGCCAGCGGACCAAGGCCGCAAATTTGATACGTCTGCCACCGCCGCTGTGATTGCCTCCAGCATCTTTTTTTCCCGATAGTGCCGCTGTTGAGGCTTCGATAAATAGAGACGACGAGCATGAATCCAAGCGCTCGCGCGTAAAAGAAGAACCCAGTGGGCGGCTGCTTTGACAGCACCTTTTGGTACGAACCATTTCGCTACGATACTAGGCCATCCGGAAACGGTGTAATTGACGGCTACTGTTTCAAGGATTTCGGGAAAGACGTTGCTGAGATCAAAAAATATCAACTCCGTACGCTCCTCAGTAACACGGGGTGGGTCGAAATTCCAGTGGTTGGCAATCACTCGCGGTAAATCATACGACACATGCAAATAGGCACTTGCTATGAGCCGAAGAAAGCGCCACCTCAGACGAGCACATGAATCTAAATATGGCGCAATTTCCGGAGCGGTTGTCCAACGATTACGTTGTATCATGAATCCATCGATCAGCGACGTGAGCCATCGCTGTTCGGCCGCCGGTAAAGTGGCACCGTAGGCACGCATCCGCTCAGTGACTCGACTGTAAGTCGTGTCGAAAGGCTCAAAGAATGAGGACGGCAGAGGCATAGGCTCCCCGGCACAAGGATCGTGAACAAAAGACGTATTATCTTATACCAAACTAGCGTGTCGCAAAACAGTTATTGCACTAAACCGCTGCCGCGGTAGGGGAGCTGTCGGCTAGGCGGCGCGGAATCGCGGGGATGACGTGGCGGCCCGGCGTAAGGTCGCGTACAGTTAGAGGATCGTCTGGTTCGCAGCTCGTCGTTTCTTTGGCCGTTTTCTTGAGCTGGCCGAATGCTTATGTTTGAGAACAAACTGGTCGGAAGCTGCGGGGCAAAGCACTATGGTGACAACCACTCTGAGAGACTATGCCGCAGCTGATGCGTCAGAACTGGGCCGCCTCGCGGTCTTGGCGTTTCACCAGTTCAGGTCGGACTATGTGGATTGGGCGGCAATGGCGAACAGCGTCTCGCGGATGTCCGAATTAGCGGCTACTGGAGAGATCATCGTTGCGGAAAGGGAAGGTCGTCTTGTCGGCGGAATCGTTTATGTCGCAGGCGGCAAGCCCAAAGCAGCATATTTCGATCAAGCCTGGCCAATTATTCGGATGCTGGTCGTTGAGCCAGCGGCCCGCGGGGGCGGCATTGGGCGCAAGTTAACGGAGGAATGCGTCCGACGAGCACTGCGAGACGAGTTCCGCATTTTGGCGCTCCACACGTCGCCGATTATGACCGTCGCTCTGTCCATGTATCTGCGTATGGGTTTTAACTGGGTGCGAGACGCTCCACCGATCCACGGCGTTCGGTACGCCGTGTATGCAAAGGACCTCATGATTACTTGAACATCATGAGGCGCTGAGCTGTATCGCCAAGATGAGCTCTCTGACCTCGTGAAGGTCCTGGGCGACGAGCGTGCAGAGCCTCCGCATCTCCTCTGTCGCCTCAAGCAGGTCGGGCACCATGATTGTGACCATGCCTGCTGCCGATGCGAAAGTGGCTCAACAGAGCCGTTTTTGATACGTCGCACAAGATAACCTCTGCGACATTAACCAGTCCCACCTCGATCTCAACGGCCGCGAGTCAGCTCGGTACGCTTGTCGTCGCTGCATGTGCAGTTCGTACGACAGGAGTTCACCGTGACCAAGCCGATATCGCCGCTGAGGCAGCGCATGATCGACGACATGAAGTTCCGCAATATGTCGCCGAGTACGCAGAAGGTCTACACGTACGCCGTTGCAAACTTCAGTGCCTTCCACGGCCGTACTCCGGACAAGCTCGGGATCGAGCATGTTCGGGAGTACCGCCTCCACCTGATAGCGCGTGGCCTCAAGCCGGAATCGATCAATCCGATCATCGGAGCGCTGCGCTTCTTCTACGGGATCACGCCTCCGGCCAAAAGGAGCTGGCGGAGCAGATCCCGTTCGCGAGGAAGGAGGACGCGCTGCCGACGGTTCTCACGCAGGACGAGGTCGTACGTCTTTTGAAGGCGGAGCCGAATCTGAAGATGCGGACTGCCCTGACAGCGATCTATGCCGCGGGCTTGCGCGTCTCGGAGGTAGTCGCGCTTAAGGCCAAAGACATCGACAGCACCCGGATGGTAATCCAAATGTTGAGCGCCACGTGGGCATAGCGTCTGGTGGCGGTGATATGCCGGTGGCCAAGCAAGTCCTGGATCACTCGTAGTTCGACGCCCCGCTCCAGCGTTGCGAGAACTGTACGCACACGCGGGTCGCCTACAACTCGAAAAAGCAAAGAACGCTCGCGAAGAGTCCGATTTTGATCAGCACACTTGCTAGTTTCCGACTATCCATCCACCCCCCTTTGGCCAATCACTGTTCCTCTAAGCATCCCCGTTTTGGCGTACGCAATATGGGCCTTCATACTTGCTGGCCGAGACACGCTGCAGCTCGTTGATTATGTCAAAATCGCAAATTGCGTGCTAGCGAATTTTCGACCACTTAAGCGGCAGGGAGCTATGCGCGTGGTTTATTCTGCCGGGAGTGGCAGCGCGGCCAGTGACGATTTGGCAGATGGCCGCGCTCCGACTTTTGCAACTTAGTAGGTCAGCCGGCGATACGATAAGTCGTTACCCCACCCACCCTCTCGCGCTTAAGCTTCCACCGTTGCTTCTTGCTTTGAACGGAAAGGAACGCCCGGAGGGAATGAGCTTGCCAGCCGCTCGCCTTACACAAAGCCTGGACAGTTGCACCCTTCCCCTTCTTGAGCATGCCAACGACGATATCCCCCTTGCAGCCGCCCTTCCCGCTCTTGGCCCTCGCGCTCTTGGCCTTGCCGCCGGGCGCCTTTTTCGTTGGATTGGCCGAGCGTGCGAGAGAGCGGCGGACAAGGTTCTTTGTCGTGGCCGGCTTGCGTTTGGCGCTAGCGGGCTTCTTGGGCTTCTCGACGGGTGGGCTTGCCACGACACCACCGATGGGCTGGTAGATGAAGCCATTTCCTTCTGGCACGATCTCAACCTGATCGGGCTTGTAACCTGCGGTCTTGGCGGCGCGTAGAGCGTTTGAGCGGTTGGAGTACGTCTTCATGAGTGATGCTCCCTTTGCTGAAAGCGGCGGGGATTGGCCACTTGCGCTTGGAGACATCACTCTGAACGCCGGCATGATCGAGCGATTACTGAGCAATCTTCTTGCGATGATCGATTGACCTCGATTATTATCTATTAGCCCCACCCCTGCTATCATTCGTCCTCATGTGCTCGCGGGACGGACGATTGGCCTTGGCTAAGCGGAGGCTCAATTGGGCCTAGACATCTACGTGGGCACCTTAACCCGCTATTACGCTGGTCAATGGGAAACACGCGCTGCGAGGGCGGCGCGGGAGCAAGGTTTACCCTTCCACACGATCCGGACTCATAATCCCGGAGATGCAATTACCGACCCCACACAAATCGAACCTGCTGTGGTTACTTGGCGGAGTGGGCTATCTCGTACCCTTGGCGGTATCTTGCCTAACCCGCTCGACTGGCCAGAAGGGATAAGCCCGCCCTACTTCACAGACCAGCTGACATGGGAGGCGTTAGGCGGGCTGTTGCTCTGGGCTGCGTATTTGGAGCAACCGAGCCTCCCCAGACCAGCGCATTACACGAAAGAATGGAGAAACGACCCGGCATTTAGAGCAAGCACCGCTTCCACCTTTCAATCGACGTACATGCCAGCACTGACGAGTGAGGTGTCGCTGCCTGGAAATGTCACTTTCACATTTCAAGCGCAGGACTTAGTTGGGCAGGTCGTATGGATGTCATTTACCAAAAAGCTAGAGGCCGTACTTTCCGACTTGGATGCTCGCACTTGGCAAGCGAATAAATCCGATATCTCCGTATGGCGGCATCAAGGATTTTCCGAGGGGACAGACTCACTGGAGCACTACGCACAATTTGGCTTCGCTGTTATGTCTGAACAGGTCAGGTTGGCCGCTGAGAACCGGTTGCCCATGAAACTAGATTACTGACGCTAGACGCCGCTCCTTCGAGCCGATCATTTTGCCTCAGATAGTTCAAGCCAAAACCCGCCAATAGCTGCAATGCCGATAATTACGAACATAAGCGCAAAGAACGTCGGACGGACCCACTGCTTCATGACGATGATAGTCCAACGATATGGCTCTGAGCTTCGCAACTTATAGACAATAGTACTCGGCTCGGGGCGATGGCGCCGGCAGGAAGGAGTGCCGGCCCCGCCATCACGATGGGATTCCAGATCCTCCTCATGTCAGCGCTAATGCGATTTTCCACCCAAGCTCCTAAATAAATCAGAATGCCAATAATCCCGCCGCAAATTGCTGTCCATGTCGGATGCGCCCTGTAGACGTCGAGCCAAGTCTTTAGGAAGCCCGGCAAGACGCCATGCCGCCCCCCTATCGCCCCCACGCAAGGCGAACGAAATCACTGACTGCGCACCTCTATTGCCGTTACCGGGTGAATCTCCCAGATATTGGTTGCGCACTTCCTTGTGCCTCGGCCGCCACCAGGATCGCCCCGTCCAATGTGAAATGAGTCGAGGAATAGTTGCCCCGTGACCTTCACCGGGACGTTGGTCTGTCCAGTGAAGATATTCGGAATCGTATCGAGCGTTTGGCGAACCTGCACGAGATGTTCTTTCAACGCTGCGTCTTGTGCTTGATCGGGATCAGGGGATTCGACAATCCAGCAGTGAG
>Ga0210405_10003500_pt1 | contig 15363 bp, 14 predicted proteins | sample IncBWH11MmetaG_FD_155492 | JGI IMG/M metagenome (GOLD analysis project Ga0210405, IMG submission 155492) | Forest soil microbial communities from Barre Woods Harvard Forest LTER site, Petersham, Massachusetts, United States - Inc-BW-H-11-M | ecosystem: Environmental > Terrestrial > Soil >... | reverse complement strand
CAAAATCAATCCTGCGGGCCCCGGGGGCACGCTGCCGATCCGCAAGTCCTGGGCGAAATTGCGGCTGGCAGCACGGAGACGTCAAAATCGGCGGCAAGCTTGCGATGACGAGGGCCGTCCAGGATGCTAGAATTGGACAGATTCAATTCGCCGGGAGAACGAGGCAGATGGCGATCAAATTCGGGCGTCCGATCGAAATGCGCGATGTGTCGCGGCAGAGCAGCACGGCGGCCGCCCCGCCGCTCGATCTGACGGTCCGGTTGCGCCGCAACCGCAAGGCGGAATGGGCGCGGCGGCTGGTGCGGGAAAACGTGCTCACGGCCGATGATTTGATCTGGCCGCTGTTTCTGGTCGACGGCCAGAACACGCGCAACGCGGTCGGCTCGATGCCCGGCGTGGAGCGGCTTTCCGTCGATCAGGCGGTGCGCGACGCCGAGCGCGCGATGAAGCTTGGCATTCCCTGCATCGCGCTGTTCCCCTATACGGAGGTGTCGCTGCGCGACGAGACCGGCTCGGAGGCCGTCAATCCGGACAACCTCGTCTGCCAGGCGGTGCGCGCGATCAAGAAGGAATGTCCCGAGCTCGGCGTGCTCTGCGACGTGGCGCTCGATCCCTTCACCAGCCATGGCCATGACGGGCTGATCGAGGACGGCCGCATCCTCAACGACGAAACGGTTGCGGTGCTGGTGCGGCAGGCGCTGGTGCAGGCGGAAGCGGGATGCGACATCATCGCGCCGTCCGACATGATGGATGGCCGCATCGGCGCGATCCGCGCGGCGCTCGACGAAGCTGGATTTTTGGACGTGCAGATCATGGCCTATGCGGCGAAATATGCGTCCGCCTTCTACGGGCCGTTCCGCGACGCGATCGGATCGGCGAAGACGCTGACCGGCGACAAGCGCACCTATCAGATGGACGGCGCCAATTCCGACGAAGCGCTGCGCGAGGTCGAGCTCGACATCGCCGAGGGCGCCGACATGGTGATGGTGAAGCCCGGCATGCCCTATCTCGACGTCATCCGCCGCGTGAAGGACAATTTTGCGATGCCGACCTTCGCCTACCAGGTCTCCGGCGAATACGCGATGATCGCAGCCGCGAGCCAGAACGGCTGGATCGACGGCGAGCGCGCCATGATGGAGAGCCTGCTCGGCTTCAAGCGCGCGGGCGCCGACGGCGTGTTGACCTATTTTGCACCGCAAGCGGCGGAAAAGCTGAAGCAACAGGGCTGAGCCCCCGTCATTGCGAGGCGCGTCAGCGCCGAAGCAATCCAGTCGTTTGCAAGCATTGGATTGCTTCGCTTCGCTCGCAATGACGGAAGACCTTGGCGGGGATGACGGGCCGTGGCGAATATTGCGGTTGCGTGCTGCGGACAAACCCTTGCAATGGCTTAACCGCCTCCCATGTCCTGCGGCGGGGACTTCTTGGCTGAGTCTGGAGCAGAACCATGTCTTACAGCGGCTGGAATAACCAGGGCGGCGGTTGGCAGCGCAGCGGGCCGAACCTGCAACCGCATGCGTTCGACCCCTATGCGCAGCCGGACCTGTTTCGCGGCGTGCTGACGCGGCGCATGATCGCCTTCGTGATCGACCTGTTCGTGCTGTCAGTCCCGGTGATCCTGGCGGTGATTTTCATCGCCATATTCGGCATCGTCACATTGGGCCTCGGCTGGGCGCTGTTCTGGCTGGTCTCGCCGGCCTCCGTGATCTGGGCGCTGATCTATTACGGCGCGACCCTGGGCGGGCCGTATTCAGCCACGATCGGCATGCGGATCATGGATCTGGAACTGCGGACCTGGTACGGCGCCCCGGGCTATTTCGTGCTCGGCGCCATGCATGCGGTCTGTTTCTGGATTTCGGTGTCGGTGCTGTCACCGCTGGTCCTGCTGCTCGGGCTTTTCAACGCCCGGCGGCGGCTCCCGCACGATTTCGTCCTGGGAACGGTGGTTGTCAACAACTCGGTTCGCAGCCAGGTTGCACAGCCGGCGCGCCCCTACTGAACAATGATGTCACCAAATCGATTGACCGTCAGCCTCCGTGGCGCGATGCTAGCCCGTAATTGCTTTGGAGGCTGACGACGCTCCTTGACCCAGCACTCGCGTGATACTCCCCAATTCTACCTGACGGCGCCCTCGCCGTGCCCTTATCTGCCGGGCCGACAGGAGCGCAAGGTATTCACGCATCTGGTCGGCGACAAGGCCGCCGATCTCAACGACCTTTTGACCCATGGCGGCTTCCGCCGCAGCCAGTCGATCGCCTATCGCCCGGCCTGCGATCAGTGCCGCGCCTGCGTCTCAGTGCGCGTGATCGCCAACGAGTTCAGGCCGTCGCGCAATTTCCGCAAGGTCCTGGCGCGCAACGCCGACATTGTCGGCGAGCAGCGCACTGCGGTGCCGACATCGGAACAATATTCCATCTTCCGCGCCTATCTCGACCAGCGGCACCGCCATGGCGGCATGGCCGACATGACCGTGCTCGACTACGCGATGATGGTCGAGGACAGCCATGTCGAAACCCGCATCATCGAATATCGCCGCCGCAATGCCGGGACCGGCGCCAACGGCCGCGGCGGAGATTTGATCGCGGTCGCGCTCACCGACGTGCTGAGCGACGGGCTGTCGATGGTCTATTCCTTCTTCGAGCCGAACGAGCGCAGCCGTTCGCTCGGCTCCTTCATGATCCTCGACCATATTGCACGGGCCAGGCGCCAGGGCCTGCCTTACGTCTATCTCGGCTACTGGATCGAGGGCTCGAAGAAGATGGATTACAAGGGCCGCTTCCTGCCGCAGCAGCGCCTTGCCCCGTCCGGCTGGCTGCGCATCGACGCCGCGGGCGACACAGCCTCCGAGCCACAGGACTGAACGAGACGAACAGGGCTATTCGCTACTCCCTATTCGCCCTTCTCATCCGCTCACATAATCGATCACCAGCTTGGCGTTGAGGCCGATGATCAGCGTGGCCACCGCGGCTGCAAGCGCGCTGAGCCAGCGTGGCGCGAGGAATGGCCCCATCTTGGAACGGCTCGCGGTGAACATGACCAGCGGCACGATCGCAAACGGCAATTGCAGGCTGAGCACGACCTGGCTCAGGATCAGAAGCTGCCCCGTCGCCTTTTCGCCGGCCCAGATCGTGACGACGACCGCCGGCGCGATCGCGATCAGGCGCGTGATCAGACGGCGCAGCGCCGGCGCGATGCGCCAGTTCAAGAAGCCTTCCATCACGATCTGACCCGACAGGGTCGCGGTGATGGTCGAATTGAGCCCGCAGCACAACAGCGCGACCGCAAACAGGGTCGGCGCCAGCGTCGAGCCGAGCAGCGGCGCGAGGAACGAATGCGCCTGGTCGAGCTCGGCGACGTCATTCTTGCCCACACGATGGAAGGTCGCCGCCGCCAGGATCAGGATCGAGGCGTTGATGATGAACGCAAAGCACAGCGCGATCGTGGAATCGATGGTCGCGAGCTTGATCGCCTCGCGTCGTTCGGCCAGGCTGTCGCCATAGCCGCGGGTCTGCACCAGACCGGAATGCAGATAGAGATTATGCGGCATCACGGTCGCGCCCAGAATGCCGAGTGCGAGATAGAGCATTTCGGGGTTGGCGAGGATGTCGGGGCTTGGCGCAAAACCACCGATCACCGCGCCCCAGTCGGGATCGGCGAGCGCGATCTGCACCGCGAAGCAGGTGGCGATCACGCCGAGCATCGCGACCACGAACGCCTCGATCCAGCGAAAGCCGAAGGCCTGCAGCGCAAGGATCAGCACCACGTCGAGCGCCGTGATGATGACGCCGATCGCGAGCGGGATGTGGAACAGAAGGTTGAGGCCGATCGCCGTGCCGATCACCTCGGCGAGATCGGTCGCGGTGATCGCGATCTCAGCCGACAGCCAGAGCGGCCAGGCGACATAGCGCGGGAACGAATCCCGGCAGGCCTGCGCGAGATCGCGCCCGGCCCCGACGCCGAGCCGGGTGCACAGCGACTGCAGGATGATCGCCATGATGTTCGACAGCAGCGCAATGGTGAGCAGCGCGTAGCCGAATTTTGACCCGCCAGCGAGTGAGGTCGCCCAATTGCCGGGATCCATGTAGCCGACGGCAACCAGATAGCCCGGACCGAAGAAGGCCAGGAACTTGCGCCAGAACGAGCCGCCGCGCGGCATCCGCACCGAGGCAAACACGTCCGACAGCGACGGCTCGCCCCGCTCACCGCGCCAGCCGGGGCCGCTGAGCGGCCTGCCCTGGGTGGTCTCGATGGCGCTTTGGGGAGACAGATCGGAGGTTCGCGCGTCCATGGGCCCAGAATGGCGGAGTTTGGCCTTTAATGCAACTCATTTGCAACTGCATCTGGAACGATCGGTTCCAGCGCCGGCGGTCACGCCGGAGGGTCGGGCACGGTCAGCAATATCCGTTGTGCACCGAACGGCACCGCTACAACATTGCCCGAGACCACCGCCGTCCTTTCACGCATACGATGAAGCTACGACTGCTCACAACCATTTGCCTGATGTTGGTATTGGTCTTGACGGCCGATCGTGGACACACAGCCGTGAACGAGATGGTCGACGCCAAGGAATACCGCGACCGGCATGATCCATTCATCGAACAAGGGCAGGAGCCACCCGGACGGTGGGCCCCTGACGAAAGGCCGGGAGGGGCCCTGACATGGCGTGGCCAGCTCGGCTGGCGGACTAGCCATGGCCTGGCCATTGTTCGCTGGAGTACGGGCAAGCCCAGCGACTCCGAGAACGCCCTTTATCCGGACGGCTCGAGCGGCGAGGCGAATGACACGCTCGACCATGGCTTCCGGCGCAGGGCCAGCGGCGAACGTCTTTGGATCTACGGCAGGATCGACATTCGGCCCGACGACGTCGTCTTCATTGACGGCGAGCAACCAATCTACCAGCCACCACCACAGGGTGACATTCCAAATCTGGAGGCCGATCTCGCCCGCGACGGCGCGTTTGTTGCGGCGATCAAGGATGACCGCTTCGCACTCGCGGTCCGGACCGTGTTCGACAATCGGAGTTTCTATAAGGGTCAGGATCCGCGGTCGTGGGTTAGCGGAGAGCGAAGCGCCGCGGCCCTCGTCGCGAACCTGCGTGACAGGGGCGAGAGTTACAATGACTACTATCCGCGGTTCGCGGGTCTGCGGGGCACCTATCCCGACGACCGTCCCGATATCGAGCAGCGCCTGCAGACACGCATCGACGAGATTTCGAAGTCGCTCACAATCCCGCTCGGTGTGCCGTTGGAAGCGCTGTCTGCCTGGCTTGGTCCCGGCGAGCATTCGGCCGAGGAGGTGCGGCAGGCAATGGCCGCCATGCAGCCCTGGCTTGAAAGGCGACGGGCGGCTGAGAACGAGACGCGCCGCGAGCAGCAGCGGGCCGCGCTTGAAAAGGCACAGCGCGACCTTGCGAGCTTTCGCGACGACCACACCAACGAAGACGTCTTCGAAGCGCTGCGGGCTCACCTCAGCCGGCTGGGCTGGCGCACGGAAACCGAGCAGGATCGCCGGCGCGCGCACCAGGAATGGGTCGAGCGGACGGTGCAATTACTGCACGAAGTGAAGGAGCTGGGACAGCGGCCCGAAGCGACGCCGGAAGCATGGGCCGTGCCCTTGCGCAGTCGGGGACCGATCTTCGGTGGCGTAGACGCCAGGGAACTGCAGAGCATGTCGACAGACGTGCGCGCCGTCGAGAGCGGTGAGGTCGAGCGGCGTCTCATAGATCTCGCCCTAACGGGCCGCGTCAGCGAACAGGAATACCGTGTCCTGATGGGGCGGTATCGCAGCCTGCCGTGACTGCCCAAACACAGGGAGCCCCCAAAAGATAGCACTGAGCCGGCTCCGGGACCCGCTGAGGCCTCTGGTCGGTTTCAAAGATCCTTGTCGGTAAACGGGTGGGTATGGCGGCGTCGGCTCCCCACTATGGCAGTCAGGAACCAATTCCGGAAACCCGCCATGTCGTCGATCAATGACACCACCCTGCCCTCCACCTTCAACCGCCTCGCCTGGTCGAATCTGACGGCACAATCGGCCGAGCAGATTGCGCTCGCCGCGGCGCCCATCGTCGCCGTGCTGCTGCTCGGCGTCGGCGAGGGCCAGACCGGGCTGCTGCAGACCGCGCTGACACTGCCCTTCGTGCTGTTTGCGATCCCCGCGGGCCTCTTGGCCGACCGCGCGTCGCGGCGCTTGCTGATGGCCGGCGCGGAAGCACTGCGGACACTGGCCCTGCTCGCAATCCTGGCTCTGCTCTGGCTGAACCTGATGACGCTGCCGCTGCTCGCAGGCCTCGGCTTCACGGCGGTCTGCGGCACGGTGGTCTACAGCGTGGCCGCGCCGGCGCTGGTGCCGTCCCTGGTGACGCCGCAACTCCTGCCCGCGGCGAATGCGCGGATCGAGCTTGCGCGCACAGTCGCCTTCGCCTCCGGGCCTGCGCTCGGCGGCGCGCTGGTCGGATGGGTCGGCGCTGCGCCGGCCTTCGGCTTCGCCGCGGCCATGTCTGCAATTGCGGTCGTGCTGCTCTCGGGCCTCGTCGAACCCGTGCGGGCGCCCACGCCGCGGCGGCATCCGCTGCAGGAGATCCGCGAGGGTGCCGGCTTCGTGATGCATCACGCCCTGCTGCGGCCTGTCTTCGTCACACAGTTCATCTTCAACACCGGTTCCTTCCTGCTGCTTGCGGTCTTCGTGCCCTATGCGGTGCACCACCTTGGCCTCAGCGCAACCGGGGTCGGCGTGGTGCTCGGCATGTATGGCGTCGGCATGGTCGTCGGCGCGCTGCTGGCGACGCGGGTGATGCGCCGCCTTCCCTTCGGCACCGTCATCGGGCTTGGCCCCGTCACCGGATTTGTCGCGGCCGGCGTGATGGCGCTCACCACGATCATCCCGACACCGCTCTTGGCCGGCTTGGGCTTCTTCCTGCTCGGCGTCGGCCCGATCCTGTGGGTGATCTCGACCACGACGCTGCGCCAGTCGGTGACGCCGCCGCGCCTGCTCGGCCGCGTCTCCGCGATCAACATCATGAGCTATGCTGCCCGCCCGCTCGGCTCCGCGTTTGGCGCCATCGTCGGTGGATTGTTTGGCGCAGAGGTGTGCCTCTACCTCGCGCTCGCAATCTTCGCCGCGCAGGCGGTGGTGATCTTGATGTCGCCGGCGGTCGGGCTGGACCGCCAGCCTGAGATGGTCAGCGACGCCGCGCCGCTGCGCGCCTGCTGAGTGTTCCTCTCTGCTGGATAAAAAGGCCGGGACAAGTTAAGCGGCCGTCGCTCATGTGAGCGGCGGCCGTTGTCGTCAGGCGAGGGGTCCGGAGCGCTCGATCCAGCCTGGCTTCTTGCGCTCCTCATCGGGCTTTGGCCGAAACCGAGGCGAGCCGTCAGCTTTTGTCCGGCTTCGACTGCTCGCGCTTTTTCCTTTCCACAAAATCATGCGGACTTTCGTTTTCCGGGGGCGCGCTGCCGCTCGTTTCGCTCTCAACTCGCTCGATCAGATCGCGCAGCTCGCGCTCCCGGTCCGCCTGCTCCTGATTGCTGGGTTTTGGCGTCTTTCCGTTGTTCATTCGATCCTCATGTTCGCGCAGCGACTCCAGCAACAGGCCAGCTCGGCATCACGCCACTTTCGGGGCCCGCGGCGGGCGGCGAAGCGTCCCGAAGGCACGCTCCTCCTTCCGGCCATCCTCCCCTCCGGTCAGTCTTTCCACGAGCTCCTGCCAAACCGCTGCTTGTGAATTCATTGCCTGGTCCAGCTTTTCCGGAACCAGGTTCGAGGCCATTGCGGCCGACTTCCTTCCGGCGCTGATCGCCTCTTGAGTGAAGTGATCCATCGTCCTGTCGATGAACTCGCGCGGCGTCATCCTGGCATCCGTCGGTGCGCCCAAGTCCTCGAAATCCGGTTCGTCCGTGTCGATTCTTCGTTCTTGGAAAAAATGAGCCGAAACTGGGTCCTGCCAGGAGAGATAACCGCCGTCGAGCACCTGCCTCGGCTCCGTTATCGCACCCGTGAACGAATATCTCACGCCGCTCGATTGCACCGGATCGAAATAGTTTGGCGTGTAGAAGTCCGAGACGAGCATGTTGTTGACCGTATATCCGAACTGAGCTGCCTCAGAGGGGTCGCAGGCCTCCACGAGGAAGTTCACCCGCCCCTGATTCGGCATCGGCGAGTCGCCCGGAACGAATCGGCTTCCGAACGGATCAACCAGCATTTCAATCATTTCGTGGCTGCACGTCTGGCAGAGCACGTCGATGTCGGTATTGGCGCGCACGATCGATAACGGCTGACCATTCCTGTCCGTGTGAAAGCCACCGGCGCCGGCAGGAACTCTGCCTCCGATCACGATCGGCCATGTTCCAACTGGGACGTGACCCAACTGGTCAAAGGTGTCGACCGTCGCCTGTACGTCCCACACCGGACCAAGATCGCGCGTAGCCTGCTTTTGCAACGCCGCCGATATCTGCATCACCACACGCGCAGGTACTGTTTGGGTTAAAGAAACCAGTGCAACCTGTCTGATCAACGCTGACATGCAATCCTCCTTGTCAGTTTCCCAAGGAAGCGCCCGGCGCTGACCATATCCCACGCGGTGAAGTTGTAAAAGTGATCCAGCGCACTAGCTGGCCCGCGACATTTTCGACGCAGCGACAGCAGCGTTGCGATTTCGGCACTGAGTATGTCAGCCGTACTTACTCTTGGAGCAAAGCGCGAGCGCATCTGTTCCACCGTCGATCACCCGGAACAGACCGACGCAAGCTTGGTTCTGACATGCGCAAGGAATGCTCGCTTCAGCCGTGCGAATGCCAGAATCGGGACGCTAGCCCGCCAGATAGCGCTTGTAGCTGCCCGCCACCGCCTCGTTGGCCGCCATGTCGGGATCGAGCGTGTAGAGGTCCTGGGCGCGGCCGATGCCGCGCAGCGCGTAGCGGCCGGTCGAGACCAGATAGCGGCGGCCGGCCGCATCCAGGCCGGCGCGAAATTCCGATGACACCAGGAAATCGCGGTCGACCGAGCCGCACATCGCCGCGATGCGGCTGACCTCGTTGACCGCTGGTCCGACCACGGTGAAATCGAGCCGGTCGTCGCTGCCGATATTGCCGTAAAACACCTCGCCGACATGCAGCCCCAGATAGGCCGATGTCGTCGGCCGGCCATCGCCAGCGCGGCGAGCATTGAGCGCGGCCATGTTCTTGCGAAAGCGGTGCTCGGCCCGCAGCGCCGCGCGACGCGCGGCCGTCATGTCCTCCGCCATGAACATCGCGAGCACACCGTCGCCGATCAGTTTCAGCACTTCGCCGCCGGCCTCGTGGATCGCGTTGATCGAGGCCTCCGCATAATCGTTCAGGAACGGGATGATCTCGGCGGGTGCAATGCTTTCGGTAATCTTGGTCGAGCCGCGCACGTCGGAGAACCACAGCACCGTGCTGATCTTCTCGGTGACGCCGCGCGTGATGCGTCCGCGCAGCACCTGCTCGGCGGTTTCACGGCCGAGATAGACCCGCCCGAGCGTGCGCGCGATGTCGACCTGCGCCGCGGATTTCATCGCAAGCCCCAGCACCGGCACGAGATCGCGCAGCGCCGCCAGGCTTTGCTCCGCAAAGCCATCATCGCGGCGGGTCGCAAAGTAGGAATAGACGCAATCCATTTGGCCGAGTGTGCCGGCTTCGCCAAAGCGATGCACGAAACCGACGAAATGGCGGTGCCCCTTGTCGGCGAGGTCGCCGATCATCGAGAAATTTCTGCCGGCGCCGGCCAGATCGATGCGGATCTCGTCATGGCCGTTCTCCAGCATGTGGAAGAATATCGAGCGGCGCCAGTTCTCCGCGGCCTCGCCCTCGTTGGTCGGTCCATATTCGAAGGAATCGGCCTCGTTGGTCTCGGCGTCGTTCCAGCGCACCCCGCGTCCCTCGAAGATCGGATGCAGCGTGTCGATCGCGACCAGGCCGCGGGACATGCCGAGGCCGTCAGCGCAGCAACGCTCACAGAAGCCGCGCAAGAGATCGTTCTCGGGGAGGCCGGTCAGGCTCTGGCCGACCAGCCAGTTGATCAGGTTCAGACGGGGTGCGAGATCCATATGCCATTATGCCGTGTCATGGCGGCTTTCGAAAGCGGGCCGTCGACCATCATGCGCCCGACGCACATCAATCATGTCCGGTGCCCCCGATCAACCACGATTGACGCGCCCTGCTGGCCGCAGGCAAATGGGTCGCGGAGGTACGAGAATCATAGATCAGGATGCCGCAACGTCTCGTCAAGGCGCCAGAAATTTGAACCGGCGCCAACTTCCAATCGTGCTTGCACTCGGCACCACGCAGACCCTGGCCTGGGCCTCCAGCTATTATCTGCCGGCGATCCTCGCCGACCCGATCGCCCGCGATCTCGACATCTCGCCGAACTGGATCTTTGGGGCCTTCTCGGCCTCGCTGGTGCTCTCCGCCGTGCTCGGTCCCGCCGTCGGACGGCAGATCGATCTCGTCGGCGGACGGCCGGTGCTGGCGCTCTCCAATCTGACGCTTGCGGCCGGGCTCGCGCTTCTCGGGTTGACCCCCTCGGTTCCGATGCTGATTGCGGCCTGGCTGCTGCTCGGCGTCGGCATGGGCTGCGGGCTCTATGACGCCGCCTTCGCCGCGCTCGGGCGCATCTATGGCGACGCGGCGCGCGGCGCCATTACCGGGATCACGCTGATGGCGGGCTTTGCCTCGACCGTCGGCTGGCCGCTGACGGCGCTCGGGCTGGAAAAGATCGGCTGGCGCGACACCTGCCTTGCCTGGGCGGCCGCGCACATGCTGCTCGGCCTGCCGCTCAATCTCGTCTTTCTCCCCGCGGTCGCGCGGACCAAGGCGGAGATGACAGCAGCCAGCAAGCCGCATGTTCCGCTCGATCGCACCACGCTGCTGCTTGCCTTCGTCTTCGCGGCCGCCTGGAGCGTCACCGGCGCGATGGCGGCGCATCTGCCGCGGATCCTCGAGGCGGCAGGCGCGAGCGCCCTCCAGGCGGTGGCGGCCGGCGCGCTGATCGGACCCGCGCAGGTCGGCGCCCGCATCGTCGAGGCGAGCCTGCTCAGCCGCTATCATCCGCTGCTGTCTGCGCGGCTCGCCTGCATCGCCCATCCGATCGGGGCCTTGATCGTTGCGCTGGCCGGCGGCGGGGCGGCCAGCGTCTTTGCGATCTTTCACGGCGCCGGCAACGGCATCTTGACCATCGCGCGCGGCACGCTGCCGCTCGCGATCTTCGGGCCGGAAAATTATGGCTACCGGCTCGGCCTTGTCGGCGCGCCGGCCCGGCTGGCGCAGGCGGCAGCCCCGCTGGCCTTCGGCCTCCTGATCGATGTCATGGGCGCTAAAATCCTGATCGTATCCTCCGCGCTCAGCCTCTTGGCGCTGGCCGCGCTGCTGTTGCTGCGGGGGAAGCCGTAGCGCCGGCGCCGAGCAGAAGGCTCTTTCTTTTGCGGCGCGTTTCGCGCAGAGTTTTCAAATGGACAACGAACCAGGTTTTCAGAAACTCGTCCGCTGGGCCAAGTCGCCACCGCAGGTCTATGTGGTGTATCTCGTCGGCCTGATCCTGGTCTGGCTGGTCTCGTTCTACGCCGGCACGTTGAACCCGAAGCGGGGCCAGAATCCTGCGCCGCCGCCGGTCTCGGCGCCACGCAGTTAAGCGGCCGAAGCGACCTTGCCGGTCCCGGTCGTCGCGATCCAGATCCCGGCGAACACCGCAACCAGTCCGAGGATGAGATTGGGCGTGATCGGCTCGCCGACCAGGGCCGCGGCGAGCACCGCCGCCGCGACCGGATTGACCGTCATGGTATTGGCGACGCGGGTCGGCGAGGCGCGCTGCAGCGCCAGCACCCAGAGAATGAAGGCCGCGGCTCCGCCGGCGATGCCGAGATAGGCGCCCGCTATCCACTGGGGGGTACTGAGGCTCTGCAGCGCCACGAGGCTGCCGCTCACGGCACCTGCGAGAATCAGCGCGGCAGCCCCCACGCCCATGCCGACGGTCAAAAAGCCGAGCGCGCTCGAGCGCCGCATGAACGGTCGCGACAGCACGTTGTAGAACGCCATGCAGAACACCGCGCCGGTCATGATCAGTTCGCCGCGCCAGGCGCCCGGTGGCGCCGCGCCAAGCCCCGTCGCGAGCGCGGCAACCACTCCGAACACCGCGACTCCGACCCCGATCGACTTGCGCGCCGTGAGCCGTTCCGCGCCGAGCAGCGCGGCGACCACCATGGTGTGCAGCGGCAGCGTCGCCAAGGCGAGGCTTGCGCGCGCCGCGGTCGTATAGCCGATCGCAAGATTATAGAGCACGAAGAACAGGCCGAAGAAGCAGCCGCCAAGCGCCGCCACCGCGGCCCAGTCGCGGCGCTCCGGCCATTTGACCTTCAAGGCCAAGGCTGCCGGCAACAGGCAGAGGAAGCCGATGCCCCAGCGTAGGATCGCCATTTCAATCGGGTCGGCGCCGCTCGCCAGATAGCGCGTGATCGCGGCCGCCGTGCCGCCGAGCGTGCTGGAGACCAGCGCGATGGCAACCCCTACTCCCTCACCCACGCACTACCTCCGCGCGCGCCCGGCCGCGCGACGTTCAATCATAAAACTCCGGCGCCATGTGCTGAATGTCGCGCCGGTCCTTGTCGTGGTTGATCCAAAGCTGCGCCTCTTCCCTGCTCACCGTCTCGGCAAGCTTCTCCATCGAGGCGAGCGTCTGCTCCTTGTTGTAATTGATGGCCGGAACCCTGCGGTTGTCCCAGTTGCTCTTGAAATGCACCGCATCGCCTGAGAGCACGACCTCCCCCGTCCTGGGCAGCCGCACCAGCAGCGACTGGTGGCCGGGGTGTGTCCGGGCGTCGACAGCATCATCACGCGGCCGTCGCCGAACATGTCGTGATCGCCTTCCAACAGCGTCACGGGATGCTCCGGCTTGAAGCGCGGTTTGTTGTCCGCATCCGGCCATTGATATTCGGCTTTCTGCACGTAGAGCATCGCGTTCGGGAACATCTCGACATTGCCGATGTGATCGGGATGGGTATGCGACACCGCCATCGCCTTGATGTCGGCGGGCGCAACGCCGATCTGCTCGAGCTGGGACGCCAACGTCTTGGGACGCTTCCAGGTCACAGCCTTCGGATCGGCCGGGGCCAGGCCATTCGGCATCGTCGCGACTTCGTCGGGAATGCCGGTATCCCACAGGAACCAGCCCTGCGTGTGCTTGATCAGGTAGCAATTGTCGACGAAGTCCTTCGACTTGCCTTCATCGACGCCCGGCGACCAGAGCGAGACGTCGACGGCAACCCCCTCACCGCAATTGAGGATGTAGAGCTTCTCGACGCCGGATTTGCTGTCCTCGGCCCGCGCGACCACCAGCGACAGCAGTGCGGCGGACAAACCGGATGCAAACCTCATGGGCTCCCTCCTTGGTAGTGCTTCCTCGTTCTATCCTATCTCAAGTGGAAAGGTTTGTCCGCCAATCTTCTCAATCTGGATGCGGACAGTGCTCAACCTCGACCGTGACGTGGCTCAGGTTTTCCAGGTCGCGCAACTGCTCCTTGTAGATCGCGGGCTGCCGCGGCGCATCGGACACCAGCGAGATGACGGCCGCGCGATGGCCGGGACCGACCTGCCACAGATGCAGGTCGGTGACACGGTCGCCGTCGCTCTCCAGGCGCGCGCGGATCACGCCTTCCAGGTTGTCGTCGGCGCTGGCGTCGAGCAGCACCGCGCCGGCATCACGGACCAGCCCGGAGGCCCAGGACGCGATCACGACGCTGCCGACCAGACCGACCGCCGGATCGGTCCAGCGCCAGCCGGAGAACGCTCCGATCACGAGCGCCGTGATCGCCAGCACCGAGGTCGCCGCGTCGGCGAGCACGTGGAGATAGGCCGAACGCAGATTGTTGTCGTGGCCATGGCCGTGATGGCCGTCGTGAGCGTGATGATGGTCATCGTCCTGGTCATTGTGATCATGATCGCCGTCGTCATCGTGATCGTGCGCATGCCCATGCGCGTGACCATGGTGATGATCGTGCGAATCCCGCAGCAGCCAGGCGCTGACGAGATTGACGCAGAGGCCGAGCGAGGCCACCGCGATCGCCTCGCCATAGGCGATCGGAACCGGCGCAATCAGGCGCAGCACGCTCTCATAGGCGATCTGGATCGCGATCATCAGCAGGATGATCGCGCTGGAGAATGCGGCGAGCTCGCCGAACTTGCCGGTTCCGAAGGTAAAGCGGGCATGGCGGGCGTATTGGCGCGCGAGCAGATAAGCAAGCCCGGCAATCCCGAGCGCCGCTGCATGGGTCGCCATGTGCCAGCCGTCGGCCAGCAGCGCCATCGAGCCGAAGACCGAGCCGGCGCCGATCTCGGCAATCATCATCGCAACGGTCAGGGCCACCACGAACCAGGTGCGGCGCTCGTTCTGCGCATGCTGCGCGCCCAGGAACACATGGTCATGGGTCCACGGCTCGAGCGAGTCGGCGTGCATCGATCGGCTCCAAAGCGGTTCGGCGGGCGGAAGGTGGCCCGGCGGCGTGGCTGCGGAACTTATGGTGCGCTTCGATCGGGAAATACTACCACATTGCGGCCGCACGTTGAGACCGGCCGGGGGCGGATTCCCCTGATGAGCCCATTCGCGTGGCTAGACCACGTCCGCCGGCGCGAGCTTGCAAACGCTGCCGTCGGCTTCGATCTGCAGCGTGGCGTGATGAATCTTGAAGCGGTGCGCGAGCTCGCCGCAAACCTGATGCAGGAACAGGTCGTCGGAACCGCCGGGGCGCACGAGGTGCGCCGTCATCGCGGTCTCGTTGGTGCTCATGGCCCAGATGTGGAGGTCGTGGACCGCCAAAACGCCGTCGAGGGTTCCGAGATAGTCCCGCACCTCGGTGAGTTCGATATGTCCGGGCACGGCATCGAGGGCAAGGTTGACGCTGTCGTGCGCCAGGCCCCAGCCGCTCACCAGCACGACCGCGGCAACGCCGAGGCCGACGGCCGGATCGACCCACGACCATCCAGTGGCCATGATGACCAGCGCGGCGATCACGACGCCGAGCGAGACGCCGGCATCTGCCGCCATGTGCAGATAGGCGCCGCGAATGTTGAGGTCGTCATGGCGGCCGCGCATGAATAACAGCGCGGTTGCGCCGTTGATGACGATGCCGAGGCCGGCGACGAGGACGACCGTGGGGCCCGCGACCTCGGCGGGCTGCCGCAGCCGGTCGATGGCTTCCACCGCGATGCCGCCGACTGCAATGAAGAGCAGGCCGGCATTGGCGAGCGCTGCCAGGATCGAGGCCCGGCGATAGCCGTAGGTATGGCGGTCGGTCGGCAGCCGGCGCGCGAGCCAGACCGCGCCCCATGCGAGCAGCAGCGCAATCACGTCGGAAAAGTTGTGAACGGC
>Ga0210405_10003498_pt1 | contig 15377 bp, 11 predicted proteins | sample IncBWH11MmetaG_FD_155492 | JGI IMG/M metagenome (GOLD analysis project Ga0210405, IMG submission 155492) | Forest soil microbial communities from Barre Woods Harvard Forest LTER site, Petersham, Massachusetts, United States - Inc-BW-H-11-M | ecosystem: Environmental > Terrestrial > Soil >... | reverse complement strand
CTTCATGGGCGAAATTCGACCGGAATTTATTGCGCTGGGATTTATCTGGTACGTCGCGTTTCTTTTCTCCACCACTTGCCACGAAGCGGCGCACGCGCTGGTCGCCAAAATCGGCGGGGACGATACGGCTTTCGCGGGCGGACAGGTGTCGCTCAATCCGGTTCCGCACATCCAGCGCGAACCGTGGGGCATGGTGGTGATTCCAATCCTGTCGCTGATTGCGACGGGGTCGCTTTTCGGATGGGCCAGCGCGCCGTACAATCCCGACTGGGCGCGGCGGCATCCTCACCGGGCGGCGTGGATGGCACTTGCGGGTCCGGCCACGAACTACACGCTGATGCTGATCGCCGCGCTGGCGCTGCGGCTGGGGTGGGCGCAGGGCTGGCTGCACCGGGACTCCGTCACGGGCAACCCGGACTTTGCGAGCAGTGTGCTCAGCGCGTTCTTCTCGCTCAATTTGCTTCTCGGCACGTTCAATCTGCTGCCGGTCCCGCCGCTCGACGGCAGCGCAGGCATCATGTTGTTCATGGGCGAAACGCGGGCGCAGCGTTACCAGGACTGGCTGAGGGGAAATAGCTATGCGATGCTGGGGCTGCTGCTGGGCATAGTTGCATTTCGCTACGTGTACGCCCCCATCGAGCAAATCGCTGAATACTACCTGCTGCGAAGTCACTTCTGAGGAGGGCTGGCCGGGAATTCGATACGGGCGGTTTGCTGCTCCAATTACGAACACGCCGGTCCGGGTTGTACCGTCCGCGCACGGACTCACAATTCTCATTCCGCAGTAAATACTCTTCTTTCAACTGCTTGGCGCAAGTTCACCTGGCATAGCACCTGCAATTCCTTTCCTGCAGAGGTTGCCAATGCCATTGAGTGCCCGGAATCCGATCACCAATACTTATCCTGTCGAAGCATCCGGCTGGGGTAGCGATCAATCCTTTTTTGTGGAGAAAAGCGAGCTTGAGTGGAATGAAGAGACCGGCAAGTACCTGACGCTGACGCGTTCGCTCAGCCCGGGGTCGATGATTTTCCTGCGGCTACTGCTGCCCACCTCCCCGGATCGTTCGCTTCCCGTGCCGTACCGTGCCCAGCCTGTCGGGTGCACGCCTGAAGGACAGCAGCAGTTCCGGCTGGAGCAAGTCCAGCCAAAGGGCGGTTCGAAAGATAAATCGAAGTAGATCGAAAGAGCGGTTGCACGGCTCGAATGAGCGGGAGAATAGGCCGGAGAGAATGTGACTTCCTCCCTGCTGGATTGGGGCAGTGGTGTGCCGGAGTGGGAAAAGGGGGACCATTTCTGGAACGAAGCAGAGCAAGAGCGTCAATTCGAAGGACAATTGGAGGTACATGCCGCATCCCATCGGAAATCACTGGGTGACCCGAGGCAATGTTTATACCCCAACGAGCAATAAGCACCATATTTCCAATGGGATTGTGCGGGCGAGGCGAAGGTTAGGGAATTCTAAGAGAGGGCTTGGCCGGAAGAGGAGGAATGGCACAAGGGTTGCCATGAGATAGGGCATTGTGGGAATGGCCTCGTCAAAGACGGTGGAAATCGTCGCTCCGAAGTCCTCGCTGACGCCGTGCGTTCTGGATGACGACCCGGCGCAACTGGAAATGCTGACGGCGGTGATTGCGGAGATGGGATACGAGGCCCTCGCGACGGGCAATCCCGAGGAGGCGCTGCAACTGGTGAAGCGTGGCCAGTGCCGGCTGGTGCTGGCGGACGTGCACATGCCGGGTATGGACGGTTACGAGTTCCTGGATAAGGTGTCGCGGAGCGATCCCGGGGTGAACGTGATTTTGATGACCGGAGATTACACATTGGATTCGGCGCTGGAAGCCATCCGACGGGGAGCTTCGGATTTCATGCCCAAGCCCATCGACCGCTTGCGGTTGAAGAAATCGCTGGACGACGTGGCGGCGTTGTACGACCAGAGGCGGCGGGTGAGGGCGCTCGAGGAGCAGCTGTTGAAGGACCTGGAATTTCACGGCATCGTGGGAAAAGGCCCGGCGATGCTGGAAGTATTTGATTTTGCGCGCAAGGTGGCGCAGCACTACACGAACGTGCTGGTGGTGGGACCCACGGGAACGGGAAAAGAGCTGGTGGCGAGAGCGATTCATCAGCTCAGCCCGGTGAGCCAGCAAAAACTGGCGGTGTGCAACTGTTCGGCGATGGTAGACACCTTGCTGGAGAGCCAGCTCTTTGGGCACGTGCGCGGTTCGTTCACGGGAGCCACGGACACGCGGCCGGGACTGTTCGAGTATGCCAACGGGGGAACGGTGTTCCTGGACGAAGTGGGAGAAACTTCGCTGGCGATGCAGGCGAAGCTGCTGCGGGTGATCCAGAACCGCGAGATCCAGCGAGTGGGCTCGCCGGAAGTGCAGCACATCAACGTGCGGCTGATCGCGGCTACGAACCGGGATTTGCGCGCGGAAGTGCTCGCGGGACATTTTCGCGAAGATCTGTTTTACCGCCTGAGCTCGATCCAGATCCGCATTCCCTCGCTGACGGAGCGGCTGGAGGATATTCCGCTGCTGGTGCAATTTTTCCTGAAGAAATACAACAGCGCGTACGGAAAAAACATTTTCGGGCTGACGCGGCGGGCGCAGACAGTGCTGCTGCGGCACGCCTGGCCGGGAAACGTGCGGGAACTGGAGAACGTCATCTCCAGCGCCAGCATAACGGCGTCTGGAGATTTCATTGACCTGGCGGATTTGCCGGAACAACTGCAACACCGCAACGGGCGCACCGCGGAAGGCGCCGATTGGAAACCGCTGTCGCTCGACGAGGTGCGCAAGGCGCACATCCAGCGGGTGCTGGAGATGTGCCAGGGCAACCGGCTGAGGGCGGCGCAATTTCTGGGCATCGGACGGACCAGCTTGTACCGCTACCTGAAGCGCGACGGCGTGGAGACGCGAAAAGAAAAATCGGGCGGGGCGGCGGCCTGAGGCGCGGCGCTTGTAAATTGCAGAATCATTGGAATGCCTCACCGATCGGAAGCGCCGATTGCCTGGCGGACATGCGGTGTTCCAATGCGAACCAGATTCCCGGTCTGAAGCAGGATGGGGCTCCCGGGGGATTTCCAAATCACTGAGAATGCGCGGATTGCGCCAGCCGCTCTTTGGCACTCGCCCTGCATTTAATAAGCCCGCCAGCAGTCCAGATGCAGGGATGAGACGGGCCGGCCCGCGCGGTTTCGACCGAAGAGCTCGGACGCGGAAATTCCGGTCACGGTCGATCGAAGAAAATTCAGAATTCGAGGAGATTCCGGCGGACGAAGGGCAGCGCAGCAAAGCGCGCACGATTCGCCAAACGGTTCCCACCGACAGCAGTTCCACAGCCTAACCGCAAGCAACCAGCCAGAAACCCACTGGAGCGCCGCGTAACCCGCCCACACGGAACGCGGCGCTCATTCCTCCCGAAATAAACCAGCGAGCAACCATGGTAGAAATTTGCAGTCCGCGCGGAAAATGGCGCGGGAAAGCGCCGGGGATTGAAAGGTGACCCTGGATTTGCGATCCGCAAACCGGCGACGAGCGCATGAAAGAGGTACAGCGCTTATTTTCCTCCGCCGGTGATCACGTATTCGATCACGTAGCGGCGAAGTTTATCGCGATTGCTCCGGAGATAAGCAGGGTAATCCTTGGCGATACCGTCGTCGGGGATGGCCAGCAGAATGTAGGCTTCCAGCAAACCGGCGTCGTTCAACTTTTTCAACGTGGCCAGCGAGGGGCTGAGGTGGGGGACCCCTTTGCCTGCGGTAGCAACCGATACCACCGTGCGCAGGGCTTCCGCCTCCTCGGGCAGACTGTGACGATAGGTTTTTTCACCGGGGAAGGCGCGAGCGAATTTCTCCTTGTGCCATAGCGCGCGGGTTCCGCCATAGGCGATCCAGGCAAAAGAGCCATCGTCCTTGGCGGCGCCCAGGGCGGCGTCTCCGAGAGTGATGTTGACATCGCCTTTTTCGTCGAATGTAACCCGGGCGGGGTTGTCAATGCGCGGATTCGCCAGCGTAGCTTTGGTGGCCTGCGCCCATTGCGTCAGGCCGGCAACCCCAAAGCGGCCGTATGGTTCAGTGATAAAGGATTCCACGTAGCGGTCGCGCGCCTGGTCATATTTGTGTTGCTTCATCAGGGGCGTGGCCGAATAACGGTAGGCGATTTCGCGGTACGGGTCGATGGCGATGGCTTTCTGATACCAAACCTCGGCTTGGGCAAAATCTCCCTTTTGGGTGTAGACGTCGCCGATGAAAAGAGCCGCATCATAGAGGCCGGGATCGAGCTGCAAAGCTTTCTGGTAGCTGGCAAGGGCCTCGTCGAGATTGCCCTGCGAGAAGAGCGTTTCGGCCTGGCTCATGACATCGTTGGCCTCGGGATTTTGGGAAAAGGGCGTGCCGTCGGCGCCGTCGGGAGGAAGGCTTTGGATCAGAGCATCGACGACCGGCTGCTTGACGTGGAGCTCCTTGGCCTTGAGGAAGGCGTTGCGAGCGCGGACGCGCAGGGCCTTTCTCTCCGACGCATCCTTGGTGACTTGCGCTTTGGCTAGCAAAGAGAAGCCTATGGAAAAGTGCACATCCGGGTCGTCGGGCGTAGCGACGACGAGCTTTTCCAGGAGCGGCAGGGCGTCGAGGTAATTGTTCTGCTTGAAGAGTGCGTCGGCTCGCTGCTTCAAGTCCTGCGCGGTCTCGCTGGATTGCGCATGGAGGCCGGCCGAGAGCAAGGCGGAGGACAAAACCAGAACCAGGAGCGCGGGCTGGACCTTGCCGAGCTTGAGACCACACATGATTGGACCCTTCCCACGAAAGACGGAGAAGCACGCAAGAGATAGCTTAATGGTATGGGTGGAGGGACAGCCGGCGATGGTGTTTCGATTTGAAATTTTCCTGCGCGGCAACACGTTATAAGGAATGGCTGACACATGCAGCGGCTGGCTGTAGCAAATGAGAAAACTGGGAACGGAGCGCAAAGAATCTGGTATGCTCGCAATCACCCGTTCCTGCAACCAACCATGAAAAAGGAGAGTAGAAAATGAGAACCAAGTCCCTGGCAGGGGTGTTGACGGCGCTGCTCTTGATGGCGGGTGCAGCGGCGGCGCCGGCGCAAGAGGTGACGCAGGCGGAGAAAGACAAGGCGCTGCAGTATCTGGAATCGACAAAGAAGAATGTCCTGGAGGCGACAAGAGGGCTGTCGGAAGCGCAGTGGAACTTTAAGGCGGCGCCGGACCGCTGGTCGGTGGCGCAGGTGGTGGAGCACATTGCGGCGGCGGAGGACCTTATTCGTGGAGTGTTGGTGGAAAAGGTGATGGCAGCGCCCGGGGAGCCGGGCCGCGACGTGAAGAAGACGGACGAAGCCGTCTTGGCAATGGTTCCGGACCGCACGCACAAAGCGCAGGCGCCTGAGCCGCTGGTGCCGACAAACCGTTTCGGGTCGCCCGAGGGCTCGATCAAGCATTTTGTGGAGAGCCGGGCATCGACCGAGGATTTTCTAAAAACCGCGACCGGTCTGCGCGATCACGTCACGGACAGCCCGCTGGGGAAGCTGGATGGATATGAATTTGTGCTGTTCATCGCGGCGCACAGCGAACGGCATACCAAGCAGATCAATGAAGTGAAAGCGGATCCGAACTTCCCGAAGAAATAAGCGGAAAGGGATTCAGCACAGAGAACACAGAGAAACTCTGCGCCGCGAGGGGGACACGTTGCAATGTCCCTTCGCGGCGCGTTTTGTTTTGAATGGGAGTTAGCGGCTGCCGGTGACGAGCGAGGCGCTGGTCGCGCTGGTGGCCGGCACGGTGATGGTGTTGTCCATGCGGACGAGCATTCCGGTTTGCGCGGGAAGCTCGAGGTCCTTGCCCTTGCGCGCGACGATGTAGGCGGCGCTGCCCGCGAGGCCGAAGCCGAAACCGCGCGCGACGTGGCTGAAGACCGCGCCGACGAGGGTGCCGCCGCCGGTGCCGATGGCCGCACCCACGATGTCGCCCTTGACGTCGTGCTTTTCCTGAACGACCTGTCCTTCTTCAATTTTCACGTCTTTGCGGCGCTTGCCTTCGGCCTGCCCGCGCGGCTGTTCGATGGTAATGATGCTCATTTGCACGGGGATGAGGCGGCTGTCGACTTCAATGGTGCGGAAGGTGAGGTTCATGTACGCCTGGCCGCGGAAGATAGAGAAATGGCGGGCTTTTTCCACCGTGCCGATGATGCCGTTGACGCGCGTGCCGGCGGGCAGCAGTAATTGCGTGCCGAGATAGACGGGCTCGGCGACGACGGCGACAAATGGGTCGCCGTCCCTGGCCACGGCGCTGCTGATTCCGCTCAAGAGCGTGAGATGAACCTGGGTCCCCTGGAGGACCTGTCGCGGTCCGGCGTAAGACGGGAGCGCGGCGGTGCCGGCGAGAGCGACGGCCAAAAGAAACGACGGAACAATTTGCTTGAATGCTGTTTTCATGGATTCCTCCTGGCGCACCTGGTGTGCGGGGTGGCCTCGTAACGTGAGGCGACACTGAGGCGATGCCTCAGCGCGTACCGCTGGCGCGGCGGACCCGGTATCCCGGACGGGCCGGGAAGCGGGGCGGATGGGGAGGAACTCCATCCGGGAGTAGGGTACCCGATTGTGGAAAGGCCGGGAGCGCGATTTTGCGGATGTTTCCTGTGAGTCAAGAGTCTCGCGACAGCAGGATTGCTGCATGGAGCTGGTGAAGAGTGCCGGCGTATTGCCCCAGGGCCGCGAGAAGAGTATGTTTTGCGGAGGTTGTTGCCCCAATCTGACTGAGGAGATGCCAATGAAAATCAATCGGGTGCGAAGTGTCTGCGCAGCGTTGATTGGGCTTGCGGTGATTGCGACGGGAGTTCATAGCCAGGAGAAAAAAGAGGTGGCTGAAGCGCACAAGGTCGTGCATTTCGGCGATTTGAAATGGACGCCCATCATGAAGGGGTGCGACCTCGCGCCAGTGTCGGGTGATCCCGGCGCCGAGGGAGCGCCGTTTGTCCTGCGCATCCGATGCGCCGACGGAACAAAAATTCCGGCGCACTGGCATCCGGCGGACGAAAACGTGACCGTGCTGAAGGGGACGTTTCTCCTAGGCATGGGCGAGACGTTTGACGAAAGCAAGCTGCAGACGATGAACGTGGGAAATTACGTGCTGTTGCCTAAAGAGATGCGGCATTTCGCCCTGTGCAAGGGCGAGATGATCGTGCAGGTCCATGGGACGGGCCCATTCAAGAATAATTGGGTGAATCCGTCTGAAGTACAACCGCCGGATGCACCGGCAGCGGCAGCGGCGAAACCGAAATCCTGAATTGCGCACGAGGTTCGGGAGCGGAGGAAAGAGTCATCACCAACGATATGTAGGAAGCTGAGACCCGCATTCTGGCTGGCCCAGAGACGCTGTGCTAGAATTTTCTCTGCGCTCGCGGGAAATGGACGCGAGCGCCGGAGCGTGGAACTTCGGGCTCTGTGCAACGAGGTCCCGCGAACCCCGCCAGGCCCGGAAGGGAGCAACGGTACCGGGATCGCCTCGGGTGCCGCAGATCACCCGGAGTTCCTCTCACTGAAAACTTTTCCATGAGCTACCAAGTCATAGCCCGCAAGTGGCGCCCGCAAACGTTCGACGACCTCGTCGGGCAGCAGCATGTAACCGGGACGTTGAAGAACGCGATCACGAATGACCGCGTGGCGCACGCGTACATTTTCTCGGGGGCGCGCGGCGTGGGGAAAACGACGGCGGCGCGCATCCTGGCGAAAGCGCTGAATTGCGTGAAGGGGCCGACGGCCACGCCTTGCGGGGAATGCGATTCCTGCAAGGAGATCGCGGCGGGGACTTCGCTGGACGTGATCGAGATCGACGCGGCGTCCAACCGCGGCATCGACCAGATCCGCGAGCTGCGCGAGATGGTGCGGTACGCGCCGGCGGCTTCGCGAAGCAAAGTTGTAATTCTCGATGAAGCGCACATGCTTACGGGCGAAGCGTCGAACGCTTTGCTGAAGACGCTGGAAGAACCGCCGGACCGCGTGATCTTCGTGATGGCCACGACGCAGCCGGAAGACCTGGTGGATACGATCCGCTCGAGGTCGCAACACTTTCATTTTCGCGCGCTGACTTTCGCGGAGATTGCTGGACGCCTGGAAGAAATCGCCAACAAAGAAAATTTGAAAATCGAGCCGGGCGCGATGGCGGTGATTGCGCGCATGGCCGAAGGCAGCTTGCGCGACGCGCTGTCGCTGCTGGAGCAGGCGCGGGCGTATTGCGGCGATACCATTGCGGACAAAGAAGTGCGCGACTTGCTGGGGGTGGCGCCGGACGACGCGCTGGAGGAACTAGTCAGCGCCATTTCACAGGGGTCGGCGGACCGCGCGCTAGGGCTGGTGCACACGTTCCAAAAAGAAGGGCGCAACCTGCAGCACTTCTGCCGGGAAGCGATCCGGCACATGCGCAATCTGCTGATTGCGCGAACGTGCGGAGCCGATTCCGATTTGATCGCCGCGACGCCGGATCAGCGCCCGGCACTGGCGAAGGCAGCGGCGCTGTTCAGCGAAGAGGACCTCACGCGATTCTTTCAAATTCTGCTGCAGACGGATGATGATTTGCGGCGGAAGCCAGATCCGCGCGTGCATCTGGAGATGGGATTGCTGCGGCTGATCAATGCGGCGCGGCTGGCGCCGCTGGAGGAGTTGCTGGCGGAATTGAAAGGCGGCGCGGCGAGTGGCTCCGCAGGGACGGGAGACGCGCGGGGGGCGACGGCAGCCTTTGCGCCCGAACCAAAGAGCGCCGTGCCGAGTTTCGCGGCGGCGATTCCCGCGCAGCCGAAGCCGGAAACAAAAGCGCAGTTCTCTTCCCCGTTTTCTGCGAAGAATTCTGTGCCTGCGGCAGCGGTTCCAACTCAAGTAGAGGTTCAACAGGAAGTGGAACCGAAGGAATCGACGATTCCCGCGAAGACAAATGGCGCGCCGGCTCAAGCGATTGGAATTTCGCAAGAGCATGTAGCGGAGATCAAGGCGGAAATTCAGGCGCAACAAAAATTCCTTGGCGAGCTCGTGGAACAAGGCAGCCGGTGGGAGCTGGAAGGCGCGGAGCTGCGAATTTATTTTTCGCAGAAAAACCGCACGTTCGCGGAATTGATCGAAGGGCGCGAGTCACTGGAAAAGATCCGTGTCATTTCGAGCAAGGTGCTCGGCCGGGCGGTGCGTGTCTGTGCTAAACTGGAAGCAGTTGCAGCGGCGGCCGCAGCATCTGGGGTGCGCGGCGCTCCGGGCACGCAGGAGTTGCGCGCGCAGTTTGAACGTGACCCGATGGTGCGATCCATGCTGCAGCGCTTCGGAGGAAAAATTTCCGAAGTGAAACGAAGCCAAGAGGAATCCTGATGGAAGTCAACGCTATCCAACAGATGCTTTCACGGCTCCGACAAGTGCAGGAAGACTTGCAGCGGCAGGTGAACGCCGTAGCAGTGGAAGCTTCCGCGGGCGGCGGCATGGTTACCGTGAAAATGAATGGCCAGAAACAGATTGTGGACCTGCGCATCGAGCCGGACGTTTTCGCGGGCAAGGACCAGGAGATGCTGCAGGATTTGATCCGCGCGGCGGTGAATGAGGCGTCGCGGCGCGTCGACGAAGAACTCGCCAACCAGTTGAAAAACGTGGCCGGCGGCATTCCCGGAATCGCCGGGATGAAAATCCCCGGGTTGTTCTAGCTGAGCAGAGTTTTCCCGCCAGCAATCCTCTTCACTTCTTACTTCACGTACTCCCCGTTGTGAACTTCGTACTCGACGCGGAAAGGCTTTTGCGTCTTGCGATCCTCCCAATGCTCCTCGGCTATGATGCGGCGGGCTTGCGCGAGCCGTTCGGAGGGGAGCGGGTGCGAGCGGAAATAACCGTTCAAGCTCTGAATGGCCAGCTCGGAGATTTCCTGGTCTGGGCTCTGCGCGTGGATGACGTATTCGTCGCATAATTTGGCGAAGCGCTCGAAGGTATCGACGGCGCCATACGGAGAGTATCCAGACTGCACCGCCAGGTGCATTCCTTCACGGTCGGCCTCGAATTCTTCGTCCTTGTGGTAACCCGCCTCCCAGAAATCGATGGGGATCTGCAGCAGCGCTCCCAGGACATCGAGATTGAGATTCTTGAGTTTCGCTTCCACCTGCACGCGCTCGACACAATGATAGTGATCGACGTGCTCGAGCTCGTGGCCGAGGACGTTGGCGAGCTCGTCTTCGCTCATCATCAGATCGAGCATGCCTTCGCCGATGTACACCGGTCCACCGGGAAGAGAGAAGGCGTTGATCATGTTGTGATCGGGCAGCACCGTGAACGTGTAAGGTAAGCGACGATGCGCGTGAAGCGCCACAGTGTTCCCGACGCGGGTGACGTATTTTTCGAGCGCTTCCTCTTCGGGAGTGAGCTTGCGCGTATTCATGGCGTAGCGAGCGGCCAGTTCCCTGCCGATGGCGATTTCCTGCGCATCGGAAAGCCGCGTGAAGTGCATCGGAATGCGGGAGAGATCGCGCTGCGCGTCGGCGGCCATATTCAAGATGGCGTTGGCCGAAACTGGAGTGGACTTGGGGCGGCGCTGGCTCCAATAAAGCCCCGCGAGCGCGAAGCCCAGGGTGAGAAAGAAAACGACGAAGACAGTGGAGCGCTTCATAGGAATCGGCGGATTGTCTCTCTGTATTTGTTCGACAGGAATGAAACAAATATTGCCGCTGCCCCTAAACTGACACAAGTGATCCATTTGTCGCGCAGCTGCAGGCCCCAGAAATCCATCGCTGCTAGTTTTGCGATGCTCAGCACAAGCACGCCGAGACCAGTACGACGAAAGCTAGGTTCTTCGACGAGAAGCGCGAACGAGAAGATCAATAAGCCTTCGACACCCCATGAGACCGTGACCATGCCCGAGCGCATTTTCAAAGCGAGCATGAAGGTGATCAGGATGATGGGGACAAAAAACACTACTTGTTCGGGACGGCTGGCGATCGCGGCAAGCCGCCTCGTCCAGGGGCTCGCGCTTTGCTGAAGGGTGTAACGCCCGCGCAGGCGGAACGCGAAGAACAAGCTGGCAAGCAATATCGCAGCTGCCGAGCTGAGCACGAAGTAGCGGCCTTGCCAATCGCCTTCCCCGAAATAGCCTGCGCCGAAAAGATTGTGCGCCATCCCGCGGCCGAGAACCCCGACCGTCAGAACGAGCCCTTGATGCAAGAAGACCGGACGATTCAAATACAGCGCGGCGGCAAGGAGCGCGAAAACGACCGCGGCCCAGGAGGTGACAACCCATTCGATGGGAAACTGAAAGTAAAAGAGCGCAACGATACTGGCCGTTCCCAGGTATGCGAGGAGAACGTCGAAGTGCAAGCGGCGGTCGCGGCTGGTATCTTCTTCCTTCTGCGGCAATTGCGCGTAGACGAAGAAAAAAATTAGCACCAGCGGAAGGATGGTATACATCCGCGGACCCCAGAACTCGCCGGGTTCGCCCGCAGTGAGATTGGAAAAGAAAATCCGGGTGAAGGCAGCGACGAGCGCGACGTACGCCTGATATCGGAATTGCGTGATCTTGCGCAAGAGACCGTATTCGAAAAGCACAAGGCCAAAGGCGCCCCAGGCCACGGCTATGCTGGTGGGCTGCGTTTGCAGCTCATACCAAAGGAGCAGGCCGCCGATGGAAGAGGCAGCCCAAGAGTAGACGTGGTGGATGTTGAGACGGCGCCACTCGTCAGGCATGCGAATGAGGCGCGAGAGCGCGTAGAAAATCACCGCGACAATGGCCAGCGACAAGAGGCGCACGCTGATGCCGTGCCAAGTAGCAGTGACGTGGAGATTCACGCCGACGCTGCGGAGCAGCGTGAGTCCAGCGAGAATGTGCGATTGCCAGGGCAATTCTTCGAGTTCGAAGCGTTGATCGACGATTGCCAGGACCAGCGCAAACGTGGCCCAGAGTGGAGCGAGCCAGCCATTGGGGTATTCATACCAGGCAAGCAGGGCCAGCAGTCCGGTGGCAGCGAACGAATGAAGAAAGGCGATGACGCGGGCGTAGCGTTCCTCCGGCGCGGCTTTGCGCGAAAGGAAGTACAAGCCAGCGGCGACGAGCGAGATCGTAAACACGCGCAGCGAGATGGAGCCCCAGAATTTTTGTTGGAGATCGTAGTTATAGAAGAAGGCGCGCAGCAAAGCGCAGATACCGACGACGTTCGCTTGCCAGGCGAACTGCTGGTAACGAATCCAGCGCGTGGAAAGGGAAAGCGCCACGGCAAAAACGATCCAGCCGACGGCAATCCAGGGCGCGCGCAGCGCTTCTTCGAGAATCCAGACCACCAGGCCGGTGGCCACCCAGGTATAGGCGACGCGAGCCAGACTGAGATGGCGCTCGTTTTCGGTGCTCAAGCGCTTGGCGAGCCAGTAAGCGCCAGCAACGACGGGGATTGCGGCGAGAGCACGCCAGGGAATGGTGTGCCAGGTTTGCGTTGCGAATTGGTTTGCGGTGAGCGCCGTAAAAACCGCGAGACCGCACAGCACATGCGAGTGAATCGTAATGGAATAATATTTGATGGCGCGCGCGGCTTCGGACAAAACTACCGCGAAGACGATGAAGGCGAGCGGCTGCCAGAGCTCCGGAACCTCAAACCAGATGAGCAAGGCGATAAAACCGCTGCCGGCGGCGGCGAAGAGTCCGCGAATGGTGCGCTGCTCGGGATCATCCCGCAGGGCTGCCAACTTGGCGGTGAGATAGAACGCGGCGCCAAGAATGGGCAGAGTGAGCAACCTCATTCGCACGTGGGCATAGGCAGGGGCTTCGAGGTGCAGATTGACGACGATGGCGCGATAGACGGTGAGCGCGCCGAGGAGAGCGTACTGCCCCTGCAGGTGCCGCGATTCGACAGCGCGGCCAAGCGCCGCGACGATGAGCATCACGGCGGCGAAGGCGAGCGCCGTCCAATCGTGAGAGAAAAGCGCCCAGGCCGCGGACGCAGCAGCGAACGCGCCGAGATAGGAATGGACGGTCAGCAGGGGACGATCGGGCCAGTCAACAAAAAAATCTTTCCACCGCGAGCCGACACCAAGTGCATTGAGGTAGAAAACGAGAGCGCACAGGCCAAAGAGTACACCGCCATCAAGCACGAGTTCTTCTTTTGCAAAACGCAAATTGACGAGGTGGCGGAAGTCAACGCCGACAAGGTGCAAACCTACAAGCAGGCCCGTCAGAAGGCCAAGACGGCGGAAAACGACTTCTTTAACGATGATTCCGGCCGCCAGGAATGCCTCGGCTCCCACCAACCAGAGAATGGCCACGTTGTTCCCGGAATAGTGGAATGGAACGGCGGCGAGCATCAGCGTCGCCCCGACCACGCTCAAGACAATGAAAGCCTGGCGGCGACGTTTGGTGACCGGCAGTTGGGCAAAGCTGAATTCGAATGCTCCAACGAAGAGGAGCGCTAGATAAGCGAGTTCCGGCTGGACAGATTGAAATTTCATGACTCCGAGGAGCAGCAGGACGTTCAAGAGGGCTGCGAGCGTGGAGATGTGTTCTTCGAAGTCGATCTTGATTTTGCGAGCAATGTAGGAAATGCGGAAGATCAGCCAGTAGAAGAAAAGCAATGCCAAACTGGCATGGTATTGTTCGAAGTGGTGGCCGTGAGCGCCCTCGATGCCGAGGATGCGGTAGAGCCAATAGAGGTGATTCAGGTAGCTGGAAAGAATGCCAAAGACTTCGAGCTCGAACCAGCCCATTTTGAGAACAATGGTGACCAAACCGATGGCGAGGAAGACGCCGGCAAACAAACTGTATACGGTGTCCTGGCTGAGCGCGACAGTGGAGTATCCCAACAAGAAAGCAAGACCGGTTACGAATTGCGAGCGGTAACGCAGAGTATGCAACGCCATCGCCACTGCGACGATTAACATCAGCGCGCAATCCAGCGTGAGCCCGCCGGGATTGAGCGGAAGAACGCGCATCGCTCCTACGTGGTACATCCCAAACGTGCTGAAAAAGAGCAGCGCCCAGCCGCCGCCGATGCCGGTGCGCCCAAGAAGGCGGTAGCGTTCGTTCTTTTCCAGGTAGATGCCACCGACAAGGAGAAACGCGGCGGCCAGATACGAAATGCCGACTTTGCCGAGCGGGCCAAGAGCGCCGAGTTCGTAGACGCCGAAGAGAGCGACGCCTACGACGAGAATGATGATGCCGAGCTTGTTGAGCCAGTTCGTGCCCAGAGCTTCTTCGATCGCGGATACCGTTTTCATGCGCTGCTGAAAAGTGGGCTTCGGCGCGGGCGCGCGATAGGCGGAGAACGGCGCTGGCGCTGAGACGCGTGCTGACGCGGCGGGCGGAATTTCCGCTGATACGCGTGGCGTTGGCGCGAAAATGCGCGGCGCTGGCGGCTGGGACGCCGGAACAGATGCCGGAGTGGTTTGCGGCGAAGCAACCGGGGCAGACGGTTTTAGTTCGGCCGGCGATTTCGCGGCAGCGGGCAAAACAGGCTTTTGCTCAACAGGTGCGGGTGGCGCCGGCAGTCTTTGGGCGGGCGGCGTCGCAGGAGCGCTTGGCATTGGTGGTGGCGCGACTGGAGAAGGCACTTGCGGCTTCTCCATCGGTTGCTGCGGCTCAGGTTGCCCCTCCGAAATGGGAAACGGCATAGGAGCGGGCAGCTTTACGGAAGTCGGAATCTCCACCCGTATCATAGGAACCTGTGTCTCTTTTACTGGAGGAGCCACGGGAACGGCAGGCCGCTGGACGGGTTCACCCGGGGCTGGCGCAGCCGCGTGGACGGCGGCAAGTTGGCGCTTGAGGTCGGCAACTTCGCGTTGGAAGGAAGTGTGTTGCCTGGAATTTTCCTCGTCGAGTTGACGCAAATTCTCGCGCAGGTTTTTGTATTTCGCGAGCAGAGCGATGGTGATGAACGGCGAGGCGATCACCAGAAGCGCAAAAGCCACAACAATCAGTACGACCAGGGGCATGGGTTTTCCTCGGGATACCTGATCCGTTGTTCTGATGTTAGAACGAGGGCGGATAAGAATCTTGCAATTTGTTTCCAGGGCTAGCCTCGCAGTAATCTCTTCCGAGCTAAGAACAGTTAAATGAAAGACTTAGCGGCGCAATTGGATTCCATCCGGACGGTGAAACAGAAGGGTAAGGATTGCCTGCGCGATTAAAACCCCCCACAAGGAGCCGGGATGTGCTATACTTTCCTTGCGCTTAATACCTCGGTTGTGTTGTGCGGTCCCTCCGGTGCAGTATTCGATCTGAGACTCCCGCCTCCAGTTTCCTCCGTAAGTTTTACGCGTAATCTAAAACAAGACTGGCAAAGCAAGCCGCCGGCCGCCCGAGAATTCGTGTGCGAACCGCGACGGCTTCTGCCAGTAAGAAAGTAATATTGAATGTTGAATGCTACAGAAGTGAATGC
>Ga0210405_10003496_pt1 | contig 15381 bp, 10 predicted proteins | sample IncBWH11MmetaG_FD_155492 | JGI IMG/M metagenome (GOLD analysis project Ga0210405, IMG submission 155492) | Forest soil microbial communities from Barre Woods Harvard Forest LTER site, Petersham, Massachusetts, United States - Inc-BW-H-11-M | ecosystem: Environmental > Terrestrial > Soil >... | reverse complement strand
CAAGACACCGATGATTTCCCGGGCCTTGGCATCCAGGACGATTCTCTGCCCTATCACCGAGGGCGAGCCGCCGAATCTGCGGCGCCAATAGCCGTAGCTCAGCATGACCGTTTCCGGCTTGCCCGCGGAGTCGTCTTCTCGGGTGAAGGAGCGCCCCAGGATGGGCTGTACACCCAGAATCGGCAGGACCCCGTCGGTGAAGTCCAGTGCTCGCAGTTGCTCGGGCTCCCCGACGCCTGTCAAGCTTACCGAGTCGTTGGTGTACAGGCCAATGTCTTGAAAGGTCTGGTTTTGCTCGCGATAGATGAAGTAATTCGACGGCGCAGCGTTGAGTTCCTTGAGGTTGATGCCAGGGGCGCTATGCCAGACGCCAATCAACTCCTCAGCGCGGGGATACGGCAAAGGCTTGAGCAGGACGCCTTCGAGGACGCTGAAGACCACGGTATTGGCCCCTACTCCCGCCGCGAGGGTGATCAGCGTGATGACCGTGAACATCGGGGAGTGAATGAGCCTGCGCAGGACCAGCTTGAGCTGATTGCCGAACTCCATGAGAAAGACCTCCTGGCAGGTCTGCCTTTTCGGGTGCGCCCCGGTGTAGGGAGACACGGCTCTGAAAGGTGATACGTTATTCATCGGAGGAAGTTCCACCCCTCATCCGAGAGACTCATGCTCACATTGGGATTAAAGCGGATACGAGTGGGTCTCATTGCGTTGGCGTTGCTGCTCACGGCGTCCAGTGTTTCGCTGGTTCGTCCGTTTGCGTCGTCGGCCAGACAGACTAGCGGGAGACCGAGAGGGGGCGGGCCGAGTGGGGTGGCGGCTGGGCCGTCTTTTTATCGCGACGTTTTGCCCATTCTTCAACAGCATTGCGAAAATTGTCATCGCTCGGGTGGTATTGCGCCAATGTCCTTCGAGACTTACGAGGGGACGCGGGGGTATGCGGACGCGATCCGTGGCGCTACGCAGGATAAATCCATGCCGCCATGGTTCGCGGTTCCTGGCGTGGGGCGGTTCTCCAACGATGCGTCTCTGCGTCCGGACCAGATCGCCACGCTGGCGGCCTGGGTAGATGCGAAGGCGCCGGCAGGAGATCCTAAGGACGCTCCCCCGCCGATGCATTGGGCCGAAAGCTGGAGTATTCCGCAACCTGAGCTGGTTGTAAAAATGGCGAAGGGCGTGGTCCTGCCCGCGCGCGGAGACGTCGAGTACACCTACGAAATCGTGCCGACGCGCTTCATGGAAGATCGCTGGGTGCGGACCGTGGAGGTTCTTCCGGCGCTGCGGGCCAACGTGCATCACGCGGTGGTTTATATCCGGCCGCCGGATTCTAAATGGCTGCGGCACGCGCCCGTCGGCCAACCTTTTACGGGGGAAGACCTTAGCGACCCGGAAGATCGCCGCGGAGCACACTGGACAGACAACGACGTGCTGCTCGTCTATGCGCCCGGGAGTTCTCCGGACGAATGGCCGGCGACAATGGCCAAGTTGATTCCGGCGGGATCGGACCTGGTGTTCCAGATGCACTACACAACCAACGGCCAAGCGGGAGAGGATCAAACCAGCGTGGGCCTGATCTTTGCAAAGCAGCCGCCGGCTCAGCGGGTTCTGACGCTGCAGCTTACTAACGACCACTTCGTGATCCCGCCGGGAGTGCCGGACTATCGCGTGGAAGCCCGCGGCACGCTGCCAAACGACGCTCTGCTCCTCAGCTTTTTCCCGCATATGCACCTGCGCGGGAAGCGCTTTGAATACAACATCATCCATAGAGACGAGCCGGCCTCCGGCCAGACGAAAACCGAGGCCCATCCAAGCCTCGCCGTCGAAACACTGCTGCGCGTCAACTACCACTTTCACTGGCAGATGAGCTACCGGCTGGCCGAGCCCCGGCTGCTGAAAGCCGGCACGGAGTTGCAGGCAGTCGCCTGGTACGACAATTCCGCAAACAATCCCCACAATCCCGATCCGGGCGCGGCGGTGCGCTGGGGGGATCAGACCTACGATGAAATGATGGTGGGTTTCTTCGACGTAGCGGTGGCGGCGGGTTTGGACAAACACGGCTATTTTGTCCGTCACTGATCGCACACGACGGCCTCTTTTGGCCACGCCCGAACTTTCCAGCGGCTTATGGACCCTAAGGCTATCCTTCTCATGCTGTTTCAATGGGATCGAGCCGCAACGCAGCGATGCAGGCGGCCCTCTCACCCGCAAAGTTGCGCACCTGCTATTTGCAATTTGACTACGCCAGCTCGCGCAGTTTGGCCGCCCCGCAAAACGCTGTGCTACATTGCAAAATTGGCGCTACTGCCGCGCTTACACTCGTGCCGACACAGACACCCATCGAACCCAAGCGCCAGACGGATGCCAACACTCCGCCGAAAATACACCGCGTCGAGGTCTACTGGACCGCGGTTACCTACAAAACTGTGGCGGTCTACGTAATTCTGGCCGCCGCGCTTATTTTTGGGGGGTTCTACCTGGCGGCGCCGCAGCTGTACACCGCCGCCGTCCGCAAGATCTCCAGCTCCATCGACAACAGCGAAAACGAGGCTCTGTCTAATAGCCAAACGCAGGCCAAATTCGTAAACCTCGACGGCAAAGTGCAGATCAAAAAGGTCAACTCCGTGCAGTGGGTGGAGGCCGACTTCCATACTTCCCTGGACAAAGGCGACCTGGTACAAACGGGCTCGGACGGCGCGGCCCGCATAACCTTTGCAGACGGAACCTTTTATACGGTGAAGTCGGATACGCTGATTACCGTCGAAGAAAATTCCACGGCCAGCAACAAGCCCACCAGCGTGGCGGTGCGCATCAATACCGGCGCGGTAGACCTGGCGACCCCGAACTGGAGTTCTCCGGATTCCAAGGCCGCGGTGAGCGTGGAGGATGCCACGGCGCAATTGCATTCCAACAGCCGCGCGGCGGTGAAGGCAGACCCGGACAAGAAAGAAAACGAGATTGTGGTGTCGAATGGCAGCGCGCAAGTGCAACGGGGCGCAGAGAGAATAGAACTCGCACAATATCAGAAAGCAACCCTACCGACCGGCGGGCCGATCACCAAAACAGATGTGCTTGCGCCTCCGGCTCTGGTCGAACCCCTGAACCTGGCGCCGATCATTGGCGAGAACCCGAAGACCACATCTATTCACTTTGAATGGAAACCTGTAACCGATGCGGTTTCCTACACCTTGCGCATCAGCGCCACGACCATGTTCACGAAAGCGGTAAAAGAAGTGAAAGAGACCGGCACCAGCGCGGAGATCAGCGGACTCGATGCCGGAGATTATTTCTGGAACGTGATCGCCACCGACGCTAAGAAGCAGCCCAGCGAAGTCAGCGAAACGTTCAAGTTCACGCTGGTGGCCCAGGGCAAGACCCAGGAGATGGTTCTGGAAATTGACGGAACCCAGCTGCACGGACGCGTCGCCGAAATCATCGGGCGCACCGAACCCGGCGCGGCGCTGATCGTCAACGGACAGCCGGTTCCCAATATCGCGCCGGACGGCAGCTTCCGCCATTTTACCGAGCCGCTGCTGCCGGGCGAGCATACTATCGTAGTGATTGGACAGAATCGCCGGGGAGGCACGGCGAAGAAGCAGATATCCATTGTAGTGCCTAAGTAGGATTCTCCTCGGGGGAGATCGAGAAATGAACAAGAACGGTTACAACCTCAGGTCGGTCTTCAGTCTGTTTTCCTCCGACTTGGCCATCGATCTGGGCACCGCGAACACCCTGGTGTTCTCGCACGGCAAAGGGATCGTCGTAAACGAGCCTTCCATCGTGGCCATCAACAAAAACACCGGCGAAGTGGTGGCCGTGGGCCGCGAAGCCAAAGACATGCTAGGCCGCACGCCAGGCAACGTGGTGGCCATCAAGCCGATGAAGGACGGAGTGATCGCCGACTTCAAGGTCACCGAGAAAATGCTGACGTACTTTATTCAGAAGGCGCATAACCGCCGGGTGCTTGTTCACCCGCGCATCGTCATCGGCGTGCCCAGTGAAATTACCCCAGTGGAAAAGCGCGCTGTCCAAGACTCCGCATATCGCGCCCGAGCCAGCGAAGTCTACTTAGTCGAGCAAGCCATGGCCGCGGCCATCGGCGCCGGCCTGCCTATCGAGGAGCCTTCCGGCAACATGGTGGTGGACATCGGAGGCGGGACCACCGACATCGCGGTCATCTCCATGAGCGGCATCGTGTACTCGCGCTCGGTGCGCGTGGCGGGCAACGAAATGGACGAAGCCGTCATGCAATATTTGAAACGCAAGTACAACCTGCTGGTCGGCGAACGCACCGCGGAACAGATCAAGATGGAAATCGGTTCGGCGTATCCGCTGGAAAAGCCGCTGACCATGGAAGTAAAAGGGCGCAACCTCATCGAAGGCGTGCCTCGCACGGTCACCATCGACGACAGCGAAATCCGCGAGTCCCTCGGAGAATGCGTGGCCACCATCCTGAATGCCATACGCGTGGCGTTGGAGCGCACTCCACCCGAGCTTTCCGCGGACATCAGCGATCGCGGCATCGTGTTGACCGGCGGCGGCGCGCTGCTGAAGAATTTGGACAAGCGCATCCGCGAAGAAACCGGATTGCCGGTGTCCATTGCCGATGATCCGCTGGCGTCGGTGGTGCTGGGCACCGGAAAAATGCTGAGCGACTTCAAATTATTGCGGCAGGTTTGCATCGATTAGCCGGCCGCGCGCAGCGGTGGTTCTTCGACGGTTGAAATTTCAGCAGAGGAAAGCCGCACAGGTGGAAGCCTGTGCCACCGAATATCAATGGTCGGCATCCCTTCTCGGCACAAATCGCTGATTCTGCTCACGGGAGTTATCGTGCTGCAGATACTGCTGCTGGCCGTACAAATTCGGCGCGATTCGCAGGGGCGGCTTATTCGAGTGTGGACGGTGGGCGCCGTATCTCCCTTCGAGCGCGTGGGCAACTCGGGAGTCACCGGGATTCGCGGCGCCTGGAATCACTATTTCGCGCTGCAAAACACCTCGCGGGAAAATGAGCGTCTGCTCCACGAAAACAACACGCTCAAGCTGCAGATCAATCAGTTGCAGAGCAAGGCCGCGGAAGCCGATCGGCTGGCCGCTCTTCTGAATTTCCGCAAGTCGCAGCAGAGCGTTCCGATGCTGGGCGCGCGGGTGATCGGCGCCAGCGCGGACACCGCCAGCCAGACCGCCTATCTGGACCGCGGCGAGCGCGATGGCATCCGCCGCAACATGGCGGTCATCACTCCCGACGGAGTCGTCGGCAAAATCATCGAATCCTACCGCGATACGTCTCAGGTGCTGTTGCTTACCGACAAAGACAGCGGTGTGGGCTCCATGCTGGCCGATTCGAGAATACAAAGCCCCGTCGGCGGCACCGGCGAGCCGCTGCTGGCCATGAAGTATGTGGCCAACGACGACGCCGTGAATCTCGGGGATCGCGTGGTCACCAGCGGCATGGACCGCATTTTCCCGCGCGACCTCCCGGTCGGAACCGTGGCGCAGATCAAGCCGGGAAATCCTTTCAAACAGATCCGCATCCGGCCGGCTGCCAAACTCGAGAGCCTCGAGGAAGTCATCGTCTTGCTGTCGCTCCAGCCCCTCGATCTCAAGAAGGAACCGGAGACTCCGTCGGCGGGGTTAGCGGAAAAAACCGCGCCGGGCCTGCCAAGGCCGGAAAAGCCATGAACGACACCTATGATCTGCGAGTTGCGGAAACGCACATTGAGGTGCACCAGTTCCGTGGCGGAGCCATCGTGGCCACCACGCTATTGGCGCTGCTTGTTCAGACCTCCCTGCCGGTGTACTTCCCGAAGTTTTCCATCATCGATCTGCCGCTGCTGATCACTATTTATTTCGGACTTAGCCGGCGCAATCCCTCCACCGGCTTGCTTCTGGGTATGGCCATCGGGCTCTTGCAGGACAGCCTGAGTGGCCCAACCGTTCCGCTCGGGCTGTACGGCATCGCGAAAACGATCATCGGTTATCTCGCATCGTCCATCGGCGCGCGGCTGGACACCGAGCATCCCGCCGCCCGCTTCGCCTTAACGATGGTGTTCTTCGGTCTGCATCAGGGCCTGATCGTAGTGACGCGGCGCCTTCTTCTGGCACAACCCGAAACATGGTTTACCATGCGGCTGGGCATCGCCGCCGCGGTCAATGCGGTGGTTGGCGTTTTGCTCTTCATGCTTCTCGATCGCTTGCGAAAGAAGTGATTGCTCCGCAAAACGGACCGCGACGCAGTGGCGCTTCCTCCCTCCTTCCTTTCGAAACGGGCATTCTGCTAGCATGCCAAAAAGGGGCGAAACGCCCAGTCCTGCAAAGTTAGGCAGCTTCCGGGAAGCGAACCTCGAAGGAGCGCTGGCGATGAATTCCCTTGCTTATGACATCGTGACCGTGGGTGGAAGTCTTGGCGCGTCCGCGTTTGCCGCCTGCATGGCCAGGCGAGGTGTGCGAGTTCTGATTCTCGAGAAGGAAACGCAATTCAAGGATCGGGTCCGCGGCGAATACCTTTGTACGTGGGGCGTCGCCGAGGCAAAAAAGCTAGGGATTGACGCGGCCTTGATGAAGTCGTGCGCCACGGAAGTCCCCTTTATCGATATGGGCTTCGGTCCTCGCAACCTGGTGGACACGACATCCCAACAATTGCCGTCGATCTCTTTTTTTCATCCCGAGATGCAAGAGACTTTGTTGGCAGAGGCCGAACAAGCTGGAGCCGAGGTACGCCGCGGAGTCAGTGTGACTAACATTCAACCAGGCACAAGCCCCTCGTTGCAGGTTACGAGCAACGGGCGCGAGGAACAAATCTTCGCTCGCCTGGTCGTCGCGGCGGACGGCCGAGGATCCGCGGCGCGCAAGTGGGCCGGCTTTCCAGCACAGAAAGACGAACACCCCTTCCATTTTGCCGGCGTGTTGCTGACGGGCGTGTGCGTCCGCCAAGACATGGGCACGTTCGTTTTCAATCCTAAATTTGGATTGGTCGGCGGAATCGTCCCGCAGAGCAAGGACCGCTGCCGCGCGTACCTGGGCTACCCGACCGACGGCACATTCGCGCTCCACGGCAGCGAAAAGTTGGGAACGTTTCTCGCTCAATCGCAAAAAGTTGGGCCGATGTTCGCCGACTGCTACGCACGAGCAAAAATTGCGGGGCCACTGGCCGCGTTCGATGCCGGATACGTCTGGGTGGACCATCCTTATCGTCACGGGGTTGCGCTGCTCGGCGAGGCGGCCGCCGTAAGCGATCCGAGCTTTGGCCAGGGAATGTCGCTGACGTTGCGCGATGCCCGCGTGCTGCGAGACGCGCTCCTGAGTCAGCCGGATTGGGAAAAAGCCGGACATTCCTACGCGGAGCAGCACGACGCTTATTTCGGCAATATGCATACCGTGTGCTGCTGGTTCCGCAGTTTGTTTCAAGAGCAGGGGCCGCAAGCGGACGTCCGCCGTCAGAAGGCCATGCCGTTGATCGCAGAGGATCTTTCGCGCGTGCCGGATCATTTGTTCGGCGGACCGGACCTGCCGCTGGACGAGACGGTGCGTGCGCGCTTCTTCGGAGAGTGTTAGAGAACCGGTGGGTGGGCTACTGATTCCACTTCGAAGCCTTACACGAACTCAGGACGACAGAAACTGCTTGAATTCCTGATAGCGGCTGGACATCGGCAGTGAGAGCTTCGGGCGTTGCAGGTATGCGGCGAGCCGGCTGGGTAGCGGCGGCGTAATTCCAATCGCGCGCATGACCACGTCGGCGAATTTCGCGGGATGCGCCGTGGCGAGCACCAAACCTTGCGTGGGTTCGGGATGTTCGCGCCGATAGGCTTCCCAGCCGAGGACGCCCACGGCGGTGTGCGGATCAGCGATGTAGTTGAACCGTTCGTACACGGACTTCATCGCGCTGAGTGTCTCTTCATCCGTGGCTCCGTGGCCCCAAATTTCGCGCTGCACGTATTCCAGCCGGTTCCTGCACAAATCCAGCAAGCGCGGAAAATTATTCGGGCTGCCCACATCCATGGCGTTGGAGAATGTCGCCGTGGCCGGCCGGGGACGAAACTCTCCGGTGCGCAGATATTCCGGCACCACGTCGTTGGCGTTCGTGGATGCTATGAATCTCGTTACCGGCAAGCCGATGCGCTTGGCGAAAATTCCCGCGGTCAAATTGCCAAAATTGCCGCTCGGCACGGAAACCACCAGCGGCACCGAGGCCACCGGAAGCTGGCGATACGCCGCGACGTGATAGAACATTTGCGGCAGCAGCCGGCCAATGTTGATGGAGTTCGCGGAGGTCAGGAAAGCCCGCTTGTTCAGCTCCACGTCGGAAAACGCCTGCTTGACCAGCCGCTGGCAATCGTCGAACGTTCCGGCCACTTCCAGCGCGGTGATATTTTCTCCCAGCGTGGTGAATTGCTTCTCTTGCGCCTCGCTGATGCGCTTGGACGGATACAAAATGACCACGCGAATTCCCGGCACGCCCAAGAAACCGTGTGCCACCGCGCTGCCGGTGTCCCCCGAAGTGGCCACCAGTACCGTCAACGGGCGAGTCTCACTACGAACGAAGTAGCCCATCAGCCGGGCCATGAACCGCGCGCCGAAATCCTTGAAGGCCAGCGTCGGCCCGTGAAAAAGTTCCAGAATGTGCAGGCCCGGAGAGAGCGACACCAATTGCACCGGAAAATTGATGGCTTCGCTCACCACTTCCCACAACACTTCTTCCGGCGCTTCCGGCCCGGCAAACGGACGTACCACGCGAAAACACACTTCGGTAAACGGAAGCCGGCGGAACTCTTCCAACTCTTCCGGGGAGCGCCGCGCAATCTCCACGGGCATGTACAGCCCGCCGTCCGGCGCCAGCCCGCGCAGGACTGCGCCGCGCAAAGAGGTAAGCGGGGCCTGCCTCCCAGTGCTTCGGTATCTCATTCGAAAAGGCTCGTCCTTTGCAGCGTCAAGTTCTGCGGCGCATGTTCAGGGGCGGCCAGCGAGGCCCGCGCTGCTCCAGGTCTGCCTCACCGTTGTAGTTGCCGCTGAATTTTCTCGAGAAACGCGGTGGCATCGAGGGACGCATTACCCAATGATTCACGCAATTCCGCCACGGGCAGCGTGCAGTGCGCCAGCGCCTGGTAACTTTGCCGGCGCGCGCCGATCAGTGCGGGATAACAGCGGGCGACGGTCTCGCGCGGCGTTTCCCCTTTCCTCGGCTGAAATGCTCCGCGCCACAACACGGGTTTCGGGTCCGTCAGATACCGCTCGATCAGCAACTGCTGCTCCGCCGGCGATGCCGCCAGATACACCACGGTCATCTGCCGGCGCAAGCGCATCAGCAGATTGTTGCCGGTGTAGATCACACTGCCGGTGGTGTCCAGAACCAGCTCCCGCGAGGAGTCGCGTTCCAGTTCCGTCAGCAGTTCATCCAGCGCGCCGATTTCTTCGGCTAGATACTCCGACTCGCGTTCCAAATAGGTATCGCTATCGGGCCAGCCCATCCACGCGGCCACGCCGTTGGTCCCGGCGCTTCCGCCAACGGCCAGGCGCGAACGCAAGCGCTCTTCAATGCGGTCGTCGCAGGAAATGCTCAGCCGCCCGCTTTCCGCTAAACGTTTTGCCCAGAACGTCTTCCCGGTACCAGACATGCCGATCAGTGCTACGCGAAGTGGCGAGGAAAGTTGGGTTCCCATGAGAACAGACTCAGTACGATAGCGCGTGCTCCGGCCATCCGGCAAGCGCGCTAAAAGAGGTCGTCACCCGGGGTGCCGGAATGGAACCTGTCCGTTAGGACGACTTGCGGCGCCTCCTCGGCAGGTGTAGGTTGGAAATGACCTCGCCTACGGTTTTGCAAGGCGAGTCCAGCGGCGATTCGCAAGTTCGTTGGGGCGTTTTGAATTGGCTGTCCCGCGGACATTTCGAGGCAAGCTGAAGATTTTGCAAGTGACGCGAGCGACCTCCGATTGAATCGGAGCGGGCTGCGAAGCGCCCCCAGACTGGCGACGGCGCTGCAGCCGCGGATGCAAAGACTCGCGCGGGGTTTTCGTGTCGTACTGGTTCCGCGACGATAATCGATTGCCGCAAGCGCGGCTGGCCGTGGTCTCCTACGTCATCGTGGGAATGATCGGCGTGCTGCTCATTGGGTTTTGGAAACTCCAAGTCATCGATTCCGATAAGTATCAGCAATGGGCGGAGCGCAATCGCGTTCGCTCCATTCCGGTCATCGCTCCGCGCGGGCGCATGTTGGACCGCGACGGCCGCGTTCTGGTCGATAACTACCCGTCTTTCAGCGTCTTGCTGCTTCGCGACGATCCGGTTCTCGTCGGCAAGAGTCTCCCGGCCATCGCCGAAGGACTGGGTATTCCGATCGGCGATCTGACCGACCAGCTCGACACCGCCAGAAATTTGCCGAAGTTTCAGCCCATCGTCATCAAGCCCGAAGCGACCAAGGGTGACGTCGCCTTCATCGAATCGCATCGCTCGGACATTCCGCTGCTGGAAATGTTGATGGTGCACCGCCGCCGTTATCTTCCCGGCGGATTCATGGCGCACGCCAGCGGTTACGTGGGGGAAGTCAGCGAACAGCAGATCGAAGCTAGCAACGGCAAGCTGCGCCCCGGGGATTTCGCCGGCAAGTCCGGCCTCGAGAAGCAGTACAACGAGCAACTGGAAGGCACGGACGGCATGCGCCGGGTCATCGTCAATAGCGTGGGCAAGGAAGTGGACCGCCTGCCTACCCAGGAAGCCATTCCCGGCAAGCAAATTCAGCTGACCATCGACTACGATCTCCAGCAGGTTGCCGAGCAATCCTTGGGCGTGCGGCCAGGCGCGGTGGTTGCCCTCGATCCACGCACAGGCGAAGTACTTGCCATGGTCAGCCGTCCGACGCCAGATCCGAATGATTTCGCGATACGCATTTCGAACGACAATTGGAAAGAGCTTAACGAAGACCCGCTGCGTCCGTTGCTGAATCGCGCCATTCAAGCCCAGCTTGCACCAGGTTCCGTTTTCAAAATCGTGACCGCCACGGCCATGCTGGAAGACAAGAACCCGCCCGAAAGCTTCTCGACCTTCTGCCCAGGATACGGCACCTTCTACGGCAGGCAATTCAAGTGCTGGGTCTATTTCTCGAAAAAAGGCCCTACTTCTCATGGAGTTATGGATCTACATCAGGCCATCTTGCACTCCTGCGACGTGTTCTTTTACGCCGCTGGCCAGCGATTGGGTATCGATCGCCTTTCCTACTACGGCGACAAATTCGGGATTGGCCACAGAACCGGCATCGATCTTCCCTCTGAGGAAGCCGGACTGATGCCGTCCGAGGAATGGGTCGAGCGTGTGTTTCACCGCAAGTGGTACGCCGGCGAAACCATTTCGGTGTCCACCGGCCAGGGCGCCGTCACCACGACACCACTGCAGCTGGCTCGCATGATTGGCGGTATTGCTTCCGGAGGTGTCTTCAAGCAACCGCATCTCTTGAAGGATGCCCAGAACGTCGGCGAAGAGCGCTTCGCCATCTCCGAGCCCACCCTGGAAAAGATCACCGATGCCATGTACGGCGTCATAAATGAATCCGGCGGCACCGGCGGCACCCTAAAGCTCGCTGGGATCGAGTTCAGCGGCAAGTCCGGCACCGCCCAGGTCATCGGTTACGGCACGCGCGCCCGCATGGGCAAGCAGAAAAAGTTCGAAGACAACGCCTGGTTCGTCGGGTACGCCCCAAAACGCAATCCCGAGATTGTCGTCTCTGTGCTGGTGCAGGAAAGCGGCCAGCACGGTGGCGAGGCTGCCGGACCCGTTGTCCGCGACATCATCAAGGCCTACTACGATAAGAAAGAAAAAAAACTCGAAGGGCAATACACCGCCGGCGACAAACGGTATGATCCTGCCAGCGCTCCACCGGCAGCGGCCATCCAGCCTCGCCCGGTAATCAAGCCTGACGAGGCGGCGGCAGTTCCCGCCGGTTCTGCGGGCGCCAGGAATCCAGAATGATTCGCTCCAGCAACGGCGGCATTCGCTCATGAAAGACGCACCAGGAACTCGCGACTACGACTGGTGGCTCATCGCCATCCTCGCGGCGATTTGCACCATCGGCGTCCTGGAGATCTATTCCGCCACGCACGGCAGCGCTCTCTCCGGCATGCACAACAAGCAGATCCGCTGGCTGGTTCTCGGCTTCGTTTTAATGTTCGCGTTGTCCTGGCTGGACTATCACTTGATTCTCGATCAAGCCTGGGTTTTGTACTTGATCGGCCTCATCGCCTTGGTCGCTGTGCTGCTGGTAGGCCATACCCGGTTTGGCGCCAAGCGCTGGATCCCCATCCTCGGCGAAGCTTTCCAGGTGTCAGAACTCGTAAAGTTGATTATAATCATTTGGTTGGCTCGCTTCTTCGCGGAAGTCCGCACCGACGAGCTTTCCCTGCGCGATTTGATCAAAGCGGGACTTTTGGTGGCTTTGCCGCTCGGACTGATTCTGAAGCAGCCGGATTTGGGCACCGCGTTAGTGCTTGTGCCTCTTCTCGTTGTAGGTGCATTTTTAGGCGGCTTGCAGTGGCAGCACGCCGCGATTTTTTCGTTAGCTGGGGCCTTGTTAGTTGGGAGTGTTTTCTATCCGCCTGTGAGCCGGCATATTCTGAAACCGTACCAGAGAGAAAGAATCACTTCCTTCCTCCACCCAGAAGAAGACGCGAAGGGTTCCGGCTATCAACTGCTGCAATCCAAAATTGCAGTAGGTTCCGGCGGTTTCTGGGGCAAAGGTTTTGAGCACGGCAGCCAGAATCAACTGGGCTACATCCCCGTACGGTATTCCGATTTCATCATGTCGGCGTGGGCGGAAGAACAGGGATTCAAAGGCGTGCTGCTGGCTTTAGGGCTGTACATGGCTCTGTTGCTGCGACTCGTACAGAACGCGCAACGCGCGAAAGACCGCGCGGGTATGTTTCTGGTCATGGGCGTGGCCGCGGCGCTAGGCTTCCATGTTTTGGTAAATGTGGCTATGGTCATTGGCGCTATGCCGGTGACCGGCATCCCGTTGCCGCTGATGAGCTACGGGGGCTCAGCCACGCTGTTTGTTTTCCTGGCGATTGGCCTGGTGATGAATGTTCGGCTTCGCCGCTTCGTCAACTAAGCACTTCGCCAGTCCCGAGCGCTCTGCCTGACTTTGGGGAGGCCGCGCCGGGTGTAGGTTTAGGAAGAATAGAGTGAGGACAGCATCGTCCGCCGTTTGCCCCTCCCGGCAACGGATCAGCCTCGATGGCATGAGGAAGTACTTCGTTGGTGACCCCGGTTCGCCCGGTGTCCACCCCTCCGGCTTCGAACGCCGTGCCACCTCTTTACAGGTGTGGCCTACGTGTGTCCCGGCTTCTCCGGGACCGGCTCCGCTTTTCTGGACCCCCGATGGGCACATGCCCGCGGCGATGCGTCCCGTTGGCCGCTTTGCGGCCACAGATGACGTGGACCGCTCAGCGGTCCCACGTAATAAGGAGTTTTCATGTCCAAAGAATTGGTTATTTCCGCGGCGTCCCACGAACGGCGCGTCGCGATTCTCGAAGAAGGTCAGCTAGTCGAAATTTACATCGAACGCGAAAAAGAGTTCGCGCTCGTCGGCAGCATCTACAAAGGCCGTGTTACCCGCGTGCTTCCCGGCATGCAGTCTGCTTTTGTCGACATCGGCCTCGACGGCGACGCTTTCCTGTACGTCAGCGACGTTTTCGAAAATCTCGAAGACTACGATCATGGCCATGGCCAGGCGGAGCCGCACTCGCAGGCTTCCGCGCCTCCGCCCGCCGCGATCGTCGACGTGCTCCCCGGCGAAACTCTGGGGCACGCGCATGCCACGGACGAAGTGACTCACGAAGTGAGTGACGCCGCCGCGCACCACGATGTCGAACACGAACATCCTGAGCATGACGAAGTTCATGGCGAAATTCACCACGAAGCCCGTCACGAGGCTCATGACGAGGACGTGCACGTCTCCGAGTCTGCGCACGAAGAGCACGCTTCGGCCGGCGAAGAACATCACGCCGACGCCGAATCACACGAGCATCACGAAGCCCATGCGGAAGCTCCCGAAGAGCGCCAGCCGGAATCCAACGCCTCCGCCCCGCAAAATTTTGGGCATCAGTACAATCCCACGCAAAAATACCCGCCCCGTTCCGATCGAGGTTCCGATCGCGGCGAACGCAACGACCGCGGCCCGCAAGCCGGCGGCCGCGGCGGGGACCGGGGTGGAGACCGCGGCCGCGGTGGCCGATGGGGACGCCGCGGTGGCCGCAACCGCGGCGGACGCCCGCAGGGCGCACCGGGAGGCCGCAACCTGCCTCCTTCCAAGTACGCTTCGCCGCAAGGTGGCGAGCAGCGCCCGCAAGATTCCCGCGGATTTGAGCCGCGCGGCCAGCAGCCCCGCGGTTTCGAGCCGCGGGGTCCTGAACAGCGCGGTTTTGACAATCGCCGCCCGGAGCGCCAGGAAAGCCCTCGTCATTCTGGACCTTCGGCTCCCGGCGACGCTGCCGAAGAGCCCATCCTGCTCCCCGGCGAATCGCTTGCGAAGTATCGCAACAAGCCGGTAGCCGCGGCAGCCCCGCCGGTCGTCGAGCCAGAGATTCACGAGCCGCAGCCGGAAGTAGAAGACATCGCCCCACGGGTCTCCTCTACTCCGCCGGCCATCGCGCCGTCCGGCACCAACGTTCCCCGCCGCTCCTCGGGCGGCCTCCCTCGCTGGCTCCTAGCGGAAACCGGCCCGGAGGCGGACACCTCCAGAACCGGCACCGAAGAACTCGCTGGAGCCTCCGAAGACACGTCCTCGGCCATTCAAGAAACCTCGGCGGCGCAAACCGATGCCGAACCGCCTCGTGTCGAAGCTTCCCTAAGCGATGAAGAAGCCGTGGCCCTTTCCTCTGGCCTCGTGGAAGCCAAGCATGAAGAAACCCAGGCCGAAGCGGAAGCCGATGCCCTCGTAGGCGGCACCGAATTCGAAGAAGAGGACGACGCCGAAGAAGAATCGGAAGAACATGCCGAGGAGATTCGCGCCTCCGGAGAAGTGGAAGTCTCCGACGAGCAAGCCGAGCAGGAAGAACACGAAACCGTCCATTCCGAAGCTCGTGATTTCGCGGAAGCGGAAGCCGAGGCCGCTCACGAAGACGCCATTCACGGCGACGCCGCCGGCGAACACCACGAGGCCGAATCCACGGAGCACGAAGTCCTGGCCGCAGCCGCGGGCGGCGAACGCAGCGCGGAGCCCCCGGTCATCGAGGAAGACGTCATCCTTCTTCCCGGCGAAACGCGCTCCCCGCGCAGCGCGACCGCCGGCGCTCTAGCGCCTCGCGAAGATTTTCCGCGCGATTCCGCCCGCATCGGCGGAAACCCGCGCGCGCGCTTCCAGCGTCCGTTCCGCATTGGCGGCGGACGCGATCGCGGACGCGACAA
>Ga0210405_10003485_pt1 | contig 15414 bp, 10 predicted proteins | sample IncBWH11MmetaG_FD_155492 | JGI IMG/M metagenome (GOLD analysis project Ga0210405, IMG submission 155492) | Forest soil microbial communities from Barre Woods Harvard Forest LTER site, Petersham, Massachusetts, United States - Inc-BW-H-11-M | ecosystem: Environmental > Terrestrial > Soil >... | reverse complement strand
GCGGCGAGCGGGAGTGCAGGATGTGTCAGCCCCAGTTTCGTTGCCCCAGGCACAAACATCTTCGCCTCTGGAACATAAGTAATCACGATGGTCGCGAGTGACAGCACAGCCATCGCGGTCCAAGTTGTAAAGAAGCGTGCGCGGCCCCTGCGAATGGCATGTAAGCACAGGAAGATTGGAATCAGAAGCAGCGCCGAATGCTTCGTCGCCAGAGCCAGCCCCAGCATGATGCCCGCCACCGCGAGCCGGCCCTTGCCTGGCGCTTCCAGAAACGCAGCCCACGCAATGCAAGCAAAGAAAATGAAAGCCGCTGCCGCCAGATCGGTTGTCGCATATCTGCCATGCGCGATCAGGTTGGGATCGAAAGCGAAGAGCGTCAAGGCGAACAAAGCCGAAGGTTCTCCGAACGTCCTCCGGCTCCATAACGCCAATACCAGCCCCAAGAGTAGAGTCAGGGTAATCGTACCCAGCCGGCCCACGAAGAGAATCCAGTCCGCAGGCAGCCGGTTCCGGTAAAGAAATTCGTGGCCGAATTCGACATCGTCTGGCTTTGTATAGCTGGGATGATCCACTGGGATCGATGGGTTGAAGAATAGAAGGGGAAAGGACGAAATCAGCTTGCCGACCGGAGGCTGCTCCAGATTAAAGCGGTACACACCGGTCTTCCAGTAGTTGTAGCCTGCGCCGAGCTCGAAGGCTTCATCCCATGTCTGACTCTCCCGAAGCGCCGACAGAACTTGCACCGTCCCCATTGCGCTCAAGAGCAAGCCGGCCGTCACCCAAAATCGCACGGTTGAGAATATCATGGAACTCCGGCTGGGTACTTTTCGTAATGGACTTGCAGAGGGTGATCTATGCCGATTCGGCCTACGACTCTGTGTCTAACCGCAATCGCCGTCTTGCTGAGTGGATGCGATCTGGATGAGTTCGGCTCGTTTGGCGATTCGCACGCCTATGAGAAAGATTTCCACTACTCTTATGCGCTGAAGCCAGGCGGCCGGCTGGCGGTCGAGAATTTCAACGGGTCGGTCGAGATAACGGGATGGGACAAGGATACGGTCGAGATCGACGGCCGCCAGTATGCTTCGACTCTCGCGCTACGCGACGCAATCAAAATCGAAGTGGCGGACTCCGAAGGGCTGGTTCAGATCCGAACGATCCGCCCGGCGGAACGGCACGGAAATATGGGCGTCAAATACATTATCAGGGCGCCGCGCAAGGTTAACCTCGACCGCATCGTCTCGTCTAACGGCTCCGTGAAGGTGGACGAGATTGACGGAATCATACGGCTGCGGACATCGAACGGATCGATTCGGACGTCGCGGGTGCGCGGCGACTTGGATGCCAGCACGTCCAACGGAGGAGTCGATATCGAGGATCTGGACGGCCCTGCGACAATTCGGACCAGCAATGGCCGGGTGACGGCTGAAGGCATCCGCGGGTCGCTGCAGGTGGTTACTTCGAATGGAAGCATCCATGCGCGGCTGGTGCAACCGGAACCTCACCGGCCCGTCAAATTGCAGACGTCGAACGGCGGCATCGATCTGACTATGGATTCCCTCGCCGATAACGAAGTTCGCGCTAGCACAAGCAACGCCAGCATCACGGTGAAACTGCCATCGATGGCCGGCGCCCATATTCACGCTCACACTTCTCATAGCTCGATTCACACTGACTTCGATGTGAATCAGGAGGACGGGGGCGGCAAGAATCATCTGGATGGCATAATCGGAAGCGGCGGCCCGACGGTCGAGCTGACCAGCTCGAATGGAACTATCCGGCTGTTGAAGATGTAGCCTCTTTGTGGAATTTGCTTTAGCTTGTTCGTTAACAAAACAAGCTAAAGCATATTCCACTAAGGCGTAGCGTAATAGCCCGACCGGGTTCGCACATTAGCCACGCCGGGCGAATCCACCAGGACGCGGATCTGCCGATACGAGCCATCCATCTCCTGGCTGGCGGGGCTATAAGTAACAATGTACTGATTGCGGATTTCGTGCGCGATCTGTGGCGCGATACGGTCGATCTCAGAAACATCCTTAGGGTAATAAACCTGACCGCCTGTCGCGTGCGCCAGCGCATCCAGCGCGCGCTTGGCCCGGTCCGCCTCATGCGGCGTTTCATCGCTCAGGAGTGCGACGGAATAGATCAGCACCTCACTCTGCTGCGCCGCCCGCATCACCGATTCCATCGACGCCAGGCTGCTGTTGTCGTTCCCGTCGGTGACTACCACCAGCACTTTCTTGTCTTTCTTATTCCTGCCTTTGAGGTGATCAATCGCAGTGCGAATGGCGTCGCGCATGGCCGTTTCCCCGTGCGAATCGACACGCGCCAGTCCCCTTCTTAGCTGCGCGGCGTCGTTGGTAAAGTCCACATCGAGCGATGGCGTCTCCGCAAAGTTTACGATGAAGACTTCATCCTCGGGATTCGATGACTGCACCAGAGCCAGCGCCGCGGCGGCCACGCGGTCCCGCTTGTCGGTCATGCTAGCGCTACTGTCGAGGATGAGTCCCAGTGAGACCGGCACGTCCTCCCGGCGGAAACCTTTGATCTCCTGCCGCACGCCGTTTTCGTAGATTTGAAAGGCGCTCTTCGGGAGCTCCATCATCAGATGGCCTTCTTTATCCTCAGCAGTCGCGTGCAGCACCACCAACCTGGTCTGCGTGCGGAAGATAGTCTGATCCGCCTCCTGGGCCCACAGCATGCAGAACATAAATGGAACGAGCGCTATCTTAACCATCACCCTCTCAGACGCACCTAGTATGAAGCACGTTTCTTTCCACTATCCCACAGCAATGGCAAACGCTACAATCATGATTTGACAGCCGAATTTGAACTGCTAGCCCCTCTGCGGCGTTATTGGGGTTACGACGGGTTTCGTCCCATGCAGGAACGCGTCGTGCGCAGCCTGCTTGACGGACGGGACGTCTGCGTGGTCATGCCGACCGGCGGTGGAAAATCGCTCTGCTATCAGTTGCCCGCGCTGGTGCTGGGACGCACAGCGGTGGTGGTCTCGCCCTTGATCGCGTTGATGCAGGACCAGGCCGCGCAACTGGCGCAAATGGGGATCCCCGCCGCCGTGTTGAACAGCGCCACGCCGCACGATGAGCAATCGCGCGTGATGCGCAATGCCTGCGCCGGCGAATACCGCCTGCTCTATCTCTCTCCGGAGCGGCTCGCCCGGCAGGATACTATCGGCTGGCTGCAACGCGTTCCGATTGCGTTTTTCGCCATCGACGAAGCGCACTGTATTTCGGAATGGGGCCACGAGTTTCGGCCCGAGTACCGCCAATTGAGCGCGCTCCGCCAGCATTTTCCGGAGACGCCGATCGCCGCTTTCACAGCCAGCGCCACGCGCCACGTGCGGCACGACATTCTACAGCAGCTCCAGCTTCGCCAGCCCGACAAGTACATCGTCAGCTTTCACCGTCCGAACTTGCGTTACCTGGTGCGGGAATGCGATTCGCGCACACAGCCGCGATTGCTGGTGAAAGCTCTGCGCGCTCACGCCGGCGGCAATGTGATCGTCTACGCGCCGACGATCGCGCGCGTGGATGAAACCGTGGATTTCCTCGCCGAGCATGGCATCCAGGCGATCCCCTATCACGGCAAAATGGATACGCAAAAACGGCGGCGCAACCAGGAGCGCTGGATGTCGGATGAAGTTCCCGTGCTCGTGGGGACGCTGGCGTTCGGCCTTGGCATCAACAAATCGTCGGTGCGCGCCGTGATCCACCTGGCGATGCCGAAATCGATCGAGCAGTATTATCAGGAGGCCGGACGCGCCGGACGCGACGGCGCGCCGGCCGATTGCGCGCTGCTCTGGCAGAAGCGCGACGTCGGCCTGCTGGCGCACTTCATCGATCAGCTTACCGACCCGGCAGAAAAGGAAAGAGCCTGGCAGCGATACCACGCCGTGCGGCGCTTCGCCGAATCGGGTAAGTGCCGCCATCGCCAGATCTGCCTGCACTTCGGCGAAACACCGAAATGGGAATCCTGCGCCATGTGCGACGTTTGCGGAGCGAGCCCGGAATGGCTGGCCGCGCCTGACACTGCAGAGGCGCCGCGCAAGCGAAAGGCGGCTGCCCCCGCAGCTCCCGACATGCTGAAGCCTGTCCCACCGGTCGCCGACAGGCGGAAGTCGGTTCCACAAGAGTTGCTCGAGTATATGCGCGAATGGCGCAGGGCCGTCGCCCAGCGCCAGGGGGTTCCGGCGTACATCGTGCTCCACGATACCTCTCTCGAGGAACTCTGCCGCCGCCAGCCGGCGAGCCTCGCCGAGTTGCTTCAAATCTCAGGCATTGGCGAGCGCAAAGCGGAGCTCTATGGACACCAGATCTTCAGCGCGCTGGAAAAATTCAACGCCGGCGCGCGCGCCAGCGCCAATGCGGAAAAGAAACTCAGCCCCGCCGAGGAGACCATCAAGCTGTTGTCGGAAGGCCGCAGTTTCGAGGAGATCGCACAAATTCGCGACCGCCAGGTTGCTACTGTGATCGGCCTGGTGGCCGACCTGGTGGAGAAAGGAAAGTTAAAGTTCCACCCGGCTTGGGTCGATAAGGATAAACGAACAATTATTGAGGGTGTCTGCGAGCGGCTGGGACTGCAGTGGTTGAAGCCGCTGAAGGAAGCATGCCCTGCGGATATTACTTTCGAGGAGATTCGATTGGTGGTGGCGGACCTGAGAAGAGAGAAAAATCAATGAATCGCGTCTGGATACTGCCACTGATCTGCCTGACCGCTCAGGCGACTCTGGTCCCGGCGCTCGGCTTGGAAGAGCTGATCGACCAATCGGAAATCATCGCGCACGGTCGAGTCACGCGCGCCTGGCCTGCCTGGGACAGCGGTCATAAGTATATCTGGACGCACTACCGGATCGAAGTTATCGATCCGATCCGCGGCAACCCGGGGGCACGCATGGTGGTCAGCGAGCCTGGTGGTTCGCTCGATGGAGTCAGCATGAGCATCTCCGGCGCGCCCGGATACACGGTTGGCGAAGAGGCGATCGTGTTTCTGTATCGCACACCCATTGGTTATTGGCGTGCCACGGGTTTTGGGCAAGGCAAATACACCGTGACACAACAAGTGCGCGTCCACGCGAGCTTGAAGGGTCTGGAATTGTTAAAGCGCGACTCATCGCCCGGTGTTTCGCTTTCCACGCTCGATGGCCTCACTGTCACGGAATTCAAAGCCCGCGTGCGGGATGCGATCCGGAGCAGGCGGTAGCATGCGCCTCCTCCTGGCTCTTGCTCTTTCCGTCGTGGTCCTCCACGCCTACACACCCTGGACTACATCAGCCGGAATCCCTCTGCACCGCACCGACGCCGCGAGTGTCCAGTATCTGGTCAACCAATCCACCGCCGCCGGTATGACGAACGCAGATGGCAATGTGATCATCACCGCCGATAGCGATCCCATGAAGGCGCTGCAATCGGCAGCCATCGCCTGGAGCAGCGTCCCAACCGCCGCGGTCAGATTCCTGCCGCTCCAAACCACTTCCGCCGTGAACGACCAGGCGGACAACCGGCACGTGATCGTGTTTCTGGATACGCCGGATAACCGCAGCCTGGTCGGTTCCGCGCTGGCGGTTACGGTTGTCTCCTTTTTCGGCGACGGAAGTATCGTCGATGCCGATATCGTCTTCAACCCGACCGTTGCATTCTCCACTACTCTTGCGCCGAACACTTATGATCTGCAGTCGGTGGCGACCCACGAGATGGGCCATGCCCTAGGAGCGAATCACTCGGGGGTGCTGTCGGCCACCATGTTTTATGGTGTGCAGGCGCAGGTCAACACGCCGAGCGCGTTGAGCGCCGACGACGTCGCTTTTCTCACCAGCGCTTATCCAGGGCCTGGCTCTGCCGATTCGTATGGCGTGATTTCCGGCACGGTCTCTCTGACGAATGGCCAACCGGTGTTCGGCGCTTTTCTGGTCGCCGCCGATCCGGTTACAGGCGTGACCGTGGGCGGGTTCTCCAGCCTGACTGACGGCACTTACTCATTCAAAGTTCCGCGGGGCAGTTACTTGCTCTACGCCGAGCCGCTCAATGCCGAGGTGCTGCCTGGGAATCTTTATCTGACGAACGCCCAGAACGGCCAGGTGAATACGTCTTTTCAAACCACCTTCGCCCCGCAACTGGTGGACGTCACCACAGGCCAGGCTAGCGTCAATATAGCGGTCGCCGACGGCGCCGCGCCCTTCAGTCTCCTGGCATCGGGAACCGGCAGCGTGCTCGGCTCGGGAGACTTTGAGATTTCCGGTGGACCAACGCTGCTGACCGCCGGCCAGTCCGTGGACTTGCTCTTATACGGGCCAGGTCTCGATTCCCTCGGAGCCCAGTACGAAGTGCGCCTGCTCGGCCCTGGCTTGACCCTCCGGCCGAACTCGGTGCATATCGACACGAACACGTCAGTGAACGGATCGCGCCTACTTCGCATGACCGTCGATGTGGCGCCTCAGACCAGCCCCAGCGTCGCCAGCGTGATCGTTGTGAAGAATTCGGTCACAGCCGCGCTGTCCGGCGGCTTGCTGATCCTGCCCGCTCAAAACTAGATTTCTTTTTTGTGGGGCAGGTTGGAAACCTGCCGCCGGTTGCCAACCGGCGCTCTCTTGACGCGCCTAAATGCTCAAGTACCGCGTGATATTTGGCTTCGGCTCTGCTGCTCCGTGGGGCAGCTTTTCAAGCTGCGGACCCGATTTCATCGGGTCCAGCCGGCCTGCAAGGCCGGCCTTGCCCAGGATTGTCTAGCCAAGCAGTTTATCGAGCGAACTCCTGATTCACGATCCTACGCCACCTCCCGAAATCGCGCCGAAAAATGCCGCAGAAACGGAGGCTCCTCCACGATCTCGAGTCCTCGAATTTTCTCCGCATGCCCATTCACTTCCAGAATCGCTTCCACCACGTAATCGATATGGCTTTGCGTGTAAACCCGTCGCGGAATCGCCAGGCGCAGCAACTCATGTGGAGCGCTTCCGCCGAACATCACCGACCCGATTTCCACCGACCGTATCCCGGCGTGGCGATACAACTCAACAGCCAGCGCCTGCGCTGGAAATTGATTCCGCGGTATGTGCGGTAGCATGCGGGCCGCATCGATATAGATCGCATGGCCTCCCGGCGGCTCGACGATCGGCACGCCATGATCGGCAATATGACGGCCAAGGTACTCAGTCGAGACAATCCGGTATTGCAGATAATCCGCATCGAGAATCTCCTCCAGGCCCACGGCGATGGCTTCCAGATCCCGCCCGGCGAGGCCGCCGTAAGTAGGAAAGCCTTCGGTCAGGATGAGAAGATTGGTCTCCTGCATGGCCACGCGATCGTCATTCGAGCAGAGCAATCCGCCGATATTCGCGAAGGCGTCCTTCTTGGCGGAAAATGTACACCCATCCGCCAGCGAAAACATCTTTTGTGCAATCTGTTTCGGGCTCAAATTCGCATACTGCTTCTCCCGCTGCCCGATGAAGAAGGCGTTCTCCGCAAATCGGCAGGCGTCGAGATACAGCGGAATCCCGTGGCTCGAGGCGACTCGCTTCACAGCCTCGATGTTAGCCATCGACACCGGCTGCCCGCCGCCGGAATTGTTGGTGACCGTAAGCATGATGAGCGGGACACGCGCGGCGCCTTCGATCTCGATCAGGCGCTCCAGCGCCGCCACGTCCATATTGCCTTTGAAATCGAGGCGCACCTGTGTGTCGGCCGCCTCCGGAATCGGTAGGTCCACCGCCCGGGCGCCGGTGAACTCGATGTTGGCGCGCGTCGTGTCGAAGTGCGTGTTATTTGGAATCACATGTCCTGGCCGGCACATCACCTGGAACAGGATGCGCTCGGCGGCCCGTCCCTGGTGCGTCGGAATGATATGACGAAAGCCGGTCAGCTCGCGCGCGACACGCTCCATGCGATAGAAGCTTTCGCTACCCGCGTAGGATTCATCGCCGCGCATCATGGCCGCCCACTGCGCCGTTGACATGGCGCTGGTTCCGGAATCGGTGAGCAGGTCGATCAGAATTTCTCTCGCCGGAATGCGGAAAAGATTCAGACCTGCCCCCTCCAGAAGGCTCTCTCGATGCGCGCGCGTCGTGAAGCGAAGCGGTTCGACGCTCTTGATGCGGAATGGCTCTATGATGGTCTTCATTGGTCTGATTATGCTGATCGAAAATCCAAAGGGCAATTACTCCTTCCTGAAAGGCATCGCTCCGTATTCCGGCGGCGCGATCGCGTCGCGCGGCTTTGCGATCGACCATGCCACGCTCCAGGCGCCGTTGCCGCTGCAAGCGGGCTTCGCCGCCGTGGACAAGCATTTGAAAGCGCTGGGCCGGCCAAGGCAAGCGCTTTGCGCTATGGAGCTGCGTTCGCCGCGTCCGTTCACTTTCCAAGGATTCGCCGAATTCAACGCCGGCTACGTGGACATTCTGAAGAGTTGGGACATTCTGCAGAACGGGCTCACCCCGGTGGCTCGCACCAACGTCGCTCCGGAAGTCGATCCGCCCTCCGAGCCACTGCTGCACGCCTTCTCCTACACGGTTCCATCCGCGCAGGCGGCCGCCACCTTCGTGGTAGCTGGTTCAGGAGAACTCCCCGGAGGCTCGGCCGATCCGCATGATGTAATCCGCCGCGGCGAAACTTCTCCGGATGCGCTGCGGGAAAAGGTCCGGTTTGTCCTGGGGGTCATGGAATCGCGCCTGCGCGAACTCGGCGCGAATTGGAGTGACGTGACCACGACCGACGTATACACAGTGCACGACATCCACCCGCTCCTACACCACGAAATCCTCCCGAAGCTAGGCGCAGCCAAACGCCATGGTATTACCTGGCACTACGCACGCCCGCCAATTGTCAGCATCGAGTACGAAATGGATCTGCGTGGAATATGCTTTAGCTTGTTCAAAACAGGCTAACTACCCGAGCTTGTAAGGAGCCCGGTACTTATATTGCAGCCATTTGTTCGCCGCATCATTATTGGTAAACCGCTCCGCATGACCATCCCACTTCAAATGACTCTCCGTCTTGAGTGCGATGTTGCCCAGCAGAGTGGCGCTGGTCGAGAGATGCCCAATGAGGATATCCGCATTACACTTGGCGCGGCTCTTGATACACTCCAAAAAATTGCGCGCATGTAATACAGTGCTCTCCGTCCCCTTCACCACCTTGGGTTCGATCACCGCCTTGTGCGACGGACGATAGGCCCGCTCACTCTCCCGGTCGAGCGGCGTGCGGGCGAAGAAATCCAGGTCCGTAATCTTCTCCGGTACCACTTCCCAGCGGTTGCTATGGATGTACATCGTCCCCTTGGTACCGCGCAGTTCCATCTCCGAGCCCTGTGCATTGCTGGGCGCGGCATTGCAATCGTACTGGGTGAATGACATCAACGTGGGACCGTCATATTGCCACAACACTTCGAGCGTATCCGGAATTTCCCGGTTGTCCTCCACCACGTACTTCCCTCCTATCGCCGTCACCGACCTCGGTGAATCCTGGCCCAGGCACCACCGCAGCATATCCACGTTGTGCACTCCGAAATTGGTCAGTTGTCCGCCGGAGTAATTGAAGAACCAGCGAAATTTGTAGAACTCCCGATTCTTATTGAACGGAACCATGGGCGCCGGACCAAGCCAGTGCTCCCATTCCCATTCGCTCGGCGGAGCGCCGCCAGGCGGATTCCCGATTCCCTTCGGCCATTCATTGTCAAGATGGTATGACTTGGCGACCGTCACCTTTCCAATACCGCCGCCCCTTACAAAATCCACCGCTTCCTTGAGGAAGGGTGACGAGCGCCGCTGCGTGCCCACCTGGGAAACCCGCTTGGTGCGCTCCGCGGCTTCCACCATCTTTCGGCCTTCCACCACGGTGAGTGAGAGCGGTTTCTCCACGTACACGTCTTTTCCCGCGTTGCAGGCGTCGATGAACATCAGCGCGTGCCAATGATCCGGCGTCGCGATAACCACCGCATCCACGTTCTTGTCGGCCAGAAGATCGCGATACTCCTTAAACTTCTTTGGAGTGGCGCGGGATTTCTTGACAGCGAAATCCATGTAGTCGTCGCGAAGATCGCAGACGGCCACTGTCTCGTTGCTGCCCGTCTCGAGAAATGCGTCATGTACCTGATCGCCCCGGTTTCCAACGCCGATGTAGCCCATGCGGACGCGGTCGTTCGCGCCCAGAATTTTCGAATAGCTGATCGCGGTGGCAAGTGCGAAATCGCGACGAGTAACTGTGTTCATGAAAGTCCTCTCGATCACTGCGTTAAACTGATATTGCATATTGTAGCCGTTGTCCGCCACCGTGGCGCACGCACTCGTGCGTGCCGCGCCGACACTCGTGTCGTCGCACGGCCTGTGAATCGTTCACAAGCTAATGGACAAGGTAGATTCTTATAGGGAGCAGTTATGAAACAAATCACGCGACGCACTTTTCTAAACACCACCGGCGCTATCGCCGGTTTCGGAATCCTCTCCGCCAGCACGAAGAAAACGGATATCCGCATGGAAGACATGACCAGCAGTTACGAAGACTACCTCTATCGCGCTCCCATCAAGTTTGGCGGCACGGTAGTGGATCGCGCGACTCTGCTCAACGTCAACTGCACCGTCCGTACGGCAAACGGAAAGGTCGGCAAGGGCTTCGGTTCCATGCCGCTGGGGAATGTCTGGGCATTTCCATCCAAGAAAATGCCGTACGACACGACGCTAGCCGCCATGAAGGCGCTAGCCCAGGAGATCATCAAGATCACCGCCGCCTACAAGGAACCGTCCCACCCCATCGACATCAACTGGGCGCTCGAGCCTCTCTATCTCAAAGCCGCCGCCGATGTATCGCAGCGATTGCATCTGGCCGAACCCATTCCGAAACTCTGTACCCTGGTTACCGCTAGCGCGATCGACGCCGCCGTCCACGATGCCTACGGCAAGGTGCACGGCCTCAACTGCTATCACACCTATGGCCCGGAGTTCATGAACTATGACCTCTCGCATTACCTGGGTCCGGAGTACAAGGGCGAGTATCCCAATAAGTACATCCGCCAGGAGCCCAAGCCTCGCATGCCCTTGTACCATTTGGTCTCCGCAGTGGACCCCATCGAAGAATCCGACATTCCCAAGCGCATTAACGACGGTCTCCCCGAAACCCTCGCCGAGTGGATCAACTTCAACGGCCTGACTCACCTGAAGATCAAGCTGAACGGCGACGATCCGAAATGGGACGTCGAGCGCGTGTTGCGGGTCGACAAGGTGACCGCCGCGACCCAGAAAAAGCGTGGTGTTAAGGACTATGTCTATTCGCTGGACTTCAACGAGAAGTGCCCGAACGTCGAGTATCTGATTAACTTTCTACAGACGGTAAAAGAGAAGTCGCCGTCAGGCTATGAGCGCATTCAATACGTGGAACAGCCCACCCAGCGCGATCTGGAGAAGCATCCGGAAAACGTGGTGCAGGCCGCCGCGAAGCTGCGGCCCGTGGTGATCGATGAATCCCTGACCAGCGTGGAGGCATTGCTCCTGGCGCTCAAGCAAGGTTATTCCGGAGCAGCTCTCAAAGCTTGTAAGGGACAAAGCCAGATGATGATCATCGGATCAATGGCGGAAAGGCTGAAGATCTTCCTCTGTGTCCAGGATTTGACTTGCCCCGGTGCTTCCCTGATTCAGTCGGCGAGCCTGGCCGCGCACGTACCGGGCGTAGCGGCGATCGAGTCGAACGCGCGGCAGTATATGCCCGCGGCGAACAAAGCGTGGGCGAGCCGGTTCCCAGGCATATTTCAAATCACCGACGGAATGATGGACACCAGCGGATTGAACAAGCCCGGCCTAGGCGCAGTGTCTTAAAAGGTACTTCTCGGGTGGTATCCTGGGCGAGTGTTCACTCGCCACTTCTTCCCGATATCCGACACAATCTCCACGCTGAGCTTCCGGAATCCCTCATTCGGATTCGGCTGCGGATAATACGTGACCGTATACGAATTCCCCAGATCCTCGCGAATAGCTTCGAACGCTTCCACCTGCTTCTGCCACGTCTTAGCCCAATAAGCCTTGCCGCCCGTGCGGGCCGTGATGCGCTTGAAAACGCCGCTCGAAATCGCGTCCTTATTGACCTCGTTGGTCGAGATCACATAAATCGGAATTCCCTCGTCCTCGGCGACCGCCCGCACATCGTCGGGCGCAACCATGCTGGCGTTATCGGGCCCATTCGAGAATACGATCACCACTTTGCGCCCCGGCACCTTGGCCGCGTCGCGAAGCGTTAGCAGCAGCGTGTTATATAGGGCCGTGTCGTCGCCGGCCACCGATTTGCGCAGTCCCAGGATCGCTTCCGAGCGGTCCTTGGTAAGCGGCCCCGGACGTGAAAGATTGCGGCTGAAGGTGTAGATGGCCACCGAATCGGCGCGATCCAGCCCGCGCACGAAGTCGGCAATCGCGTCTTCGGCGTACACAAAGCCGCGATACATGAAGTTGCTGGTATCGAAGAGCACGAATACGCTGGTACCGGCGAACGCGTCCGCGCGCGGATCGAGCCCCGGCTTGCCCGGCGTCCCTCCCTCGCCCGAAGCCACTAGCGGCCTGGTCGTACCGTCATCGTTCACTTGCACCGCCGGCCGGCTGCCTTCCGCGAAGGTGGCGATTTTCTGCATGATGCCATCTTCGGATATCCGGAAATCGGTCGGTTTGAGGCCGTTGATATACTCATGCTTTGCGTTGGTGACGGTGAAACTCAACACCACCATATCGACTTTGACCCGGAACACCGGACGCTCCTGGGCCCACAGCAATAACGTTGTGGCCGCCACCGCCACCGCCGAAAATATCGCTACTCGTTTCGACATGCGTTTCACGTTACTTCCCTCCAATTAGAAACCCGTCTAGCGCTCCGCTGCAAGCTGCGTCCTGGCCTTGGCCCTCACATCTTCTCCGACAAACCGCAAAGACTTCAGCAGCGCCGGCCAGTCCTCCAGATGAGACGCGAAAATCCGTTCCACCACCCTCCGTGTCCACTCCGGAATCAGCACATTGAGCTGCGATGGCGGCAAGTGGATTTCGTCCGCTAAGGCAGCCCAGTATAGCGTATTCGATTCCCAGCTTTCAGCCATGATCCGGCTGGAGTAGCCCATCAAAGTGGGAAAGGTCCGCAGATTTAACAATTCCGGTTGGTAGGAGTTGGCCAGCGTTGGCTTAGGAGTGCCGAACGCGCGCGATATCGCTTTGTAATTGACTTGGCCCGGCGTCTCGGAAGCCAGCCGTCGAATTTCCGCGGCGAAGGTGCCCGACCCATCCTTCTTGCGATCCACCATCTCCTTGGCCAGTACGAACATTTCCGACGGCGTCACTTTCTCCACAGCCCCCCGAACATCGCCCTGCTCGAGAAGCCGCCGCACAACACCTGTCCGCGCCGGCGGCGCCTGAGAGCCTAGAACGTCCAGAACCGACTCGCGCACCACAGGATCCACAGCCGCTTCGGCCAGCAGCGATTGAGCATAGCGTATGTGTAAACCCAGCCAGTGCATCTGAACCGGCGTCACGTTCCACCAGCGTGGAATCTTCGAGCTCAGGATCATCTGCGGAACCAGGTCGCCCCAGATCAATGCCTGTGTCTGGGAGGGGACCAGGAAGTTCTGCTCGGCCTCGGCCAGAGCATAAGGCAAGCCAGCCAGCGAACCGACCAGCCGCCCACCGCCGTTCGACGGCCATCCGGTGCCGAACAACTCGGTCGAGCGCCACGTATGATTGGAGCCCTGCACCCCCAGGAAATCGTGCCCTCGGGCAAAAAGCGGATTCGTATAAAGGATCTGCGCTCCCGGCGGCGCATAGTGCGCGTAATTCAAGGCTACGAGTGTGTCGCGCAGAAACGGCGTCAGCAGCCCACGGACGCTCTTCAGCCTCTCGGGATCGCCCGCGGCCTTCTCGATCGCCGCTCTCATGTTCAGCTTGCGCTGTTGCTCCACGTGCTTTTCGGTCCAATACCCGAACGCATAGGCGTTCTTTTCCACGCCTGTGAGCGAAGAGCGCGGCAACTGAATTTCCGCGATGCGCGATGCCAGCCGGTTCACCAGTGCGGTGTTCAGCTTTTCCCCGCGAGAGAGGCTCTCCAGATGATCGGCCAGATCGAACAGCACGTTCAAGGGCAGAATGCGCTGGGCTTGTAAAACGCGTAGCATCTCCTCTACCAGCGCGGTGTGGGATTCAGTATCGGCCGTGTCGACTACGCCGGAAAGCAGATCGATGAAACGGTCCTGAGGGTTGATGTCTTCCTTCCCGCCGGTAGCCGCCAGCAGCAGCTTCACACCAGCCCTGCCGCCGTCGAACACATCGCGGTCGCCGTGTACCTGCCCGAAGCCGTTCAGGATTGCGGAAAGCGTACCGTCCGCTTGGGAAGCCGGCAGCGATCCCTGTCGGCAGAAAATCTGCCACAAGCCCACCAGCGCCTGCAATGTTCCCGCCGTATCGGACCGCAGCAGCGGGTCTTTGATCTTATTGATAGAGGCGGCGGTATCCAGGAATTGATTGATGGTCTTGTCGCTCACCGTCGGCGCATCGTTGAAAATCGCGTACTGCGAGCCGTAGGTGCGGTACTCCCGGGCCATCCGGTCCACCGTCTCGGCGCCCAGCGGAGTGGCCCGCTGACGGTCCAGATCGCTTATCGACATGAAGATTTTGAGCGGCTCGTTCTCCACCGCTTTGCGCGTAAGGGCAAAAAGCGCCTCGAGTACGTCATCGGGATCCTTCCAGCTTGCCGCCAGCTTGGTCAGCTTGCCGTCGTACTTGCCGTGCGGATGATGGACAAACAACTCTCGCCACACCTCGATACTGCCCGGAATATGCGGCTTGCCGTTGGGATCGAGCTGCAGCCGCGTCGTTAGCAGCATCATGTCCGCGTTCGACCGGAACACCGGACGCGCAGGTCCGGGACTCGTCACGCGGCCCTTGATGGCCGCATAAAACCGCTTCATGCGCGCCGGCTCAGTGAGGTAATCCTTCACCGGACCATTGATGCGGGCCAGAGCGTCATACAGGCTGGCCATCCACCCGTCGTCCTTCGACAGCAGTCTCTCAAAAAACGCCGCGCCTTTATCGGGCGAAACTCCCACCAGTTCAGTCCACGCCGCCGCCGACCGCGCGCCGCCGGGCGTCACAGCCTTGCCGTTCCGGATCTCGAACATCGCCCCGAAGAAATCGAGCACGTGCGAGTAGGCTCTCAGCCGCTGCACCGGCATAGCCTTGCGAAGCTCCTCGGCCGTATCGCGATCGAGCTTCGTAAGGCCCAGGTATAACCGGCACAGCGAAGGATCGGACAGGAACGCGTCGATGAATTCGCCCGAGCCCTTTTCTTTCGCCGAAAGCCAATAATCGGGGCCGTACAGCACCGTCACCACAGCCGGATGAAAGTCGTAGATAAACGGCCGGTTGGTACGCAGCGCCTGCTCCAGCTCTGA